>FSWR01000068.1_pt1 | contig 357374 bp, 339 predicted proteins | sample 1638041 | NCBI WGS metagenome assembly FSWR01 (sample SAMEA3914789, study PRJEB12502) | metagenome | biome: forest; material: soil | place: Canada | collected 2011-07-03 | depth 0.3 m | reverse complement strand
TTCAAACGTGCCTCGGTTCCCGGTCGAGAACTGGACAACCTGCGCGCTGCGTGCCCTGCGGCACAGCTGGTACTTGACATAATGTGCATTATCAGCGAACTAATAGCGGGCCGAGAGGGGTGCTTCTCGGTTACGTTCGGGTGCACCGTATCCAGTCGATTCACGGTGCAGCGCCCTCCGCGACCGCAGCCACGGACGCACGAGAACTCCGGATGTCGCGGGCGACGAACTGCGATCCGTCGACTTCCCAATCCAGTTACTTGACATAATCTGGACCGTTCCGCTCGAGCGCGCGAGCTAACAGGACGGGAGTTGGCTGCGGATAAGGCTCACCAGCTGGGCGGGCTCATGGGGCTCCGTCGTGGAAATGAGCTCCGCGAGCGACCACCAGCGGTGTTCGAGCACGTCGACCAGCTCGTCGGGCGTCCAGTTGGCATTCGACGGCTCAAAGTTCGTCGTGCGGGTGGCGTAGTACTCGGCGTGCCCGGTATCGTGGTCGCCGCCCTCGTAATCGACGACGAAATCGAGCTTCCAGACGGGGGCGCCGAGATCGGCGACATCCAGCCCGGTCTCCTCGAAGAGTTCACGACGCGCGCCTTCGGCGTGCGTCTCCCCCGGCTCGACGCCGCCGCCCGGCGTGATCCAGCGTGTTGGCTGCAAAGGCACCGAGCCCTTGGTGAGGAACAGCAGCACTCGATCGTGCTCATCGAAGACCAGAATGCGGGAGGTCAGCCGGTGGCGGTCGATCACGAGGCGACGAAATCGCTCACATCGCCGACATAACGGGTGTGGTCGGCCGGGACCGGGTCGACCGCCGCGAGGGCGACTTCGGCTGCGAACTCGCTCACATTGTAGAGCTTGCCCGCCGCATCTTTTCGGGCGCTGATCGCGCCGGGATTCGCCCGCTCGAGGAGGGTTGCAGTGATTGTGCCCTCGATCATGTCCCCCGAGACGACGACGAAGCCGATGCCCGCCTCGTCGAGTACAGGGATAAGGCCACGTAGCGCGTCCTCGCCAGCCCGCTTGCTGAGCGCGACCGGAAGATATTCGGGCATAGTGGGCGTCGTCGCCACGAAATGCGCCTGGTGGCTCGTGACGAACACGACCCTCGAACCGGGAGCCAACAGCGGCAGAGCAGAGTTCAAGAGTCTGACCTGCGCATCGCGGTTGAGTTGCATCGCGTAGTCCTCGGCCATGCCGGACTCCATGCCGCCGGATGCGTTGAGCACGAGGATGTCGAGACCACCCCACTCCCGCTCGATCGTGTCGAATAGCGAGGCGACCGAGTCCGCATTGGTGAGGTCCGCGCCGATCGCGATCGCGGATCCTCCCTCGGCGTTCAGCCTGTCCACGAGCTTCTGCGCTCGCGCTTGCTTATTGCGATAGTTGATGACGACGCTCGCGCCGGCTTCGGACAGGTAGCTGGCGGTATCGGCGCCGATGCCGCGTGACGATCCGGTCACGAGCGCGCGAAGTCCATCGAGCGAACCGGCGGCGAGGGGGTTATTCACTGTCAACTCCTGTGTGGTCTCGCAGACTGGACTGTGCCCGCTCCGGCTCCGAGAATACCAACACAGAAAGACGAGGGGTGCTAGCTTTGGCAATGACACGACCCATGAGGAGTGCCCGCGATGGCCGCTGATTTTATTACGACGTACGCCTGGGTCCTGTGGCTCGTGCTGATCCTCGTCTTCATCATCGTTGAAGTCAGTACGGTTGACTTCACCTTTCTCATGCTCGCGATCGGCAGCGTTGGAGGCCTCGTTTCCGGGCTGTTCGGGGCGCCGTTCTGGGCACAGGTGCTCACTGCGGGTGTGATTTCGCTCCTGCTGTTGTTCACCGTTCGCCCCGCGTTGCACCGAGCCCTCAGGAAAGGCGGAGACTCGACGCCGACGAACGTCGAGGCCCTGCTGGGGCTGAGCGGCACTGTGACCACGGATTTCGTGGCAGGCCAGGGACATGTCAAGCTCGCGAATGGCGAGATCTGGACGGCAAAGCTCTCGCAGCTCGCCGACGAACGTCCGGTAGAGACCGGTGAACGTGTCGTGGTAACGGCAATCGATGGTGCGACCGCCGTGGTCGTTCCCGCTGAAAGGAATGCTTCGTGACATCCGCCGAACTCGTAGGCCAAATTCTGATCGTGATTGTGCTGGTCATTGTCGCGATCTTCGTGCTGGTGGTGCTCTTTCGGGCGATCCGCATCATTCCGCAGGCTCGTGCCGGTGTGGTCGAGCGGCTCGGCAAGTACCACAAGACGCTGCTGCCGGGACTCAACATCCTCGTGCCATTCGTCGACAGGGTGCGCCCGCTCATCGACATGAGGGAGCAGGTGGTCTCGTTTCCACCGCAGCCGGTGATCACCGAAGACAACCTGGTGGTCTCGATCGACACGGTGGTGTATTTCCAGGTGACGGATGCCCGCGCGGCGACCTACGAGATCGCGAACTACCTCGGCGCGGTGGAACAGCTCACGACCACAACCCTGCGTAACGTCGTCGGTGGTCTCAACCTCGAAGAGGCCCTCACGAGCCGCGACAACATCAACGGCCAATTGCGCGTCGTGCTCGACGAGGCGACCGGCAAATGGGGCATTCGCGTCGGGCGGGTCGAACTCAAGGCGATCGACCCGCCGCTCTCCATCCAGGATTCGATGGAGAAGCAGATGCGCGCGGAGCGTGACCGTCGTGCCCAGATTCTCACCGCCGAGGGCACAAAGCAGGCCGCGATCCTCCAGGCAGAGGGTTCTCGCCAGGCCGCGATCCTCGAAGCGGAGGGCTGGGCTAAGGCCCAGGTGCTTCGTGCCGAGGGCGAAGGAAAGGCGATCACCACGGTGTTCGCCGCGATCCACGAGGGCGACCCCGACAGCAAACTGCTGGCATACCAGTACCTGCAGATGCTGCCGAAGATCGCCGAGGGTGACTCGAACAAACTGTGGATCATTCCGTCCGAGCTCACGGAAGCCATCAAGAGCATTAGCAGCGGCTTCCTGGGGAACAAGGGTGCGACGCCACCCACCGCGTAGGCGCGGCGGCGGGGGCCGGTCCGAGGCGGATCAGCCCCCTGATGTCGACAGCATCTACTTCTCCCCCGCTCCCCCGCGGGTGCTCGCTCACCGGGGTCTCGCGACCGACGTGCCGGAAAACACGCTTCTCGCATTTCTCAAGGCGTTGTCGATCGGCGTGACCCACCTCGAGACGGATGTGCACGCGTCCGCCGATGGCGTGGCCGTGATCAGCCATGATCCCGACCTCCGCCGCGTTGCAGGACGTGCGGCGCGAATCGACCAGCTGACCATGGCCGAGCTGAGTCGCATCGACCTCGGCAGCGGCCAGACCTTTGCGAGCCTGCGGGAGGCGCTCGAGGCGTTCCCCGACGCACGCTTCAACATCGATCTGAAGTCACCGGATGTCGTCGGCCCGGCCGTCGAGGCCATCGTCGAAGCCGGTGCGACAGACCGTGTTCTCGTCACGTCGTTCAACGATGCGCGCAGGGTCGCTGCTGTTGGGCGGCTTCCTGGAGTGGCGACCTCCGCATCCGCCGTGGCTTTTACGTTCGCGTTGATCGCAGCGAAGCTGGGTCTCGGGTTTTTCGTGCGCCGGGCCCTGAGAGGAATCCAGGCGGTGCAGGTGCCGCCGGCGAAGTACGGTTTCCGGATCGTCACTCCCCGGGTGGTGCGGATGCTTCATGCCATCCCCGTGGAAGTCCACGTCTGGACGATCAACGATCCGTTCGAGATGAACCGGCTGCTCGACCTTGGCGTTGACGGGATCGTGACGGACCGCTCGGATCTCGCCATTGCCCTGCTTGAGGATCGGTCACGGGACGCCAATTAGTCTGTGAACCCGCTGGGAACGCCGCGTGACGGAAAGGTTATGTCCAGCTTTGGGGTTTATAACTGTGAATGCATCGCGAGAGAGGACCACACAATGGCGGATCGCAGTTTGCGCGGAATGAGGCTCGGATCCCAGAGCCTCCAGAGCGAAGAAGGTGTCACCTTCTCCCCGCGAAAGAAAAGCACGTACCAGGCAGCGGATGGCTCAACCTTCGAGGTCACTTTCTCCGCCGACGCTGAGATCCCGACCGTGTGGGAATCCCCCAAGAGCGGCCAGGAGGGACGACTCCTCGACGAGGAGGGCGTGCAGGTAGAGCCCGAGGCTTCGGACGCGAAGATTCCTCGCACCCACTGGGACATGCTGCTCGAGCGCCGCACTCGCGCCGAACTCGAAGAGCTGCTCCAGGAGCGTCTCGACTTTCTGCGTGCCCGCAAGGGGCAGCACAAGATCGGCGCCTAGTCCTTCGTTCTGAAGAGTCCCCACAGCGTAACGAGAACTAGCGCCTCGATGACGATGCCGACATGCATCTTCGATCGCCCGGCTGCGCGCTCGACGAAGGTGATCGGGTGTTCGACGATCGTTTTGCCAGCGCGCTCGAGTCGCCACGCCAGTTCCACCTGAAAGCAGTATCCCTGCGATGAAATGGAGCCGAGGTCGAGCGATCGCAGGGCTTCGGCGTCATAGACGCGGTAACCGGCGGTGATGTCGTGGATGCGGGATCGAAGGACTGTGCGCGCGTAGCTGTTCCCCAAGCGCGAAATCGCCTGGCGGATCCACGGCCAGTTGCGCACGGAGCCGCCCGCTGCCCAGCGGGAGCCGATCACGACGTCGGCGCCCGCCTCCGCGAGTTCCAGCATGGCCGGCAGTTCCGCCGGGTCGTGCGAACCATCCGCGTCGATCTCGACCACGAAGCGGTAACCCCGGCTGAGCCCATAGCCGAACCCCGCGAGGTAGGCCGGCCCGAGCCCTCCCTTCGCGGTACGGTGCAGCACCGAGATGCCGGGGTCCCCCGCCGCCAATCGATCGGCGGCTTCGCCCGTTCCGTCCGGGCTCGCGTCGTCGACGACGAGCACATCGGCGGCCGGCACCCACTGCCGTATCCTGCCGATCACGGATTCGAGGCTTTCGATCTCATTGAAGGTCGGCAGGACGATAAGCGTTTCAACCATGGCTTCTCTTCCGTCGTGGGCGAAGGAGAAGCCCGAGCACAACGCCCGAGATTCCCAACCCGGCGGTGAGCCATTCTATGGCTCGACTGTCGAGAGTCGCTGGAGTCGTGGTGTGGCTCAGTGGGATACTCGCGACCATTGCGCCGGACGTGAATGTGGGCAACTGGGCAATGACGCGGCCGTCGGGCGAGAACATCGCGCTGACGCCGACCGTGGACGCGTTCACCACACTGCGACCCGTCTCGACGCCACGGAGCCTGGCAATGGCCACCTGCTGACTGCTCTCGTCCGTATGGCCGAAGTCGGCGTTGTTGGTGGGCGCGAGAATAAAATCCGCTCCCCCATCGATCATCCGCTGGATGAGCGAATCGTCGACGATGTCGAAGCAAATGGCGAGACCCGCGACGGCGCCGTTGATGTCGAAGACGTTGTGGCGCTGTCCGAAGGAGTAGTCGCGCGGAACCATGTCGAACAGGCTCGGTGCGAACGGATACCAGAACGAGCGGTCCGGCAGGTATTCCGCAAAGGGGACGGGGTGGATTTTGTCATACTGGTCGACCGCCCCCTTACCGTTCTCCCACAGCAACAAGCTGTTGAACGTGCGCCCCTTGCTGTCCTGCGTTATCGTGCCCGTCACGAGCGGCGCCTTCATCACCTTGGTCACATAGTCGAGAGTCTCGGCGGCACCCTGGTTACTCAACGGATTGATGTCGGAGGCGTTTTCTGGCCAGACCACCACATCCACCCTCTTGCCGATGAGGGGGACGGTCGCCTGGAGGTGGTCGTCGAGGATCTGACCCGGCTGTACCTGTGCGAAGAGCCCGGAATTGGAATTGCCCTGCACTGCGGCGACGCGGATCGAGCCGGATGCGATGACCGGCCAGGCAGGGACAACCAGCGCGAGCGTGAAGGCGGCGAAGGCGACGATACCCCGAACGGTCCAGGCGATGGTGACCTGACGGAACGCCTGCAGCACCACGGCGCTGAGGAAGGCGATCACGAAGCTCAGGCCGGAGACCCCGAGCCAGGCAACAAGCGGGGCGAACGGGCTGTCAGACTGCGAGAAGGCCAGCCGACCCCAGGAGAAGCCACCGTAAGGCCACACGCTCGTGATCGCCTCACGAAGCACCCACAGCCCGGCCACGACCATCGGCACGCCGAGCAGGCGGCCGGCGGTTCCCGGCCAAACGCGCGGGACCGAACGCCAGGCGAGCGCGATCAGCATCGCTCCCAGCGCGAAAAAGATCGACTCGAGCCCGGTGAGGGCGAGCCACGGCACCGGACCGAGATAGACCGTGAGCCAGTAGATGTGGTTGCCAAAGAAGGCGAATCCCCCGACGAACCCGATCAACAGCGAAGTCCACACCCTGCGGCCGACGAGCGACCAGAGCATGAGACCGGTGCCGACGAAAATCAGGGGCCACCAACCGCGGCCGGGAAACGCCATCGCGTTGAGGAACCCGGACAGCGCGGCGGCCAGCACCGCGACCCAAAGGGGTAACAGCGGTCTCCCGGGCCTTAGTCGCACTCGTCAAGCCTAGGTCGCCGAAGGTGTGCACAAGTACAGCGGTCAGGCGACGGAGGAATAGGCAACGATGCCGCGACGGATCGCGTCGAGCGCCTTACGTGCTGTGCGGCCGACCTGGCCGTCGGCGACGACCGAAAGCTGATCGAGCAGGTCGATCGTCTGCTTGGTCATGCGCACGAAATCCCCTGCCGCAAGTTCGGCTTCGGTGAGCACCGAATCGAGCGAAGCGCCCTGCGCCCAGCGGTTCATGGCGAGCGAGAGTCCGGTGGACAGTGGGTTGCTTCCCGGAAGCCTGTGGTCGCGTTCGATGTCGTCGAGCCTGCTCCACAGCTCGGTCGTCTTCTCGAACGCCGGGCGAAACGCGCCCTTCGGCAGGTAGCGATCGGATGGCTGCCCCTCGTCGCGTCGAGGCTCGTAGACGAGTGCAGCGGCCATGGCAGCAAGGCCCGCGGGGTCGAGGTCGTTCCATACCCCGCGACGAAGGCATTCCGCTACCAGGAGGTCGCGTTCGCCGTAGATGCGGCGGAGGGTGCGTCCGTGCACGGAGGCGGTGACCTCGCCGGTTTCGGAGCGCAGGAGGTATCCGAGCTCGAGCAGCACGTCGGTGACGCGATCGAAGATCTTCGCGACAGCGCCGGTGCGGCTCCTGATCTGGCGGCTGAGATCATCCGTCTGCTTCTTGAGCTTCCACCAGCGCTCCGCCCAGCGGGCGTGAGCCTCGCGGTCGTTGCAGGTGTGGCAGGGATGCTGCTTCAGCCGCTTGCGAAGCACCGCGAGTTGGTTCTGCCGCCGATCGCGCTCCGCACGACTCTGGGACTCTGAGCGCATCGCTCCCTTGCGCTCGAGGTCGCTGAGTTCGCGACGGATGCCCGCGTACTCGGCGAAATCACCGAGATGGCAGTGCATCGCTTCCTCGTAGCCCTTGAGCGACTCCTCCTGGGTACGCACCTTGCGGGCGAGATCAACGACCGCTCGGTCGGCCTGAAACTGGGCGAAGGAGGACTCCAGGATGTCGCGGGTACGTTCCCGCCCGAACTGTTCGATGAGGTTGACGGCCATGTTGTAGGTCGGCGAGAAGCTCGAGTTGAGCGGGTAGGTGCGGCGCGAGGCGAGGGAGGCGACGGCCTGCGGGTCGAGTCCCTCCTGCCATTGGATGACCGAATGGCCCTCCACGTCGATCCCTCGGCGTCCCGCGCGACCGGTGAGCTGGGTGTACTCCCCCGGCGTGATCGGCACGCGCGCCTCGCCATTGAACTTCTCGAGTTTCTCGAGAACAACCGTCCTTGCCGGCATGTTGATGCCGAGTGCGAGAGTCTCGGTGGCGAAGACGGCCTTGACCAGCTTCTTCTGAAACAGCTCCTCGACCACCTCCTTGAACGCGGGCAGCATTCCCGCGTGGTGCGCCGCGACGCCCCGTTGCAGCCCCTCGAGCCACTCCCAGTAGCCGAGCACGGCGAGGTCCTCGTCGAGGATGGTGCGACAGCGTTCCTCGACGATGGCGCGGATTTCGTCGCGCTCGGCCTGGTTGGTGAGGCGCACGCCCGCGCGGAGCACCTGCTTCACGGCCTGGTCGCAGCCAAGCCTGCTGAAGATGAAGAAGATGGCGGGCAGCAGGTTACGCTCGCCGAGCATCTTCACCACACCCGCACGATCCAATTTCAGCTCGTCGGGACGGCCGCCACGCGAGTGATAGCGGCCGACATCCCGCATCTGGCGCGAGTTGAGCGTGCGGCCGCCGTAGCGAGCCATCTGCACGAGCTCCGGGTTCACCCGGTTCGTCGCCTCCGGCCCCGAGAGGGAGTCGCCGGTGCTGAGCCTGGTCGAAGCGAAGAGGTCGATGAGTTTCGTCCGCATGATCACGTGCTGATCGAGCGGGACCGGCCGCTCCTCCGAGACGATCACGGCTGTCTCTCCGCGCACGGCCTGCAGCCAGTCGCCAAACTCCTCGGCGTTCGACACCGTCGCACTCAGCGAGACCAGGCGAACGCGCTGTGGAAGATGGATGATCACCTCCTCCCAGACGGCCCCGCGAAAGCGATCGGCGAGGTAGTGGACCTCGTCCATGATCACGAAGGCGAGATCGTGGAGGAGGTCCGAGTCGGCGTAGAGCATGTTGCGCAGCACCTCGGTGGTCATTACGACGATGCGTGCCCCGGAATTGATATTCGTGTCACCCGTGAGCAGACCCACCTGGTCCGATCCGTACTCGGCGACGAATTCCTGGTATTTCTGATTGCTCAGCGCCTTCATCGGGGCCGTGTAGAACACTTTCGCCCGCGGCTCCTGCATCGCGAGATACACCGCGAATTCGGCGACGATCGTTTTGCCCGCGCCGGTGGGGGCTGCGACGAGCACGCTGTCGCCGTTCTCGAGTGAGGCGCAGGAGCTCAGCTGGAAGGGGTCGAGATCGAAGGTCAGATTGCCGCGGAACTGCTCCAGCCGAGGGGATCCCAGGCGGGTCCTTGACGCAGCAAAACGTTCCGACGGCGACAGCTGGTCCGTCATAGCGCGGCCGGGCCGCTGAGCTCGGAGGACAGGGCGTCGGCTCGTTTCGCGGCGACCCTGTCGTGCCACAGGGCAACGACGGCGGCAATGAGGTAAAGCAGAATCATCGGCACGGCGAGGAGGAACATCGAGCCGACATCGGCGGAGGGCGTCGCGATCGCGCAGAAGACAAAAATGATCAGGATGGCCCAGCGCCAGCTCTTGATGATGCTCCTGCCCGAGATCACCCCGATGAAGTTGAGCAGTACGAGGAATACGGGGAGCACGAACGCGATACCGAGGGCGAGCAACAGCTTGAGCACGAGCCCGAGGTAGTCCTTGGCGTCCACGAAGCTTGCGTCCTGCGGCGGCACGAATGACGTGAGGATGGCGACGATGTGCGGCACGACATACCAGCCGGCCGCGCAGCCGGCGATGAACAGTGGTATCGCCGTGAAGAAGAACCCGAAGGTGTAGCGCTTCTCCTTGCGGGTCAGGCCCGGGACGAGGAAAGCGAAGATCTGATAGAGCCAGACCGGACTGGATGCCACGACACCGACGGTGAGAGCAATCTGAAGGTGGATGTCGAAGGCGCCAGTAAGGCTCGGATAATTGATGATCGCGTTACGGTGCTGCGCCTTCGCGATCGCGGTGATTGGCTGCCTCAGGGCGTCCCAGACGAAACCCTCGACGAACCATCCCCCGATGGAAAACACCAGGATGGCGATAGCGGAAATAAAGAGTCGCTTGCGGAGTTCGACGAGATGCTGGCCGAGCGACATCCGGCCTTCGGTTTTCGCGCCCCGCTTGCTGCGCGTAGGCACGGAGACTATGGCTTGGGGTTGGACTTCGTGGAGTCCGTCTGCGCGCGAACTTCAGGCGACGTCTCGTTGAGCTGAGGCCCGTCGGTTGGCTTGGTTTCCGGTTCCGGCGTCTTCATCTCGTTCTTGAATATCTTCATCGACTGGCCCACGCTCTTGGCGAGACCGGGAAGTTTCGCGGCACCGAAGATCAGCACGATGACGGCGAGGATGATGAGGGCGTGCCAGCCGGTGAGACCATTCAACATAGTGCTGTGTCCTAACGATTTGAAATTGCCTAACGCACAGTTTACCGCCCGCGGCTCAAAGTGCGGCTGTTACTCCTCTTTGAACCACTGGCGCGTGCTCGCGTCCAGCCTGGTGATCGCGCGGGCCCGATTCAATCGCGCCACATGCCGCGCTTTCTTCCGCTCTCTGGACCGGGATCGCACGTATTCGCGGCGCGCGACGACCTCGGATCTCTCGAGCAGGACCGCCCGGTCAAAGTGCTGCTCGTCGAGCGTTTCGCTCGCGGCGTCGAGAAGCTTCGCCCTGTCGGCGAGGGCCTCCAACTCGCCGAAAACGCTCATGAGTTTGTGGAACAGCCAGCGGACCATCAGGCCGAGCATCACAAGAAGCGCGACGGTCAATCCCGCCCAGATCACGACCCAGGACCACCAGGGCATCAGTCGTCTCCATACCGGGCGGCGCCGGCAGCGGCCCACTCGGCGACCGCCCTGCGCGCTTCTGCGGGCTCCACGACGGTGACAACGCCAGGCATGCCGCCCACGAGACGTTTGAGCCCGTGGTAGTGAGAGACGCGCAGAGCGGTGCGCATTCTCCCGTCGACCTCCGAACTCACGGTGCCTTCCGGAATGTAGTCCGCCAGCAGCGTCAGGGCCGCCGGCGCGACGTCGATCGTCACGGTGAGATCGTCGGCGGAGCCCTCGAACAGGGTGTCCGGCAGATGCACGTCGGCGGCGTGGAAGGTGATCGGTTCCGTCGTGATCTCCGGATTGCCGATGCGGTCGAGGCGGAACGTACGCACCGCCTCGCGAAGGTGGCACCACCCGCGGAGGTACCAGTCGGCATCCATCGACTCGATGCGCAGCGGATCGACCCGGCGTCGCTCGTGCTCGCCGCGCGAGTTGAGGTAGTCGAATTCGAGCTGCACACCGGTGGCCACGGATTCCCGGATGAGCGCGAGAGTCGCGTCGGTTTCAGAACCTTCGACGGCGACCTGGCTCGGAAGCGCTGACGCGCCGCGGGACAGCTTGGCCATGAGCGTCGCGATGGCGCTGCGGTCGGCGTTCTCCGGCAGGGCTGAGAGGTATTGAAGGCCCGCAATGAGAGCCGCTGCCTCTCGGCCCGAGAAACGGGGCGCGTCATCGATCGCCACCAGGTTGGTTAGTACGATCTGGTCGTTGTCTTCGAAGTCGTCCCAGGCAAGGTCGAAGAGGTCGCCATGCTGATACTGGCCCGTCTCACCCGGAACGCCCGAGACGGCGATGAGTTCGACGGCTTCGCGCACCTGCTGCGCTTTGACACCGAAGTGATCCGCGGCATCCTGCACGCTGATTCGCTCGTGCTCCATGAGGAACGGCACGAGCGAAAGCAGGAACGCGAGCTTGTCCTGGGCGTGCAACGGTGCCTGGCGCTCAGTCATTAGATGCATCCCGAGCGCTCTGGTCGCTGTGTTCTGCCACCGTCTTGAGAAGGCGACTGCGCACCGCCGCTCGAAGCACGGGGGGCGAAAGCACCAGCACTTCCGGTCCGTATCCGGCGAGTTCGTCGGCGAAGATGTTGGCGTCGGAATAGTGCAGGCGGAGTGCCCCGGAGGGAAGGGTCTTCGTGCCGCGCCGTTTATGCAGTCGGGTCGCCGCATCCGAATCGGTCACGACCTCGACATCGGCAGTGTGCGAGTCCCACACCTCTTCCAGTTCGCGCAGTGCGCGGCCGGTCTGATCGCCGATGGGTGCGGGAAAGGTCGCCCCGGTCGCGGTGATCTGACCGACGATGCGACGGAGTAGAAAGGTCTTGGTCGCGCCTGTTTCTGTTTCCATGGCGTGAAGGTGCCACCGTCCCTGGTGCTGGACGAGCGCGAGCGGCGCGACGGTGCGAACCCTCGACTCCGCCTCGCCCGGCTTCAGATAGGCGAAACGGACTGTCGCGTTCTTCTCGAGTGCGGCCCTGAGCGGTTCGAAGGCGGCGTCTCGCACTCTGAGACGGGGCGCGTAGCCGAGCACCGGTTCATCGGAGACGAGTCCGAGACCCTTGAGCTTCATCACCGCGCGGCGGGACTCGCCAGAGAGGGAACCTTCCCGCCAGACCATGGCAGCGAGGTTGAGTAGCGTCGTCTCGTCGGCCGAAAAGCTGATGTCGCTCGGCAGTTCGTAGGCACCGCGCGGGATGCGGTAGCGCAGGTTCTGGTTGTTGCCGGCCTGCCCTGGGCTCTCGACCGTCTCAAGGGGAACGCCGAGGTCGCGGATGTCGTCTTTGTCGCGCTCGAACTGGCGCTCGAGGTTGGCGTTGTCTGCGCCGACCCTGTAACGCTGTCGGTAACCCTGCACCGTCGAGAGGACCTCGTTCTTGGTCAGGCCCGTTTCTGTCGCGAGCAGCGCGAGGACCAGGCTGAAGAGCCGCTCTTCGACCGGAACCTTGATACTGCTGGCTGTTGACACGAGGGAAATCCTAGTTTGATGTGAACTCGGAGACACTCGGCCTGTGTCTGTGGTTTCGAGACTATTGCGCGATACCCAGAATATCGACGACGTAGACCGCTGTCGCGTTCGCCGGAGCTTTTCCGCTGCCGTCGGCCACCGCGGCATCCTTCGGCGGAGCGACGACGAGCACCTGCGAGCCGACGCGCTGGCCGGTGAGGGCTTTGGAGAGACCCGTGGAGAGGCTTTGAGACCCGAGTTGTACGACCGACGCCTGGTGGGTCTGCCACGTCGAGTCGAAGACGGTCTTGTCGACCCAGGACACGCCCGTGTACTGCACGATGAGATAGTCGCCGTTCTTCGCTTTCGCTCCGGAGCCCTGCTTCAGCACTTCGACCTCGAGGGACGTGGGCGCCGCCGAGCTCGGAATCGAGATACCCGGGGTGCCGTCCGCGGTGGTGACGACCGGTGGCAAGCCGTTCTGGGGAATCTGGTCGGCCCCGTCGGCCTTGGCGAGATAGGCGCCCTTGACGTCGACGATGTAGACGAAGGCGTCATTCTTGCCGATGTTGTTCGTGGTATCCGCCTGGCCGTTGTGGCTGTCCTTGGCGGTTCCGACGATCGCGACCCTCGATCCGACTGTCGCGCACTGCAGCGCCTCGGTGATGGCGGGGATGGTGGATTTTCCGACCGTCACGAGGCTGAAGCTGGTCGCGGAATAGCTCGTGGCCTGGATCACCTTGCCGGTTGTGCCGTTGAGGATGGTGACGTCGAGCGCGACCGGCTGGCCGTTCTGGATCGGGGCGCCCTTACCCGCGATCAGCTCGCTCTTCTGGTTTGTCGTGGTGTAGAGCGGGGTCGGAAAATTAACTGTGGGGGCCTTGCCGAGCTTGCCAGTCGCCGTGACGACCGATGATGCGTCGCCCGCGGCAGCGACCGGATCACAACCGTTCGAGCCGGGGCCACTGGCGCACGCGGTGAGGCTTGCCAGGAGGGCGAGGGCAGCGATCAGCGCTGTGGTCTTGCGCACGAATCCTCATTTCGATCGAGCTCGTGGGATTTCACAATTCTAGAGTGACTCCGACGGCGAATTCTCCGCCGCCGCGACGGCCCGCTCCGCGGTTGCCTCGGCGGCACGCGCGGTCTTTCGCAGCCGCTTGTCGGTCACCGTATGCTCACCGAGGGCCCCAGGGGTCCAGGCTTCGACATCCTCGTCGCTGTAGTCCGATTTGGACGGCCTGCGCTTCAGCTGTGGAAGCGTCGTACCCGGTGCGAGACGGCGCGCCGTCAACAGAAAACCGGTATGCGCGACCATGCGATGGTCCGGGCGTACCGCGAGTCCCTCGACGTGCCAGCCTCGGATCATGGTCTCGGAGGAATCAGGATCGGTGAAGAGTCCGGTGCCCCGTATGGCTTCGGCGACCCGTGAGAGTTGCGTGACGGTCGCGATGTAGCAGAGCAGCACTCCGCCGGGCGTGAGGGCATCCGCGACGACATCGAGGCATTCCCATGGTGCGAGCATGTCGAGCACGACCCGGTCGACGGAACCCGTCTCGACGGCGGCCGGAAGGGACTCGACGAGGTCGCCCACCGTCACCGTCCAGTTGGCGGGCTCCGACCCGAGGAAGCTCACCACGTTGGCTCGCGCCACGGTCGCGAACTCCCCTCGGCGTTCGAAGGACGTGAGCGAGCCACCCGGACCTATTCCACGCAGCAGCCAGAGGCTGAGCGCGCCCGATCCCACCCCCGCCTCGATCACCGTCGCTCCCGGGAAGATGTCGCCGAGGCTGAGGATCTGCGCGGCATCCTTCGGGTAGATGATCGCGGCGCCGCGTGGCATCGACATGACGAAATCGTTGAGAAGCGGGCGAAGGGCCAGGTACTCGTCGCCGTTGGTGGCCGTGACGACCGAGGCATCCGGAAGTCCGATGAGCCCGTCGTGGTCGAGCATTCCCCGGTGGGTGTGGAAGACCTTTCCCGGCTCAAGCGTGATCGTATTGAGCCTTCCCTTCGGCCCGGTCAGCTGCACGCGATCACCCGCTCGGAACGCTCCGCTCTGGCGGCGCTCGGCGGTCACGCGACGCTCGATTGGAGAGACGTGTACAGACGCGTGATGTCGCCGACGGTCCTACCTTCGAGGGTCGGCCAGATCGTGTATCCCATGCCCTCCTCGAGCGCCGCGTGCAGAGGCACCCCGATCGAGACGGCGCCGGATGCCACGGCGGAGGCGAGGCCGGGCGTCGAGTCTTCGATGGCGACGCACCGGGTAGCGTCGACACCCAGCAGCTCAGCGCCGCGCAGGTAGGGAGCGGGGTGCGGCTTGGAGTGCTCGACCTCGTCCCCGGCGACCACTTGATCGAAGGCCCCTGCCGGGAGCGCGGAAGCGATACGGTCGGCCATCCGCCTGATCGACATGGTGACGAGTGCCGTGGGGATGCCGGCTTCTTTCAGCCCGGCAAGCAATTCGCGCGCCCCCGGACGCCACGGCACCGCCACCGCCACCTGGTCCAATACCCGACTCGTCAGGTGCTGGATGATCCCGTCGTCGCTCAGGTCGACGCCCCTGCTGCGGAGCACCGCCGCGGAGTGCCAGAGCCCTGCGCCGACGAGGGTGAAGGCATCCTCGGTCGTCCAGGTGCCGCCGTATGATTCGACGAGTTCCGTCTCGGCACTCATCCAATACGGTTCGGTGTCGACGAGGGTTCCGTCCATGTCCCAGAGGACGGCGGCGGGCAGGAGATCGGTCACAGAATCCGAGTTTAGACGGGCAAGGGTTCTATCCTTGACTACAGGGAGTCGGCCACACGGGCCCGGCGCCAGAAGGTGAAGCGTGACTGAGGCAAGAATCTTGAAGGGACGACTACTCGTCGTGGCCTTCGAGGGGTGGAACGACGCGGGCGAAGCCGCGAGCGGTGCAGTGAGCACGCTCAAGGAACTGCTCGACCTCTATCCCATCGCCGAAATAGACGCCGAACGGTACTTCGACTACCAGTTCAATCGGCCGACCGTTGCCCAGGATGAAGAGGGCAATCGCCTGCTCGTCTGGCCGAGCGTGATGACCTACGGTCCGACCTCGGTGCTGACCAGGAGACCTCGCGGGCTCGCGGAAGACGCCGAGCTCAACGTCAGCGCGGACAACGCGTCGAACATCTATCTCCTACTGGGCACGGAGCCGTCGCGCAACTGGAAGAGTTTCACCGCCGAGATCATGGAGACCATCACGGAGAACTCGATCGAGGGTGTCGTGTTCCTCGGTGCGATGCTCGCCGACGTTCCGCACACCCGGCCCATCTCCGTCTTCGTGACGAGCGAGAACGCCGCATTGCGGCACGAGCTCGGGGTCGAGAAGAGCGCCTACGAGGGACCTGTCGGCATCCTTTCGGTGCTCGGCGAGGCCGCAGAGAAGGCCGGCATCCCTACGGTCTCGATCTGGGCATCCGTACCCCATTACGTACACAACGCGCCGTCGCCCAAAGCCACTCTCGCGATCATCGACAAGCTCGAGGAGATCATCGACATCGTGATCCCGCGTGGCGAACTGGTGGACGAGTCGGCGGCCTGGGAGAGCGGCATCGATGTGCTCGCGAGCGAGGACGAAGAGATGGCTTCCTATATCGCCCAGCTCGAGCAGGCGCGCGACACCGTCGATTCGCCGGAGGCGAGCGGCGAAGCAATTGCGCAGGAGTTCGAACGCTATCTGCGCCGGCGGGACGGAAAAGCGGATGGACGTGGCCAGGGCGGCCCAAACGGCCCCTCCGGTCCGCAGGGACCCGACGACCGTCGGCCGAAAGACTGACCCGGCCGGTTGTGCCCTCTTTTCGCGTCACCATGACGATCGGCGCCCTTGCGTCGGGCGTTGCCCCTCCGCAGGTGCTGCCCGCGGCCGCCAGGGCAGTGGCGGAACTGACCACCGTCGAGGCGAGCGACCTGGCGGTGGTGAGCGGCAGTCCACGAGTGACCGTCCGTTTCACCGCAGAGGATGCCACCGCCCACGACATCGCCCAGCACTGTGTGGCGCGAACACGCCAACTTGCCGACGTGTCGACCTGGCGTGTCACCCGTCGCGTCGGCGGACGCTGGTACGTGCTACCGCGCCCGATCGGCTGAATAACGCCTAACGCAGTCGTATACCGAGAAGGGCATCGATCGCGTCGATGAGCACAATGCTCGCCGAAGCTCCCGCCGCAACGCGCGCGTCGATCGCCGTGAGTGCGGCTGGACTGTCGAGATCGGCGGCCAGCAATGACCTGAGCTCGGCGAGGAACGGGTCGTCGGAGTCATCCGTCGCGGTGGCGGCCCACGTTTCCCACGAGGCGAGGCGGTTCTTCGCAGACTCGAGCATGCCATCCGTCCACTCCCAATCCGACCGGTAGTGCTCAGCAAGCAGGGCGAGGCGAATCGCCCGAGGGTCGGCGCCCTCCGCAGTCAGGCCTGAGACGAGCACGAGGTTGCCGCGGGACTTGCTCATCTTCTCGCCCCGGTACGCCACCATGCCCGCGTGGGAATAGATCTCGGCGAGCGGGCGTCCGGTCAGCGCCGTCGCGTGACCCGCGCTGAACTCGTGATGCGGGAAGAGGAGGTCGGAACCACCGGCGTTCACCGTGAGGGGCGCCTTCAGATACCGCAGCGCGATGACCGAGCACTCGACGTGCCAGCCAGGGCGCCCGCGTCCGAGCACGGAGTCCCAGGCGGGCTCATCCGGGCGCTCGGCGCGCCACAGCAGCGGATCGAGCGGGTCGCGTTTGCCGGTGCGCCCGGGGTCCCCGCCGTTCTTGGCGCTCCGTTCGAGCATGGTCGCGCGGTCGAGATTGCTCTCCGCGCCGAGATGCCAGGCGGGAGAAGTGAAGCTGCTGTCGAAGTACAGGTCAGGCGCGGCATCCATGCTTTCGACGGGGTAGGCGACCCCGGCATCCTCGAGCCGTCGCACGGCGGTCGCGACCTCGTCGATCACCTCGGTGACGGCGATGTAGTGATCGGGCGGGATGATGCGAAGATGCTCCATGTCGCTGCGGAAGAGTTCGGTCTGTTCTGCGGCCAGCTCGCGCCAGTCCACGCCGTCGCGCGCGGCCCGCTCGAGGAGCGGATCGTCGACGTCCGTGGTGTTCTGCACGTAGCTGACCTCGAGACCCGCATCCAGCCAGAGCCTGATCAACGTGTCGTAGGCCAGGTAGGTCGCGGCGTGACCGAGGTGGGTGGCATCGTAGGGTGTGATTCCGCAGACATAGATGCTCGCCGCACCGGTTGGGCGCGCCTCGACGACACGACGCGTGGCCGAATCGAAGATGCGCGGAATCGAGCCGGTGCCGGGCAGCCGCGGCACGGCTGGTCGGATCCACGCTCTCACCCTTGAGAGCTTAGGTGAGCCACGGGAGCGGTTCGTACACCGGCCCCGGCAGCATGCCGCGCCGCGCCGCTCAGCTTCGGCGGCGCCTCCCCGACTACTTGGGCGGGAGCACGCCGGTGACGAGCAGGATGATCAGGGTGACGCCGAGCGCCAGGCGGTAGATCACGAATGGCAGGAAGGAGCGCTTCGAAATGTAGTTCATGAAGAACGCGATCACGAGGAGCCCGATGATGAAAGCGACGACCGTGGCCACGGCGGTCTCGGCGGGGCCGAACACCTCGGGAACACCACCCGCCGGATGCTTGATCAACTTGTAGAGCTCGTAGAAGCCGCTGCCCAGCACCGCGGGCACAGCGAGCAGAAACGAGTATCGTGCGGCGGCGCGCCGCTCGTAGCCCATGAAGAGGCCGGCGGTGATGGTGCCGCCGGACCGCGACACCCCGGGGATGAGGGCGAGCGCCTGCGCGAATCCGAAGATCGTCGCATGAGGAACCGTGAGGTCTTTGAGCCTGCGTTTCTTGGCGCCGACATAGTCGGCCACACCCAGCAGGATGCCGAAAACGATCATGGTGGTGGCGATGACCCACAGCGAACGCAGCACTGTCTCGATCTGCGTCTGGAACAGGAGCCCCAGTACCACGATCGGGATGGAGCCGAGGATGATGTACCAGCCCATCTTGGCATCGGGGTCGTTACGGGGTATGCGCCGGAACAGTGCGAGGAACCAACGCGAGATGATCCGCCACAGATCGCCGGCGAAGTAGACGATGACGGCTGCCTCGGTGCCCAACTGGATGACCGCGGTGAAGGCCGCTCCTGGGTCCGCGCCGATGTGGAGAAGTTGCCCGACGATCCGCACGTGCGCGCTCGAAGAGACCGGGAGGAACTCCGTGAGTCCCTGCACGATCCCGAGGATGATCGCGTTGATGAAGCTCACGCTGGTCCTATCTGTCAGTAAGTAAGAAGCAGGTCGGTGAGGACACGCCTGCCAAACACTAATGCGTCAAGCGGCACGCGTTCGTCAACGCCATGGAACATTGCCGGAAAATCCAGCTCGGGCGGGAGCTTGAGCGGGGCGAAGCCGTAGCCCTTGATGCCGAGCTTACTGAGTGCCTTGTTGTCGGTGCCGGCGGAGAGCAGATACGGGAGCACCGGAGCGCCGGGGTCGTGCTGGTGCAGAGTGCTCGTGATCGCGTCGACCAGCGGTCCGGAGAACTCGGTCTCGAGGCCGATATCGCGATGCAGGACGACGATCTCGATGTCCGGCCCGACCAGACTGCGCACCTCGGCGAGCACCGCATCCTCCTCGCCGGGAAGGGTGCGGATATCGACGAGCGCCTCGGCGGTATCCGGGATCACGTTGTGCTTGTAGCCGGCAGTCAGCACGGTCGGGTTGGTCGTGGTTCGCAGTGAGGCCTGGATGAAGCCAGCCGCGGTTCCCGTGGCAAGTGCGAGCTCATCCGGACCCGTCTTCTGCGGATCCGTTTCGAGGATGCGGGCGAGCTCGGCGAGCAGTTCGGTGGTCGTGTTGGTGAGGCGGATCGGCCACTCGCGTCGGCCGACCTTTGCCACGGCCTCGGCGAGTTTGGTGATCGCATTGTCGCGGATCAGTCGCGAGCCGTGCGCCGCCGTGCCGCGGGCCACGAGCTTGACCCAGACGAGTGATTTCTCGCCAGTCTGGAGGAGGTAGGCGCGCTGTCCTCCCAGAGTGATCGAGTAGCCGCCCACCTCGCTGATGGCCTCCGTCGCGCCCGCGAACAGCTCGGGATGCGTGTCGACCAGGTAGTGCGAGCCCAGCACTCCCCCGGCCTCCTCGTCGGCGAAGAATGCGATCACTAGGTCGCGGGCGGGCTGTCGGCTCGCGCCGAGTATGTCGTCGAGCGCGGTGAGGATCATCGCGTCCATGTTCTTCATGTCGACGGCTCCCCTGCCCCAGAGCATGCCGTCTTTGATTACACCTCCGAACGGATCGACCGACCAATTGTCCGGTTGTGCTGGCACGACATCAGTGTGGCCGTGCACGACCAGGGCCGGTTTGCAACTGTCGGCACCCGCGACCCTGGCCACGACACTGACACGTCCCGGCTCGGATTCGAACATCTCCGGATCGAGTCCGAGTCGGCCGAGATGGGCGGCTACATACGCCGCGGCATCCGTCTCGCCCTTCGATTTGCCTTCTCCGAAATTCGTGGTGTCGAAGCGAATGAGGTCGCGGGCGACTCGCGCGGTCGCGTCGAGAGCGTCGTCGGGTGCAGGTTCGGCCATGACACAAAGGTAATCGGTCGCGCACGTTCGAAATGGCTGTCGGGTGCGTGCTATTCTCGTACGTCGGTGGTTCTGCAAAGGGCCGCCGGATGCGCGCGGATGGCGGAAATGGCAGACGCGCTAGCTTGAGGTGCTAGTGCCCGTATAGGGCGTGGGGGTTCAAGTCCCCCTTCGCGCACAGCGGGAGGTTCAGCCTTTGGCTGACTTCCAATCAGAGAATGGCCCGAACGATCGGTTTACGATCGCGCGGGCCATTTTTGTTGGTGCTTCTCGGGCGAAATCGATTGGTAGCTATCGCGCCGTACTCGTGTGCTTCGCTCCAGAGACAAAAATGGCGCGTCCGCGGGAATGCGGGCGCGCCATATTGTTCGATCTTGCGGTGTCAGATGGTGTTTTAGTGACGCGCTGGTCAGGCGGCGTCGGGTGGGGTGCAGGTCGTACCGTGCCAGCGGTATCATCAGGCACCAAACGTGAGGGAAAGTGAATGAGATCTCAGTTCGAACGGAGGGGCTTTGGCAAGTCACGCCAGGTGAGACGCGCGCTTGGGCGGTCTGTCGTGACTGCGCTCGTCGTTTGTGCGGCTTTAGTCGGGTGCTCGTCGGGGGGCTCTGCGCTGCCAGCGGCGACACCTATGGACGCCGCATCTCAGGCCGCCACGCCGATCAGCGAGCCTTCCGCAAGTGCATCGGCCGCGCCAAGTCGCAGTCCTCAGGCAACGCCGCCCGGTGACGTTCCCACGGCAGGCAACGGGAGTGCGGATGTCATTCTCGCGATCGGAGTAGTCCTTCCGAATCCAACCCGCACCCCCGGGGCGACAAATCCTGCTGTCACGCAAGGAACCATCCACCAGACCATCTGTGTTGTCGGATGGACAAGCACCGTGCGTCCGCCCTCCTCCGTCACGACCGCACTGAAAATCAGGCAACTCGCGTCCGGTTACTCATTTCAAGGCGACATGTCCACGAAAGACTATGAAGAGGACCACCTGATCAGCCTGGAGCTGGGCGGGTCTCCGACGGCCGAGGCGAATCTATGGCCCGAGCCTTATGGCAGCCCTGACGGGGCACGGGTGAAAGATCAGCTCGAAAACAAGTTGCACACTTTGGTTTGTTCTGGTGCGCTGTCCCTCGCTAATGCACAAGCGGCAATCGCAACGAACTGGTGGTCGGCTTACGGCTCGTATGTGGGCAGTGGGTCAGCAGTTACCCCGGTTGCCCCGGCTGCTCCCGCGCCGCAGGCTCCAGTGCAGGCGCCTGCGCCACCGCCCGCACCGGTATCCGGAGTACCTTCCGGCGCGACAGCGCTTTGTAAAGACGGAACGTATTCCTATTCCGCGCACCATCAGGGGTCCTGCTCCGGGCACGGCGGTGTTGCTCAGTTCTATTCATAGAATCTGACGTACTTACCCGTATCAGAGCAGACTGTTCACGCGGGATCCTCACCGAACCCTATCCTCTACAGGTCTGCTGCCCTGAGCAATTAGCTGGTCGATCTGGCTTGATAGGCGGGCGACTTCTGCACGGAGGGGCGCGTCTGCCGCTTCCATTTCTTGGGCCGCTTTTTCGCCCACTTGTTGAACGAGCCACGAAGCTACAGACGCGGTCACGACCCCCAAAACCGCAATTCCGCCGATCATCAATCCGACGGCTACTATGCGCCCGACGAAGGTCACGGGGTAATAGTTCCCGTATCCAACCGTAGTCACGGTAACGACAGCCCACCACAAGGCGTCCCCGATGTTGTGAATGTTCGACTTGGCAGCGTTTTCTTCCGCGTCCAGAACGGCAAGGGCGCTGACGTAGGTGAGCAGGAGAGCCGAACCGAGAACGTAGGTGAGGATTCTGCCTCGAAGCTCGTTACTGGCCACCCGGTTCATCACCCTCAACAAGGTGACGAGTCGAAGCAGTCGCAGCGGACGCAGCACGGGCAGGGCGAGGATTATCAGATCGTGAAGGTGGCGAACGAACCATCGTCCGCGCTGGGGTGCCAAGGCCAGGTTCGCGACGTAGTCGACCAGGAACATTGCCCAGGTCACCCAGATAATCACCTCGGTGGCTGCCGCCTGCTCACTTGAAAGATTGCCAATGACTTGGACTGAGTAAGCGACCAGAAAGACGAGCGCGCTGCCCATCAGCGGCCAGTCGGTGTACTTGCGCCAAAGCTGTTGAGTCATGTCAGAAACATAGCGGGAGGCGGCATGACCGGTGCGATTCTGGGAGGGTTCACGCGTTCCACGAAGCGCGCCTATTTTTGGCTGTACGGCGTGCCCATGAGTAGCCGCATTCGAGCAGTCTCTCATCTGCGCAGGATGTAATTCGCGAGATGGTGCGGGTCGAGGACGGCGAACGCGCCAAAGAGCGAGTCGATCATTTTGTCGAGGAACGCCATCGAGGGAAGAGTCAGTCCGTCGATCTTGTGGTCTTCAAGGAACGTCGCAAATGCCTCTCGCACCCGCGCAAAACCGGCGAATTTCTATCACACCCGAACCAGCTCAGACCGGATCGAGAACTAACACCTGAAGACGAGAATGCCTCGTGGTCGCTGCAGGACTACCTGTTCGCGGTGCTCACGGCCGATCATGGTTCCGATGCGCTGCTCCCCAGGGCTTCCATGCTGCAGAGGAGCTAACCGCGGGAGGTCCGGCATTGACCGGGCGCCGGCAACGTGCTGTCCGGGACCTCCGCCGGGTTCTTTACTTTGCGCATGGCGCGAGCATATCTATACCCGTCAGTGGAGCCTTACGGTCAAGTTGATGAGGAGTGGAGGGTGCCGTGCACGACAGGTCACGCGAACCGAGCGACACGCGCCGTCGAGCTGGTGACCGGGCACCACCCGTGCGTCTCGTGGCGACGTGCCAGTTAGCTGAGCTTGCGTGTCTCTGCAACGCATCGCCTGGTATAGGGGTGCCGTAAAGTGCATCGGGTGGACGATGATCCTGGTAGCTGGTTCCTGAGTCGCGCCGAGCGGGGAAATCTGGCCACCGACGTGCACGCTGGCGCTGCCGGGTCGCTGCCCTGGTCGGAGGGCAACCTCGTGCGGCCACTGATTCATGGAGTGACTTACTTCGCTCGGCTGCATGAGGAGCTGATGGCCCTGCGCGCGGGAGACCGCGTGTGGTTCACCGACTGGCGTGGCGACGCCGACGAGCGGCTGCTGGCGGACGGGCCGTCGATCGGCGATCTGCTCGCGGGGTTGGCCCGTGCGGGAGTGGAGGTGCGGGGCCTGGTCTGGAGATCCCACGGAGAACGCGTCTCGTCCCCGATCAGCGGCCGATCCAACGAGCTCCTAGGTCGCCAGATCAACGACGCTGGCGGAGAGGTGCTGCTGGATCAGCGAGTACGCCTGTTCGGCTCCCATCACCAGAAATTCTTCGTCATCCGCCATCGCGACAACCCGTCGCGGGACATCGCGTTCGTCGGCGGCCTCGACCTCTGCCACAGCCGTCGGGACGACGCCGGCCACGCGGGAGACACGCAAGCACTGACCATGGACCCCCGGTACGGCAAGCGACCCCCGTGGCACGATGCCGCCCTCGAACTGCGCGGCCCCGTGGTGGCAGACCTGCTGGCGGTTTTCGCTGAACGGTGGAACGACCCCCATCCCCTGGACCGACGCACTCCCTACCGGATGCTGCTGCAACGTCTCGCCCGCATGCCCCGGCACCCCAAACCGCTCCCAGACACTGCGCCGCCGCCGCCACCAGCGGGCCATCACGCCGTGCAGCTTCTGCGCACTTACGGTATGAAACGTCCGCCGTTCCCGTTCGCACCGGCCGGGGAGCGCAGCATCGCCCGCGCCTACGCGAAAGCCTTCGCCCGCGCCCGCTCGCTGATCTACATCGAGGACCAGTACCTGTGGTCGACGGAGGTCGCTGCCGCTCTCGCCGGGGCTCTCGAACGGAACCGCGAATTGAACGTGATCGTCGTCGTGCCCCGCTACCCCGCTTCCGACGGCCCTCTCGCAGGGCCGCCAAGCCGGATCGGGCAACTGCGTGCCATCAGAATGCTGCACCGGGTCGCGCCAGACCGGGTCGGCGTCTTCGACCTGGAGAACAGCACCGGAACTCCGATCTACGTCCACGCCAAGATCTGCATCGTCGACGACACCTGGATCACCTGCGGCTCAGACAACTTCAACCGTCGGTCCTGGACTACCGACAGCGAGCTCACCTGTGCCGTTCTCGACTACACTGCCGACAACCGGGATCTACTCGGCACAGAGACCGGCAACGACGCTTCCCGACGGCTGGCCCGCGACTTCCGACTCCAACTCTGGGCCGAACACCTGGGCCTGGACCAGAACGATCCCCAACTCCTCGACCCGGCGGCCGGGCTCGAACTTTGGAACGCCGCCGGCGACGCCCTCGACCACTGGCACGAAACTGGCCGCCGCACTCCCCGACCCACCGGACAGGTGCGCCACCACGCTCCCGAACCCGTCCCGCCTATCCAACGAATCTGGGCAGACCCGATCAGCCGCCTCGTCGTTGACCCAGACGGCCGCCCCCGCAAGCTGCGAGGTACTGCGCAGTTTTAGGCCAACGCGAGTGGTGCCACCGTAGCGGCAGGCAACGGAGCGGGCTGCTCTTTCTATCGAGTAATGGAATTTTGGCTTCGTGTCATGCTGAGAACGTCTCACCCCTAACTGCGCTGGGCTTGTGATCGATTCCGAACGGCCGAAGTTCACGTCGCCGCTACCTCGCAACTCCGCTCGTTAGCTGTCAGGAGCGCATGCGAGGTGCGAAGATCGAAACCATGATCTCGTCGAGATCGAGACAGTAGCTTCACTCCCCGGGCATTGACGAACTGCCCGTTGGCCACTCAACCCTTGACGTCGGCCCCCGATTCGCCGGGTACGCGATCGACGAGCTACGCGCCGACCATGTGCGTCTCACGTCTTCTGGTATACCGCCACATAGTCAACCAGCATCGTCGCCGGGAAGACGGTCTGCGCATCCGGGGACCCGGGCCAGGAACCGCCCACAGCAAGGTTCAGGATCAACGAAAAAGGGTGCCTGAATACCCACGGTGCGCCGCGCGTGGTGTTGGGGGTCTGGGTTTCGTATATCTGACCGTCGACGAGATAGGAGACCGATGTCGGCGTCCAGTCGACTGCGAATGTGTGAAAGCGGTCCGAAAAGGACTGCCCTGATGCAAGGGTGTAGGAGGACGTCAGATCGTTCGCTCCCGAATAGCCAGGACCGTGCATGGATCCGTATATCGTCCTGGGCTTTGACCCGATGTTTTCCATCACGTCGATCTCTCCAACGGCTGGCCAAGGATTGGCCGAACTCGCGACGCCGAGCATCCAAAATGCTGACCAGAGGCCAGATCCCGAGGGCAGTTTTGCGCGAGCTTCGATCCGGCCGTACTGAACGCTGAACATCCCGCGCGTGGTCAGGCGTGCCGAGGTGAACCCGCACGGCCCGTACCAGCACGCCAGCTTCGATGTCGAGCGAAGAGCGGTTATGGCCAGACTCCCTCGACCATCCAGTGCGGCGTTGCGGGCGTCGGCAGTGTAGAACTCGAGCTCAGAATTGCCCCACCCATCGCCTCCGACGTCGCGAACCCATCGGTGATCGACCTCTGATCCGACCGCGCCGGTGAAATTGTCGACCCATAGGGTCTTCCAGCCCGCGGGCGGCGATGGAACCCCCATCGACGTTGGCGGAACGATTGTGCCACAGCCCGACAGCGCAAGGAGAAACGCCATCGTGGCGAGGGCTTTCCGTAGGGTCGGTGTTGTGGTCATCGTCAGAATTCTGTCGGGTCCCTGAGTCGGCACCATTGACAACGAGAGAGTTCATCGTCGCGGTCAGCCGTGATCGGCGAACGCTCGGCATCTCATGCCGGTGTCCCGAGAATGCACCAACCGGCGATGCAAGCGCAAGAGAAGCAAGAGAATCGCGATCGACGGCGCCGGATCAGTTCGTGACGGGAGCCGAGCCGCGCAATTCGCGCTCCGCACGACGAAGGAGGGCGCGGTCAAAGGACGATGGAAGCCACCCAGCCTCTTCACTTTCCCAGGTAACCAGTCGCTGCCTCGCGTCCTCGGCGGCGATGAAAACTCGGCCGAAGAGACACACCGCAGTAATCCCAACAACCGAAATGGCAAGCAAAAGTAAATCGAACATTCCCGGGACCCCCACCCGGAAACGACGTTATCCGATTCGAGCACCCCGATACATACCCTTAATCGGGGGCCATCGGTGGACGAAGCCGTCCACCATTTTGGCTGGTCAGAACCGTCAATTGCCCTTGGTCACGCAGAGGGTTCTGGCGCAACGACCGTGTGCTGACTACGAACGCAATGCGAACTACTCTGGTCCACTTAACATGACGGACACAAACTTGTAACTTGCAACTGTCACGAGGATCGCTACTGTGAGCCACATCCACTCGTTGGACAACACAGCAACCCGAGAACACATAGCGACCCGAGAAGCTGCCGGATTCCCAATGGCGCGCATGCGGTAAATACCCCCACCTGAGATCCCCCCGAGGCAGGCACTCACATGCGTATCCACCGCACTATTCGTCGATCCCAAAAATCCTCCCATACGGGAAATTACACACCACAGCCAGCTTCTCGCCGCCTCGATATGGGGGTGCAGTTGTGAGCACGAACCTCGATCCACGGGCCCGTCGCAGGGCCGGGCAGTTGCTCGAGCTCCATCCCGCGCCGACGGCGAACCTCGTACTCCCGCCACGGCAGATCGCGACAGAACCGGCCCTCGTGACTCCGCCGACGGACAAGGAACTCGTCTGGTACCTGGGAACGCAGCGTCGCTGGGTGCAACTCATCACGCTCGTATCGTTCATGCTGGCGGCGTTCAGCCTCGTACGTTTCGTCGGCACCTCGCCGTGGCTGTATCCCTTGCTCACCGTTTTGACCGTGAACATCGTCGGCGTCACACTGTCGCTCATCTCCGGCCTCAACAAGGCTCGCGACACCAGACGTTCGCATTTCGAGCTGGTTGAACACTGGGAGCGGGCGACCGCGGTGGACGACCTGCCCAGCGTGGATGTCTTCCTGCCCTCAGCCGGCGAAGACCTCGCCGTTCTGAGAAACACGTATACGCATGTCAGTCGGATGGAATGGGCCGGCGACTTGAACGTGTGGGTGCTCGACGACGCGGACAAGGCATCCGTCAAAGACCTCGCCGCCGAATTCGGGTTCCACTACCGGGTGCGACCGAACCGCGGCTTCATGAAGAAGGCAGGCAACCTGCAGGCCGGCTTCGGGCAGTCATCCGGTGATCTGATCGTGATTTTCGACGCGGACTTCTGCCCTCGCCCGGACTTCCTCAGCCACACGGCACCGTACCTGGCGGCCGACGACGAGATCGCCATCCTCCAGACGCCCCAGTTCTTCGACACCCGAAGCGATATGTCGTGGCTTGAGCGCACGGCAGGCGCAACCCAGGAGCTGTTCTATCGCTGGGTGCAGCCATCCCGTGACCGCGCAGGAGCCGCAATCTGTGTCGGAACCTGCGCTGTCTACCGCAGGTCTGCGCTCGAACAGACCAACGGATTCGCGCAAATCGAACACAGTGAAGATGTACACACCGGCATGATGCTCATGCGGGCCGGGTATTCGGTGAGGTACGTGCCCGTCCTCGTCTCGAAGGGCCTGTGTCCCTCCGACCTCGCAGGCTTCCTCAACCAGCAATACCGTTGGTGCAATGGCTCGATCACGCTGCTCCGCAGTGGCCAGGCGTCGCGTCGGCCGCTTAACTTCCGCCAACGGCTCGCCTTCTGGTCGGGCTTCATGTATTACATGAGCACCGCGCTCAATGTGTTCTTCCTGCACATCCCGGGCATGATCATGGCCGTGCTTTTCGCGGCGGATGTCCGTGCGTCGAACTTCATTCCGTTCCTCGCAGGGGCCTGGGTCTATCTGGTTCTCCTGCCGAGGGTTTCGAAGTCGCGCTGGCGTTTTGAGGTCATGAGAGTGCAGATGGCCTACAGCTTCAGCCACGCGCTCGCCATCACTCATAAGTTGACCGGGCGCACGAAGGGTTGGGTTGCCACCGGCGCCGTGGGAAAGAGCAGCAGCCTTGCGCGCACGATCTCAACCATCGGTTCGCTCACGATCGGCATCACGCTGGCAGTCTCGTGGGGTGCGCTGGCCTACGACGTCAGCGTCTACGGCTGGCACCAGTTCTGGCCGATGGCGTTGTTCCTCAGCACCTATAGCTACGTCAGCATCCCGCTCCTACGCGACTTCCTCCGGGTCATCTGGCCAAAGAAGCCGAAGGCTCGCGTCGCGACCGTCAGCCCGCTCGCCATCGTCACGCCACTCAACTTCCAAGAGGGCCCGCACGCTTTGGACCCGAGCATCGAAGGCGGCATCTGATGTCGCGACATGACAACGACGACGCTGTCGACCACGCTTCCCAATCCCCCAATCCGCTGAGCCTCATCGAGGCAATCAGCTACACCACCGTGATCGGCTTCATCGCGGCAATGGCGGCAGGCCTATTCGACGGGATGGTGCCCTGGAAATGACAACCAATGCCACTACCCGGGCGTCTGCGCGATCGGCGGCGACCCCGGTGACAGCGCGCCCAAGACGCGCCTTCCAAACCGACATCGAGGGGCTGCGGGCGATCGCCGTTCTGGCGGTTGTCGCGTTCCATGCCACCGTTCCCGGGATAGCGGGCGGATTCGCGGGCGTTGACGTGTTCTTCGTCATCTCCGGCTACCTCATCACGGGACAACTCATGCGCGAGCTGCTCTCAACTGGGCATATCAAGCTTTTCGGTTTCTACGCCCGTCGAGCGAAGCGGCTGCTGCCCGCGGCGAGCATCGTGCTGGTCGCGGTCACGATTGCGACAGCGTTGCTCGAGCCGCTGCTCGGCATCTATCACGCGGCTCAGGACATCCTGGCGGCTGCTCTGTACACATCGAACTGGCACTTCATTTCGCTCGGCACCGATTACCTCGCTCAATCGAGCGCTTACAGCCCGGTGCTGCATTTCTGGTCGCTTGCAGTCGAGGAACAGTTCTACCTGATCTGGCCGCTTCTGCTGCTGGGTGCCGCCTACTTTGTGAGACGCATGCCCCTGCACGGCACCCGGATCTTTGCGCTTGTGCTCGGCGGGGTGACTGTCGCGTCGCTTATTGCTGGGTTGGTGCTCACCACTACGGAACCGAAGGTGGCGTACATGGCGACGCAGACCCGAGCGTGGGAGTTCGGCATCGGCGCGCTCATCGCGCTCGTAGCGCATTGGCTCACCGCCCAGGGATCGACAGCGATCGGTCGCACGGTGGGTTTCGTGGCCGGTTGGGCCGGGCTCGCCGCGATCGGCTACGCGGTGCTGCGTTTCGACAACTCCACACCATTCCCCGGCACGGCGGCGCTCGTTCCGACACTCGGTACCGCGGCAATCATCGCGGGCGGTCTACTCGCGGGAACCGGCCGTGGTTCCATCGGATCGCTGCTGTCGCTGGCCCCCATGCGGTACCTGGGCCGTTTGTCCTATGCGTGGTACCTCTGGCACTGGCCGGTGATGGTGCTCGTTGAAGTGAAAACGAGCACGCTATCGTGGCAAGGTCGTTCCCTTCTCATGATGATTGCACTGCTGCTGGCGGCGGCGACGCTGCATCTGATCGAGATGCCTATCTCCCGTTGGAAGACGGTCGCACGAAATATCGGACCAGCGTTCGCGCTGGGCGTCTTCTGCATGATCACGGTCGCCGCCATCGTTCTCGGAATCGGCGCAAACGCGGTCAACGCGCTCGGTGCGGCGGGAACGTCGGTGTCCCCCGCCCAGCTTCAGGCAGCGTTTGGCCCCTCCACGGTGAGGAACGCGGGGGCAGTGATTCCCTCTGCGCTGGCGGCCGCAGCGGACATACCACGGCCAACCGCCTGCCTCCTCGACCATGAGAAAGCTGTGGTTGCGGGCTGCGCGCTCGGGCCTATCAACGGGCTGCCCGTGGTCCTTTTCGGCGACAGCCACGCGAACCAATGGCTCCCCGCGTTGTCGGGGATGTCGACTGCCCGGAATTGGCGCCTGACGGTGTTTACCAAGTCGGGTTGTCCGGTGCCAGACATCGCCCCTCGAAAGGATGGAAGTCGTTTCTCGGAGCCGGAGTGTGTGAAGTGGAGGCAGGCAGCGATTGATGAGATAACCAAGTCGATCAAGCCAGCACTGATCGTCGTCTCATCTCTCGACAACTACATTCCCGATCAGGGTGAAGTGCTCACCGCATGGAACGTCTCGCTGGACAAGCTGCGCACCCAAGGTGCGCCAATCGCCTACATCCGCGACAGTCCGATTCCTTCGAAGGATGTGCCCACCTGCATCTCCTCCGCGCTCGACAATTGGTCCAAATGCTCCTTCAAGCCGCTAAACAAGCTGGAGCCAGTCATCCAGCAAACGATCATTGGCAATGAAAACAAGGTGACGGTTGTGGACATGTACAAGTACTTCTGTTCTGCCGACACTTGCCCTGCCGTGAAGAACGGCGTGCTCCTGTACCGTGACGACTCCCATATCACGGCAACAGCAGCTAAGGCCCTTGAGCCAGCCTTCGACCAGGCGTTCGTGAGCGCAGGCCTAATCCCGAAGGTCAAGTCCACCAGCAACGGCTAGCGGTCCTCCTATGCCCCCATTGGCCCGGGCAACCACCACCGAAAGTCCCGCATCCTCCTCGATTGGAATTGGTGACCTCATGAACGCCCTCGACTCCACATTCGACCGCCCCGTGGTGGTCGAAAACCCCCGCCTCACCGTCATCGGAACCGGATACCTCGGGGCCACCCACGCCATCTGCATGGCGCTGCTCGGCTTCGACGTTCTGGGCGTTGACGTCGACTTCGACAAGATCTCCGCGCTTCAGTCGGGGCGCGTCCCATTCTTCGAACCCGGGTTGACTGAGAGCCTCGCGAAGGCGCTCGAGAGCGGTCACCTGCGATTCTCGACCGACTTCGCTGAGGCGGCAGAGTGGGGCGACGTGCACTTCCTCTGCGTGGGTACCCCGCAGTCCAAAGAATCGGATGCTGCGGACCTCACCTACGTCGACCTCGCCTTCACGGAGTTGGCGAGCCGCATCACCCGCCGCGCCCTACTCGTGGGCAAGTCGACCGTGCCGATCGGGACCGCGGCCCGTCTGACTACACTCGTGCAGCGCGTTTCACCCGCGGGCGGCGACCTGGAACTCGCGTGGAACCCCGAGTTCCTGCGCGAGGGATACGCGGTCAAGGACACACTCCACCCGGATCGCCTGGTATTCGGCGTGCAATCCGTCTGGGCAGAACAGCAGTTGAGGGCCGCTTTTCGGCCGATTCTCGAGGACGGAACGCCGCTCGTCGTGGCGGACCTTGCTACCGCCGAGCTGGTGAAGGTGGCCGCGAACTCCTTCCTCGCCACGAAGATCTCGTATATCAACGCGATGGCCGAGGTGTGTGAGGCAACCGGTGCCGACGTGAACCTGCTCGCGACTGCCCTCGGCTACGACTCGAGAATCGGATCGCGGTTCCTTAAGCCCGGCCTGGGATTCGGCGGCGGCTGCCTTCCGAAAGACATCCGTGCCTTCGCGCACCGAGCCGATGAACTCGGTGTCGGGCAGGCCGTTGCATTCCTGCGCGAGGTCGACTCCATCAATAAGCGCCGTCGCACGCGCACCGTCGACCTGATCCGTGAGCTCGCGGGCGGTTCGGTCAACGGCACGCGCGTCGCCGCACTCGGCGCCGCATTCAAGCCCAACTCCGACGACATTCGGGACGCACCCGCGCTCGACGTCGCGCGGATGCTCCACCAAGAGGGCGCCATTGTCACCGTGCATGACCCCGAGGCAATGCACAACGCACGCCGCGCCTATCCCGAGCTCCGCTATGCGGACTCTCTCGAGGATGCCGTCGCCGGTGCGGACGTCGTGGCTCTCCTAACCGAGTGGGAGGTTTTCCGCGAAGCGGACCCCGACTACCTCGGTGCGCTGGTTGCACACCGCCGGATTGTCGACGGCCGGCACGCTCTCGACGCTGCCGACTTCAGGGCAAAGGGGTGGGAGTTCCGCGCACTCGGCCGCCCCGCGAACCCCGCAACCGTCCACCTCGAAGCCGACGCACGAGACCAGCTCCTCACCGTCGCCTAAGCACGTCAGCACCGGATCACGCTGTTGATCTGTGTTCGCCATGGGTAGCATTTCTTGGAAAACCTCACAATTGGGATGCACTTTCATGTAGGTGCGCGTAACGTCGGCTCCAAGCTCAGGCGAAAGAGGACGATGATGTCTGATTGGCTGCATATAGCGGGCGCAGCGGCGATTATCGCCATTGTCGCGTTCATTGGTGGTCGTTCCATTCGCCGCGAAGACGCCCGCCAACGCGTCGCCGACTCGGACAAGGGCATGACCGGCCGGATGCCCGCGATCGCCGATGAACTAGCGCTGAGACGTGCCCGCAAACAACCCGAACGTGCTCATCCGCCCGGGACGCCCGAGGCGGGTTAGTACCCGCGCGCCGTCACCAATCCCAGCGCATAGGGTTCCCACCACGTACCGGCAGTTGGTCCGCCGTTGCACATTCCATCGCTAACACCCGACGACTTCACCCACAACAGGGCATCCAGAGTGCCTCGCCCAGTTACGAACTGAGGATTTTGGCCGAGCGCCGCGCCCGGCGGGTTGCACCATGTCGACTGCCGCCCGGCACCGTTGCGGGAGACGTCGATGACGTAATGCTTGCCCCCGACAAGAGCCGACACCGCGTTCGCGTAGCTTGTTTCGATCACGGTCGAGTTGAAGGCCGCCACATTCGTCGAGAAACCCTGAGCCTGTGCGATGCCGGCCTGCTGGAGCATCGGCGCAATCGTCGCCGGAGCGACCCAGCCGGAATGACCGGCATCCAGATAGAGCTTGAGCCCGGCATTCGCAAGAATACCGACGGCCTGATTGAGGAGGGGCAAGCGGAACGATCGCACCCCCGCGCACGCGGGGTTGGACAGCATCGCAATCGCGTCGGGTTCGATGATCACCGTCGCACCTGTTCCCTGGAGTGTCGAGGCGATGACTCGGTTCCATGCCAGGTAGTCGGACGCAGACAATCCACCGGCCGAAAAGCCCCCACAATCCCGATTGGGGATGGCATAGGTGACGAAAGTCAGAGTGGCACCGTCGGAACGAGCGGCACTGACGTATCGCTGGATGTAATTCGACAACGTTGTTCCTGTGGCCCAGCCGGTGAGCCAGATCGAGCCGGGCTGCGAACTGATCTCGCGAATCAGCGCGGCATCCTTGTTGTCACCTGCTGCCGCGAGACGCGCGGCATCTTTCGCGGCCAGCGAATTTGGGTCGACATACATATGAGGTGCGGCGGGTGTTGTGGGCCCTGGTGTGCTCGAGGTAGCGGGTTTCGGCGTGCTCGATACCGTCGGCTGGGGAATGGCCGATGTCACTAGCGTCGATAAGGCGACAGCAGTCGACTGATTCGGCTTTGCGCGAGTGGGCACCGCCGCATCTGCGAGCCCCGGCCCAGACGCCAACCCAGCCGCGACGAGTATCCCGACGAACACGACCGGAAGAATGGCACGAAAAAAAGACCCAAACAACGGTTCCCCCGAACCTCGTATGAATAGTGGCAGCGCCATTGCTTCGCAACCAGAGTAGCGCGGAGGTAACTCACGATGAGCAAAAACCCTCGAATTGGGGGCACGGGTCAGTACTTCTGTGGAACCGTGACCTGTTTTACCCGCCTATAGGGTCTCTGAACTCAAGGACTGGGATCTGGTCACGCCATCGTCCTTCCCGATGGACAAGGTTCACTCGTGTGCGGGTCCCGTGCTCCGATCCCCTCACAGCGGGCAACGAACACTTCGGATTGGAGGTTAGTGACAACCCACGAGCTGCGTGACCGACGCCGCGCAATCGACACTAGATGGAAACCGGCTGTTAACGCGACGAGCTTACCGTCGAACGTAGACAAGGCGTCCTACCTATTGGGGGTTGTTTCTCGTATGAAGCCGATTTCATTCCTAGATTTTCGTCCTGACCCGGGGACCGTTGTCGAATGGACAGTGAGCCGTGACACTGCGGCGACCATCCCGTACGCGCCGATCGATCCCGTTCCTTTGTCGTATAACCAGGAGCTACATCTGAGGACGTCGCTGGCCGCCCAGCGAACGGGTCTCCCCGGCAACCCCTGGATCGGCACCTCGTTCGATCTTGAAGGCGCCGCCGACCTTGATGCGCTCGGTCACGCATTCAACTCGTGGATGGAACGGCACGAGGCCCTCCGCAGCGGGTTCAGGTCCAGCGACTCTGGCGACGAAATTGAGCGGTTCACGCTGGCGGCGGACTCGATTGAGCTCGTGCAGGAACCGGAGTCCTTCTTCGACTCGGCGGACACGCTGCACGATTATCTCGACGAGCGCTTCGCTGCCGGGACCGACCCATTCGCGTGGCCTCCGTTGGTGCTTGGCGTGGTCAGCCGGGACAGCGGCTCGACAGTGTTCGTCGCTTTGGACCACACAGCGGGCGACGGCTACTCGCTGGCACTGGCCGTGTGGGAGCTCGAGACCAGCTACGAGGCATTCCTGGGCGGTGGCATCCCGGACCTTCCCGAGACGGGAAGTTTTCTTGAACTCTGCGTTGCGGAGCGGAGTCGCGGGGCAGCGATCACCTCGGAGGATCAGGCGGTGAGCCAGTGGCGAGAATTCGTCCGTGCCTGCGGGGGCACGGCCCCTGCTTTTCCACTGGATCTCGGGATCATCCCTGGCCAGGCGTGGCCTCAAAGCGTCTACAACCAGCGAATCCTCACGGAGGGCGAAGCCGGGGTCTTCGATGCTGTCTGCGACGAAGGCGGCGGCGGAATCTTTGCCGGGATCCTCGCCGCGATGGCGATTTCAGTTCATTCCATGACCGGGGACGAAGTCTTTCGCACAATCACGCCCGCGCAGACGCGACGCCGTCCAGCCTGGCGGCATGCCATGGGCTGGTTCGTCACCTGCACCCCCGTGGAGTTCTCGCTCGATGGCGCCAACAGCTTCACTGACGTTTTGCGACAGGCTCAGCTGAGCACCCAACGAGCGCTTCGGCTGGCAGGATTTCCCGCTCTGCGGATGGTCGAACTTCTTGGGGATGACTTCCATATCAGCCGCCGGGATTTCTTCTCGATGGTGTCCTTCAGCGATTACCGAACCATGCCGGGAGGTGACCGCCATTCCGAATGGAACGCAAGCACAATGGGCCGGGTAACAGAAGCCGACGACAGCCACGTGTGGATTTCGCGTCAGCATGACGGTGTGCACATCAGCATCCGGCACCCGGTGACGCCCACGGCTGCCGTGGTTCTGGATGAATACGCGCACTGCATTCAAAACATTCTCCTTCACGTGTTGCGCGGAGGCAGTCAACCCATGAGTGGCGACGCAGTCGGCTGGACCCGGCTGTGCTCCCATCCGGCGGCGTTATCGCCGAGAACTGCAGCATGACGGGCTCACCGTAGGCTGGCGGCATGTCACTGATTGGGGCCATTCCCCCACCGGCCCTGCACGTGATGAGCTATAACATCCGCCGACGCATGCCCACTCTCTATCCGGTGATGGCCGATCGCTGGAGCCACCGCCGACCGCTTCTTCAGCAGCTGCTTGACGACGAGCAACCGACACTACTCGGAGTTCAGGAAGCTCTGCCCGAGCAGGCCAGCTTCGTGCGACACGCCCTGGGTGAGCGATATCGGTCGGTCGGGCACGGGCGCGAGAAGGGTGGGCGCGGCGAGGGATGCCCGATCTTCTACGACACCGAAAGGATGCGGCTGCTCGACTTCACCCAGACAGCGCTCTCCGACACACCTGACGTGCGGGGGTCCACGACCTGGGGGAACCGCACTCCTCGGGTGATCGTCGACGCGACGTTTGCGGACCTCGCCACCGGCATCCGATTCCGCTTCGTGAACACCCACTTCGACAACCGGTCGCGACTGTCACGGGTGAGATCCGCTGGGCGACTGCGCGAGGTCGTGCTTGCATCAGGACTGCCAACGGTGGTGACCGGGGACTTCAACGTCGATGGCGGCGCTGAGGCGCACGAGATTCTTCTGCAAGGGGGCAAGCTCCTAGACACCTGGAGCGATGCGGACGCCCGGATCACCGAGAAATGGGGGACGTTTCTCAACTACCACCCGCCAGAGCATGACCGGAAGCGAATCGACTGGATACTCGTGACGCCCGACGTGAAGATCGAGAAGGTGGGGATCAACATCACCAGGTTCGAGCACGGCTGGCCCTCGGACCACGCGGCCGTGCAGGCGGTCGTGCGACTTTCACCTACGACGTCTGGATCGACGGGAAACAGCTATCCACCTCGATCACCGCGATCGCCTTGGAGCCTGACGGAGATGCCACCCGGCTGAGCAATACGGAGCAGGGCTTCCACTTCGACGGCTTGGACACCGCCCCGGCTAGTTCGCTCCGACGACCTGGAAGCTCGGGTTGACGAAGATGTGGTGCGGCCAGTTGACACCGATGTAGTGGACTTCGTACTCGCCGCTGCTCAGTTGCACAACGCGGTCGACGACGCCTCCCGGGTAGGCGGCCAGCGCGGCTTCCGTCGCTCTATTCGCTGCCGTTCCGCCGACGATCGTTCCCGATCCCTCGGTGTAGTTCGCCGGGATCTGGCCGTCCTGCTTTGCCGCGCTCGGGGCACCCTGCTTGAAGGGCGCCACCGGTGACGCGGAGGAGGTCGTAGATCCGCCGCCGCTGGTCGATTGCACGACGACCTGGGTGGCCGTGATGGTGGTTCCATTGGTCGACCCGAGTACCAGGACGGATGTGCCAGTCGTGATGGCAGCCGCTGACGTCGAGCTCGTCCCGTTCTGGTATGTGGTGGAGGATGCCTCGTTGACCGTCACCTTCTGGCCGGCTGATGTCGTCAGGGTGAAGCCCGACGTCGACACGTTGCTGACCGTGCCGGATGACCCGCCAGCGGCTGGTCCGGAACGAGCATTGGATCCCCCGCCGCCCGGCATGCCGTGCCCTGTCGTCGCCGAAGGGGATGCGGCTGTCGAGAGAGAGGTAGCTGTTGCCGCGGTGGCACAGCCGGAAAGTCCGATCACGGTGGCCAGCGCAACGGCCGCGATCAACCCACTTCTTCTTTTCGGCAGCGATCGCCGAGGCTTCGGCTGGCGTGTCTCGCTCGAGTTTGTTCGGTCGTTGTTCATCATGGCGCTCTCCTATCTTGCGAACCTGCTCAGAGAGTGCCAGCCCCTCCCATGACGCTCCTATGGGCCGTCTATGAGTAATCCGAATGGCCTACCGCATAGTCGTCGTCGCCCTCGCGCTCTACCCCCAACAGTCGTAAAGCTGATCGGGAACCGTGTCGGCCGCTTTCGACGAAGCGCCGAGGTTGTAGTCCAACGGGGGTACGAGCCGACAGGTGGACTTGACCCAATTGTGAATCTCGAAGACGTTCGGTGTGCTGACGCCACCCTTGGAGTCCGGCCCGGTGAGCAGAACGTAGCGGACACCATTCGCCGCAACGAGTTGTCGAAGACCGGCGGCCGTTGGGGCGTCGACACGGGAAGTGTAGCCGCCCATCGAAAGCACCCTGCCTCCCCCGTCCATGATGATGGGCGCGGCGCTCCGCCAGGAATCCGTCGCGAGCACGAACTGAACGCCTCGACTGTTTGCCTTCGCGTAGTTGTAGATCCTGGTTTCGATCCGGTATGTGGAGGGCGTCGCGCGATTGGAGTCCAGACCAATACCGTAGGCACCTTGGGGTTGGAGCAACGACCTGTCGAGCGTGGACGCGGGCGGTCCGGCGTACGCGTCGTTCGCGTTTCCCGCGTACGCGGTGTCGAGGGTAGACAGCGACCACGTCAAAGGCGCCAGCATCGCCACCGCGAGAACCGCGGCGATCGGCCGGTGTGGACTCCTGTTGTCCCAGCCCATTGCGCGGACGAACAGGGCCAGCGAGAGGAGGCCGCCGAGCACAGCCACGATGCTCAGGAGCCATCCCGCGAACTGCGGATAACTCGCCATCAAAACGAGAGACCATGCGGTCTGAGTCGCGACGGCGACGGGCAGAGCGAAGCGAAGCTTCGATTGCCGAACATGTGGATCGCGCCAGGCGAGAATGAGGCCGATCGCTCCCAGAGCGGCGAGCGGAAACGCCATGCTCGCGAGGTAGGCGGTGTGCGGAAAGTTCATCACGCTCATGACGACCCCGAGCGTTATCAGGAGTGTGCCATTGAGCAGCACCGCGGAGCGTAATCCTTGAGGCGCGCCGGCGCGCGATGTGGACTTTCGAATCACGAAGATGCCGAGCACCAGGCCCAGCGCGGCCAGCGGGTATAGCCACCCGATCTGGCTCGCGTAGACCGGAACAATAAGCTTCAGAGGGCTATGCGTCAGCGCCGCCGGCACGAGACCGACGCCCCGAGCGTCCAACGGTCCGCGAGAGATCGGATCATTCGGCAGAGCTCCGGGCAGGAAGTCCGAAATGAAACGGTTGATGCCGTTGTAGCCCAACACCATCGAGAAGATGTTGTTGTCAGTGGTCCCGTCGATGAAGGGGCGGCTGTTCGCGGGCGCGAACGCGATTCCGGTCATCCAGGAAAATGAGACGGCGAGCGTGACTGCCGCTGTCGCGACGAGACGCCAGAGCTTCTGCACCATCGGGCCTACGGCCACGATCAGGTAGACCAACGCCATCGCGGGCAAGAGCAGCCACGCCTGCATCATCTTCGCCTGGAATCCGAGACCGACAAGAGCGCCGGCGAGCAGCACGTAGCGATGCTTCTGCATGTCGATTCCCCGCTGCAAGGCGCCCACAGCCAGAGTCGAGAACATGGTGAGCATCCCGTCCTCCATGGGGTGCGAGAACATGGCTACCAACAGCGGGGTCGCGGCCATCATGGATGCGCCGATCAAGCCGCCGATCGGTCCTATCCATCGGCGGATGATGAAGTACGCGGCGACGATGGTAATGAGTCCCTCGGCAACCTGCGGCAGGGCAAGCGACCAGGCGCTGAAGCCGAATAGGCGAGCGGAGAGGGCTTGGGGCACGAGAAAGCCCGAAAGTTTGTCGAGAGTGATTGTGGCCTGCGGATCGAACGCGCCGAAGAAGAATGCCTTCCAGCTGGTGGACATGCTTCTGGCTGCGGTCGCGTAGTAGTCGGAGTACCCGGACCTGCTTGCGTCCCAGCTATAGACCATCGCAGCGCACGCCACCAGCGCCAGCATCGACCAACGAACCCAGCGAGGAGCCCGCAGTGGTGCGGCTGCTTTTGCCCGCTCGATCTGGATGAGGGCGACGGATGGATTCGTCACCCCTGTTGCAATTGACGTCACCCGAAATAGCCCGTCACCGTCATAAGTGCAGCAGTGAGGGCAGGCAGGAGAGAGGTGTCGGCGTTCATCACACATCCTTGCCGGTCGATGGACGAAAAGCACCGCATCAACTTGACGCGGCGAAAGAGCGAGAGGCTACCCACGGGAAACGTCACGGCCTTGTAACGATACGGAATGGAGTCTGAAAGTCCCCTGCTGACACGCGGTGCGCTCGGGCCCGGCTATCAGTTCGACGCTCTCGAGGCACCTACTAGCGATTCCTCAGTTTGCTCGAACACCGGCGGAGCCGTGGCGACAGGAGGAGCCCACCGTCTTCTCATAGGAGTCTCCACGAATCGCCACGACAGGTAGGAGATCCCGATCAGCGCAGCGAACCAGGCGAGTCCCCACCAGGAGCCAACCGGCTGGCTGTGCTGAATCGAGGCGAAGATGAAGATCGTTAACAGGTTCCATAGATAGATGCCGTAGGACATCTTGCCGACAGCAACGAGGGGTCGCCAGGAGAAGAAGGCAGCTGTCCACCCCCGTGGTGACGTAGCCATCCAGAGCACCAGCGCGGCCGAGGCCAGTGCCGCTTGCCCGAGGGCTCCCTTGTCCGCCACGGCGAGGGCGTCGCCGGAGTGGGGCCAGACGAGAACTATGAGTGCCAGCAGCCCGAGGGGGCCGACGATGCGACCTATGACGCGCAGGGCCCGGCAATTCGGCCAGCGCGAAAGCACGAGCCCGAGGAGGGCGCCGAGCAGGAGCGCGTCGGCGTTCGTGTCGGGAGCGAAGAAAAAGCGATTGTGGTTCATGCCGTCCGAGATGAGGAACGTCCGTAGTGCCCAACATCCTGCGGTGCCCGCGACGAGAACGGTCGTGGCCACCGCGAAACGGTGCCATCTCAGGAGGATCAATAGCGAGACCGGCCAGACAAGATAGAAGAGTTCCTCGACGCCGAGCGACCACGACCACTGGTAGTAGGGGCCGACGCTGCCGTTGCCTGACAACGCCTGGATCAGGTCGGTCGTGTAGGTGAGACTTCCGACGATGCCGGCCCAGTACGACGAGATCGGCTCCCCCGTCGCGATGAGCCACACCCAGGTGGCCGCGACGACGACGACGAGCGCCGGTCCGAGGCGAGCAAACCGTCGTCGGTAGAAGCGACCAAGCTGGATGCGGCCACTTCCCGCGTGTTCCTCCAGAAGTAGGCGGGTGATGAGATAGCCGCTGATTACGAAGAACAGCGTCACGCCGTGGTAGCCGCCGAGGCCAGGAATCCCGGCATGCTGGGCTACAACGGCGAGGATAGCCCCTGCCCTCAGTCCGTCAAGCGCCGGGTTGTAATCGAGGCGGGTCGGGCCGGTGACGGCCGTGACCGTGAGGGGAGACATCCGCCGACGCTATCTGGAGCACCTGACCGGAGCCTCCGCAGCCGGCGTGAATCGGGTGCATGCTCTCAAAACGAGTCGGTGTCTATCCCTGTTCTCGTCGCCCAATGAGCGTTACCGTGGTAGCAGAGGCAGGCGATACCGCATGTGACTGGTGGCCGGTCGGATCGGCCCAAGGCGAAGATGTCGTTCTCCCCGAGCAGGAAAGGTCGTTGGACCACCCGAAGATCCTGCGACCTTTCCTCCGGGATTCGGCGGGAGCGACGGGGGTCTGGCTAATCGGGTTGTGATTCTCGCAGTTCCACCCGCGCTTTGCGGCGCTTGGCGCTCACCCCGAAAATGTAGAGCGCGTCGAGTATTCCGGCTGTGTTGGACACAAAGAGGACGATGAACCACGGTTTGCTGTCGTCCTTCGCCGCGCGCCAGAGCGAAGCCGCTTTCCAGCCAAGACCCCAGATCACGAGTCCCGTGAACAGCGCGACTTTGGCCGGACTCGCCGTTTGGTACTGCCATCCGGCGCGGTATCCCTGACGTGCGGAGGTATCCCAGCGCCCCAAGCGCGTAGCGAAACCCCCGTGTGGATGCGATGTGTGACCCATGACTGTCGGCTTTCTTTGCTTGACTCGAGCGTAGGCGTACTGCGCCCAATCGAGAACACCCAGTTAGCGCCCTTCGCGGGTGTTCCCCGGCTCGGCCGTGCTCGCATAGGCTGTCGGCCATGCCAACCCACGGTCGAAATATGGATCGCGGTCTGCCGCTGGATCGTGCTGCCGCGGAAGTTATCGCGCGCAACCTCAGGGCAATGGCCGACCCAACACGTGTTCAGCTGCTCAGCATGATCGTGGAAAGCCCGAATGGGCGAGCGCTGGTCGGCGAACTCGCAACGGCACTCGGTTTGACACAGCCCACGGTGAGCCATCACATGCGAGTCATGGCGGATGAGGGACTGCTCGAACGCGAGCGGCTGGGTCGTGAGGTCTGGTACTCGGTGACCGCGGAACGAGTGGGGGATGTCGCCGAGTCGCTCCGGGTCGACCGTGATCCCGTCGCCGCGATCATTGCTCCCCCTTCGCTCGAACGAATCGCCGCAGACCTGGCTCTGCGATTTCGCGGAGTGTTCTCTCCGGAGACGATCAGCGAGTATGTCCACGAGAGTTACGTGCTTCTCGCCGAGCGGGCCGGGATCACCCGGTATCTCCCCTCCCTCGCCGCGCGATTTGCGGCGGACAGGCTGCGTGCTCTCGCCGATGCCGAGCGGCTCCTCGACGACGACGTGCCCGACGTACTGTTCGTCTGCGTGAAGAACGCCGGTCGATCGCAACTGGCCTCCGCCATTGTTCGATCCCTCGCCGGTGACCGCGTCAGGGTCCTTTCGGCAGGCTCGGAACCGGCGAGGCAGATCGACCCGGTCGTCGTCGCCGCGCTCGACGAGATCGGCGTATCGATCGGTGCCGAGTATCCCAAACCGCTCACCGACGAGGTGGTGCGTGCAGCCGACTACGTGATCACGATGGGCTGCGGAGACGCCTGTCCCATCTATCCCGGTCGCCGCTACCTCGACTGGGATCTCGGGGATCCCGTGGGTCTTTCTCTCGAGGGCGTCCGCGTCATCCGGGACGAGATCGACGGGCGAGTCAGGGCCCTTCTCGCCGACATCCTCCCTGAGCGTGCCTGGGCCGAATGACGCTCCCAATCCCATAGATGAACGTCTATGCTTTGAGTGTCACAGAGTAGATGGAGACAACGTGTCCGAGAAGCCCACCGTCCTGTTCGTCTGCGTCCACAATGCGGGCCGATCCCAGATGGCCGCCGGCTATATGACGGCGTTGTCCTACGGCGCCGTCGAGGTGCTCTCGGCCGGTTCCGAGCCGAAAGACCAGATCAACCCGGTTGCCATCGCTGCGATGGCCGAGGAGGGCATCGACATCGCAAAGAACGTGCCGAAGATCCTCACCACCGAGGCCGTCAAGGACTCGGATGTCGTCATCACGATGGGTTGCGGCGATACCTGCCCGATTTTCCCGGGCAAGCGCTACGAGGACTGGGAGCTCGGCGACCCGGCGGGCCAGGACATCGAAGCGGTGCGTCGTATTCGTGACGAGATCAAAGTCCGCATCGAAGCGCTTCTGGACGAGGTCCTTCCCGCGAAGGTCTAGGCGATCGACGGAGTCAGAGCAGGGACCCGATCCAGAGTCCGAGACCTGCGAAGGCCACGGCGGCAAGAAGCATCCCGAATGCGTTGATGAGCGCCGCACGATAGCGGCGGCCTTGGAACAGCCGCACCGTCTCGAAGCTCGCCGTGCTGAAGGTGGTGTACCCGCCCATCAGGCCCGCACCGAGGATGAGGCGCAGCTCTTCCGGCAGGAAATGGCTGCCTGCGAGCCCGGTAATCACCCCGAGCAGGAAAGATCCGGTCACGTTGATGACCGTCGTTCCGAGCGGGAACGCCGTCGCGACCCTGTTCCTGATGAGGCCATCGACGAGCAGTCGCGCGGCCGCCCCGACACCGCCGGCGAGCGAAAGAACGACAAAGCTGAGCGGGTTCATCGTGCCACCTCCGATTCGCTCGGTCGCCGCTCCCGCCGACGACGCGCGGACGCCGCCACTGCGATGCCTGCCCAGGTCGACAGCGCGCCGAGGATGACGCTCGCCAGCGAGTAGCTCAGGGCTGCCGCCGTCCGGCCGTCAACCAGCAGGACCGCAGTATCCGTGGCCAGTGCGCTGTATGTCGTGAACCCGCCGAGCACGCCCGTGCCGAGCAGCAGGCGAAGCGTGCGGCGCCTGCCTTCGTCGGGCCCTCGTCTGGCTAGAGCCTCGAGCAATATCCCGAGAGCGAATGCCCCAAGAAGGTTGATGGCGAAGACGGCCACCGGAAGGCCCCCGATGGATGGGACGATCAGGCTCACCAGTTCCCGAATCGCCGTACCCAGAGTTCCGCCGCCGGCGACGACGCCGAGATTCTTCCACTGCAGATACGCGGGCCGATGGCCCGTCATGGGGCGGCCTCCCAGGGCAGCGAATCCTCGGTCGCCACCGGTGAGAGCGGAATCACGACCACCGGCCGATGTTGGCGGTGGGCCAGATGCACCGCCACGGAGCCGTTGAAGAACTCCTGCACGCTTCCCCGCATGCTCGCCCTTCTCGTACCTATCACGATCATCAGGGCGTCGAGGGTCTCGGCGAGATGGCCGAGGGCGTTCGCCGGGTCGCCGGCCAGTACTCGAGTGCTCCACGCCGTCCCCCTGGTCCCGAGGATCGTCGACAACCGGTCCTGCAGTTCTGCGGGGAAGGCTGACTCGCTGGGCACAGGCAGGTCTGGGTCGATGGGCATCGACTGCACGGTGCCGTCCGGTCGCTCTTCGACCGTATATCGTCCGGTATCGGCATAGGCACACACCAGTTCCGCACCGAAATGCGAGGCAAAAAATGCCGCCTGCTCTACGACGGAATCGGGTTGCCCCGGAGAGACCCCGACGACAATGGATCGGGATGGCGCGTCAGTGCTCATGGTTCTCCTTCGGCGGTGAAGTGGCCGACAGTCAACTCACCCACATCGATTACCCCATCTCCGAACACACGGAAGTGCTGAGCCAGGGACTGTTGTCGACCGGCGTCGAAGTTGGTCACGGCGAGCCCCACCGCCGTGGCGCCGAGGCGCCTTCACCAGCATGCCAGATCGCGACTCCCGCCGATAGGACCACCGGCGGCGAAGCATCCCGCATCTAATTCGTCTGCAGGGGTGGGCAGAACGCGCACACGCGCCTACCGTGGATTGCACGACGCCGAGCCTTTCGGATCTTCGGCGCGTGTCAGCACCGAGGAGGACAGTTGATGAGCACCAATGACAACACGCGCGAGGGCGACGGCGCCACCTACACGGGCGAATCGGCCGAACGGCCGCCGGGCACGTACACTCCCGACGAGCCCGCAGATGTCGAAGGTACCTATACCGACGAGCACACGAGCGAGCGGACTGGCGAGTACACCGACGAAGACGTCGACGTGAACGAGGCCCGGCCCCACGACGAGAAGCGCGATGAGGAATCAACGGATGGAGTGCCGCCGCTCCCCTAGGCACGATGCAGGAAAGGATGTCGACTATGAGCGACACACAGGATTATGCGGAACTGAACGGGCCACTCCCCGATCCGGGGCCACGCGACGGGAGGCACGGCGAAGGAGACAACTGGCAGTACGACGAACACGGTCAGATGGCCACGAGCTCCGACGACAAGCCGGTCAGCGCGGGACGCCGCCGCCGAGCGCTCTCCAGGAGGCACAGCAAACCGACCCCCGACGGAAGGTGATGAGTTCGCCGTCGACTATTGCTTGGTGGTCGCCTCGACGCTCATGACGAGCACCACGCGATCCGGGCTGTCTGCCGGCGGGGTCTGGTCGGGGTTGCCATACCGTTTTCCGAGGCGCACGTAGAACGCGCCCTCCGGATCCGGCACGACATCCACGAGCCTGCCGCGAAGTTCGAGGTAGGTGAATGGGTCATCCGGATCAATGATCGAGTAACTCATCGCGGGATTGTGCTGGAGGTTGCGGTACTTGGCGCGCTTCGTGGTGTGGGTGAAACGGAGATGTTCGCCGTCGAACTCGAACCACATGGGGTTGACCTGCACCGTGTCATCCGGGCGTATGGTGCCGAGATGCCCATAGACGGGCAACTCGAGCAGGTGGGCATAGTCCGCCGGGATCAGATCGTTCATGTCACTAGTCAACGACTTTCGCATGGCGTCTCATTCCCCTTCCACCAGCCGCAGGAAGGCGCTGAGTTGCGCCAAACCGTCGATGCTGGAGGGCAGATACTCGGTGAGGGCCGGCGAATAGAGCAGATAGGCAGCCCATTGCGCACGCGAGATCGCGACGTTCGGACGATTCGCCATGAGCAGAAACTCGATACCGCGCGGCACCTCCGCCGCACTCGACGCTGTGAGCGACACGATCGAGATGGCGGCTTCCCGTCCCTGGAAGCGGTCGACGGTTCCCACCGGGATTCCGCCGAAGCCCGCGGCCAGCAACCCTTCACGAAGCAGTTCGACCTGGGCGTTATAGGGCGCAACCACGATGATGTCGCCCTGTTCGAGCGGAACGGTCGAGCCGTTGGACGTCCACGGCCGACCGAGCAGATCCCGCACGAGGGCGATAACCGCGCGCGCCTCCTCAGGGGAGGATGTCGCGTTGTCGACGTGATCCACCGGCACGGCATGCAAACCGGGCGCCACTCCCCCGAGCTTGCGGTCGGAGGGGTGAGACAGCAGCCTGCCCTCATAGGACAGCGCGGAAACCGGAGCGCAGACCTCCGGATGCATGCGCCAGCTGGTCTCGAGAAAGTAGCCGAACTCGGGCGGGAGCACGTCGTGCCCGGCCGAAAGCCAGCCGAGAGCCGAGGCATCCACCGGCTCGGGATGCGTGCCCTGGCTCACCTGCGGAAGCTGCTGCGGGTCGCCGAGCAGCAGGAGTCTTTTCGCCGAAACGGATGCGGCGATGGTGTTAGCGAGCGAATACTGCCCTGCCTCGTCGATCACGAGCAGGTCGAGCGAGTATCGCGGGATCCGATTGGCATTCGCAAAGGTCCAGGCGGTGCCGCCGACCACGAAGCCGGGCTGCGCCATGAAACCTGCGATCGTGGAGTCGCTCAGTGTCGTCCACGACTGCATCGCCCCGTCGCCCGCTCTGGGGATCTTGCCGACGCGGTGCGACTCGAGGCCCGCCTTCACCACGCCCCCGAGCATGTTCTCGACCGCGGCGTGGGACTGGGCGACGACCCCGACCTTCCAACCGTGGTCGCGAACGAGGTCCGCGATGACCAGCGAACCGATGAACGTCTTGCCCGTTCCGGGAGGACCCTGAACGGCGAGGTAGGAGCGGTCGAGGCTGAGGAGCGAGTCGCGGATGGCCGACCGGGTGTCGCTGCCGTCGGCCAGGGTTCCGCGTGGCGTCGCCCGACGGAGGATGTCGAAGGCGGCATCGGAGAACGGCGATGGCCACGACTGCAGCACGTTGGCGCCCCATTCGCGGATGGCATCGGCCAGCAGTTTGGCGCGCGGCGGTGAACTCGGTGCGAGGGCGATTGGTAGGGCACTGTAGGCCTCGCGACCCGGCCTGAGCTTCTCCTCGACGACGATGCCCTCGGTGGGTATCTCGATGATCTCCGCACGGTCGTGGGCATAGCGCGCGCCCGGCTCGATGTCCTCGTCGGGTGGTTGGTAGGTGTCGTAGACGACATAGGGCCTGCGCCCGACTGAGAAGGACGTGCCGGGCCCGGGCGTGCCGAGGATCAGCAGTTCGCGGGACAGCGAGCGGTCACGACCCTGGATTGACCAGTCTCTCAGCACCAGCACCTGGTCGATGCGGAGCACATCGCGCACGTCCTGCCAATCCTCGATCGGCTGGCGGAGCCTGTCAAAGTGGTCCCACCAAAAACTGTTGTTCTCGCGGCGGTGATAGTCGATCGCCGCGGAGGCCAGCGAGACGCCCATCTCATCGGGGCTGCGGTCCGCAGGCGGCACATTCTCAACAAGGGCGGCCAGGTCGAGGTAGACCTGATCGGGGTCGCGCTCAACGCGGGCGACTTCGAGGTCGGCGGGGCTCGCGAGGAGAACGTCGCTCTCCTCCGCTCGGTCGAGCAGCCAGTCGCGCAGGCGGAGGGTCGAGACGCAGTCGTAGGCGTTGTAGTCGGCGATGTCCCGAAGCACGGCGGCCGCGGCATCCGGATCCCCTGCCTCGAGCAGGTCGCGCGATCGCACATACTCGGTGATCGAATCGGCGGCGTTCGCGACACCCTCGCGGTAGCGATCGCCCATGTAGAGCGGTTCAAGCTTCTTGAGCGAGTAGCTGCGGCTGCCGATTGCCAGGCCGCGCCGCACGATCGGATAGAGATCCACGAGTACGTGCCGGCGCAGCAGGTCGGCGACGCGCTCTTCGCCGACGCCGTGCCGGGCGGCGAGCGTCAGCAGGTGCGTGCGCTCGTATGAGGCGTAGTGGTAGATGTGCATTCCGGGATATTTCACACGCCTCCCGTCGATGTAATCGAGGAAGTCGATCAGCGCTCGCCGCTCCTCCGCGAGATCGTGTGCCCAGAACGCGCGGAACGTCTCGTCAGGTTCCACCAGCCCGAACAGGTAGTCGAGGCCCCACACTGCGCCCTCCTGGTACAGCGGGTCGCCCTCGAAGTCGAAGAATACGTCGCCCGGGTCCGGCGTCGGAAGCGCGGCGAGTGCGGTTGGCGTCGTGACGCTCCACGCGAGCGGTCCGGGTTCGAGCTGCAGACGCGCCTGCCGGCGCAGCACTGCCAGCGTGGGATCCGAGATCCCCTCGACCGGGCCGGATACCGCGAGCTCTTCGATTGTCTCGACGCCCGCCGCCCGTAATTTGGCTCGCTGGGAGACGCGGAGTCCGGCGACGAGAAGCACGTCACGGCGCAGCTGAACCTGCTCTTCACACGCCTCACAGCGACCGCAGGCGGCGTAACGCGGGTCGCCCCACTCGGTCGCGTCACGGTCGGCGACGCGTTCGTCGACGAGCTGCTCGAGCCGCGCCCGGCGCTTACGGTAGACCGGCAGGATGTCCCGAAGGCGATGGGAACTCGTACTGCGGTCGCCGAGAACGAGGTGCACGAACTCCCCCGTCGGAATGCCGAGACGCTGCAGCTGTTCGCTGTAAGCCGCCAGCTGCAGAATGGCCGTGATTTTGGCGTGTCGGGCGAGTTTGGTGTCATAGACCTCGTAACGGCCGTCGTCGTTGCGCATGATGAAGTCCGCATAGCCGAGGAATCGACCGTCGAAGAATGCAGCCTGATAGACGACCTCCGCGCTGTCGGCGAAGGCTGCCTCGCTCTGCTCCGCGGCGGAAAGGATGCCTTCGATCGCCGGACGTTCGATTTCCACGACCCGCTTACTGCGTCGGAGCTCCTCGAGGAAGCGCAGCTCGTGAGCGTCGCCGAGACGAGCCGTTCGCTCAAGCATGTCGTCGTCCACCTGTACCAGCGCGGGAATACGCCCGAGCTTCGCGTCGAGGTTTCTCATGAGTGCCCACTCACAGGACGAGGCAGCGCTCAGGTCGCTTGCGGAGTAGACCACCGTGCTCGGATCGAGAAGGAACACCGTGGATACCTCCTTGCTCGACTGCAGCCAGAGTATCGGCTCGCGCCGACAGCCCGAGTCGCTCAGACGCCGACGTGCAGTTCACTCATGATGATTGAGCCTTCTTGGAACGTCTGTGGCTGGTCGAACAGGAACAAACGTTACGAGGAGGCACAATCGCGCGGGCGTTATACGAAACGAACGGTCGACTGCAGTCGCGTGCGCACGTCGAAGAGCTCGTTGCCGCCGACCACCCGCGCGCCGGGGATGCCGTTCCGTAGGAGCGAAGGCAGCTGCGACTGCCGCACCACTACGGTGGCCGCCCCGCGAATGCTGCCGAGCACGGCGAGCGCTTCCCCGAGCGCTTCGTCGGGCAGCACTATCACGAGCGCGGTGAACTTCACGCGGGCTGCTCTGGCGATCACTTTGGCGCTCAGACCGAGTTCGTGCAGCGGGTGCCTGTCGCCTACGACCTCGCCACGCTTGAGCGTGACGGGTTGACCGTAGTCCTCCGACAGGATGGCGAACAGGCCCGTCGGGCCGAGCACGATGTGGTCGATCTTCTCTTCTGGCGCGCCGGTCGCGACATCGTGCCACACCGTGTAGCCGATGCCGAGTGTAGAAAGGGAGCGGGCGGTCGCCTCCTCGGCCAGGGCATCGGCGAGCGTGTGGCGGATCTCGCGCGGAGCGGAACGAACGAGCGCCGGGTCGTACGGGTCAGCCAGCGGTTCGCCGCGGCCGACCCATTCGCGCATCAGGGAGAGATAGCGTTCGCGGCGCCAGCCACCGGGATGCCCGTAGGACCGCGCACGGGGGCGTGTGTCCTGCTGCTGTGGTCGCGCTCTCGGTGCCCAGGTGAATCCCGAGTCCGTATCGGTCATGACCGGGCGCCCACGATCATAGGCGGCGCGTTCGTCCGGAGTGCCGATGCGCTCCCAGGCGACCTGCACAGCGACGAACCGGGCGGTGTTGCCGCCGGTGTCGGGATGCGTTTCGCGCAATAGCCGCCGATAGGCGCGACGGAGTTCGTCTTGGCTTGCCGTTGCGCTCACGCCGAGCACCTCGTACGGGGTCGCCGAGATTGGACTGTCGGACATCGGGGTCTTTCCATTACGAAGAGTTCAACAGATGACGATATCGAACGGATGCTGGGATCGCGGTGAAACGTTCGCTCCTCGCGTGCTGGAAAAGTTCAACGAGAAGGCAGAATCGCGGCAAACCCACAGGCTTCTCGCCGCGAGGAATAGCGAGATGTACTTGACGATTTGCAACTACATGACTCTCAACGAAATTCCCCTGACCACCATCGACGGGGCCGGTACCTCGCTCGCGGAATACGACGGCAAGGTAAAACTCATCGTCAATGTCGCCTCGCGCTGTGGACTGGCTCCGCAGTACGAGAAGCTCGAGCAGCTTCAGAGGACGTACGGCGATCGAGGCTTCACGGTGCTCGGATTTCCGAGCAACCAGTTCCTGCAGGAACTGGGCACCGAGGAAGCCATCAAGGAGTACTGCTCCACGACGTGGGGCGTCACTTTCCCGATGTTCGAGAAGGTCAGAGTCAACGGCAAGTCGCAGCATCCGCTCTATGCGGAGCTCACGAAGACGCCCGATGCGGATGGCAAGGCAGGCAAGGTCAAGTGGAACTTCGAGAAGTTCGTGATCACCCCTGACGGCGAAGTGCACCGCTTTCGCCCGACCGTCGAGCCCGACGCATCGGAGATCGTCGACCTGATCGAATCTTCGCTCCCCGCCTAGACAACGGTGGTGGGCGCGCCATAGTCATCCTGAGCGAACCACCGCACCCCGCTTCGGTGACTGACCAGCATCGCGCGCACCACCACTTCGCGTTTTTCGCATGCGCCGATAATGGCACGCGCCCACTTCTTATCGGCATCGCTGAGCATCGCGTCCGCGTAACGCTCGATCACCACGACAACCGAGCTGGCATTTTCGGATTCCATGGCGAGCCGGATGACGCTGGCGAGAGTGGACACGGAGGCATCCGGCGTCAGCGGTGGATCGCTGAACGGCATGACGAGCGGGAGCTGCACATGGTCATCGTCGAGGAACAGGAACCACAGCTGTCGTCGGACGGCGCGACCGACGAGGGCCGCGACCCGTTGTTCGATGAGCGCATCCGTGGTGAGTGGCTGGGTCATGGTCTCTTCGTGGTTGGGGGTCATCATGCGCCCATGGTCGTCGGTGGCGTCCGTTCGCTGGACTCGGACGGCGAGAGCTCTGGAGTCGGGGCGTTCCCTCGATGCTGTTGAGGAGGGGACCGTTATCCACAATCCGGAAATCGTCCACAATTAGCCGACCCCGGTCGGCAGGGTCGCTCGCCCCTGCGAAGCTTGGGGAATGACCGACAGCCGCGCATCCGCCCTCTCCATCCTGCGCGCCCTGGTCGGCAACGAAGGCGCGGAATTCCACGAGGGGCAGTACGAGGCCATCGAGACGCTTGTCGACCGGCGCCGGCGAGCTCTGGTCGTGCAGCGCACGGGATGGGGCAAGTCGGCCGTCTACTTTGTGGCAACGCTGCTGTTGCGGCGCCGGGGTGCCGGTCCGACAATTCTCGTCTCGCCGCTGCTCGCCCTCATGCGCGACCAGATCGCGGCGGCAACGCGGGCTGGCGTGCGTGCCGTCGCCATCAATTCCTCGAACGCCCACGAATGGGAGGACGTGCTTCGACAGCTCCGCGGCGACGAGGTGGACGTGCTGCTCGTCTCACCGGAGAGGCTCAACAACCCGAGCTTCAGAGATGAGCAGTTGCCGGCGCTGGTCGCGAGAGCCGGCCTGCTCGTCGTCGACGAGGCCCACTGCATCTCCGATTGGGGCCACGATTTTCGGCCGGACTATCGTCGCCTCCGCGACCTCATCGCGGAGTTGCCCGCGGGCATTCCCGTTCTCGCGACCACGGCAACGGCCAACAGCCGGGTGGTGGCGGATGTCGCGGAGCAACTCGGTCACTCCGACGACGCCGGGCAGAGCGAGGTCGTGACCATCCGCGGTCCGCTGGCGCGGGCGTCGCTTCGCCTGGGTGTGCTCAGGCTCTCCGACTCCCAGACCCGGCTCGGCTGGCTGCTCAGCCATCTCGCCGACCTGCCTGGAAGCGGAATCATCTACACCCTCACGGTCTCCGCGGCGGAGGACACGGCGCGACTGTTGCGAGATGCCGGACACGAGGTCCACGCCTACACCGGGCGCACCGATCCCTCCGAGCGCGAACAGCTCGAGCAGCGGCTCAAGACCAACGATCTGAAGGCGCTTGTCGCAACCAGCGCGCTCGGCATGGGATTCGACAAACCCGATCTCGGTTTCGTTGTGCATCTCGGGGCACCGTCGTCCCCTGTGGCGTACTACCAGCAGGTAGGTCGCGCCGGTCGCGCGACCGACAGCGCCGACGTGCTTCTCCTACCGGGAACCGAGGATGAAGCCATCTGGCGGTACTTTGCCACGGCTTCCATGCCCGCCGAGGAGAAGGCGCTCGCCGTGATCGCCGTGCTAGGGTCCGCTCCCCTGTCAACGCAGGCGATCGAGGCGCGCGTCGACCTGCGCCGCACCCCGCTCGAACTGCTCCTCAAGGTTCTCGACGTCGACGGTGCCGTTCGTCGCGTTTCCGGCGGCTGGATCTCGACCGGCAAGCCCTGGATCTACGACGCTGAACGATACGAGCGCATTTCGGCCGCTCGCGAGTCGGAACAGCAATCGATGCTCGACTACGAAGCAACCAGCCGATGCCGCATGGAGTTCCTGCAGCAGGCGCTCGATGACGAGTCCGCCGTTCCGTGTGGCCGTTGTGACAGGTGCGCGGGGGCCTGGTACCCGACCTCTGTCGCAGACGATGCGGTCACCGCCGCGTTCGATTCCCTTGACCGGGTTGGCGTCATCATCGAACCAAGGGCCCGATGGCCCGGGGGCATGGATCGCCTCGGTGTGCCGGTGCGTGGCACCATCTCGGCCGCCGAGAGAGTCGCTCAAGGCCGCGCCCTCGCTCGTCTCACCGATCTCGGCTGGGGCGGCGCGCTTCGCGAACTGTTTTCCGCGAACGCAGCCGACGCGGTCGCGAGCCCGGCGATTATCGCGGCGTGCGTTCGGGTGCTTGCCGACTGGGGCTGGGACGACCGCCCGGCCGCAGTTGTGAGCGTCCCGTCACGGGCGCACCCGCTGCTCGTGGCCTCCATTGCGCGGGGACTCGCCGAGGCGGGGCGGCTCCCCTATCTCGGTCCACTCGACTTCGACAACGGTGGACCGGCGGGCGGCCCCGGCGGCAACAGCGCCTATCGGCTGGCGGGCGTATGGGACCGGTTCGCGGCCCGCGAGATTCCAGAGGGGCAGCCGGTGCTGCTTGTCGACGACCTCGTGGACAGCCGCTGGACGGTGGCAGTAGCGGGTCGGATGCTGCGGCGAGCGGGCGCCTCCGCCGTGCTCCCCTTCGCGCTAGGGTTGCGCGGCTGAGCGGCGAGGCGATCGGTCGCCGCCCGAGGAAGAGTTTGCCGCATCGCTTGCGGCCCCGCTAACGAATGGCGAGGCTGGATCCATGACGGCGATTTTCGAGGACCGAATCGACGCCGGGCGGCGGCTGGCGCAGGCCGTGCTCGGATATCGCGGCGACACCACGATCGTGCTCGGTCTTCCTCGGGGCGGTGTGCCGGTCGCCCGCCAGGTCGCGGATGCGTTGGGCGCGCCGTTAGACGTGGTCGGCATCCGTAAATTGGGCAGCCCGCGACATCCGGAGTTCGCCGTCGGGGCGATCGGAGAAGACGGCGTGCGCGTGGTCGACCCCGACGCCCTGAGCTCGATGCGGGTGAGCGAAGCCGAGCTCGCGCAGGTGGAACTGCGGGAGCGCGCAGAGCTCGCGCGGCAGATGGCACGGTTTCGCGCTGAGCGGCCGCGGTTCGACCTGACGGGTAAACGGGCGATAGTCGTCGATGACGGTGTCGCCACCGGTGCGACGGCGGCCGCGGCGTGCCGTGCCGTGCGGCAGCTTGGTGCCGACGAGATCGTGCTCGCGGTACCGGTGGCACCGCCGGACTGGGTAGAGACGCTCGCCGGGGCGGCGGATGCCTTCGTCGCGGTCGCAACGCCGCACCCGTTCTGGGCCGTCGGCGAGTGGTACGTCCGCTTCGGGCAGACCACCGACGATGAGGTGATCGCCTGCCTCGACTGGGTACTGCCGACCTCTGGACACACGGGTCAACGCCGAGGAGACTAGCTGCGAGCAGAGGAGCCCGCATGCCAAGCATCGCTTCGAAACCGGCCGGAGCACCGATCTGGATCGAGTTGTCGAGCACGGATCCCGTGGAGTCCGCCCGTTTCTACGGATCGCTGCTCGGGACCAGCGTCACAGAACCAAATTCTGACTTCGGCGGCTATCGAAACCTGCTTCACGGCGAAGCCCTGGTCGCGGGGCTGATGGATGCCCAGGCAGGGATGCCGAGCAGCTGGGTCGTCTACCTTTTTACGCCCGACATAGAGGAGACGCTCACGTTGGCAGAACAGCATGGCGGGGGCGCCCTCGTGTCGCCGATGGATTTCATGGGGCTCGGCAAGATGGCGTTCGCGCAGGATCCCAGTGGAGCGTACGTGGGCCTCTGGCAGCCGGGAACCCGCGAGGGAATTGAAGTCGAGGACGAGCCCGGCACCCCCACGTGGTACGAGGTGCACACGACTTCCGCATATCAGGAGACGGTCGCATTCTATGAGAAGGTGTTCGGCTGGACGGCGAACGTGATGAGCGACACCGACGAATTTCGCATGGTGACGTTCGGCGAAGGTCCGGATGCTCAGGCCGGCATCTACGATGCGTCGACGACGGCGACAGAAGGCACAGCATCTGCCTGGCAGGTCTACTTCGCGGTCGATGATGCTGATCACGCCGCCGATGTCGTGCGCGCGGAGGGCGGGACCATTCTCGACGGTCCCGATGACACGCCGTTCGGCCGGATGTCGCACGCGATCGACTCGACCGGTGCCGCGTTCACCTTCATCAGGCTTCCGGATGGGCCATCCTGAGCCTTGCGGCGCTAGACGGCGCTCGACTCCGCCCACAGGTTGATGCCCATGTCGACGGCATACTCGTCGATGGCGGCGAGTTCTGCGTCAGTGAAGGACAGATTCGCAACGGCACCCAGGTTGGCCTCGAGCTGCTGAACCGACGACGCACCGACCAGGGCCGAGGTGACGCCAGAGCTGCGCAGCGTCCACGAGATCGCGAGCTGGGCGAGGGTCTGGCCACGGTTCGCTGCAATGTCGGTGAGGGCGCGGATGTTCGCGAGAGTTGCGTCGTTGACCATGCTTTTTTGCATCGAACCCTCGCGGGCGGCGCGTGCACCGGCAGGGATGCCGCCGAGGTACCGGTCGGTGAGCAGTCCCTGCGCGAGTGGCGAGAAGGCGATGCATCCGACTCCCAGCTCTTCCAGGGTCCTGAGCAGTTCATCCTCGATCCAGCGGTTGAACATCGAGTAGGACGGCTGGTGAATGAGCAGCGGTGTGCCAAGATCGGCGAGAATCGCCGCGGCCTCCCGTGTACGCGACGGCGAGTATGACGAAATCCCGGCGTACAGGGCCCTGCCGGAGGTGACCGCGGTATGCAGTGCGCCCATTGTCTCTTCGAGCGGGGTCTCGGGATCAGCCCGGTGGGAATAGAAGATGTCGACGTAGTCGAGCCCCATGCGCTCGAGGCTCTGGTCGAGGGAGGAGAGCAGGTACTTGCGGCTTCCGAAGTTGCCGTACGGACCCTTCCACATGTCGTAGCCGGCCTTGGTCGAGATCACCAATTCGTCACGATACGGCGCGAAGTCGCGGCGAAGGTGCTCGCCGAAGTTGGCCTCTGCACTGCCGTAGGGCGGCCCATAGTTGTTCGCGAGGTCGATGTGGGTCACGCCGAGGTCGAAGGCTCTGCGCAGGATCTGCTGCTGGCGCTCGAACGGAACGTCGTGCCCGAAGTTCTGCCAAAGTCCAAGCGACACCGCGGGCAGCAACAGCCCGCTGCGTCCGGTGCGGCGGTAGGTCATGGAGTCGTAGCGGGAATCAGAAGGTAGGTACGTCACAATCTCATAATTGCACGCGCAGCCGGCGATGGCACGCGCGGGAGTCCCGGCAATTGGCGCCTAGACGTGCTCCACATGCTCGATGGTGAAATCCGGTCCAGGCTGAATGACGCTTTCGCTTCCGTTGTCGAATCTCACCACGTACGGCGGCCCGCCGGCAGCGCCTCGGACCTCGATGATTTCACCGTGTCGATCCGTCGATTCCACCGTTCGCCCGCGGATGACGATCCGGTCTCCCTGTTTTGCCTCCATTGCCAAAACACCTCCTCCTTGCTTATCGCAAGGGTACGCCGATGCCTGTTGACCCCAAAGGAATTCCGGAATTCTCGCTGCAGCCCTTCATCTCGATGGCGGCGAGATGGCTTGGCTGTCACAGTGGAGGGAAGCGGCTCGGTTCGCAGGAGGAGCAACGATGAAGTTCATGATCATGGTGTTCGGTGATCGGGCAGGTCTGCACGCGAAACCTACCGAGTGGATTGAGCGGATGGTGGCCTTCATGGTGCGCCTCGATGACGAATTGGCGCGCAGTGGCGAGCTGGTGTACTCCGAGGTCCTGGAGCGAGGCGATTCGGCGACGACGGTCGAACCGGGCCTCGACATCCGCCGAGGCGGGCATTCCGATGCGCCGCTGAGTCGCTACTGGGTGGTGAAGGTACCCGGCCAGGCACGCGCGGTCGAAATCGCGTCGAGCATCGCCGAGATCGTGGACGCCCCCGTCGAGGTGCGCCGGTGTATGGAGCAATCTCTCAAGCCCTGAGCATCGCGCGGGCGCGATCGTAAGCTAGAAACGTTATGAGACTCCTCCTGATCCGTCACGGCCAGACTCCGTCCAATGTTCGCGGCGAACTCGACACGGCCCGCCCTGGTCCCGGACTCACCGCGCTCGGCGAGCGTCAGGCCTCCATGGTTCCGGATGCCCTGAGTGGCGAGTCGATCGGCGCCATTTTCGCGTCGACTCTCGTGCGCACCCAGCTCACCGCCCAGCCTCTCGCGGCCGAGCGCGGCGTCGAGATCCAGGTGCTGAGCGGGCTGCACGAGATCGAGGCAGGCGCACTCGAGGGTCTTAGTGATCGGGCATCCATACGCACCTACCTGGAGACGGCCTTTGCCTGGGGGCAGGGAGATCTCGACGTCGCAATGCCAGGGGCCTCGGACGGGCACGCTTTCTTCCGCCGCTTCGATGCCGATATCGCAACCGCTGCGGCGGGTGTCAAGACGTCGGTCGTGTTCAGCCACGGCGCCGCGATTCGTGTGTGGATCGCCGGGCGAGTCCGGAACGTGCCGCCCATGTTCGCGGGCACGCACGAGCTCGACAACACCGGCGTCATCGAGCTGTCCGGCTCACCGGAGGACGGCTGGACCCTCGTCTCATGGGCCGGCCTTCCCATCGGCGGTGGCCAGCTGGTCGACGAGTCTGCGGAGGACCCCACAGGTGAATCACTCGACGTAGGCTGATTCAGTGAGCAGAGAATTCACGCACGAACCCGACGCGCGGCGCTACGCCCTCCGAATCGACGGCGAACTCGTCGCGGTCGTCGACTACGCCGTGCTCGGCACCTCGATCTCGTTCACCCACACCTACACAGCGCCGCACCTTCGCGGTCACGGCTACGCAGCCGAGATCGTCGAATTCGCCGTGAACGACGTCGAGGCGTCCGGCGGCCTGCGGGTCGTGCCGATGTGCTGGTACGTGGGTGAATGGTTCGAGAAACACCCCGAGCGCGCGGCACTACTGAGTCGCTGAGCGCGCGCAGGCCGTCAGGCGGTCGCGAATCGCTTGGCCGAACGCACTTTCGCCTTCTCTGCCTCGACCTCGCGGTTTTTGGGGGGTCCGTTGCTTACGAGATCTTCGAGCAGATGTCGCGAGATGTGCGCAATCTCTTCAACGGCGCGCTCGAATGCCTCGGCATTGACCTTCGACGGCTTGGTGGATCCGCTGATCTTGCGCACGAACTGCAGTGCGGCGGCGTGCACCTCGTCGTCGGTGGCGGCGGGTTCGAAATTATGGAGCGTATGGATATTCCGGCACATGGTTCAAGGCTATCGAGCTGATGTCGCCGCGTCACCGGAAGATTGTCGCGGGAAGCATCGGCCATTCCCTCTCTCCGGGATCAGGATTCGAGGCGTGACGGTTCGGTCGCGCTGTTAGGGTGGCGGCGTGAGCGTACGAGTCGAGAAAGTCGATCTGCCGGGTCTTGGCACCCGGCACGACGTGATTACCAAGGCGGGGCGACGAATCGGGGTCGTTTCCTATCGTTCGGGTGAGCGCGAGCTCGCGCTTTTCGGAGTCGACGATCCGGATGCGAGCATCGACTCGATCGCGCTGACGGACGATGAGGCGGCAGCCCTGGCGGATGTACTCGGCGCCTCCCTCATGTTGGGTCAGCTCGCTGGAATCCGGGATCAGGCCGCCGGCCTGTTCACGGAGCAACTTCTGATCTCGGCCGGATCCCCGTACGCTGGCGAGGTGCTCGGTGCCACCAAGGCACGAACTCGGACCAGCACCTCGATCGTCGCGATCGTTCGCGGACCGGACGTGATCCCCTCGCCAACGCCCGACACTCCGCTCAAGGCCGGCGACACGATCATTGCGGTGGGAACCCGGCCAGGGTTGGACGCACTCGCCAGAGTGCTCACCGACGGCTAACGGCAAGATCCGACGATGCGCGACGCGGCCCTCCTCCTGACCGAAGTAGGCGCCGTTCTGTTGGGCTTGAGCCTCCTCGCTCGCCTCGCCGACAAGATCGGCATCTCGGCGATACCCCTCTATCTGGTCGCCGGCCTGGCCTTTGGCGCCGGCGGCATTGTTCCGCTGGATGCAGGGAAGCAGTTCTTCACGTTCGGCAGCGAGCTTGGCGTCATCCTGCTGCTTGCCATGCTCGGCCTCGAGTACTCTCCGACGGAGCTGGTCGTGAGCCTCAAGCGCTCGCGGCTGGCCGGAGTCATGGACGCTCTGCTCAATGCTCTCCCGGGCGCCGTGTTCGCGGTCCTTCTCGGCTGGGGCCCCATCGCGGCGGTCGCCCTCGCGGGTATCACCTGGGTGTCGTCGTCCGGTGTCATCGCGAAAGTTCTGCGCGATCTTCGTCGCGTCGGCAACCGGGAGACGCCAACCATCCTGTCGATTCTCGTCATCGAGGACCTGGCGATGGCCTTCTACCTTCCGGTTCTTTCGGCGCTGGTGATCGGTGCGGGTTTCCTCGCCGCATCGGCGGCGCTGGTCCTCGCGGTGCTGGTGGCCGTGGTCATTCTGTTCGTGGCGTTGCGCTTCGGAAAAGTGATTTCGCGTCTCTTCGCCGCAAACCATCCCGAATCGCTGCTGCTCGGGGTGCTCGGACTCACGATGCTCGTCGCCGGCGTCGCCGAGAAAGTGAACGTGTCGGCGGCCGTCGGCGCATTCCTCGTGGGAATCGCACTCTCCGGTCGGGTCGCCCACAACGCTCAGCAGCTGCTCTCGCCGCTTCGCGACCTGTTCGCCGCCATTTTCTTCGTGTTCTTCGGGCTCTCGACGCACCCGTCGAGTATCGTGCCCGTCCTGCTGCCCGCAGCCCTGCTCGCTGTCGTCACCATCGCGACGAAGACGTTCACGGGCTATCGCGCGGCGGCCGACGCGGGCATCGGAATCCCGGGACGATGGCGCGCCGGCTTCACGCTGACGCCGCGGGGCGAGTTCTCCATCGTGATAGCCGGGCTCGCCTCCGGCGCAGGCATCGAACCTCAGCTCGCACCGCTCGCGACGGCCTATGTGCTGCTGACGGTGATTGCCGGTCCGCTTCTGGCCAGGATGACGGATGCCGCGTGGTTCCACGGTCTGGTGACAGCGCGACGAGCGCCTCCCGCGAACGTCGCGCCCGGGGCGAGCTGATCATCGAAGCGGCTACAAGAACACGGAGAGCAGCAGCACCGCGACCAGACCGACGATGGAGATGATGGTTTCCATCACCGACCAGGTTTTGAGGGTCTGTCCTACGGTGAGTCCGAAATACTCCTTGACCAGCCAGAATCCCGCGTCGTTCACGTGGGAGAAGATCAGGGAGCCTGCTCCGACGGCCAGCACCAGCAACGCCAGGTGTGCCGGGGAGAGGCCAGTGGCGAGCGGCGCGACGATGCCGGCTGCCGTGACCGTGGCGACGGTGGCCGATCCCGTCGCCAGACGGATGAGCGCGGCGACGATCCAGCCCAGAAGCAGCACGGACAGGCTCGCCGCGACCGCGACCTTGGCGATCGCCGTTCCGGTTCCTCCATCCACGAGCATCTGCTTGAATCCACCGCCGGCTCCGACGATGAACACGACGCCGACGATGGGAAGCAGGCTTTGCCCGATCTTCTTGCTGAGCACTGCGGCACCGAATCCCACCCGCGTACCGAACACGAACATGGCGAGTATCACGGCGAACAGCAGGGCGAACACGGGGTCCCCGATGAAGTCGAGAAGCGGACGGATGGCGACCTGCGGTTGGAGCCAGATGTCCGCCGCCGCCTTGATCAACATGAGCACGAGCGGCGAGAGCAGGGTGACAATGGTCAGTGCGAATGACGGAGTGCGCGTGGCATCCGGGTCCTGCGCCCTGCCTGCGGGCATCGCAGAGCCGTCGACCGATGCAGGATCGTCGATTGAGGCCGGGCTGTTCGTGATGGCTCCGGTGACGGCGAGCCCGGCACCGCCCGCACCGATCGGCACCCAGCGCGCGGCCAGCCGGCCGAACAGCGGGCCGGCGACAATCACAGCGGGAATCGCCACGACGAGACCGAGGGCGAGGGTGATGCCGACGTTCGCGTGGAGGATTCCTATCGCGGCGAGCGGACCGGGGTGCGGGGGCACGAACCCGTGCAGAACCGACAGTCCAGCGAGGGCCGGGATACCCAGGCGCATCGCTGGCCCCTTCGACCGGTGAACAGCCAGCATGACGACCGGGATCAGCAAGACAAGCCCGATCTCGAAAAACATGGGGATGCCGATGATGGCCGCGATCAGCGCCATCTTCCATGGCAGAGTCGCCGGCCTGCCCCGCAGGAGCGTGTCGACGACGCGGTCCGCGCCTCCGGAGTCCGCAAGGAGCTTGCCGAGCATCGCGCCGAGCGCGATGAGGACGCCGACATATCCGAGAACGCCGCCGACGCCGGTCTCGAATGAAGCGGTGACCTTGTCGAGCGCAATGCCCGAGCCGATACCAACCACAAGCGCGCCGACGGTCAGCGCCAGGAACGCATGGAGTCTCACGGCGACGATCAGAACGACCACGATGGCGATGCCGATCGCGGCGACGATGAGTACCTGAGTGTCGTGGCCGGTCCAGGGTTTGTTCGCCGGGCTTGCCGCGGCGATCGTGCTCAGCCGATGTAAAAGGTCCACGTAAGTCCCCTCGATTCTCGACGCGGTGGTGATTTCTACCAACGCGGGAGCAACTCGTCGCTCCGCTCGACAACGACCCTACGCCGGGTAGCGAATCTCGATTAAGTGCTATATGACGTCGTCACGAGGATCGGCAGATGATCGGACGTGCCGCGCGGCAAGGTCTTGATGCTGTCGATCGTGAGCCCGACGGATGTCGCCAGGTCGAAGTGTCCGCGAAAGAACATGTATCTCGTGTACGTCCTACTGTCGCTGAGCGTCAGGTCGTAGCCGGACTCCACCATCCGCTCGTTGAGGTTCTGCTTGAACAGCGGATAGTTGTAATCGCCGACCATGAGTGTCGGTAGCCCAGGACCGAGAGCACGCAACTGCTCGTGCGCCGCGGCGATCTGATGCCGGCGCAACGAATTCAGCGCGGTAAGCGGTGCCGCGTGAAACGACGCCACGACCAGTTCGCGACCGGCCTCGGTCTCCCGCAGCCGCGTTGCGATCAGGCGCTCGTGGGCGGGCCTCAGCAGTCGGTCGTGCAGTGACTTCTTGAGCTCGAAGGCCTGCGTCTTCACCGCGGTGAAGCGGTCGCGACGGTAATAGAGGGCGAGCCCGAGCCGGTTGCGCATCGTCGAATCGGCGAGGTGCAACGAGCCGACCTCAGCAGGCAGAGCCGTGGTGTCGCACTCCTGAAGGCACAACACATCGGGCTCGAATGATTCGGTGAGCGCCATGAGTTCGCTGCTCGCGCGGTTCTTCCGGAGGTTGTAACTGATGACCTGCACTAAAAACCTGTCTCCCGATCGGAATGGCAATACCAGCCTACGGTCAAGCTGGGTCGCCTGACGAGTGGTCCCGACGGTGCGGCATCTCGAGCCGCCGATCCGCGAGAATCAGTAGATGATCACGAGACGAGAGGCGGCGCTCCGCCTGGACATCCCACTCGAGATGGCTCAGCGACACGGCGTTCCAAACCGACTGTCCGAGGCGGAGCTCGCCGAACTCGATGCTCATCCCCCGGGTTGGCTCGCGCAATCTCGCGCCAACCGTACCGGTCGAAAACCGGTGTGGGTGCAGCTCAGGTGCGATATCTGCGGCTTCGAGGAAGCTGCTCGGCCGAAGAAGTGGTGGCCGGCGTTCACCTACCTGAGCTGCGACTGGCATCTCGCGGGCGACCTTCCCGTGCCAGGGAGGGGGATGCATCGGCGCGAGGTCGACGGGATTGGATCGCGATTTGTGGGGATCGTCGACGAGCCCGCGTGATTCGAAGCCTTCATCCTCCCGCTCTGGTTTCGGCCGCGGCATTGTCGAAGGTGATGTGCGCGAGTACCGTCACCACCATAACCGGCCGGTTCGCCACATCCGCCATTCGGAGTCGGCGTATCGAGCCTGTCGAAATGCTGCATATGACCTGAGGAGAAGCGCATGAATACCGGGACAGTAATTGGGACCATCATCGCAATCATCGTGGTAATTGCCATCGTCGTTGTGGTGGCGTATTTCGGTCGCCGACGCAAGGCGGAAGCCGATCGGACGCGGGCCGTCGAGATGAGGGAGAAGGCGAGAGAAGAGGAGTTGGGGGCTCGAGAACGGGAAGCCAAGGCGGCACGCGCCGACGCGGACGCCAAGCAGGCCGAAGTCGATGCCGAACGGCTCCGAAGGGAGGCCGCGGAACGCCAGCAGGATGCGGAGGCGGTCCGGATGCATTCGAGCGAGCAGGCACGCAAAGCCGACGAGATCGATCCGGATGTGCGCAGCACGCCAAATCGCGCCGCGCACAGCGCAGATAACGAGCACCGAACTTCGCTCTGATCTCTGATCGGGGAAGGGCTGCGACTCAGGCCGCGCTCCATTCCACGGCCGTGACGACGCCGACGCAGACGAGCGCGATCGCTGCCATGAGGATCATGCACGTCGCGAGAATACCCAAACGGCGGCGAGGCCTGCGCACGGTGAAGCGCGCCGCGATCATGGCTGCATATATCGCGACCACGGCGATGATGCCCGTCGTGGCGATGCCGTGGGCGCGCAGCCACAGCATCGGGACCAGGATCGCGAGAGCGACCAGTGCGAACAGTCCGCCGACGAGGAGCCAGATCCGCCCACCGGACGTGCGCAGCGATGGTTGATCCCGCACGCGGGTGGGATCTACCCGCCTGTTGCCTGCCATCTGTTCGACCTTCGCGCAGTGCCGCCTGCTTTCAGGAGACGCCACACTGGGTCCTGTGTCAACCTCGGGTCCTAAACCTGTGCCTGTCTCGTGCGCGGGAGCTAGACGCTCGAGGCACTCATCGCGTTCGCCGTCAGTTCGACCGAACGCAGACGATCGGCGAGGTCGCGCGACTGGTGCGCCACGATGAGTTCGTCGGCTTTGGCCGATGCGGCGAACTCCTCGAGGTAGCCGCGCACATCGGCCGGTACGCCAACGGCGGAGTACCTCATCATGTTGGCGATCTGCCGCCCGTCGGGAGTCGTGAGGAAAGCGTCGATTTCCTCGTCGCTGTAATCCCGGCCGGCCGGACCGCGGGCGATCAGGCCGCGCACTCGCGCGCGACGGGTGGTTTCGAACTGCTTCGTCGCATCCGCGGGATCGTCCGCTGCGATGACGTTGACGCCCACGATGACGTAAGGCTCGGAGAGCTGCGCGGATGGCGTGAAGTCGCCACGGTACGTTGCGACGGCGTCGTGCAGGGCGTCCGGGGCAAAGTGCGAAGCGAACGCGTAGGGAAGCCCGAGCGCGGCGGCCAGCCGCGCCCCGAACAGGGACGAGCCGAGAATGTAGAGCGGCACGTCGGTCCCCGCGCCGGGCACGGCCTGCACGCCGGGAATGAGCGATTCGCCGCGAAGGTAGGCCTGTAGCTCGAGGACATCCTGGGGGAACTGGTCTGCCGAGCGGGGATCCCGACGCATCGCGCGCATCGTGTTCTGGTCACTACCGGGCGCGCGGCCGAGTCCAAGGTCGATGCGGCCCGGGTAGAGGCTCTCGAGGGTGCCGAACTGCTCTGCGACGGTAAGCGGAGCGTGATTCGGCAGCATGACGCCGCCCGCACCGAGCCGAATCGTGGACGTCTGCGCGGCGACATGCCCGATCAGCACGCTGGTGGCAGATGAGGCGATCGACGGCATGTTGTGATGCTCGGCGTACCAGACACGCACGTAGCCGTGCTTCTCCGCGGTCTGGGCGAGCGCGACACTGGCTGCGAAGCTCTCTCGGGCGGTCTGCCCTGGTGCGATCGGTGCCAGGTCGAGGATGGAGAGCGGGATGGTCATGCAGCGTGCCTTCTTGGTTGCCGGAACAGTTCGAGTATGGGGCGTCTTCGAAGTGAACCTCGCAACGCGACGAATCGTTCCCGGCGCATTCTGTTAGGGCGCACCAGCTCGCAGGCATGACACAGATACGGGGTTGCTCCATCTCGGTCTCCGCGAACGACTCGTCACGGCAGCGCAGCGGAAGGCTGGTGTGGTGCGGGACGGCGGCGCGGGGGCGAACTTCACCGCTCCCCGGGCGTGGTCTGGCGACCCGTCGGCCGCACTCGTGCGCTGGTTTCGGCGTGATCGCCGAGCGCCGCCGGCAAGCGGATGGCTTCGCGTTACAGCTACCCCCGCGGCGGTGGCTGTGAGTCTTGCCAAGCACGGCATCCGACGCTCGCTTAGGCTTAAGCGATGTCTTCGAGCCACCACATCCCCCGCGGGCGGGCGAGTCTGGAGGTCCTGCGGGCCGAGGCTCGCGAGGAACTCGACACGGTCGTTCATGAACGCTTGCTCGCCGGCGAAGATCCGTGGGCTTTCATGGAAGAGTTGCCGACCGTCGACGAACTCGTGGTCTATCTTCTGAGGGCCGATGCCATCAATGCCGACGACGGGCGGCATCCGTCGCCGACGCGCGAGTTCCGCGTCCTGCGGCAGATCGCCCTCGAGCACCCTCCGCTCACCCGGACCGTCTGGCGCATGCTCGGGTGGCACGGTGCGCGATCGCCGCGGCGGCAGGGCGCGTAGGCCTGAGCCAACCTGAGAGCTCAGGGCAGAATCATCACAATTTGTGCATGCCAGGCGCCTTTAAGCCGAGGCGAGCGTAGAGTCCGAATCGGGCCCACGGGCCGCAATCCGCCTACTCCGGGAGGGGCTCTGATGAGCGCTGTTTCACTCTCGCGTAAGCGCTACGCGTGCTCGCAGAGACCGATTTCCGCCAAAATTCGTACGTCAAGGCTGGGGTGAAATCGGATGGCAGACCAGGTGATGCCTAGTCAGGCGGCGTTGCCGGCGTCGCTCAGCATGCCATCGGTGCAGGAATATGGAAGGCGCTCCGGTGTCATCGGCGGTCTCATTGGGTTTCTGTTTTTCAGCGTCGTCGCCGGCGTGCTCGTCGCTGCGCTGGCGGTGCCATCCATCATCGTGGCCAGCCGAAGTGCGAGCACGTCCATCGGATACTTCAACGACCTTCCGAACTACATCACCCTCGGCCAGCAGCAACAGCGCAACACCATCTTCGCCAACCGCGATGGCAAGCCCGTGCAGATCGCAACTATCTACGACCAGAATCGCCAAGAGGTCGCGTGGACCGGGGTATCCCAATTCCTGAAGGACGCGGCCGTCGCAGGCGAGGATCGCCGGTTCTACCAGCACGGCGGCATCGACGTGCAGTCCATCGTGCGGGCCGCTATCGGGAACGTCGCAGGCAATGGCATCTCGAGCGGGAGCTCCACCATCTCGATGCAGCTGGTGAAGAACATCCTGGTTCAGCGAGCCCTTCAGATCAGCGATCCCAAGGCGCAGAAGGCCGCTTACAACGCGGCCATCACCAGCACCCTGAATCGCAAGCTCAGGGAGATGAGACTGGCGATCGGGCTCGAGAAGCGCTACACAAAGGACGAAGTCCTTCTCGGGTACCTGAACATCGCCGGTTTCGGCGGCACCACGTACGGGGTGGAGGCCGCCGCCCAGAAGTACTTCAGCGTGAGCGCGAAAGACGTGACCCTGCCGCAGGCCGCGAGTCTCATCGCGATGGTTCAACAGCCGAATCTGCGCAACCTGAGCAGTCCGGCCCTCTACGCGGCGAACAAAGAGCGCCGCGACCTCATCCTCAACGACATGCGGACTCTCGGATACATCACCCCTACACAATTGAAGGAGGCGTTGGCGACACCGATCCAGCCGAAACTTCAGGGTCCGACCAACGGATGTCTCTACGCGCAGGACGCGAAGTTCGCCTGCGACTACGCGCTTCGGCTCGTACCGACCCTGGCGTCACTCGGCGCGAACGCGGCAGAACGGTCCGCCGCGTGGGCGCGTGGCGGCTATCAGCTCTTCACGAGCATCGACCTCAACCAGCAGGATGTCGCCCAAGCGAACCTCTCCGCCAGTGCGCCGGCCGCCGAGAGCCGGTTTGCCCTCGGTGCGTCTGCGGTGTCCATGCAGCCGGGAACCGGGCGGATCCTGATCATGGCGCAGAACAAGGAATACGACAACACGGCTGCCGGTAGCGGACCGACCGCCACCGCGGTCAACTACAGCACAGACAAGGCATACGGTGGGTCATCCGGATTCGCGACCGGGTCGACCTACAAGATCTTCACGCTCACCGAGTGGCTGCAGAAGGGGCACCGACTCAATGAGGTCGTCGACGGAACCATGCGCGCGTTCCCTCAGGCGAGTTTCAAGGCGCCGTCGTGCTCGAAGGTGTTTTCCGGACCGCCCTATACCCCGAAGAACGACTCTCCGGGGGAGGCAGGCCCGATGACCGTCGCGGCGGCAACACAGAATTCCGTCAATGTCGCGTTCATTACGATGGCTCAGAAACTCGACCTCTGCGCTATCCGATCGACGGCGATGGCAATGGGCGTGCACCGTGCTGACGGCGCTCCGCTTGACGCGTTTCCCTCCGCGACCATCGGCACCAACGAGATCGCACCTCTGACCATGGCCGGCGCCATAGCGACGATCGGTGCGAACGGCGTCTATTGCGCGCCGACCATGATCGACAAGCTCATCGGACCGGATGGCAAGGAGCTGGCCGGCCAGCCGAAACAGTGCACACAGGCGGTGGCACCGAATATCGCCAGCACCGTGGCGTTCGCATTGACGGCCGTCATGAAGGCGGGCACCGGCCGACCGGGCAACCCCCAGGACGGCGTACCGATCGTCGGCAAGACCGGAACGACCGACGACGCGGCCCAGAACTGGCTCATCGCGACGACGACGAAGGTCGCACTCGCGGTGTGGGTCGGCAACACTGATGGCGGGCATCGAAACCTGCGCCATACGACCGTCGCGGGCACCAACGGGTACAACACGAAGTTCAACATCTTCCGGGCGACCATGGCCTCGCTCAACCGCAACCCGGATTACCGTGGTGGCGCGTTCCCCGCAGCGGACCAGCAGCTCGTATCCGGCAAGGGAGCGCCGGCCGGGCCATAGTCACGCGTTAGCCTCGAAGCACGATGACTTTCACGCGCCCTGATTTATTCACCACTCGCCCGACCCTGCTAGGTACTTTTGGCATGGCGGCAACCACCCACTGGCTGGCCACGGCATCCGCCCAGGCCGTGCTCGAACGCGGGGGCAACGCCTTCGACGCGGCGGTGGCCGGAGCTTTCGTGCTGCACGTGGTCGAGCCGCATCTCAACGGGCCGGGTGGGGACATGACGGGTATCTTCGCCACCGCCGACGATCCGGGAACACCGATCGTGCTCATGGGCCAGGGGCCCGCGCCGCAGCGCGCGACGATCGAGCACTACCGGGCGGAGGGCCTCGATCTCGTACCCGGCGCGGGCGCGCTCGCGGCAGCCGTTCCCGGCGCCGTCGACGCATGGATGCTTCTGTTGCGCGATCGAGGCACCTGGGAGCTCGCCGATGTGCTCGCTTTTGCGATCGGATACGCGCGAGACGGACATCCGGTGCTCGGCAGGGTGAGCGACACGATCGCACGCGTCGCAGAGCTGTTCTCGGAACACTGGCCGAGTTCGCTCGAGCTGTGGATGCCATCCGGCCGGCCGCCCGTCGCGGGCGAGATCGTGAGAAACACTCCACTCGCCCGTACCTATGCCCGGCTGGTCGAGTCCGCTACCGGTGAATCCCGCGAGGCCCGCATCGACGCGGCACGAGCCGAGTGGCGCGAGGGCTTCGTCGCGCAGGCGATTGGACGCTTCATCCGTACTCCGCATCGGCACTCGACGGGCGGGGATCACGCCGGCGTAATGACCGCCGACGATCTCGCCGCTTTCAGCGCGGGGTTCGAGGATGCCGTGACCTCCGAGTTTCGCGGGCACACGATAGCGAAGACTGGTGCGTGGGGCCAGGGACCGGCGCTTCTGCAAATGCTCGCCCTCCTCGACGGCTTCGATGATGGCCGACTCGACCCGTCGAGCGCGCTCGGTGCCCACACGATTCTCGAGGCCGAGAAGCTCGCGCTGGCGGACAGGGACGCCTACTACGGCGACGCGAACGTTCCGCTCGACTACCTGCTGTCCGCCAGCTACGCCGCCGAGCGTCGCGAGCTGGTCACGGATGCCGCCTCCCGCGAGTTCCGGCCGGGTGCGGTGCCCGGCCGCTCCCCATTCCTGCCGCCGTTGCGCATCGGCTCTGCAGGACTCGGCGAACCCACCGTCGAGCTGGCGGTCTCCGCGAGCGGCGAGGCCCGCGGCGACACCTGCCACCTCGATGTCGTCGACCGTTGGGGCAATATCGTCTCGGCGACGCCGTCCGGCGGCTGGTTGCAGTCGTCGCCCACTATCCCCGAGCTCGGTTTCTGCCTCGGCACGAGGTTGCAGATGACCTGGCTGGAGCCTGGCTGGCCATCGTCGCTCACGCCGGGAAAGCGGCCTCGCACGACTTTGACCCCGACCCTTGTGCTGCGGGATGGCCGTGCGATCACGGCGCTCGGCAGTCCGGGAGGTGACCAGCAGGACCAATGGCAGCTCCTCTACCTACTTCGCACGATCGTCGGCGGCTACACACCGCAACAGGCGATCGATGCTCCAGCGCTGCACACGACCTCGTTTCCGGACTCCTTCTGGCCGCGCACCTGGGAGCCGGGTGGCGCCGTCGTCGAGGACCGCATCGGCAACGCCGTCATCGAATCGCTCGAGGCCCGCGGTCACGTCGTCAGCAGGGCCGGGGACTGGGCCCTCGGGCGGTTGTCGGCGGTCGGCATCTCCCCGGAGAGCGGAGCGCTCTGGGCGGCCGCCAATCCGCGCGGCGCCCAGGGCTATGCCGCCGGCCGGTAGCTAAAAGGCTGTAGCCATGGGCACACGCGACCTGATGGCTCGTGGGGCACTCCGGATGATCGGCACGTTTCTCATCACGAGAACCGAGTCGAGCCGAGCCGCTCCGGCCGGTAGCGCGTCGAAGAAGCTCGATTCGACGCTGATCGCCTGCCCGGCATCCAACCACCACTGATCGGTGTCGAGCCGTATGCATTGCAGAGCGTGTCCATCGCGCGCGGGCGACCATCCGATCGAGCCGGCCCGGAAGAACGCGGATGCGTCGTCGAGGGTCGAGAAGAGTCCGCTGGTAAAGGTGGATGAGACCGCGACATCCGCCCGCACGGTCGTGTCCTTCGATGTCATCGCGACGTGAATTCGATTCGGCGTTTCGGAACCCTCGAAATGCGCATGTTTTTGGACCCCGGGGAACACGCGGCCGCCGGCGGCGACCGGCAGCCACGATGCGCTGTGGCGCTCCGGGATGTAGACGCCCTGATGCGTACCAGTCCCGTCACCCCACTCGACCGCGATCCGGTGCGCCGCGTTCTCGGCGCCCCAGCCGATGCCGGGCGCGAACCAGGTCGGTCGAAGGGCTCCGAGCCGCAGAAGGCAGATGCCGGCGACGGCACTGCCGCGCACGAGTTGCGGCCGCAGCGTGTCTGGCAGAAGCGACTGTGCCACTCCAGGGTCGAGCCGGTAGTTGATCAGCAGCCGACGCTCGATGTTCGTCGCGAGGGCGGGGATTCGGATGCTCATGCCACGGCCTCCACTGCTTTTGATCTGTGATTGCGGATGCTGCGAATCAGCATCTGTTCCGGGCAGACGCTCGAGAGGAACTCCCCGACCGAGAGCGCAAGTCGATCTTCGATGAGCGAGTACAGGATGCGGTTGGAATCGCGTCGTTCCTTCACGAGGCCGGCGCCCTTCAGTACCGAGAGATGTCGGGAGATGGACGGTCCGGAGATCAGGAAGTTGGCGGCGATCTCGCCGACCGCCAGTTCGCCGTCACGAAGGTCCTGGAGAATCTGTCGCCGCGTGGGGTCGGCCAGGGCCTTGAATACGTCGGTGGTGCCCGCGGTTTCTCGCATGTTAGCAATATAGCGAAATTGCTAAATAGGGGGAAGAGCGGTTTCTGGGAGGCGGCCAGTCCCTTCTTCTCCTCCACAGGGGCAGGGATGGGAGTCTGGACACAGTTGTCCAGGCACGCAACTCGCACAACCGCTCGCTTTCCTACTCTCGATCGATCACCGATTGAGAGGATCCCCATTGAGAGCGCCAAGCCACGCTGTCCCACCCCGTCGAGACCGCCATCCTCGTCGAGGAGTCATCGCCGCGGCCATCCTGCTCTTCACTGCGGGCGTCATCGTCGTGCAGCCGACCAGTGCCGACGCCGCGACGCTCGGCCCCGGCTACGAGTGGCGGGGCCAGGCGACCAGCCACCTGGGCGGATACCTCGATCCCGACGGCAGCGTGAGCTACTGCATCGAGGCTGGGGCGCCGAGCGCGATCGGCCGGGTCACGACGGATGCCGGAATCACCGACCAGGTGAACGGCCTGAGCTCCGCGTCGATGATCCAACTGAACCTGGTGCTCTCGCGCCACGGCAATACGTCCGACAACAACACCGCTGCCGCTGTGGCGATGGCCGTCTGGACCATCGCGGACAACGCCGCATACCAGGCGGAGGGTGGCGACAACTTCGTGCTCGGCCGTGCGCCTGCCTCCGAGCGCGCGACGATCCGGTCGCTCGCGAACCAGTATCGAGCCGAGGCTGCAGCGTACGTTCCCGAGACGGGATCGGCGACGCTTACTCTCAGCATCGATTCTGGCAATGACAGTCTCGGCGTCCTCGACGTGACGGCGACGCCGATCTCGGCCACGGGAATCATTAAGTTGACCAACGCGGTGTTCACGGACACGGGCAGCGCGACGCGCATCGGAGTAGCCGGCGGAGCGCGATTGGCGATCCGCGGCACGCCACCGTCCGCCAATGCATACCGGGTGGCGGCAACAGGCGACTTCAGGGCGGCGGGTGGGCCGTCGGCGAATGTGCACCTATACAGGACGCCAGGCGCCCAGACACTGACCGCATCCGGCACCTCTGCGCCGCTCGTCTTCTCCGCCGCGGCGTCGGATGCGGAGGACAGGTCGGTGCCGCGAGTCTCCACGGTCGCACAGCCGACCGGGGTGGTCGGAGGAACGGTCATCGACAGGGTGTCGGCCGTCAACGTCCCCTCCGCCGGGATGCAGTTGGCCTGGGCCGGCTATCTTCAGCCCCCCGGGGCGACGACACCGGTATGCACCGGCGAGACGCTCGTGTACTCCTCGTCCGCTCCCCTGACGATTACGATCGATGGCAGCTATCCGTCGGAGGCCTTTCCGATCACGGATGCCGAGGTCGGCACGATCTACTGGGTCGAGACAGCGACCGTGGCGGGCGCGATAGTCGCGCAGGGCATCTGCGGGGCACCGCACGAGACCTCGATTCTCTCCGCGGCGACGCCTGTGCTGCCGGTGGTCAGCGGATGACCGTCCGCCGCGTCGTTGTGATCGCGGCCGTCGCGCTGGTCGCGTGCGTCGCTGTCGCCTGCGCCGTGGCTCTGACGCGCCCGACGGCGCAACGCACGATGTCGCCCGTGCCGATCGTGAATCCGACCGAGGTGGGTCGCGTGGGCGCTCCACACCGCCCGTTATCTTCGGCCCAAATCGCCGTGTTGCCTGAGGCGCGATACGACGCCGTGATCGCCGGACTCATGGCCTCCACCGATAGCCCGGTCGACACGGCATATTCGATCCGTGCCGATGCGCCGATCTATGGTGCCGACTTGACCACTCCGGTCGGACGGTTCAGCGCGAGAAACTTCCTGGGCGAGCCGACGGTGGTCGTGCCCGTCGAGACGCGGGGCGAGTGGGCGCGCGTTCTGACTCCAGCCCGCAAGGCGCTCCCCTCGCGGAGCGACGGCAATGCTCCGGCTCAGACCGCAGGCTGGATCAGAGCCGATGTCCTCGTCGATCCGATGCCGCTGCCACGTCGGATCGTCGTTTCGGTTGCCGCTGAGACCCTCGCGATCGTGGCCGGCCACACCATCGAGCAGACCTTCCGGGTCGGGGTGGGCGCGTCGAGCACGCCCACCCCGCAGGGCGTGACCGGGTACCTTCAGGCGCGGTATCTGGACCCGGCTCAGAACCAGACTCGGCATCCGGTGCAGCTCACGTCTCTCCATTCGTCGGCGGCCGACGACCCGTTGGAGGGTGGGGACGGCGGGCTCATCGGCGTGCACTACGAACGAACCGCTACGGGCGCCGTCTCCCACGGGTGCATCCGCCTTTCGGCGGCGGCGATCGAGGCGGTCAACGCACTCCCCCTCGGCACTTCGATATCGATCGTTGGGTAAGAGGCGCGGAGAATGGCCGCCATTGTTTCGGCGTATGACGGTCGGGCGTGACATTCCGCCGGCGCCTTTTTATTCTCGAGACAACACAACTTCGAGCTGAAGGACACCATGACCTCGTCATCCGCAGACGGCACAGATCGCAGCCGGGGTGCTGGGTCCGCTGCGATGCGCGTGAGGATCGACGGGGGGTACGAGCTCCACCCGATTCAGCGCCAGGCGGCCATCGCAACACCGAGCCGCTGGCGGGATGCGCTGGTCGTCCGCGCGGATGCCGATGGGGCCATCGCGATCTTCGATCTCGAATCAGAGACGACCCGCCCTCTGTGGCACTTTGCCGACCTGACCGATTTCCTCGGCGAGGGCGAGCCGGTGTCACTTCACGCCGACTACGACGTGCTGGCCGCGGGTGGCACGTACTTCAGCGTCTCGACGCGGACTTCATAGACGACATACTCAGTTCATTGACGACATGGACTTCATCGAGCCCATGAGCGACTCGCAGGCGTGAGCGCAATTCATGCAGACCTGAGCGCACATCTTCGCGTAGTCGCTCATGTCCGCCATGGTCATGCACTCATCGGTACAGGCTTTGCACATCGTCATGGTCGCTTCGAGCATCGCCATCATCGTCGTCATGTCGTGAGCCATCGGGCGCATCATCATGCGCATCATGGTGTTCGTCATGTCGGCGGTGGTCACGCACATGCTCATCATGCGGCCCATGTTGTCGCCGGATGAGGCATCCGCGCACATGGTCGCTGCCTGTTCCGCTGCGGAACACGCCTCGATGCACTCCTGCATCATCTTCATGTCCATGCCGGGCATGGCCATCGACATCATGTCCATCATCTGGTCGTTCATGTTCGTCATGAGTCCTCCGAAAAGTGAGAGTCGTGGGCGTCGCCGCGGGGCAACTGTTACGAAATGTTACAGCGGCGGCCGTGGTTCGCGCGAGGGAATACGGTGATTGGCCCGCTACGCGGGTGAGAGAAACGCGGCGATGGCGGCCGTGAACGCCGAGGGGTCGTGAACCCCACACAGCTCGCGCGCGGAATGCATCGACAGGAGCGCAATGCCAACGTCGAAGGTACGGATGCCGAGTCGCGTCGCCGTGAGCGGCCCGATCGTCGATCCGCAGGGCACCGCGTTGTTCGACACGAATTCCTGATAGCCGACGCCGGACTGCGTGCACGCGCGAGACCACTCGGCCGCTCCGAGCGCATCGGTCGCGTAGCGCTGGTTGGCGTTGATCTTGAGGAGCGGCCCGTGGTTCACCAACGGCCGGTTGGCCGGATCGTGCCGGTCGGGGTAGTTGGGGTGAACGGCGTGGCCCGCATCGGCCGAAAGGCACCAGGACTCGGCGAAGGCGCGTGCTCTCTCGGCGGTCGTGGCGTCGTCCACGATGCGAGCCAGCATGTCGGACAGGAACGGTCCGCTCGCGCCCGAGCGGGTGTCGGAGCCGACCTCCTCGTGATCGAAGGCGGCAAAGACCCGGATGGACGTCTCGCTGGGGGCCGCTCGCAGAAATGCGGTAAGCCCCGCGTGGACCGACGACAGGTTGTCGAGCCTGCCTGCGGCGAAGAGATCGCCGTCGAGGCCGAAGACCTGCGGGACCGCGGTGTCGGCCACCACGACGTCGTAGCCCGCGACGCGCTCGCCCGGGCGCGCGGCCAGACCGGCGAGGTGCGCCACGATGTCCGCACCCGCGGGGTTTCCGATGCCGATCACCGGATTGAGATGCTGTTGCGGGTTGAGGGTTAGCCCCTCGGCGTTCACGCCGCGATCGAGGTGTACTGCGAGTTGCGGAAAGCGCAAGAACGGGCCGGTACGCACGAGCGCGCTGCTGCCGTCGTCGAAGACGAGTCGCCCGGCGAATTCGAGTTCGCGGTCGAGCCAGGAATTGAAGAGCGGGCCGCCATAGACCTCGACCCCGGCCTGAATCCAGCCCTGCGAGCCTGTCGTTGGCTTCGGTTTGAGTTTGAAGCCCGGCGAGTCAGTGTGGGCTCCGACGATGCGGAACGGAGTGGTCGGGCCGGCCGATGGTGGCCGGATCCAGGCGACGATGGCTCCGTCGCGCACAACGAACGCCTTACCGACGGTCGGTTTCCGGCGTCTCTTGCTCGGTGCCTCCGCCCAGTCGTCCCGCTCGCTCAGCTCGGTGAAGCCCGCTTCGGTGAGGCGCCGAGCTGCCTCTGCGACCGCGTGGAACGAGGACGGCGATGCCTGGATGAAGGTTGCGAGGTCGTTCAGATGGTCGAACGAGTCAGTCATGACCCAATTCAAGCACGGGCAGATTCACCCTCTGGCCGCTGGAACCACGGGGGGTAGACCGCAACCTTTGGCCTGTGAGGCGATGCTTCCAGGATGGGTTTGATCGCCTCGCGAGCCCTGTCGTGGGCCACTCCGATCAGGGTGACAAGCTCGAAGGGGAAGGCGCCCTTCACCAGGAACTCGGCGGCGATGATCGAGTTCTCGTCGTCGTGCAGGCGCCGCAGCATCCGCTCGCTTCCGTCTTCGGTCGAGCCGAAGCGGGTGAGTGATCCCGCGGCATCGCCGTCCGCAACGACGGCCTCGAGCGCGGCGGTCTGCCGGACCGTGCTGACCAGGATCACGAAGTCGGAGGGCGCGGCGTGACGCGTTTCGGGAGAGAGACGCGAATCGGCGGCGCCGAGACGGATGCCCTCCCACAGCGTCGCGTTCGGCGTGAGGAAGAAGGATACGTAACTCGCGGCGGTGCTGCCCGCGACATCCGCGGTGCGTCGGGACTCGCGATTCTCGGCCGAGGAGATGTCGACGGTCGGAGTCGCGTCGGCCAGCAGTCCCCCGGCCTCCAGAATGCCCGCGAGATTTCGCACGTGCGTCACGTGATAGATCCGCTGTTCGCCGACGTCGACGGTCGATTTCCTCGTCGACGTCGACGTCACGGCGCGCGCCACACGCGAGCGGAACGGTTTCGCCTCCGCTGCGGGAGCCGCTTTGGGGTAGCAGATGTCGCACAGACCCTCATCGAGACCATGGATGCATTCGACGGCCACAGTGAAACCCTCCCTGGCGTCGGTGAAACCAATGCCAAAGACCCACGTTACGGTGCTTTCGGCCTCGGGGCTCGCCGATCGTCCCTCCCGTTGCCGATCGCGCGTTGGAGCCGGCATCGCCCGCCCCACTAACCTCGAAGAGTGAATGAGTACCAGGATCTCGAAATCGACCCGGAATCTGCCGGAAGGCTTGCGTCGCAGGGGCTGCGGATGCAGTTGGTCGACACGGACTCCGCCGAATTTGCCGTGTGGCTGCAGGCAGAGGCTCGCGGTTTCCACAGCGCGCGCCCGTCGGAGGAGTCCATCGCCGAGCAGGTCCGCGGGCTCGCGTACCGCCGCACCACCGGGGTCTGGGACGAATCCGGAGCGGATGCCGCTTCGCCCGTCGCATCCGTCAGCTCGTGGCCGACGGAACTGACGCTCCCGGGCCGGAGCGCTGTCTCGGCCTGGGCGATCAGCGCGGTGACCGTTGCTCCGACCCACCGGCGCCGGGGCATAGCGAGGGCCATGCTCGAAGCCGAGCTTCGCGCCGCGCATGCGCTCGACATTCCTGTGGCGATTCTCACGGTGTCCGAGGCGACGATCTACAGCCGCTATGGCTTCGCCCCCGCTGCGATGGCCGCGGATTGGACGATCAACACGCAGCGCGCGAGATGGACCGGCCCCGCGGCATCCGGTCGGGTGCAGTTCGTAACTCTCGAACAGCTGCGTTCCGACGGCACACGGCTCCTCGAACGTGCGCGGCCGGATGTGCCGGGCGAGATCGAGTTCTCCGGATATCTGTGGGAACGTCTGCTCGGTCTCTCCGGCGACGACAAGGAGTTGGCGAAGCAGCTGCGCTTCGTGCGCTACGACGACAGCGCGGGGATTCCGCAGGGCTTCGCGGTCTACCGCGTCCTCGAAACGACTGAGGACTTCTATGCACACACCCTCGAGCTGCGGTACCTCCTCACGGCGACCGATGATGCCTACGCTGGGCTGTGGCAGTACGTCCTCGAGATGGACCTCGTCGGCACCGTCACCGCATCGCTGCGATCGGTCGACGAGGCGGTCGCCTGGCAGATCTCGGATTTTCGAGCTGCGCGCAAGACGCTGGAACGCGATCACCTGTGGACGCGCATCCTCGATCTCCGCGGTGCGCTCGAAGCCCGCCGCTACGGTGCGACACGGCGCATCGTCCTCGAAGTGAGCGACGCGCTTGGGTTCGCCGACGGGCGGGTGTTGCTCACTGTCGACTCCGAGGGTTATGCGACGGTCGAGCCGTTCGCCGTGGCGATTCCGGATGACGCTGCCGCCCTGTCGCTATCCGTCAACGAGCTCAGCGCGATCTATCTGGGCGGCGTGTCCGCGGCTACACTCGCGCGGGCCGCGCGGATCACCGAACTGACCCCCGGCGCCGCGGCGGCAGTCGACGCGGTATTCGGCTCAACCGTGGCGCCGCGTCTGAGCATCTGGTTCTAGTGTCTGCATTTCTCTCGAGGGCATCGCGCGACGCACTGGAGCGTCTGTTGGCCGACGACGACGCTTCGGTGCCACCGCTTACCCGGGTGAGCGACATCCGCTCGCTGCTTGTGCTGATCGAAGCCGAACCCGCGGTGCTGCAGGGGGTTCGAGAGGCGCTCGCGGCCGGTGCGAGCTGGGACGAGATCGCTTCCGCCGCTCGATTGAAACCGGCCGCCGCGAAATGGCGATGGCAGGGTACCGACGAGGAGATCGCCGCCCGCCTCGAGGCCGGACGCAAGCGGTCGACACGTCCGAGCAGCGTTCCGACCGATCTTCCCGGGTACTCAGTCGCGGAAGCCGCCCGCAGGCTCGGGGTCACATCGCAGGCGGTGTACCTGCAGATCTCTCGCGGACGACTCGAGGCCCAGACGGTCACGCTGTCCGATGGCCGCAGCTACAAGCGCGTGATGCTGTCGTAGTCCGTCGCGCTGACGGTGCTGAGATCCGCGCCGAACTCGAACGTGGCGGTCACGAAGCGCCCGAGGAGTGCGTCGGGTAGCCAGTATTTTGCGTCATCCCACATGCGGGCGAACGGGATGCTCGTGATGCTGAACCACCCTGGTACCAGTTCGTCGGACTCTTGGGCCTCGCCCTCCCAGTCACGACAGACGAAGACCCAGGACTTCTGGCTCCATTCCGGCCTGTGCGGAAACGGATAGCTGAGCTCCCCCACGAGTTGCGGGTTGCGGATGCGAAGCCCCGTCTCCTCGCCGACCTCGCGGATGATCGCCTGCGTCGGCGACTCGCCAGGCTCGATCTTGCCGCCGGGCCCCACCAGATTGCCCTTGCCGAGCCCGAACTTCTTGCGGCCCAGCAGCACCTCCTCGCCCCGCGGGCCGTGCCGGATCAAGTAGCAGACGCACACCTCCGGCAGGGACATGGCTTCAGCCTAGGCGGCCTCGTAAGCGCGCCGCAGCCAGTCGAGCAACTCCGCGTCGAGTTCATCGTGGCGGGCGAGGCGGACGCGATGCGTCACCATGCCGTTCCAGGACCCGGCCGGTTCGAGCCGCTCTGTCGCCTCGGCCTTGGGAAGCTTTATCCCGACATCCAGCCGATCGGATGACACCTGGACGATGCCGAACTTCTTCGCGCCCTTGAGCAGGCTGATATAGCTGTTGGTCGGCGCCAGTGCCACGGGACCGAATGCGTCGAGCTTCGAAACCAGCTCGTCGAATGTCGCTCGCCACGGCGCCTTGCGCCCGCCGAACTGTTCGGCGATCCTGTCTTCGGAACTCTGTCCTGCGCCCTTCGTCTGACCGAGCGTTGCGACGATCGCCATCGCGTGCCCCCGACCGAGATCGAACTCGTCCTTGAGCCACTCAATGATTTGGCCGGTTTTCACGCCGGGCTCGAGCAGTCCCCTTTCGGCCGCCAGCGCCCGGAAGTCCTCGGGAGTCTTGCCGGTTTTCGCTTTGATGGTGTCAAGGTATGCCTGAAATGTCATAGGAGTCCTCGCTGTACCGCCGGATTGTCGTGACCATTATCCCAACCGGCTCGCAGCCCCGCAGGTTCGGGGCGATCGCCGGCGTTTCCGAGTACAGTGGCGCTGAGATGTCGTTCAGTCGCCGCAGTTTCCTTCTCGGGGCGGGTTCAGGGCTTTCCCTGCTCGTGTTGACGGCTTGCACCGAACCCGCGCCGACACCCACACCCAGCGTGTCGTCCACCCCCACTTTCAGCGTGCCGCGCCCCAAGCTCATGCAACGAAGCAATTGGACGAGCGACCCCTACGCCCGCGGTTCCCACAGCTTCGTCACCGTCGGTTCGACACCGCAGTTTCGTGACGACCTGCGCCAGCCGATCATCGGCAGGATCTTCTTCGCCGGAGAGGCGACATCCAGCGATCTGCCCGGCTCCGTGCTCGGAGCGCAGAACTCCGGTGAGAGGGCCGCGGCCGAGATTTCGGGAGTCGCCCAGAAGGGCGAACGCATCGCCATCATCGGGGCCGGGGCGGCGGGCGCCGAGGCAGCGAGGCAGCTGGCCAATAGTGGCCACAACGTGATCGTGATCGAGGCCAGGAACCGAGTGGGGGGACGCATCGACACGCGGCAGTCGAAATCCTGGCCGCTACCGGTCGAGCTCGGGGCCTGGCGACTGGACAAGACCGCGGACGCGGTGCTGCTCGGTAAACTGGCCGAGCTCGGCATCCAGACCAACCCGTTCACCGGTGCTCTGCTCAAGGGTGCCAAAGCGACTGCCACCGAGAATACCGTCGGGCCGAAAGCGGTCGCGTCCGCCCTCACCTGGGCCGGGACACAGATCAAAGACGTGAGCCTCGCCGGCGCACTCGACGGTTCCGGCGCGGCAAAGGGGGCACCCGATTCCGGCGGCCTCGCCGGAAAAGACCTGCTCGCACAGTACCTCGCTTCGCTCGCAACCGTGAACGGGGCGAGCGACTCCAAACTCTCGGGCTGGTACGGGCTGGCCGGGCTGCCGCAGTACGACCATCTCGTCGACGGGGGCTTCGTTGGCCTGATCGCGGACGCCCTTCAGGGGGTCACGACTTCGCTCTCCACCGCAGTCGTCGGCATCTCCTACAGCGACTCAGGGGTGAGCCTGCAGCTCGGCACCGGCGAGTCGCTCAAGGTCGACCGTGCGCTCGTGACAGTGCCGCTCGGCGTGCTGCAGGAGGGTTCGATCCGCTTCAATCCGCTGCTGCCGTTCTCCCATCGCACCGCGATCGCGTCGCTGGGCATGGGGGCGGTCGAGACCGTGTGGCTGCGCTACGACACGCCGTTCTGGTCGACGGATGCGGCGGTCTGGAACCTCGTCGGCACTGGCGACGACCTCGGCACCTGGTTCAACCTGCGGGCAATCACCGGCCAGAACATCCTCGTCGGACTTGCCGGTGGAGACGCGGCTCGCCGTCTCTCCAAACTCAGCGACGACGAGCTCCTGGTGTCCGCTCTCCATGCACTCGAGCCCTTCGCGGGAGGTTGAACTTCCTTTCGGCGATCGGCTGCAGCCGGCTGAGCGACACGATTCCGCAGGAAACACCGCAGAACAGCGCGAAGGCGGCTCCTCCGAAGAGGAAGAACTCCCCAGGGCCGCGCAGCTGGGCCGGGTCGAGGAAGAAGTAGGGGTACCAGCCGACGACCTGGCCCCGGATGAGGGTCGCTCCGCCCCAGCCAAGCGTGAAGACGAGCACGAACGTGACACTGCGCCACAGCGCGCGTCCTCGACCTGGCGCGATCACCCAATCGAGGAGGGCGATCGTCGGAAGCCAGAAGTGCAGCACCTGGTCGGACCATGGCACGTCGAGGCGGAAGCCGCGGGCTGCGGCCTGCTGGATGAGGAACGCGAAGACGACCCCGGATGACAAGGTGCCGCTGAGCACGCTCGCTCGCAGCGTATCCAGCCAGGTCGGGTCATCCGTGCCTCGGAGGGCAAGGACGCCGGCGAGCACGGAGACGACGACGAACACCATGTTGCACTGGATCGTCAGATAGGCGAAGAAGTTCCCGGCGGTGAACGTCGACGAGCCGAGGCCCCAGATGAACCGGGCGACGAGTGCGACGAGGCACAGCACCGCCATGACCAGCCGCAGGGCGCCGAACGCCGCCCGAATCGTCACCGTCCTGCCCACCTCCGTCGCGGCGTCCACCATAGGATCGGGCGATTGCCGCACAGGCAGTCTACGAACCCGGCCATTCGCATCGACCGAGACGATCGCGAGAGGGCGGTCAGAAGCTACAACCCCGGCACGTGCCGGATGTTCGAACGCACCAGCTGCACGGCCTCTCCGACGCCGCCGTTCAATACAACCTTCGACATCGCGAGTGAGAAGCCCTTCACCTGGTCCAGCGTGATCGCGGAGGGCAGCGACAACGCCAGCGGGTCGGTCACGATGTCGACCAGAGCCGGGCCATCGTGTTCGAGGGCGGCCGTCAGCACGCCTCTCAGCTGCTGCGGGTCGTCGACGTGCTGCCCGAAGATCCCGAGCGCGTTGGCGACCGCGGCGTAGTCGACGGCGGGCACGTCCACGCCGAAATCGGGGTAGCCATCCACGAACATCTCCAGCTTTACGAGACCGAGCGTGGAGTTGTTGAAGACGAAGATCTTGACCGGAATTCTGTACGCGGCCACGGTCAGGAGCTCGCCGAGCAGCATCGAGAGACCTCCGTCGCCGGAGATCGTCGCGACCTGACGACCCGGGTACGCGAACTGCGCGCCGATCGCCTGCGGCACCGCGTTGGCCATCGAACCGTGCAGGAAGGAACCGAGGATGCGGCGACGACCGTTCGGCGTGATGTATCGAGCCTGCCAAACATTGCCCATGCCGGTATCCGCGGTGATGATCGCGTCGTCGGCGAGCACCTCGTCGAGCACCGATACCGCAAACTCCGGATGAATCGGCATCAGCGTGTCGACATTCGTGTAGGTGCCGACCACGCTCGTGAGGAGCTTCCGGTGCCGTTTGACTGTCCTGTCGAGGAACTTGCGATCCTCTTTCGGTTCGACAAGCTCGGTGAGGGCGGCGAGCGTCGGCAGCACGTCGCCGTGCACCGGGTGTGCAACGTTTGCGCGCCGACCGAGGTGCGAGGCGTCGGCATCGATCTGGGCAATCGCGACCTTGGCCGCTTCCGGCAGGAACTGCTCGTACGGAAAGTCGGTGCCGAGCAGGATGACCAGCTCGGCGTCGTGAATGCCGGCGTGAGCCGCACCGTAGCCGAGCAACCCCGTCATGCCCACGTCGAAGGGGTTGTCGTATTGGATCCACTGCTTGCCACGCAGCGAATGGCCAACGGGTGCAGACAGCAGATCGGCGAACGCGACGACCTCATCGTGGGCCCCCTCGACCCCCGCACCGGCGAAGATCGCGATCGTCTTGGCCGCATTGATGGCGTCGGCCAGGTCCTGAACGTCTTCCCCGTCCGGCACGATAGTCGGACGCTTCGTCAGCCGGAGCGTCGGCGCGACGCCGACCGCCTCGAGTTCGGCGACATCGCCCGGTATCGTCACCACGGCCACGCCACTGAGCGCGACGGCATGACGCATCGCCGAGTTGATCACGCGTGGTGCCTGAGCTGGCGTCGAGATCAGTTCCCGGTAGTTCGAACACTCGACGAAGAGCCGGTCGGGGTGGGTCTCCTGGAAGTAGCTGCTACCGATCTCGGTGCTTGGGATCTGGCTCGCGATCGCGAGCACCGGGGCACCGGAGCGATGGGCGTCGAACAGCCCGTTGATCAGGTGAAGATTGCCGGGCCCACAGCTGCCGGCGCAAACGGCGAGGTCGCCGGTGAGCTGCGCCTCCGCTCCCGCGGCAAAGGCCGCGGCCTCTTCGTTGCGCACGTGGATCCAGTCGATGCCGCCTTTGACGGATCCGCCGGTTCGCCGTACCGCGTCGACGATCGGATTGAGGCTGTCGCCCACGATCCCGTAAATATGGTGAACCCCGGCCTTGACGAGCTGGGCGATAAGTTGGTCGGCGACGGTTGACGGCATGGATTCAGTTAACGCCCTCTGGACAGCGAGGTCCATCCGATCGTGGCGCTAATTCGTGCTCACCGTCTGTCGCGCCCAAAGCTCTGTCTGCGCCTGCAGCGCAAGATCACGCAGCAGCGCGGATTCGTTCCGCGAGAACGTGCGTGGCTTGGTATCCACCACGCAGAGGACACCGACACGCTGGCCATCCGGCGACTCGATCGCGTAGCCAGCATAGAACCGCAGGAACGGCGGGCCGACCACGAGTGGATGACGGCGAAACCGCGCATCCGTCTCTGCGTCCTCGATGACGAGTGGTTCCGTGCGCCGGATCGTGATGTTGCAGAGGGACTTCGATCGAGGAACATCCTGCATGGCCACGCCAGCGCCACGCGCCGACTTGAACCACTGGCGCTCGTGGTCGATGAACGAAAGTGCAGCGCCCGACGCCCCGAGCAGGTCCTTCGCCGTGAGAACTATCCGGTCGAACCGTTCCTCGGGTGGCGTGTCGAGTATGCCGAGTGCGTCGAGGGACTTCTGACGTCGTTCTTCGTCGGTCGAATCGATGACGCGTGCCGCGTTGCCCGTCGTCCTCGAATTCAGGAGGCTCGCGATTCTCGGTGCGATGAGTGCCGTCCAACTCTCGTAGGTCTCCGTGCTCCGGTAGCGGTCGACATCCTTTGACGGAGGGGGCGAGAACGGCACATAGGTCGCTCGCGGATGGTCGGCCAGCACCATCTTCGTTTGTTCGTTGAGCCTTGCGGCCTGACCGTCGGAGAGCCAGCGAACCAGTCGCGGAATCTTGCCGATCGAATCCATGCTCTGCACAGACACGATGAACACCCTCAGGCTCGTCGATGCGACTCGGTCGATGTGATCGAGCAGCATCCTCAGATCGTTACTCCACTCGCGTGGGGAGAGCTGGGTGAGCGATTCGACCAGGCCGACGGTCATCACGATCGCGTCGAAACGGCTGAGGTCCGCTCGATGGAGCACTTCGAGGCAGTTCGAGACGGTCACATCCGCGTCGGCCATGACGTCGATATCGGTCGCCCGGCCGGTGCGACTGGAGAGCTGTCGCGCGAGATGACCCGGCAGGCCAAGACCGTGCGAAAGCACGCCGAATCCGGCCGCCGCCCCGTTGCCGATAAGCAGGATCCGATCGGGATGGATACCCGACGTGTGCACGTGCGGCGCGTCGGTCGGCCGCGGCAGAGCACGAAGGGCGCGAAGTTTGAACCCGAACCAGATGCGCAGGGCCGGACGCATGATTGCACTCACGATTTGCCACGGCATCGGGGCCCCCGCCCTGAACGATTGAACGAGCCCTGCGGCCCGTTTTCCCTGTTTCATTGTACGCCGGTGTGGCCATTTCGGCAGGGATGGCGGCTGACCCTGTGTCGCCGCAGGTAATCAGCGGCTGGATTTCTGCAGCAGCGCGAGCAGCCGGGTACCGTCGGGAACCCCTAGCCCGGTGCAGGCGTCCCATCCCGGCGTGGCGGTGAAATTGCCATTGTCGCCTGACGTGACATCGCGAAAGCCATCACCAGAACTCTTCGTCGTCGCTCCGGCGTAGAGCGCAGGTTGCAGCAGCCCGAATCGGGTGCCCGTCGCCTGCGCGAGCCGCGCAACCAGCGCCGCCCACAGCGGTGCGACGGCGCTCGTTCCCCCGTACACCCTGTGTTGGCCGTCGACGAGCACCTGGTAGCCGGTCGACGGATCAGCGACGGCCGCGACATCCGGGACCCCTCGTCCACCCGCCGCGCTGGTCGGGGCGGGCACGGTCACCGTGCTCTGCCAGGTGGGTAGTGCGAACACCGTGCTCACCCCGCCACCGGTCGCGCCTCCCCCCGATCCGTTGTTCCAGACCGTTTCCGACTCGACCGTGCCAGAGGTTGCCCGCAGACTCGTGCCACCACAGCCAAGGACATGTGGGCTGGATGCGGGGAAGTCGGCGTGGTTGCGGCCGTCGCCGGCGCCATCCGAGCTTCCGTTGTCGCCGGCAGCGGCCGTGACGGTCACTCCGAGCGCCGCGGCATCCAGGAAGGCGCCGTCCATGGTGGCGCGAGCCTGAACGGTCCAGGCATCCTCGTTCTGCCCCCAACTGATGCTGATCGCCGTCGGGGTGACGGCCGCGTGGGTCGCCTCGCTCACCGCGTCGAGGAATCCGGCGTCGGTGTTGGGAGCGAAGTAGACCACGATCCCGGCACCGGGACTCAGCGCCCCGGCCACTTCGATGTCGAGAAGTACCTCGCCGTCGGCGCCGGAGGCATTCTGCCCGGGCGCGTTGCCGCTCCCGTCGACACCGACGGCGGTCACCTTCGGTCCGGTGATTCCGAGGCCGGAGAAGTAGGCATCGAGTTCTGGCTGACGGTAGCCCCCGCCGAGTTCGATGATCGCAATGGTCTGTCCACGTCCGTCGGTGCCGCTCGGGAACCGGTAGATCTGCCCGAGTTCGATCGGCGTGTAGCTCACTGAGACCGCGTGGGCCTCGGCGATACGAAACTCGGCGCGGGCCTGCGGACGGTTGTCCAGCCCGAGAACCGCCGTCACAACACCGTCGAGCGTCGCCGGCAGCATCAGACCGCCCGTGCGGTGACGGTGTTGCACCGTCGAACCATCGAGAGCGCGGCTCGTCACGGCTTCGAGGTGCGCACCGAAGACGCGCGCCATCGTCGCTGCGCTGCCCGTAACCCGAATCCGGCGAGAGGGAAGGTTTGTCGAGACGATGCGCAGCCCAAGCGAACCGAGCGTGGAGGTCACCAGGTCGACATCCGCTGGATCCGCTCCGAGTTTCTCCGCGAATTCCGCGCGGTCCATCGGACCCGCCGCGAGGGACGCGTCGGCATCGCCTCGCCGGCGAAGCACGACGGTTGCCTCGATCTCCCCGACGTGATCGAGGCCGGCTGCCGACGGTGCGACGCCTTCGGCAGGCGGCCTCTCGCTCCCGGGGAGCGCGACCAACTCGATCGGATCCGGTGGCTCATTGCGTGTTTTGTCGACCATGGTTCCGGTCTACCTCTCGTTCACCGCGACTGCAAGCGCTTCGAGCCGGTCAGGGTGGCGCATCCACGCTGCCCCGACAGGTGAGCGGCTTCGCGATCAAGACTCGACGGTGCCGCGCCAGGCGCCGGTTTCCGAGTTGTGAGCTTCTATGAACTCCTTGAAGTTCTTGAGATCCGATTTGATACTCGCGTCATCGACGCCAAGCAGTGCTCCCGCCTTCTCAACAATGCTCTGTGGCTCCCAGTCGAGCTGCACGGCCACACGGCTCGTCGCATCGCTCAGCCTGTGGAACGTGACGACGCCGGCGTGCTCAACGTCACCGCCGAGGCTTTTCCACGCGACTCGCTCATCCGGGAGCTGCTCTGTGATCTCGGCGTCGAACTCTCGCTCGACGCCGGCGATCGTGACCTTCCAGTGAGTGAGCGTGTCGCCGATCTGCTCGATCGACTCCACAAAGCTCAAAAAGTGCGGGAAGGACTCGAACTGGGTCCACTGGTTGTAGGCCGTGCTGACGGGAACATCGACATCGATCGTTTCGATTACCTGAGACATGGTTACTCCTCACGTTGCGGGTCGAGCTGAACGCCCGGTGTGTCACGCACGGTACAAAGTTCGCGACCGGATGACGCCGATGCTCAGCAGACTTGCAGCTTTGTCGAGCATTCGCAGCCACGAGCCGGCCGCTCACCGCTGGAATAATGGAGGGTGACTTCTTCGATCCCTCCCCTCGGACTGCTTCTCGATGTCGACGGACCAATCGCGAGCCCGGTGACCCGCACGATCGCCATCGCAAGCATCGTCGACGACCTCGTGACCCTCGCCAATCTCGGACTGCCTGTCGCCTTCAACACCGGACGCTCTGACGCATTCGTGCGTGACGAAGTGCTCAAGCCGCTCCTGGCGGCAGGACTCGCCGCTTCCGCTCGGGTGTACAGCATTTGCGAGAAGGGGGCAGTCTGGTTCGGCGCCACCCTCGATACCTTCACCGGAGTGCACGTCGACGAATCGGTGGCCGTGCCGTCGCCTGCCGCAGCAGAACTGCGGGCGCTCATAGTCGAGGAGTTCGGTGACACGATGTTCTTCGACGAGACCAAGCGCGCGATGGTCACGGCTGAGCAGCGCACGGATGTCTCGTCCGAGACCTATCTGACCGAGCAGGGGCGCTTCAACTCACGCGCCCAGCAGATCCTCGACCGCAATCGCCTGGACGGCTTCCGCATCGACCCGACGATCATCGCGACCGACATCGAATCCGTCGAACTCGGCAAGGCGCTCGGCGCCCGCCGTGCGCTCGAACTCATTGGCGCGTCAGGCGAGATCCCGCGGGTCTGGCGCACGATCGGTGACTCGCGGAGCGACTACGCGATGGCCGACTACCTGCATGAGAACGGCTACGAGGTCGCTCACGTCGACGTGCGTCCCTCCGACGGGGTCCCGCAACGCCCCTATCGGATCATCACCGAGGGCGATGCGATCCACGACGAGGCGGGGGCCCGGTTCCTCTCGCACTGGGTGCGCGAGCTCGCCTAGAGCACGCGGTTGGTGAGAGTGCGCACAGAAAACTGCCTGTCCGAACGAAAGCGGCCGTGCGAAGGTGGGAGCATTCAGTTACCAGCGAGCCCAGGGAGTGAGTGTCGTGAAAATCCTGATCGTCGAGGACGACCCGGAGATGGGGCATCTCATCGATCGCGGCCTCGTAGCTGAGGGCTACGAGACGCTCGTCGTCGACAACGGAGTCGACGCGCTCATCGCCGTGGCCAACGAGGAATTCGCCCTCGCTGCCGTCGACGTCATGCTGCCGCAGATGTCCGGATTCGAGATCTGCCGTCGCATTCGGGAGAGCGGCAGCTCGATGCCGTTGCTGCTGCTCACGGCGCGCGACGCCGTCGAGGACCGGGTCTTCGGACTCGACTCCGGCGCCGACGACTATCTGACGAAGCCCTTCGCATTCGTGGAACTGAGCGCTCGCATCCGGGCGCTGTTGCGGCGGGATGTCGCGACCGTCACGACGGTCTCCGTCGGCGCTCTCCGGCTCGACTCGCTTGCCCTCACCGTCACGGTCGGAGGACACCCCCTTTCGATGAGTCCGAAAGAATTCACTCTCCTGCGCCTCCTTGCGAGCCAGGCGGGCAGCACGGTAAGCCGCACGCGCATCCTTGAGGACGTGTGGGGTTCCGCCGAGAATATCGACCCCAACATCGTGGACCAGTACGTGAGCTACCTGCGTCGCAAACTGGATTCGGATGCCGCGCTGGTGCGCATCACGACCATGCGCGGCGCCGGCTACCAGCTCGAGGAGACGAGTTGAGGCTCCTGCGTCGACTGACGATCCGCTGGAGGATCACCCTCGGTACCCTGGCGGTTGTGGCCGTACTCTCCGCGGCGGCCGTGTTGGCCTTCCGCGCCCAGGTGCAGAACATCCTGAGTTCCACCACGAGCACCCTGCTCAGCCATGACGCCGCGCCCTATGTCGCCCAGGTTCTCGCCCATCCCGGCGAAACCTTCGACATCCCGGGTCGTGGGCAGTTGGTGGCCATTGTCGATCCACACGGCAAAGTGATGGAGTCGAGCCTGCCGAAGGGCCTGCGCGCCAAGATGACCCGGATGCTTGCACTCGCCGACGAGGTCAAGTCGATCGGCGTGGGCGATGACACCTACCGCGTGCTCAAGGCGACGGTCGTCACCACCACCGGCGACTGGCACGTCATCACAGCGCGAAACGAGGACTCGTCGACCCTGTCGCTGGATCGGATCACCCAAGCGCTCATCGTGGGCGCCATCATCATCCTGGTGGGCTTCGGCATCGCGTCGTGGCTGCTCACGGCCGCCGCCCTGCGGCCCGTCAACCACATGAGACGGCAGGCCAGAGCCCTCGTCGCGCAAGGTTCGACGGAGCCGCTGCCTGTCGGACCCGCGAGCGACGAGCTGTCCGCGCTCGCGACGACTCTCAACGAATTCATCGCTGAAGTGCGCCAGTCGGTCGATCGCGAACGTCAGCTCGTCTCTGACGCAAGTCACGAGCTGCGCACGCCCCTCGCGATCCTCATGACCCAGTTGGAACTCGCACATCTGAACAGCGGAGACCCCGTGGCGCTCGAGGCGGAGATCGCGACGGCGCAGCGGTCCGTCGAAAGGCTGTCCGCCCTCGCGACCGGCCTGCTCGAACTGTCACAGATCGAGGCGCGGGCTCCGGAGAACGCCAGTACCTGGAACGAACTCGCACTTGAGGTCGCCGCATCCGTCGACCGTTCGCGGCTGCTCGCGGTTGCCAAGAGCGTGACCATCGACTTCGAGGTCACCGAAGAACCGAGCGATTCGAGCTACCTCATCGCGGTCGGCAACTTCGGCAGGGTGCTCGACAATCTCAGCAATAATGCCATCGCCGCGGTCGACGAGGGCGGCACGGTGCGGATCGCGTTGCAACATTCGCTGAGCGAACTGGTGCTGAACGTCGTCGACAATGGTCCGGGGATGCCCGACGACTTTCTTCCTGTGGCCTTCGATCGCTTCTCACGGCCGGATGAAGCCCGGGCGAAGGGCACCGGCGGCAGTGGCCTCGGTCTCGCCATCGTGCACGCCATGGTTTCGGCTGCCGGGGGGCAGGTGACCCTTGCGAACTCCGACGGCTTCAGCGTGATGGTCACTCTGCCGGCCGCCACCGGAGACGCGCCACGCCAAAAGACCGGTCCTGTGCGCAAACCTGAGTGAACTCTCATACCCGAGGGCCTCCGTGCGGGGCTAATGCCCGGGCTGATTTACGAGCATGGACTTGCATCCTTCACAGAGGCTGGCTCTCGAATGACTCGGCGTACACCGTTACGGCAGGATTCGCGTCCAGAAGCGGCGTTTACCAACTCACCAGGGAGACACCTTGAACAGAACACTTGTCATCATCCCGACCTATAACGAACGGGAGAACCTCGCGGACATGACCGCGCGGGTGCTCAGGAGTGCTTCAGGTGTCGACGTTCTCGTCGTCGACGACAATTCACCGGATGGCACGGGCGCGCTGGCCTCTGCGCTCGCCTCTGCTCACGACCGGATTCACGTACTGCATCGCGCGGGCAAGGAGGGACTCGGGGCCGCCTATCGTGCAGGATTCGCCTGGGGTCTCGAGCGCGGCTACCAGCAACTCGTCGAGATGGATGCCGACGGCTCACATCGGCCAGAGCAGCTGCCGCTCCTGCTCGACGGACTGCTCACCGCGGATGTCGTTCTCGGCTCGCGCTGGGTGAAGGGCGGACAGGTGGAGAACTGGCCGCTGCGCCGCATGCTGCTCTCGCAGGGTGGCAGCTTCTACGCGAGAGTCGCCCTCGGCCTGCCGTTCCGCGACGTGACGGGTGGCTATCGCGCCTTCACGGCGGAGGCTCTCGAGGTGATCGGTTTCGACCGGGTGCTCTCGCAGGGATACGGCTTCCAGATCGAGATGCTCTGGCACGCCTACACCGCGGGGCTGCGTATCGTGGAAGTCCCGATCACCTTCGTGGAGAGGGTGCACGGTGTGTCGAAGATGAGTTCGGGAATCGTGGGTGAAGCCATTGCCCGCGTGACGCTGTGGGGTCTTCAGGGGCTGCCCGCTCGCATCCGCGGAACGGTACCGCTGGATCGGGTCGTGTCGGTCGACCGGGAACGGGAACATGTCACGCACGTCTAGAGCCGCGTTCGGCCGCCAACTGCTGAGCTTCGGACTCGTCGGTGGGGTCGGACTCGTCGTCGACATCGTCATTTTCAATACTCTGCGTACCACCGTGCTCGAACCGCACTACGTGCAGGGCGGACCGGTGATAGCCAAGGTGATCTCGACATCCGTCGCGATCATCGTCAACTGGGTCGGCAATCGTCTGTGGACGTTCCGTTCACAGCGGAGAATCGGGCGGCGCACCGATATCGTGCGCGAAGGAATCGAGTTTGCCGCCGTCAGCCTCGCCGGTGCACTCATCGCCGTGGGCTGCCTATGGATCTCGCACTACGTTCTCGGCTACACCTCGGTCATCGCCGATAACCTCGCCACCAACGTCGTCGGACTCGCACTCGGTACCGCGTTCCGTTTCGCCCTCTACCGCTGGTGGGTGTTCTCCGCGCGGCGCATGCCGGCGGCTACTACGGCTACCGCTGCTGCCGTGACGCCGGAGACTGTTTCGCGCTAGCCGCGCTTTCCTGCCCGGGTCCCCCAGGCTCTCTCCGCCGGATGTCGGCGGCAATTGACATATTCGAATGTATGTTCGAATATGGGGCCATGTCTTCTGTCGCTGCGACCCTCGAATCTCCCGCCCCCGGCGGCGAGAGGGTGCGCGAGCTCCAGGCCCGCATCCGGCAGATGCAGGCGACCAGACTCGACACCCGTATCGTTCCCACGCATCCGATGATCGCCTCACTGCTGCCAGGTGGCGGCCTCAAAGAGGGCGCCACCTACTCGATCGACCCCTCGGCCACACTGCTCATGGCGCTTCTTGCCGGGCCATCGGCCGCCGGGTCGTGGTGCGGGGTTGTGGGTGTTCCAGAGTTCGGGGTCGAGGCCGCCCAACGCTTCGGGATCGACCTCGAGCGACTCGTGCTGGTGCCGCATCCGGGCGATCAGTGGCTCGGGGTCACCGCAGCCATCGCGGATGTGCTCGGCGTCGTGGCGACCCGGCCGCCACGGCGGGCGAATGACTCGAGTGTCTCGCGGCTGACCGCGCGGCTCAGGCAGCGCGGTGCCACGCTCATCGTGCTTGGCGCCTGGCCACAGAGCGAGGCGATGCTGACTCTCTCCGAGAGCAGTTGGAGTGGCCTAGGGCACGGCAACGGACACCTGAGCGCACGGCAGGTCACAGTGACCGTCTCCAGCCGTGTCGGTCGGCCGCGCACTGCCCGGATGTGGCTGCCCGATCCCCGGGAGAAGTTTCGCGAGGTCGAAACCGTGCCCTATCTCCAGGAGGCCGCGGGATGACGGCAATCACGCGCACGATCGTGCTCTGGTGTCCCGACTGGCCGATCACCGCGGCAGTGCGCGCACACTCACTGGCGGCGGATGCTCCGATCGCCCTCATCGACAGGGGGATTGTCTTCGCCTGCTCGGCTGCCGCTCGCCGCGAGGGCGTACGCCGCGGACAACGGTTGCGAGACGCGCAGGTCAGATGCCCCGAGATTCTGGTCTTCCCCTATGAAGCCGCGCTCGATTCCCGTGCATTCGAGCCGGTGATCGAGGTGATCGAACAGACGATGCCCGGCGTGCAGTTGGTGCGGCCCGGCATGTGTGCAATACGGGCACAGGGGCCTGCCCGTTATTACGGCAGCGAGGAGGAGGCAGCCCTCTGGCTGCTCGACGCCCTCGACGAACTGGGAATTCACGGTTCCCGCGTGGGTGTCGCCGACGGGCCGTTCACGGCGGAGCATGCCGCGCGCAGTCCGAAAAGGGCACGCATCACGATCGTGCCGGAGGGCACAGCGGCCGAGTTTCTCGCCCCGATGCCGCTCAGGCTGCTGGGCGAAGCGACGCTCTCCACTCTGCTGCTTCGGCTCGGCATCCGCACTCTCGGCGAGTTCTCCCGGCTCGACGGCCTCGACGTCGAAGCCCGCTTCGGCGAACAGGGCGCCCGTCTGCATGCTCTCGCGAGCGGCCTGGACAGCAAGCCGGTGATCCCCCGCATTCCGCCGGAGGAACTGGACAGCGTAATAGCCTTCGAACCGGGCCTCGACCGGATCGACCAGGTCGCTTTCGGATTTCGGGCATCGGCCGACGGTTTCATCCAGCGTCTCGTCGCAGCCCGGCTCGTCTGCACCTCGATCAGGATCGAGATCGACTCGGAATCGGGCGAGATCTCCGAACGCAGCTGGCTGCATCCGCGTTCTTTCTCCGCGGCGGATGTCGTCGATCGGCTGCGCTGGCAGTTGCAGGGCAGTGGCATGAGCGACAGCGGCCTCAGCTCAGGTGTTACCAGGGTGCGGGTCGTGCCGGAGAGCGTCGACGCCATCGGCCGTCACGAGGAGGGACTCTGGGGCACCGGGCACGACGAGCGCATCCACCACGGACTCTCCAGGGTGCAGAGCATGCTCGGCCACGGCGGAGTGCTCACCGCCGCAGTCGGCGGCGGGCGTACGCTGCGTGATCGCGAGAAGCTCATCCCATGGGGCGACCGGGAGCGGGCGGGCAAGTCGCCCGCCCAGCCGTGGCCGGGCCGACTGCCCCCGCCCGCACCGAGCACGGTATTCGAAGTGCCGCTCCCCGCCAGCGTGTTCGCCGCGGACGGCTCAGTCGTCGACATCGACGAAAGGGGCATCCTTTCCGCCGCTCCCTCGAGTTTCTCGACCGATAATCGAGTGCTTCTCCCCCTGTCCGCCTGGGCTGGGCCGTGGCCGATCGACGAACGCTGGTGGGACGCCGATAACTCGCGCAGTGCGAACCGCTTCCAGGTCGTCGACGAGACGGGCGGCGCCTGGCTGCTCGTGCTCGAGGCCCACCTGTGGTGGGTCGAAGCAAGGTACGACTGATGGGCTGGCACAATCCGCCCGAGAGCTGGTCGGAATACGAGCGCAAGCTTTCTGATTCGCGACGGCCGGGCAATCCACGGGAGACGGTCGAGGCCGACGAGAGTCCCGGCTCTCGCAAGAGACAGGCCTACGAGCCGCCGCCTGCCGTACCACCGATCGAGAACACGATCGCCTACGCAGAACTGCACGCTCATTCGAACTTCAGCTTTCTCGACGGGGCTGCCTCGCCGGAACAGCTGCTAGAGGAGTCGGTCCACCTCGGCCTGCACGCCCTCGCGATCACCGATCATGATGGTTTCTATGGAATCGTGCGCATGGCTGAGGCAGCTGAAAAGTACCCTGGCATCGGAACGGTGTTCGGAGCGGAGCTTTCTCTCGGGCTCAGCAAGCCGCAGAACGGTTCGGCCGATCCGGAGGGCAGCCACCTGCTCGTGCTCGCCCGGCGGGAAGAGGGTTACCATCGGCTCGCCGGCGCACTGACCTCTGCACAGCTCACGGGCGCAGAGAAGGGGCGTCCCCTCTACGATCTCGCCGAGCTCTCCAGCCGGGCGGAGGGCAACTGGATGGTGCTCACCGGATGCCGCAAAGGGGCGGTGCGCCAGGCGCTGCGGGCAGGAGACGAGCGAGCAGCCACCCGCGAACTCGACAGGCTCGTCGACCTGTTCGGACGAGACAACGTGCTCGTAGAACTCTTCGACCACGGCAACCCGCTCGACAGCGACTATAACGATGCCCTCTTCGCGATGGCCGAGCGCAGGAGGCTGCCGGCGGTGGCGACGGGGAATGTTCACTACGCAAGGCCGGAGCAGCACAGGCTGGCCTCCGCGTTGGCCGCAGTGCGTGCCCGCAGAAGTCTGGATGACATGGACGGCTGGCTGCCTGCATCCGGTGCGGCTCATCTGCGTTCCGGCGACGAAATGGCCGCACGATTCGCCCGCTACCCTGGTGCGGTCGAACGAACGGTGGAGGTGGCTGACGATCTCGGATTCCGGCTCCGCAGCGCCAGGCCCAAGCTGCCGAGACAGGAGGTTCCGGAGGGCCACACCACCATGACCTGGTTGCGTCACCTGGTGCTGGAAGCCATTCCCGGAACTTATCCCAACGTCACGGAAGACATCCGTGGTCGCATCGAACGCGAGCTGAGGCTCATCGAGAAGAAGGATTTTCCGGGCTACTTCCTCATCGTCTGGGACATCGTCCGGTTTGCCCGTAGCGAGGGCATCCTGTGCCAGGGCCGCGGATCCGCGGCTAATTCCGTGGTCTGCTATCTGCTCGACATCACCGCGGTTGACCCGATTCGTTACGAACTGCCCTTCGAACGGTTTCTTTCGGCCGATCGTGACGAGGAGCCGGACATCGACGTCGACTTCGACTCCAACCGGCGGGAGGCGGTCATCCAGTACGTCTACGACAAGTACGGCAGACACAACGCCGCACAGGTCGCCAACGTCATCCAGTACCGGCCGAAGTTCGCGGTGCGTGACATGGCAAAGGCTCTCGGGGCGAGCCAGGGGCAGCAGGATGCGTGGTCGAAACAGGTTGAACGCCAAGGCGCGCTGCTGTCGAGTGTCGATCATGACATCCCGGACGCCGTGAGCGATCTCGCGCTGGAAGTGCTCAAATTCCCGAGGCACCTGGGAATCCATTCTGGCGGCATGGTGCTCACCGATCGACCGGTCGGCGAGGTCTGCCCGATCGAGCACGGTCGCATGAAGAATCGCACGGTCCTGCAGTGGGATAAGGATGACTGCGCCTGGATGGGCCTCGTTAAATTCGACCTGCTCGGGCTGGGCATGCTCAGCGCTATTCAACACAGTTTTGACCTGGTCGAAGAACACCTGGGCGAACCATGGAGTCTCAAAAGCATCCCCAAGGAGGAGGAGGGCGTCTACGATCAGCTCTGCCGAGCCGACTCGGTCGGGGTGTTCCAGGTCGAGAGCCGCGCACAGATAGGGATGCTCCCCCGCATGCAGCCGCGGCGGCTCTACGACCTCGTGATCGAGATCGCCATGGTGCGCCCTGGGCCGATCCAGGGCGGTGCTGTGCATCCGTATATCCGACGCAAGATGGGAACGGAATCCGTCACCTATCTCCATCCCCTCGCCGAGCCCGTGCTTGAACGAACGATGGGGGTTCCCCTCTTTCAGGAACAACTCATGCAACTCGCGGTGGCGGTCGGCAACTGCACCCCGGATGACGCGGATCTGCTGCGGCGCGCTATGGGGTCGAAGCGAGGGCTGGAGAAGATCGAGTCGCTCAAGGCGAAGCTTTACGCGGGGATGGCCGGCAACGGGATCGTGGGAGAAGAAGCGGATGACATCTACCTGAGGATCGAGGCCTTCGCCAACTTCGGTTTTGCCGAAAGCCACGCCCAGAGCTTCGCCCTGCTCGTCTACGCGAGCGCCTGGTTGCGGTTGCACTATCCAGCCGCTTTTCTCGCGTCCCTGCTTCGAGCGCAGCCGATGGGGTTCTATTCGCCGCTCACACTGGTGGCGGATGCCCGGAGGCACGGTGTGCGCGTGCTGCGGCCCGACATCCTGCGATCGGGCTGGCAGCCGGGGCTTGAAGCTCTTGGGCACCTGCGAGAGCCGGCGCTCGAGGTTCCTACGGGCGACGATGCGTGTCTCCGGCAGGAGCAGCCGCCGGTCGGCCCGTTCGATCGCACGTCGCGCTTCGACACCGACGACCATCGCAGGGATGGTCGACTCGCGGTACGACTCGGGCTGGCCGAGGTCAGGGGCATCGGCGAGAACCTGGCGAAGAAGATCGTCGCCGAACGCGAACGGGGGGGCGACTACACCGATATGGGCAACCTCGTGCGGAGAGTCGGCCTCACCACCGTCCAGCTCGAAGCACTCGCCGCGGCAGGAGCCTTTGAATCGCTCGACCTCACGATGCGCGAGGCGCTCTGGGCCGCAGGCGATGCCTCGCAGGAACGCGCCGAGTACCTGCCAGGCTCGATGGTCGCCGTGCAACCACCCCTCTTCTCGATGCCGAGCGCGGCAGAGATTCTCGCTTCCGACCTCTGGGCGACCGGTATCTCACCCGAGGACCACCCCATCCGGTACCTGCGTGAAGCCTTGAACGAGCGTGGAGTGTTGAGTTTCGCCGACCTCGCAACCGCGGAATCCGGTCGTCGCATCGAAGTGGGCGGTGTTGTAACCCACAGGCAGCGTCCGGCGACCGCGAGCGGCATCACCTTCATGAACCTCGAAGACGAAACCGGCTTGACCAACGTGATCTGCAGCGTCGGGGTCTGGAATCGCTATCGGCGGATTGCACGGGATGCCCCCGCACTGATTGTGCGCGGAATCCTGGAACGCTCTCCGGAAGGCGTCATCAACCTGCTCGCCGATCGCCTGGAGTCGCTGCCGATCGTGTCGAGGACAGCGTCGCGAGACTTCCACTGAGGCGCCGAACGGCGAGTGGCAGAAGGGCGCCGGTCACACCGTCGGCGTCGTTGCCCGGATTAGCTCCGCAGACCGCGACGCAGCAGGTCGATGCGTGCCTGAAGTTGTGTGACGCTGGCCTGCGGCACCGCGGGACCACCGGCAATCCGCCGCAACTCCGCATGGATGAGGCCGTGCGCCTCCCCCGTCGCCTTCGCGCGCATTCCCACCAGGCTGTTCAGCAGTCTCCGCTGCTCCTTGAGGTTGCGGTAGAGCGGCGCCGGTTCGGAAGATACCTCGCCCGCGGCATCCGCCTGCTTCTGTCGATCGCCGATGCGCCTCGCTTGCCGTTGGTGCCGGTGCCGCAGCAGTTCCTGCACCTGATCCGGCTCGAGCAGACCCGGGATGCCGATGAAGTCCAGCTCCTCGAGGCTACCGCTCGCGGCTCCGGCCCCGTATTCATCGCCGTCGAAGAGCACCCGGTCGAAGTTGGCCTCCGACTCGAGCGGCTTGAAGTCGAACAGCAGCGCGTCGCCCGAGGCCGACTCGACACGGTTGGCGTCGTCCGCGGCGTCGTCATCGAGCAGGATCTCTTCCAGTCCCTCGCCGGGGTCGCGGTCCAGCGCGTGGTCTCGCTCCAGCTCGAGGGCACCAGCCAGGCCGAGCAGGCTCGGCACGCTCGGCAGAAAGATCGACGCCGTCTCACCGCGGCGACGGGTGCGCACGAAACGACCTATCGCCTGGGCGAAGAACAGCGGAGTGGAGGCGGATGTCGCGTAGACGCCGACGCCGAGCCGCGGGATGTCCACGCCCTCCGAGACCATCCGCACCGCCACCATCCAGCGGCTGTCGCTCTCGGCGAAGTGGGCGATCTTGTCGCTCGCGGTCTTCTCGTCCGACAGGACGACGGTTGGCTTCTGGCCGGTGATCTTCTCGAGAATTGCGGCGTAGGAGCGGGCCGCGTAGTGGTCGGTCGCGATCACGAGGGCGCCGGCATCCGGAATCCCGTGGCGCACCTCGGTGAGTCGGCGGTTGGCCGCCCTGAGCACGGCGGGCACCCACTCGCCCTCCGGATCGAGCGCAGTGCGCCAAGCCTGTGCCGTCACGTCCTTGGTGTCGCCCTCGCCGAGCCTGGCCTCCATCTCGTCCCCGGTGCGGGTGCGCCAGCGCATCTTGCCCGCATAGGCCATGAAGATCACGGGACGCACGACGCCGTCGGCCAGGGCCCGGCCGTAACCGTAGGCATAATCGGCCTTCGAGGTGCGGATGCCGTGCTCATCCGGGTAGTACGTGACGAAGGGAATCGGCGACGTGTCGGAGCGGAAGGGGGTTCCGGTGAGGGACAGACGACGAGTTGCCGGCGCGAACGCCTCGCGGATCGCGTCACCCCAACTGAGGGCGTCGCCGCCGTGGTGCACCTCGTCGAGGATGACGAGCGAGCGTCCTCCCTCGGTGAGACTCCTGTGCAGAGCCGGCCTGGTCGCGACCTGTGCGTAGGTGACAGCGATGCCGTGAAAGTGCTTGCCGTGCCAGCCGTGGCTGTTCTTGAAGCTCGGATCGAGTCGAACGCCGACGCGATGCGCGGCGTCGGCCCACTGCCGCTTGAGGTGCTCGGTCGGGGCCACGACCGTCACACGGTCGATCTTCTTCTGGGCGAGAAGTTCGGTGACGAGTCGAAGTGCGAAGGTGGTCTTGCCTGCACCCGGTGTCGCGGCGACGAGGAAGTCGCGTGGCTCAGAGGCGAAGTAGGCCTCGAGGGCTTCGGCCTGCCAGGCCCTCAGTTTATCGGCGGTGCCCCGCGCGGCGCGCTCGGGAAACGACGGTGAGAGGTGTTCGGCTGCCGAGGTGCCCACGGAAGGGCCGAACGACAGGGGGATGCTCATCGCGTACGACATTACCTGCAGCGTCCGACCTCAGGGACCGCGGGCCGGGCATTCGGCGCAGCCCATTGGCGCGTGGCGAACCTTTGGGGCAGGCTTGAACCATGACTCAGCAGCATCCGTGGTCCCGCTATGTGGCGATCGGCGACTCGTTCACCGAGGGGATCGGGGACCCGGAACCCAAGAGCCCCGGCGGCAGCCGCGGCTGGGCCGACAGGGTGGCTGAGGTCTTGAGCGAACAGACGGATGATTTCTCCTACGCGAACCTGGCCATTCGAGGCCGCCTGCTCCGGCAGATCCTCGACGAGCAGATCGAGCCGGCGCTCAAACTGCGTCCTGACCTGGTGACGATCTCTGCGGGCGGCAACGACATCATCCGACCGAATACGGACCCGGATGATGTGGCCAGCCGTCTCGAGACCGGCATCGAGCCGCTCCGCTCCATCGGAGCCACGATCGTGCTCTTCAACGGACCCGACATTGGCATGACACCGGTTCTGGGGCGGATGCGCGGCAAGGTGGCGATCTATAACGAGAACCTGAGGGCCATCGCCCTCCGCCACGACCTGATCGTTGCCGACATGTGGGCGCTGCGCGAACTCAAGGACCCGCGCATGTGGGCCCCCGATCGCCTGCATTTCTCGCCAATCGGACATAACACGATCGCACGGATGGTGCTGCTCGCGCTCAACGTCGAAAATGACCTCGAACCATACAATCCCGACCCGCTGCCCCCGCGACCATGGCGGCAGGCCCGGGTGGAGGACATGGGCTGGGCGCGCGAATATCTCGTTCCGTGGGTGCTGCGGCGCATCCGCCACCAGTCGTCAGGCGACGGCGTCACTCCCAAGCGACCGGATGCCGGCCCCTATCGCTAGCGTGACGGGCTCCGCTAAATTGCCGAAAGGCAGGTGCTAGCGGCCGAATTGCGCAGCGGCCGGGCAATCGAAGGGATCGCCGCCCGCGGCAAGGCCAACCCGATTGAGGTAGCCGACGACGATTCCGTAGGACTGCGTAAGGGTCGTCTCGGTGTAGAGGATGTTGTGGGTGTCGCAATACTCTTTGGCGATCTCGCGAGCCTTGGAAAGGTGCGGGCGTGGCATGTTGGGGAAGAGGTGATGTTCGATCTGGTAGTTGAGACCGCCCATGAAGCTCGTGGTACCGAAACCCTTGATGTTGCGCGAGGTGAGCACCTGGCGGCGAAGGAAGTCGACCTTGCTGTCGTGCGGCAGGATCGGCATTCCCTTGTGGTTCGGGGCGAAAGAGGCGCCCATGTAGATACCGAAGACCGCCAGTTGCACGCCGAGGAAGGCGAACGCCATCCCGACAGGGAGAAACAGAAAGATCGCGGTGACGTAGAGGGAGATTCTCGGGACGAGCATGCCGATCTCCAGCCAGCGACGGTCGACCTGTCCGCGCCCGAACACGGTCTTGAACCCGAGCAGGTGCAGGTTCAGGCCCTCGAGGGTGAGGGCAGGAAAGAACAGGTAACCCTGGCGGCGCGTAGCCCAGGCGTGCAGGCCCTTGGTCTTCGCGGCATCCGTCTCCTGGAACGAGACGAAGTCCTGTTCGATGTCGGGGTCTTTGCCGATGATGTTGGGGTTGGCGTGGTGACGACTGTGCTTCGTCATCCACCAGGAGTAGCTGATGCCGACGAAGAGATTGGCGAGCGTGCGCCCAGCGAAGTCGTTTGCCTTGCCTGAGGTGAAGATCTGGCGATGAGAGGCCTCGTGCGCGAGGAAGGCGTACTGGGTGAGGATGACGCCGAGCACGCCGGCGATCAAGAGCTGGTACCAGCTGTCGCCGAGCAGCACGAACCCCGCGACCGCGCCGCCGAGAGCAACGGTGAGGATCGAAAAGACCATCACGTAGAAACCGGTGCGGCGCCGTAGCAGTCCAGCGTCCCGCACCGTCCGCAGCAGTGCCGAATACTCGGTCGTGGGATTGCTGCGGTTGCCACCGGGACGGGTCTTCGTGAACGTCACGACGGGGGCAATGGATGCGGAATCGGTCACAATACCTCGCTTAGGTGACTTCCCAGTCGGGGCAGAGAGAGCGGTCGCTCGATGGATGGACTCACTCTATTGGCAAGAGGCTGTGTATCCCATGCATTTATACGCATGCCGGCATACGTTCCCTGCAGAAGAGGAACGGGGTTGAAGAGCCTCCACCACGGCCCGGGGTCTGTGATCGAACGTTGGAGGACGAGTGGAACACTCACGCTCGCCGTTCCCACGGTGAAAGTGACTCTGCCGACGGCTTCACCCTTAGGGGCCGGTCCGATATCGCGCGTTGGCTCGATCTTCGCCGAAACCGGGGTATCGCTCCAGACAACCGTCGCGGCATCCTTCTGGGCGACGGCCTTCACGACGTGTTCCCACGGCGTCGAATAGGAAGCGAACACTTGGCCTTTCGTGGCCAGGGTGACCTGTCTGAAGCCCGATCGGGCCGTCGAGAGAAGCGACTGGACGGCGGCGTAGAGCGCCTTGTGGTCGGTCGCGCCCAGTACCGCGCCGATGAGCACCACGTCTTGCCCGCCGACGTGGTAGTCCGCCGAGAACAACAGCGAGTTTCCGTATTGCCCGAGCGAGCCCGATTTGACCCCGTCGACGCCGTACTGCCCGAGGAGCGCGTTCGTGTTGTCGAAAGTGCCCACTGACGGCAGGGAAACGGACTTGGTCGAAACGATTGCGGCGAGCACGGGGTTGTCGAGAGCGAGCTTGCCGAGCGTCACCAGGTCCCGCGCGGTGCTCGTGTTGCCCGGGTTGATCCCCGTCGGCTCGACGATGGTCGTGTGAGTCAGCCCGTGCGCTTTCAGCCAGGCGCGGCTGGCACTGAGAAACGCAGCCTCGGATCCGTGCCCCCAGGTGGCGAGAACCTCCGCGTAGTTGTTCGCGGATGCCACGAGCACGACACGAAGCAGGTCCAGTTCCGTCAGGCTCGAACCCGCCTTCATCGGCTCCGTCTTGCCGTTCATCGCGGCGTACTTGGGGAGGAGCCGGCTGTCCGCGGCGCTGAAGGTGATCGTCGGGCCGTTCTCGCCCACGGCAATGGGCTTGGCCTCCAGGGTGACGAGCACTGTCACGAGCTTGCTGATGCTCGCTATCGGGAGCGGACTCGAGGTGCCGCTGGAGGCGAGCGCCTCCGGAAAACCGATGGCGCTGATGGCGCTGGCCCCAAATGTCGGCCAGGTGAGAGCGGCCGCCGCGTGATCGGGGCTGGTGTATGACGCGACGCGGGCGCCCGCGGGGATGAGCGGCGCCAGGAGCGTGAGCGGCAGGTAGATGCCGAGGGCCACCACGAGAGTGGAGCCGGACGCGATCGCCGAAACCCGGCGAACGCGACGACGATTCACTGGCACTCGCCCATGATAGTTACCCGGTCGCTGTCGGTCCCTTTGCCCTGCCGGTGGGTCATCGCGCGCGCAGCGCCCAGAGCGCGACGGCGCTGGCGGAAGCGACGTTGAGGGAGTCGACGCCGTGCAGCATCGGGATGGTGACCACCGAGTCCGCATGACGGAGAGCGGAACGGCTGAGCCCATCGCCTTCGGCACCGAGCAGGATGGCGAGCTTCTCGGGCGGGTCCTTGGCCAGCTGGTCCAGCGTGATCGCCTCGTCGGCAAGGGAGAGGGCAGCGAGGTGGAAGCCCGCCGATTTCAGGATGTCGGCGCCCTCCGGCCACTCCGGAAGACGGGTCCAGGGCACCTGGAGCACAGTGCCCATGCTCACGCGTACGCTGCGTCGGTAGAGCGGGTCGGCGCAGCGCGGCGTGACGAGCACCGCGTCGGCGCCGATGCCGGCCACCGCGCGGAAGATCGCCCCGACGTTGGTGTGATCGACGACGTCCTCGATCACGACGATACGGGTGGCGCCCGCGATGATCGATTCGACGGAGGACAGCTCAGGACGATGCATCGCCGCAAGGGCGCCGCGGTGGAGGTTGTACCCCGTGAGCTGTTCGAGCAGTTCTGCCTGGCCGACGTAGACCGGGATATCGAAGTGCTCGAGAAGCTGCTCGACGTCCGGAAGCCACTGTTCCTGCAGAAGCACCGATCGAGGCCGGTGCCCCGCGGCGATGGCCCGCGTGATGACCTTCGTCGATTCGGCGATGTAGAGACCACCGGCCGGCTCGCTCAGGCGCCGAAGCGCGACATCCGTGAGGCGCGAATAGTCCGCGAGTCCGGGTTGCTCGAGCGTGTCGATGCGCACGATGTGCATGGTTTCTCCTGCCGACGGCGACGAACTGCCAGACACTGCCAGCAATCGGAAACATATCCGAAAACTCCGGTGTTTAGTCTGGGAGAGCACGACCGATAGTTGAGGAGGGTGGCCATGGCTTCTGCCGCTGCCCTGCGCGAATGGCCGATGGCCACCTCGCTCGAGCTGGATACCGCGGCGGATGCACTGCGCGGTCGACGGGTCGCCGTACTGACCGGGGCAGGCGTGAGCACCGACTCCGGCATCCCTGATTACCGCGGTGACGGTGCACCGCAACGCAACCCGATGACCTTTCAGCAGTTCCTGAGCGATGCAGAATATCGCAAGCGCTACTGGGCGGGCAGCCATCTGGGCTGGCGCCAGTTCGACGGTGCGCGGCCCAACGAGGGCCATCGGGTACTCGCCGCGCTCGAAAGGGACGGCACCATCAACGGTGTGATCACCCAGAACGTCGACGGCCTTCACCTGCGCGCCGGGTCCCAGCGCGTGGTCGATCTTCACGGCACCATGGACAGGGTCCGTTGCCTGACCTGCGGACAGATCTTCGCCCGGTCCGATGTCGCGGAGCGCATGACCACGGCCAACCCGTGGCTCGAAGAACCGGATGCCGCGGAGCTCGGCCCGGACGGCGATGTCGCGTTCACTCAGATCTCCGAATTCGTGACTCCCTCATGTTCCATCTGCGGGGGCGTCCTCAAGCCGGAGGTCGTGTTCTTCGGCGAATTCGTTCCGACCGAGAAGTTCGCCGAAGCGCGCGCGCTCGTGCAGGGGGCTGAGGCATTGCTCATCGCGGGCTCCTCCCTCGCTGTCAACTCGGGCATTCGTCTTCTCGATCAGGCGACAAAGCGGCGCATGCCCATTGTCATCATCAACCGCGGCGTGACGAAGGGTGATTCGAGGGCGACCGTTAAGATTGACGCGGGTACCTCGGAAACCCTGACGGAACTGGCTGGCCGGCTCACTCGCTGACCACGGGATCCCACGGGCGGGGTGCCACCTCCGCGCGGCGCGGTCCTGCCGTCAGCGCAGGCCTGCCGACCGCCGTTAGGATGCCCAGACCATGACCTTGCTCTACCTTGTACGCCATGGGGAAACCGACTGGAACCTGGCCCGCAGGATTCAGGGCAGCACCGACATCCCGCTCAACGACACCGGCAGGGCGCAGGCCGCGCGCACCGGAGCGCTCCTGTCCCGACGGTCATGGGACGGCATCGCCTCCAGTCCACTCTCCCGCGCACTCGAGACCGGGCAGATCATCGGGCGGGCGGTCGGAATCCCCGTGATCGAAACCCTCGACGACCTGGTCGAGCGCCAGTACGGCGAGGCCGAGGGTCTGGAAGATCGGGAGCTCGTCCTGCGTTTTCCCGGCAACGCTCCGGTTCCGGGTCGCGAGACGCGGGCGGATGTCGCGGCGCGGGTCATTCCGGCGCTCATCGATCTCGCCGAACGCCACCCCGCCAGCAGTCTCATCGTGACCACTCACGGCGGCGTCATCCGCACCGTCCTGAACGCGGTCGCACCGACCATGGCCGGTCATCGCGGCATCCCGATCACCAACGGCTCGGTGCACAGTTTCCGGCATGTCGACGGGGGGCTCGAACTCGTGGCCTTCGACGATCCGATCGAGGAGGACTCGATTGCGGACGACGGCGGCGACATCGTCGACCAGAACGCAATCGAGCAGCGGGAGACCGCGGGCTAGCTCGACTTTTCGCCGACAACCCTCGTCAGCAACGCGAGGAGTCGCCGCGCGGATTCGTCCCAGCTGAATTCGGCGGCCTGGGCGCGCGAAGCGGCGCTGAGCCGTGTCCATTCCTCCGGCGTATCGGCTGACAGCACCGCCTTCGCGAAGGCCTCAGGGTCCTCCTGGTCGAAGAGCACCGCCGCCCCTCCCCCGACCTCGTGATAGAGCGGTATGTCGCTGATGATGAGCGGCGTGCCGACGGCCTCGGCCTCGATGAGGGGGATGCCGAATCCCTCATCTCGACAGGCCGTCACCATCGCCGTCGCCTCGAGAAGGGCCTCGCGATACTGCTCGTCGGTGACGCCGTTGTCGAAGACGACCGAGCCCTCCGGCGCGAGGGCCGCGATGCGGCGCCGGTCGCCATCGCTGATGCGGCTGAGGAGTCGGAGCGTGTAGCCGGGCAGGTGGTGCATACCCTTTGCGAGGGTCTCCACGTTCTTGTTCGGCTGGAAGGTCCCCATGTAGACGAGAGTCTTCGAGGCCGGATAGACCCGAGGCGGCGTGCCAGAGTCGTCGACCCCCGGGCGGATGACGGTGAGAGGGCGGCTCGTGAGCCGCGCATCCTTCATCTCGCGCTCGCAATTGTCGGAACCCGTCACGACGGCATCCGCACGGTGGAGTATCACTCGCTGCGGCCAGTACGTCAGGTAGAAGCTCCGCCAGATCGCTCGCACATACCAGCTGTAGCCCGGCGGGATCTGCCGGATGCGGTAGAACACCATGTCATGCACGGTCATGACGAGCTTGTACTTGCGACCGGTGGCGCCCATGGTCTGCATCGGGCTGAAAACGACGTCCGGCTTGTGCTTGTTGATGGAGAGCATCCCGATGAACGGTTCGAGCGCGCTCGTGCCAGGACGCCCCATCACCCACGGGAGGTCTGGAAGCATCGGCAACTGCCGCTCATCGCTGATGAGCATCGTGACGGGATGAAGTTTCGCGAAAGCGCCGACCAACCCGGCGGTGTAACGGCTGATGCCATCGTGGCGCACGAAGCGCGTGTAGCGGCAGTCGAAGATGACTTTCACGTCCCGCGTGGCTCCTCGATCGGTCCGTGACTGAGGCCCTGCGCTTCGAGGAACTCCTTGATCGCGGCGGCCGCGAGCTCCGGAACCTCGTAGTGGATGAGGTGGCCGACGCCCATGAGCAGCGTGAGCCTGGCATCCGGCATGATCGCGATCACGTCGTGGTGCGCCTGAACGGGCGTGATATCGTCGAGCTCGGCCGCGACGAGCAGGGTGGGAACGCCGATCTGCGCCGCGAAATCGCTCACGTCGCTGCCGACGGAGGCCTCGAAGGCTTCAACGACGAAGTCGCGACTCGCGAAGTTGTTGAAGTAGGTGTGGTGCTGGTCGTGGATCCAGCCGCGCAGCTGCTTGTCCTTTGTTTTCGCCAGGGTGCTGCTCATGAACTGCACGACGAACCAGCGACGGAGGATCCACGCGCCGATCCTGTTCGGCAGCCTGCCGGCCAGCCGGTAGTAGGCGACCGTGACGAGAGTGGCGATGCGGCTTGGCCCCTTGAGGCCGGAGGTCGAGATCGGATTGATGAGGATGAGAGCCGGCGTTTTCAAGCCGGCCGCGACCGCTCGTGACGAGATGATCGTGCCGAAGGAGTGACCGAGAGTCACGGCCGTGCCGGTGAGACCCAGTTCGTCGACGAAGCCGGTGAACCACTTGGCGAAGCCGTCGATGCTGTGCGGCACCTCGGTGAGCGGAGTCGACTCGCCGAAGCCGGGCATGTCGGCCCCGATCCAACGGATGCCGGGCAGCTGAGCGATGACCGGCTCGAGACCGTGGTGCTCACCGCGATAGCCGTGCGCGATGACGATGGTCGTCTCGGCGTTTTCCGGGCCATAGACCCAGTAGCGGGTCGTGCTCCCGAGCACGGAGATCTCGCGACGCTCGATGGGGATCCGGCCGAGCTTTGCCGCATACGGCGAGTATTTGATCATCGACGCCAAGTCTACGGAGATGAAGTCACGCAGGCATTTCCACGGCCACCTAAACTCGGAGAAGCCCCATTGTGACCCTGGAGATGCTCTCGGAAGGAGCCAAGTGAGCTTTACCGCACCTATCCAGTTGCCAGGCCTCACCCTGGACCCCCAGTGGTATCGACGGTCCGTGTTCTACGAAGTGATGGTGCGGGCTTTTGTGGACAGCAACGGAGACGGCTCCGGCGACCTGCAGGGTCTGCTATCCAAACTCGATTATCTCCAGTGGCTCGGCATCGACGCCCTCTGGCTGCCGCCGATCTACCAGTCGCCGCTGCGCGACGGCGGTTACGACGTCTCGGATTTCAAGAGCATCCTGCCGGAGTTCGGCACCCTCGACGAGTTCAAGGATCTTGTCACCAAGGCCCACGAGCGCAACATGCGTATCGTGATCGACTTCCCGCTCAACCACACCTCCGACCAGCACGAATGGTTCCAGCAGTCCCGCCAGGACCCGGACGGGCCATACGGTGATTTCTACGTCTGGAGCGACAGCGACGAGAGGTACCCGAACATCCGGATCATCTTCGTCGACACCGAGGATTCGAACTGGGCCTTCGATCCGGTTCGCCGCCAGTTCTTCTTCCACCGGTTCTTTTCGCACCAGCCCGACCTCAACTTCGAGAACCCCGCTGTGCAGGACGCCGTGCTCGATGTCATGCGCTTCTGGCTCGATCTCGGCGTCGACGGCATCCGCCTCGACGCCATCCCCTACCTGTTCGAATCGGAAGCGGGCAACGGCGAGGGCGAAGCGCCGACCCATGAGTACATCAAACGCATACGAGACATGTTCGACAGCGAGTACCCCGGTCGCATCATGATCGCGGAAGCGAACCAGTGGCCGCGTGAGGTCGCCGCCTTCTTCGGCACGGAAGAGGAGCCGGAATGCCACATGGCCTTCGACTTCCCGGTCATGCCGCGCATCTTCTATTCGCTGCGATCCCAGAATGCATCGGAGCTCACACGCATTCTCTCTGAGACCACGGACATTCCCAACGGCGCGGGCTGGGGCGTCTTCCTGCGCAACCACGATGAACTCACGCTGGAGATGGTCTCGGAGGAATACCGCCAGGCGATGTACGGCTGGTACGCCTACGACCCTCGGATGCGGTCCAACATCGGTATCCGTCGCCGGCTCGCTCCCCTGCTCGACAACTCGCGCGCGGAGCTCGAGCTCGCGCACGCGCTGCTGTTCAGCCTTCCGGGTAGCCCCTTTCTCTACTACGGCGACGAGATCGGCATGGGCGACAACATCTGGCTGCCCGACCGGGACTCTTCGCGCACCCCCATGCAATGGACGCCCGATCGCAACGCGGGATTCTCCTCAGCCGACCCCGGCAAGCTCTATCTTCCGGTCGTGCAATCGCTCGTCTACAACTACAACCTCATCAACGTCGAGTCGCAGCTGGCGCAGTCACGCTCACTGCTGCACTGGGTGCGCAATGTCATTCACGTGCGGAAGGCGCATCCGACCTTCGGACTCGGCGCCCTCACCGTGCTCGAAACGACGCACGAGTCCGTGCTCGCGTTCGTCCGGTCCTACGCCGGCGTCGGCACCCAGTTCGGCGACTCGCCGGAAGACGTGCTCTGCGTATTCAGTTTCGCCCACAACCCGGTGGCGGTCAGCATCAGGGCCGAGCAGTTTGCCGGTTCCGCTCTCTACGATCTGTTCGGTGGTGGCGAGTTTCCGGCTTTCGACGACAAGGGCGAGGTCACGCTGACCCTCGGCACCCAGAGTTTTTACTGGTTGCACGTTGGGTCGCCGGGGTATGCCGGTGGTAGGCCGTAGAGTCTCGACGTGGACAAGCTCTGGTACGAGACCCTTGGGGTGTTCGACCTCGAAACGACGGGTATCGACACCGACACGAGTCGCATCGTGTCCGCTTACGTCGGAGTCATCGATGGAGAAGGCGAAGCCAGAGGGGTCTCCTGGCTCGCCGACCCCGGGGTAGAGATTCCAGAGCAGGCGAGCGCGGTGCACGGCATCACGACGGAACGGGCGCGTGCCGAGGGGCGTGAGGCTTCGGAGGTCGTGGCCGAGATCGTGGCGGTGCTCCGTTCGCTGCTCGCCCAGAACGTCCCGGTCGTCATCTATAACGCGGCCTACGACCTCACCCTCCTCAACCGGGAGTGCCTGCGCTACGGGATCGAACCGCTCACGGACCCATCGCCGATCATTGATCCGCTCGTGATCGACCGAGCGATGGACCGTTACCGCAAGGGCAAGCGCACCCTCGAAATCACCGCGGAGTTCTACGGCGTCCAGCTCACCGACGCGCATGACGCGCAGGCGGATGCCGTGGCCGCAGGGCGCGTGGCCCAGGCGATCTCGCTGCGCTACTTCGAGGAGCTCGGCCATGATGTGCACGCGCTTCATGAACTCCAGGTGGCGTGGGCCGCGGAGAGTGCCCAGAGCTTCCAGGAATACATGAGGCGCACGAAAGATCCCGAATTCGTTGCCGAGGGTGTGTGGCCGCAGCGCTAGTGGTCGCTGGTCGGGCATCAAGAAAAAATGGCGACCGGCCGGAGCCGATCGCCATTCGGAGAGCGTGTGTTACGCGCCGAAACCCTTGTAACGCGAATTGAACTTCTCGACGCGGCCTGCGCTGTCGAGAATGCGCTGCTTGCCCGTGTAGAACGGGTGCGAGGCCGAGGAAATCTCGACGTCGATGACGGGGTAGGTCGCGCCATCAAGCTCTATGGTCTTGTCGCTCTTGACCGTCGAACGGGTCAGGAACGTCTCGCCGCTCGCGAGATCGCGGAAGACGACGGGCGCGTAATCGGGGTGGATGTCAGACTTCATCGTTATTCCTTGGGTGATTTTGGGTGAGAAATGTTCTCGGTGAAAAGATTCGGCCGTTGGCCAACCACTTACTTTATCAGAGAGCGTCGCGATTGACCGAACTATGCGGCCCTGGCGCTGTAACGGCCGTCGTGGTCGGTGACCTCGAGCGCAAGACCGAAGGTCTCGCTCAGTTTCTCGGAGGTGATGACCTCATCGATCGGACCCGCGGCGGTGATCGATCCATCGGCGAGCAGCAGCGCCTTGTCGAAGCCGCGCGGGATCTCTTCGACGTGGTGGGTGACCATGATCATCGCGGGTGCCTCCGGGGCGCTTGCGTACCCGCCGAGCAGGTGGAGCAGTTCCTCGCGAGCTCCGAGATCCAGGCTCGCGGCCGGCTCGTCGAGCAGGAGCAGCTCCGGGTCGGTCATGATCGAACGAGCGATCTGAACGCGCTTCTGCTCACCGTCGCTGAGATCGCCGAAGCGGCGGGTCTCGAGATGGTCGAGCTTCCATTCCGCGAGCACCCTCTGGGCGCGACGGATATCGACCTCTTCGTAGGCCTCGTTCCAGCGACCGGTGACCGAGTAGGCGGCGGTCAGCACCACATCCAGAACGCGCTCGTTCGACGGGATGCGGCGGGCCATCGCGGTGGACGCGAAACCGATACGAGGCCGCAACTCGAAGACGTCGACCCTGCCGAGCGTGTCATCGAGAAGTTGTGCCTTGCCGGAACTCGGGTGAATCATGGCGGCGGCAACCTGCAGGAGCGTGGTCTTGCCCGCTCCGTTGGGACCCAGGATGACCCATCGGTCGTCTCCGTCGACCGTCCAGTTGACAGACTTCAGAATCGGGTTGCCTTCTCGAACGATGGAGACATCGGAAAGCTGGAGGACGCTGGCCATGTGTCAACCCTACCTTTGCGTGGGAGCGTTCCGTGTTGACGCCGCTCAGGCGAGCGTCGCGCGATAGATCTCCTGCGTGCGTTTGGAGATCTGGTCCCAGTCGAAGTCCTTCTCAGCGCGTTGGCGTCCGGCCGCACCCATCCTCGCGGCCGACTCCGGGTCGCTGACGACCTCGGTGAGCGTCCGCGCGAGGTCGTCGACGAACTTCTGGGGATCGAGCGGCGTGCCCGTTCCGTCATCCGCCTGCTCGATCGGAACCAGTCGACCGGTGACCCCGTCGTCGACCACTTCCGGGATTCCGCCTGTCGCCGTGCCGACAACCGGCGCCCCGCAGGCCATGGCCTCGAGATTGACGATCCCCAGCGGTTCGTAGACGGAGGGGCAGACGAAGGTCGTCGCGGCGGTGAGCACGGCGGCGAGTTCATGCTGCGCGAGCAGGCGCTCGATCCAGACGACACCTGTGCGTTCGGCCTGCAGGGCGGCAACTCCCTCGCGTACTTCGGCGAGGATCTCGGGAGTGTCCGGTGCGCCGGCGCAGAGCACGAGCTGAACGTCGCTCGGCAGTTGCGCCGCGGCCCTGAGCAGGTACGGCAGACCTTTCTGGCGGGTGATGCGCCCGACGAAGACGACCGAGGGACGGTCGGGGTCGATGCCGAAGCTCCGAACCAGCGCGGTGTCGTGCACGGGCTTCCAGCGTCCGAGATCGATGCCGTTGTGCACGACCGAGACACGCTGCTCGTCGAGTGTCGGATAGGAGCGCAGGATGTCGCGCCGCATCCCTTCGCTCACCGCGATGACGGCGTCAGCCGACGTGAACGCGTCGCGCTCGATCCAACTGGACACGCGGTAGCCGCCGCCGAGTTGCTCGGCCTTCCACGGACGGAGAGGCTCGAGGCTGTGCGCGGTGACGACGTGCGGGATGCCGTGCAGAAGTTGCGCAATGCGTCCGGCCGCGTTGGCATACCACGTGTGCGAATGCACCAGGTCGGCACCGGCGACGTCCTGGGCGATCTGGAGGTCGACACCGAGCGTTGCGATCGAGGGGTTCGCCCCGGTCAGCTGGGGTGGCACGAGATAGGAGAACACGCCAGGCTCTTCGCGCGGGAGGCCGAAGCAGCGCACCACGACATCGATGTCGCGGCGAAGCGCACGCACGAGTTCGGCGACGTGCACGCCGGCTCCGCCGTACACCTCTGGTGGATATTCTCGGGATAGTAAATCGACTCTCACACGTGAACGCTAGTACAGGTCCACCCGTGCCTTTACTCTGGTGACATGGCATCGAAGAAGATTTTCGGCATTGTCCTCGCTGGCGGAGAAGGCAAGCGCCTGATGCCGCTCACGGCTGACCGCGCAAAGCCGGCCGTACCTTTCGGTGGCAACTACCGTCTCATCGACTTCGCGCTCTCCAATCTCATCAACTCCGGCCTGCGTCAGATCGTCGTCCTGACGCAGTACAAGTCGCACAGCCTCGATCGTCACGTGTCGCAGACCTGGAGACTGTCCGGACTCACCAATTCCTACGTGGCATCCGTCCCGGCACAGCAGAGGCTGGGCAAGCGCTGGTTCGCGGGATCCGCCGACGCCATCCTGCAGAGCCTTAATCTCCTGCGGGACGAAAAGCCCGACATCGTCGTAGTGGTCGGCGCCGACCACGTCTATCGCATGGACTTCAGCCAAATGATCGATGCACACATCGAATGCGGCGCAGGGGTCACGGTCGCCGCCATCCGCCAGCCCATCTCGCTCGCCGACCAGTTCGGGGTGATCGAGCTCGATGAGGAGGACCCGAGGCGCATCGCCCAGTTCCTCGAGAAGCCGAAAGACGCCGTCGGCCTTGCCGATTCCCCCGATGAGGTCCTTGCGTCGATGGGAAACTACGTCTTCGATGCCGACATCCTCATCGATGCCGTGCTTCGTGATGGCGAACTCACGACGTCCAATCACGACATGGGTGGCGACATCGTTCCCGACTTCGTGTCGCGCGGCGACGCCGCCGTCTACGACCTCAACCGCAATGAGGTGCCGGGCGCAACCGATCGGGACCGCTACTACTGGCGGGATGTCGGAACCATCGAGTCGTTCTTCGACGCCCACCAGGACCTGATCTCCGCTTTGCCCATCTTCAACCTCTACAACAGTTCCTGGCCGATCTACAGCCAGCAGCTCAACTCCCCGCCGGCAAAGTTCGTGCGTGACTCGCGCGGCAATCTCGGCACGACCATCGACTCGATCGTGTCTCTCGGCTCCCTGTTGTCCGGTGCGCACATCGAACGCAGCGTGCTCGGACCGTGGGCCACCATCGAGTCGGGCGCGCAGGTGATCGACTCCATCGTCTTCGACCGGGTGCGCATCGGTCCCGACTCGATCGTGCGCCGGGCTATTCTGGACAAGGAGGTCGTCGTCACCGCTGGCGCGACCGTTGGTGTGGATGCCGAAGCCGACCGGGCGCGCGGATTCACCGTCACCGAATCCGGAATCACCGTCGTCGGCAAGGGCGTTACAGTCGCCTGAACGAGAGGCGCGCACCGGGTGCCTTCACCCCGTTACAGGATGGCCGACCTCGATGCCCCGCTTTCTCGTCGTACTCGATGTCGACTCGACCCTCATCGAGAACGAGGTCATCGAACTACTCGCGGATGCTGCGGGATCCGGTGATGCCGTGGCGGCCATCACGGCCAGCGCCATGAACGGCGAGGTCGACTTCGAGCGGAGCCTTCGCGCGCGGGTCGCGACTCTCGCCGGCCTCCCTGAGGGGGTATTCGCGGCGGTTTCCTCCCTCGTCAGCGTGACCAGGGGCGTTCCCGAGATGATCGCGGGCGTCCACGCGGCGGGCGGCCGGGTCGCCGTCGTCTCCGGCGGCTTTCACGAGATCATCGATCCCATCGCCGAGGACCTCGGGCTCGACTACTGGCGCGCCAACCGGCTCGAAGTCGTCGATGGAAGGCTCACCGGCGGGCTTGTCGGACCCATCATCGACGCGAACGCCAAGGCCGACACGCTCACGGAATGGGCAGAGGACTTCGGCGTGCCGCTCAGTCGTACCGTCGCCGTCGGGGACGGCGCGAACGACCTGCCCATGATGGCGATCACGGGGCTGTCGGTCGGCTTCGATGCGAAAGCCCCCGTGCGCGATGAGGCCTCCGTGCTCATCGACGTGCGAGACCTGAGCCAGCTACTGCCGCTGCTCGGCCTGCGAGGCTAGGCTCGCTCCCCTTTTGCGCCCGTTCGTCACTTCTGCACCTGCTCGAGCGGCCGCGCATCTGCCTGGAGGCCGCGGAAGCGGGACTCGACGCTCAGTGCCCCATTCCCAGGCCGCCATCCACGGGGATGATCGCGCCGGAGATGTAGCCTGCGTCGTCGCCGGCGAGCCACGCGATGACCCGTGCGACTTCTTGGGCGGTTCCGAAGCGGCCCGACGGGATCGACCTCTTGTATTCCGCCTGCTGGGCCTCTGGCAGCTCGGCCGTCATGTCGGTTTCGATGAACCCGGGAGCGACGACGTTCGCGGTGATTCCGCGCGCGCCGAGTTCGCGCGTGATCGACCGTGCCATGCCGACGAGACCGCTCTTCGACGCGGCGTAGTTGACCTGACCGGCCGAACCGAGCATGCCCACGACGCTCGAGACCAGGACGATCCGTCCGTAGCGGGCCTTCAGCATCCCCTTCGACGCACGCTTGATCACACGAAAGGCCCCGCTGAGGTTGGTGTCGAGCACGGAGGTGAAGTCGTCCTCGGTCATGCGGAGCAGCAGCGTGTCCCTGGTGATGCCGGCATTGGCGACGAGGATCTCCACGGGGCCGAACTCGGCCTCGACGGCCGTGAAAGCCGCGTCGACGGAGTCGGAATCCGTGACATCCGCTCTGACCGTGAAGCTCCCGGCCGGCCCTTCGCCGGAGCGTGCGGTCACCGCGACCCTGTGGCCATCGGCCACGAATTGCTCGGCGATCGCGAAGCCGATGCCTCGATTGCCACCGGTGACGAGAACTGTTCTGGGGGCGGTCATTGGACCCTCACTTTCGACGGTTACGAGGCGGCAAACTGTCCCAATCTTAGACGTAGGCTTGGGAGCACCCATGGCCAAGCAGCAGTCGATCACGTCCCTTCCCCGGTCTCCGCAGGACGACCGGCGCAGTCGCATGATCCAGTACACGGTGGCCATGTCGATCCGAGTGGTGTGCATCGTCCTGTGCCTTTTCGTACGAGGCTGGTGGCTGCTTCTCCCCGCGGCCGGAGCGGTTCTCCTGCCATACGTCGCCGTCGTGCTTGCCAACGCGAGCAGCTCGAGAAGCAACTCCATCACGGTGCTCCGTCCGGGCGCGGTCGAGCGCAGGAAGTCCGACGACAAGTGATCGGCGGCTGGAATTCCGACGGCGCCGATGCCGAACCGTCTCCCACGTGCTCGAGGGCCGGATGCCGGATGCCGGCCGCCTGGAATGTCAACTGGCGAAATCCGCGCATCCACGGTCCTGAGCGAGTGAAGGTCTGGCTCGCCTGCGACGAGCACCGCGACTACCTTCGTGACTATCTCGCGGCGCGAGACTTCCCGGTGCTCGTCACTCCCCTCGCGCAGCACATCGCCGAGGGAGCGCTGTCGTGAAGAACTGGGGTTTCGCGTTCAGCCGTCGCTGGTTCGGCTATCTCGCACTCGCGGTCGTCTTCGCCGCCGTCTGCATCGGCCTGTCGAAGTGGCAGATCGATCGCACGAACGAGACACGTGCAGCCAACCAGCTCATCAGCAGCAACTATCACAGCGTTCCGCGCCCGATCGGCGATCTCCTGCCAACGCTGACGTCGTACAAACCGAGCCAGGAGTGGTCGCAGGTCACCGTCACGGGAACCTATCTGATGTCCGACCAGCTCCTGGTGCGCAACCGCCCGCTCAACGGCCAGCCCGGATTCGAAGTGCTCACTCCGCTGCTTCTCGAAGACGGTTCGGTCTTCGTGGTGGATCGTGGTTACCTGCCGACCGGCAATCATCAGGACGCGCCGGACAGTATTCCCTCGCCGCAATCCGGCACCGTCACCGTCATCGCGCGCCTCAAGGCGAGCGAACCCGTTCTCGACGGTCGCACGGCGACCTCCGGAGAACTGGCCACGGTGCACCTGCCCACGGTCGCGAGCCTCGTCGGCAAACCGACCTACACGGCCGCTTACGGATTGATGGTGTCAGAGAACCCGGCTGCGCAGACCCGGCCGACGGCCACGGCGGAGCCGCAGCTCGACGAGGGCCTGCACATCTCATACGCGATCCAGTGGGTGATCTTCGCGATCATCGCCTTCTTCGGGCTCGGCTACGCCATCCGACAGGAATACCGGATGCGCAACGCCGACGATCCCGACGAGCAGGAGCGCGCCGAGGATCGCGCGCGCCGCAAGGCCGAACGGCCACGGAGCGATGCCGAGATCGAGGACGACATCCTGGAGGGTACCCGGCGCTGAACGCGAGAGTCGGCCTCAGGCCAGGCTGACCAGTTCGGCATAGTCGCGGTTCCAGTGGTCCTCGGTGCCGTCCGGCAGGATGAGCACCCGCTCGGGGTTGAGCGCCTCGACGGCGCCCTCGTCGTGGCTCACCAGAACGACCGCGCCTGCGTAATTCGCCAGCGCGTCGAGGATCTCGAGGCGGCTCGCCGGGTCGAGATTGTTCGTGGGTTCGTCGAGTAGCAGCACGTTGGCCCCGGAGACCACGATCATCGCGAGGGCGAGACGGGTCTTCTCTCCGCCGGAGAGCACCCCCGCGAGCTTGGTCGCGTCATCCCCCGTGAAGAGGAACGAGCCGAGCACGCGACGCGCCTCGGTCTCGGTGATATTCGGCGACGACGAAACCATGTTCTGCAGCACGGAGCGCTTGACGTCGATGGTCTCGTGCTCCTGCGCGTAGTACCCGATCCGAAGCCCGTGCCCAGGCTCGACCTGGCCCGTATCCGGCTCGTCGACGCTCGCCAGGATGCGCAGGAGCGTGGTCTTGCCTGCACCGTTGAAGCCCAGGATCACGACCTTGGAACCGCGGTCGATGGCGAGGTCGACCGCGGTGAAGATCTCGAGCGAACCGTAGCTCTTGCTCAGGTTGCTCGCCATCAGCGGTGTCCTGCCGCAGGGGGCCGGGTCGGGGAAGCGCAGCTTGGCGACGCGGTCGACGGTGCGCACCTCGTCGAGCCCGGAGAGCATCTTCTCGGCCCTTCGCACCATCTGGTGTGCCGCGGCGGCCTTCGAGGCCTTTGCGCCGAACTTTGCGGCCTGCATCTGCAGGACGCCGGCCTTCTTCTCGACGTTGACGCGCTCCTTCTTGCGGCGCTCCTCGTCGGCGGCACGCTGCCGCTGGTAGTTCTTCCAGCTCATGTTGTAGATGTCGATGACCTGCCGGTTGGCGTCCAGGTAGAAGACGCGGTTCACCGTATCTTCGACGAGTTCGACGTCGTGGCTGATCACGATCAGCCCACCCTGGAAATTCTTCAGGAACTCACGCAGCCACACGACGGAATCGGCGTCGAGGTGGTTGGTGGGTTCGTCGAGCAGCATGGTGTCCGCTCCGGAGAACAGGATGCGGGCGAGCTCGATGCGGCGGCGCTGGCCACCCGAGAGGGTCGAGAGCGGCTGCTCGAGGATGCGGTCCGGCAGGCTCAGGTTGGAGGCGATCGAGGCCGCCTCCGCTTCCGCCGCGTAACCGCCGAGGGCGGTGAAGCGGTCCTGCAGGTTGCCGTACGTCTTCATCGCTGCGGCGCTCACCGCGGCATCCGGGTCCGCCATATCGCCCGCGGCCTTCTCCATGCCGAGCATGATCTGGCCGAGACCGCGCGCATCGAGGATGCGCGTGCGTGCGAGGTCCTCCGGGTTGCCGGAGCGTGGGTCCTGCGGGAGATAGCCGATTTCGCCAGTGCGATCGATCGTGCCGCCGGTGGCGAGTTCCTCGCCGGCGAGCACCTTTGTCAGCGTCGTCTTGCCTGCGCCGTTTCGACCGACGAGCCCGATCTTGTCGCCGCGTTCGACACGGAAGGTGACGTCCTGCATGAGCATGCGTGCGCCAACACGCAGTTCGAGGTCGTGCACGGAAAGCACAGGCAGAGTCCATTCTTTCGTCGCCGGTTTTTTGTGGACTGGCGACAACGGGAGGGAGGGGGGTAGGCCTCTAGTATATTTCGTGGGCCCCCGGTCCGATTTCCGTACCCCCCACAAGGAGAACGAATGTCCAACCTGACCCTGGCCATAGGCCGTCCGACTCTCGCCGATCGTTTCTTCGCACGCAGCCTCGTGACCGACGTGATTCTCGTTGCGGCCGGTGCCGCGCTGACATCCCTGGCCGCCCAGCTCGTCATTCCGATTTGGCCGGTACCCATAACCGGCCAGACCTTCGCCGTGCTCTTCGTCGGGGCCGCATTGGGCGCGACGCGAGGGGCACTCTCCCTTGCCCTCTACCTGCTGCTCGGCGTCGCCGGACTCCCCGTCTTCGCTGCTGGTGGGCACGGCACCCTGTTCGGATCGACCTCCGGCGGCTTCGTCGTCGGCTTCGTATTCGCCGCGGCGCTCACCGGATGGCTCGCACAGAGAAAGTGGGACCACAAGGTCGTCGGCACCTTCGTCGCGTTCGCCGCGGGTACCGTCGTGATCTACGCGTTCGGACTCCCCTGGCTCTACACTGTGCTCGCAAACTTTCCCGCCGCAACGATGACCAAGTTCTTTGGAACGACGAATGTGCTTCAGGCAACCATCGAGGGCGGCATCCTGCCCTTCCTGATCGGCGACCTGGTCAAGGCGCTGATCGCCGCCGCCATCCTTCCCCTCAGCTGGCGGCTCGTCGCGCGCGCAGACGCACGGAAAAGCGAGGACTGAGAAGTCACGCGACGCGGTTCCGCGCACTTGCGTGCGCGGGACCGCTACATCGAGAAGCCGAGCGCCCGCATCATGTCGCGCCCGTCATCCGTGATCTTCTCCGGACCCCACGGGGGCATCCAGACCCAGTTGATGCGGAACTGCTCGACGACGCCATCCAGCGCCTGCGCGGTCTGCTCCTCGATCACGTCGGTAAGCGGGCATCCCGCCGAGGTAAGCGTCATGCTGATGATGAGCGCATTGTTCTCGTCGTCCCACGTGAGGTCGTAGATCAAACCGAGGTCGACGATGTTGACGCCGAGTTCTGGATCGACGACGTCTTTGAGCGACTCCTCGACCTGGTCGAAGAGCTGTGGTGCGAGTGCGACAGCCATAATCTCAGCCTACGCTTGTGACGGGGAGGTCGCGTCGGCGAGGAATCGATCGTATCCCTCGTTTTCGAGGCGATCGGCCAGCTCGGGCCCGCCCTGCTCCGCCACGCGACCGTCGACGAAGACGTGCACGAAATCCGGCGTGATGTACCGCAGGATACGGGTGTAGTGCGTGATGAGCAGCAGACCGAGGCCGGTGTTCTGCTTTGCCCGGTTGACGCCCTCGGCGACGATCTTGAGAGCGTCGACGTCGAGGCCGGAGTCGGTCTCGTCGAGCACGGCGAACTTGGGCTTGAGCAGCTCGAGCTGCAGAATCTCATGGCGCTTCTTCTCGCCGCCCGAGAATCCTTCGTTCACGTTGCGGTCTTTGAAGGATAAATCCATGCGGAGGTTCTTCATCGCCTCTGTGACCTCTTTGCCCCAGGTGCGGATCGACGGCTGCACACCGTCGATGGCCGTCTTGGCGGTGCGGAGGAAGTTGGTAACCGCGACACCGGGGATTTCGACCGGGTACTGCATCGCGAGGAAGAGGCCGGCGCGTGCGCGCGCATCGACGGTCATCTTGAGCAGGTCTTCGCCATCGAGGGTTATGGATCCTCCGGCGACGTGGTATTTCGGATGCCCCGCAATCGTGTAGGCGAGGGTGGACTTGCCCGATCCGTTCGGCCCCATGATCGCGTGGATCTCGCCCTCGTTGACGACGAGGTCGACACCCTTGAGGATCTCCTTGGTGCCCTGTTCGGTCTCCACGCTGACGCGGAGGTCTTTCACTTCTAAAACTGACATTGGATGCGCTTTCTGGCTGTTCTGGATTGCGCTTTTTCACGCGCTGACGATGGGGGTCGGGTCGATGTACACGTCGCCGTCGACGATGGATACGGCGAAGACGGGGACCGGTTCATAGGCGGGGAGTGTGATCGGTTTGCCAGAGAGGAGGGAGAACTTCGAACCGTGCGCCCAGCACTCGAGAGTGTCGTCTTCGACGAATCCCTCCGCGAGGGAGATGTCGCCATGGGTGCAGGTATCGCCGATCGCGTGAACCGAGCCCTCGGAGTCCCGGACGACCGCGATGGGCGTGCCGTCGATGACCACTCGCACTGCGGAGCCGAGCTCGATGTCGTCCTTGGAACAGATCCTGATAGCCATTACCGGCTCACCGCATCCACGAGGAGTTCCGCCTCGATTGCCAGCTGAAGGCGTGCCTCGAGCGCGGGCGAACCGATCTTCTGCACGATCTCAGAGAGGAAGCCGCGCACGACGAGGCGGCGAGCCTCCTCCTCGGAGATCCCGCGAGCCTGAAGGTAGAAGAGCTGTTCGTCGTCGAAACGGCCCGATGCGCTCGCGTGACCCGCGCCGGCGATGTCGCCGGTCTCGATCTCGAGATTGGGAATCGAGTCGGCGCGCGCTCCATCGGAGAGCAGCAGGTTGCGGTTCTGCTCGTAACTGTCGGTGCCCGCGGCGGTCGGTCGGATCAGCACGTCGCCGACCCAGACGGTGTGGGCGCCCACGCCCTGAAGGGCTCCCTTGTATGTCACGCGCGACTTGGTGTTGGGAGCGTCGTGGTTGACGAACACCTGCTGTTCGAGGTGCTGGCCCGTGTCGGCGAAATAGACGCCGAAGAGTTCGACATCGCCACCCTCGCTCGAGAGATGCGTCGAGGGATTCACACGCACGACCGAGCCGCCGAGAGACACGACGACGTGCTTGAACCGCGCATCCCGGCCGACTTCGGAGAAGTGGCTCGCGAGGTGGATGGCGTCGTTAGCCCATTGCTGCACGGTCACGACGGTGAGTTGGGCGCCCTCCTCGAGCACGATCTCGACGTTCTCGCTCAGCAGCGCCTGCCCGGAGTTCTGCAGAACCACGGTGCCGCGGCTGTGATGCTCCGCGACGATCACCGTGTGGGCTGCGCGCGGCGCGTTGCCGAGACCGGCGCGGTTCACGAGAACCTCGACGTGCTCTTCACCGCTGACGGTGATGGCGAGCGCCTTCTCGAAACTGCTCCATGCGTTGGCGGAGGCCCGTTCCTCCGGCTTCCCGGCGCGGCCGATGCGCGAGTCGTCGCGATCGATCCACTCGACGCGCGCGCCAGCGACATCCTGCGTCTCGATCGGCAGTGGAGAACCGTCAAGCTCGCCGCTGATCAGCGGAGTGAGCTTCGCGACCGGGCTGTGCTTCCACTCCACTTCCTGCCCGGTCACGGCCTCGAAGTCATCGACCTCGAACGAGCTGAAGCGCGCAGAGCGCACCTGTATGGGAACGAGGCCCCAGCCGCCATCGCTGTGCTGCTTCGAGCCGAGCCGCGAATGGTCTGGACCGTCTGACCTGTCGGAATTGGCCGGGGACGTCACGAGTGTTACTGGTGCGGACATCTAGCCGACAATTCCTTCCGACGTGAGGAGGAAGGTCATCCGACACTGCCTTCCATGCCCATTTCGATGAGCTTGTTGAGTTCCAGGGCGTACTCCATCGGCAGTTCGCGCGCGATCGGCTCGATGAATCCGCGAACGATCATCGCCATTGCCTCGTCCTCCGGCAGGCCGCGTGACTGCAGGTAGAAGAGCTGCTCCGCGCTGACGCGCGAGACGGTGGCCTCGTGACCCATCTGTACGTCGTCCTCGCGGACGTCGGTCGTCGGATAGGTGTCGGAACGGGAGATCGCGTCCACCAGCAGCGCGTCACAGCGCACCGTGTTGGCGGAGTGGTGCGCGCCCTCGGCGATACGGACCTCCCCGCGATAGGCGGTGCGCCCTCCCCCGCGAGCGATCGACTTGGAGACGATCGATGACTGCGTGTACGGGGCCATGTGGATCATCTTGGCACCGGCATCCTGATGCTGCCCCGGTCCCGCGAAGGCGACCGAAAGCGTTTCGCCCTTGGCGTGCTCGCCGACCAGGTAGATCGACGGGTACTTCATCGTGACCTTCGAACCGATGTTGCCATCGATCCACTCCATGGTCGCGCCCTCGTGGGCGATGGCCCGCTTGGTCACGAGGTTGTACACGTTGTTCGACCAGTTCTGGATCGTCGTGTAGCGAACTCTGGCGTTCTTCTTCACGATGATCTCGACGACAGCCGAGTGCAGTGAGTCCGACTTGTAGATCGGAGCGGTGCAGCCCTCGATGTAGTGAACGTACGATCCCTCGTCGGCGATGATGAGCGTCCGCTCGAACTGGCCCATGTTCTCCGTGTTGATACGGAAATAGGCCTGCAGAGGGATGGAGACGTGCACGCCCTTCGGCACGTAGACGAACGAGCCTCCCGACCATACCGACGTGTTCAGTGCGGCGAACTTATTGTCGCCCGCCGGAATCACGGTGCCGAAGTACTCCTTGAAGATCTCGGGATACTCGCGCAGCGCGGTATCGGTGTCGAGGAAGACCACTCCCTGCTCCTCGAGCTCCTTATTGATCGTGTGGTACACGACCTCGGACTCGTACTGTGCGGCGACGCCGGAAACGAGGCGCTGACGCTCCGCCTCCGGGATTCCAAGCTTTTCGTAGGTGTTCTTGATGTCGTCGGGAAGGTCGTCCCAGGTCTGTGCCTGCTTCTCCGTCGAACGGACGAAGTACTTGATGTTGTCGAAGTCGATGCCGGAGAGGTCCGCGCCCCAAGCGGGCATGGGCTTCTTGTAGAAGAGGGCGAGCGCCTTCAGGCGGTTTTTCAGCATCCATTCCGGTTCGCTCTTGAGCGCGGAGATGTCGGCGACGACCTCTGGCGAGATTCCACGTCTCGCGGACGCTCCCGCGACGTCGGAGTCAGACCAGCCGAATTCGTAGATGCCGAGGCTCTCGAGTTCCGGACGGTCGATCAGGATGTCTGACATATGAATACCTCTTCTCCTACTTGCAGTAACCCGGCAGTCCGGCCGGTCATTCCCGTAATCCGTTGCGCCCGTGAGGACCGAACGGCCGGTTGCAAGTCGTGTGCCGTGTTGATCTAACCCGGCGAATGCCTGTGTGGCCGCGAGAACGGGCCGCGCTGCCCTGTTACGTGCGATCGCCGACTATCTGCTTCGCACCACTCGACCGGCCCAATTCTACAGGGCGAAGGCCGGATCGGTTAGGCATCCACCGGATTGACAGCCACGGCGGGGCGTGAGACCTGAAGGTTGGGGAACAGCGCGGGATTCACGTCGAGCAGCACTCGGAGCGCGCCGATCCAGACCAGGGCAGAACCGAGGAGGTGGATGGCCACGAGACTCCCCGGAATGCCGGTCAGCGATTGCACAAGCCCGACGCCGGCCTGCGCCGTGGCGACCACGACGAAGAACAGAACCCGGCGCCGCGACAGCCGTGCCGCAGACGTTGCGCCAAGGGACAACCAGAGCGCTATCGCCAGGACGATCGTTGCCGACCCGAGGATGCCGTGCACGATGGTCACGTCCGCCCAGACGAACGCCATGCGCGGAACAGCCGCAGAGTCGCCGGAATGGGGTCCGGAACCGGAAACCAGTGTGCCGACGATGATGAGCGCCAGCGTGCAGAGCACGAGCGACCAACTCAGCAGCACGTTGATCCGAGGCTGTTCGGCCCGGATCCGCGGGACCTCTCGTGCGCGGTGCCAGGTCAGCGCGGTCGTGGTGAGCAGGGCGATGGCAAGGAGGAAGTGGAGGGCTACGACATAGGGATTCAGGGCGGTGAGCACGCTGATGCCGCCGGCCACTGCGTTGGCCACGACGAGCCAGAACTGCGACCAGGCGAGGCGGGTCAGGTTGCGGTTGCGAGGCTTTTGGAGCCTGGCGGCGACGATCGCCCACCCCACGGCGAGAATCAGGAGGCTGGTGAGCGCACGATTCGTGAATTCGATAAGGCCGTGGATGCCGAGTGCCGGCGTTGCGGTCAGCGAGGTCGCATCACAGGCAGGCCAGGTCGGGCAGCCGAGCCCGGACCCGGTGACCCGCACGACCCCGCCGCTGAACACGATGAAGACGCTGACCAGCAGCGCAGCCGTGGTCGCCCAGCGAAGCGCCCGCGGTCCGAGGCTGTAGCGGCTGGCGAGATAGGAGAACGGTGTGACGATGGGGCTTCTCGATCCTTCGGTTCGGCGCTAGAAGTGAAGCAGCGGATCGACGCCGACAGCGAGGAACAGCACTGTCAGGTAGCTGATGGAACTATGGAACACCCGCATCGGCTTGACGTCGTCATGGCGGATGGCCATCGAGTACAGGCGGTGCGACTCGTAGATGAACCACGCACCGGCAACCACGGCGACGACGGAATAGACGATGCCCATGTGGGCGACGGGGATGAGGAGGAGCGAGCAGGCGATAGTCGCCCAGGCGTAGAGAACGACCTGGAGACCGACGACGGTGCGGCCGCGCACGACCGCGAGCATCGGCACATTGACCGACGCGTAATCGGCCCGGTAGCGCATCGAGAGCGGCCAGTAGTGCGGCGGCGTCCAGAGAAAGACGATGCCGAACAAGATGACCGGTGTCCAGCTGATGGCACCGGTCACGGCCGCCCAACCGATCAGGACGGGCATGCATCCGGCCGCGCCGCCCCAGACGATGTTCTGTGGCGTGCGGCGCTTGAGCACGAGGGTGTAGACGAGAACGTAGAAGAGGATGGCGGCGACCGAAAGTGCGGCGGCCAGCCAGTTGACGAGCAGGCCGAGCCACAGGGTCGAGACGACGCCGAGCACCCAGGAGAACACGAGAGCCTCGCGATCGCTCAGCTCGCCGGTGACCAGCGGACGACCGCTCGTGCGCTTCATCACGCGGTCGATATCGCGGTCGATATAGCAGTTGAAGGCTCCGGCCGATCCGGCGCTCAGCGCGCCACCGACAAGCGTCCAGAGCACGAGCCAGAGGTTGGGAATGCCGTTCTGCGCGAGGATCATAACGGGCGCGGTCGTCACGAGAAGGAGCTCGATCACCCGTGGTTTGGTGAGTGCGAAGTAGGCCTTCGTCTTGCGCACGAAGCCGATGCGCTGGCTCGGCGGCTGGGTGTCTACCGCTACGTTCATTGCTCCTCTAACCACCGTGATGTGTTGCGACGATTCTAGGCGATCGGCCCGTGCGGCCACGCCGCCGACGGGCGGAGTTGGAGCGACACCCCCCAGCCTTCTCTATACTTGAATGTGCTTGCCAGCTGCAGGCCCCTCGCCGCCCGCCCCCAACATTGTGCTGCGAATCGGGCCCCTGCTGCGATGCCGATGATGTCAGGCGAGTGCGCAATTCTAAAGCGGCACGCCCGTTCGGGCGAAGACCGCGGCAACAGAAGGGTCATCATCTCGTGGCAGCTCTCCAATGGGATTCCATTGACAACAAGGCCGTCGACACCGCTCGCGTTCTCGCAGCCGATGCCGTCGAGAAGGTGGGAAACGGGCATCCTGGCACCGCCATGAGCCTCGCTCCGGCGGCCTATCTGCTGTTTCAGAAGGTCATGCGCCGTGACCCGAGCGACAGCACCTGGATCGGTCGCGACCGCTTCATCCTGTCAATCGGCCACAGCTCGCTCACCCAGTACGTGCAGTTCTATTTCGGTGGCTACGGCCTCGAGCTCGATGACCTCAAGGCCCTACGCACGTGGGGTTCGAAGACGCCAGGGCATCCAGAGTACGGCCACACCGACGGTATCGAGATCACGACCGGTCCCCTCGGCCAGGGACTGTCATCCGCCGTCGGTTTCGCCTACGCGGCGCGCTACGAGCGCGGCCTGTTCGACCCGGACGCCGACGAGGGAACCAGCCCGTTCGACCACTACATCTACACGATCGCCGGCGACGGCGACATGCAGGAGGGCGTGACGAGCGAGGCTTCGTCACTCGCCGGTCACCAGGAGCTCGGCAACCTCATCGCGATCTACGACAGCAACCAGATCTCGATCGAGGACGACACGAATATCGCCTTCACCGAAGATGTCAAGGCCCGCTACGAGGCGTATCACTGGCACGTGCAGGTCGTCGACTGGAAGAAGACCGGTCAGTACGTCGAAGACGTCGCCGCTCTCAACGACGCGATCGAGGCGGCCAAGGCCGAGAAGTCGAAGCCCTCGCTGATCATTCTCAAGACGATCATCGGATGGCCGAGTCCGAAGAAGCAGAACACCGGCAAGATCCACGGATCGGCGCTCGGCGCGGACGAGCTGAGGGCGGTCAAGGAGGTTCTCGGCTTCGACCCGGAGAAGACGTTCGACGTCGACCCGGAGGTCCTTGCGCACACCCGCAAGGCTGTGGATCGCGGCAAGGCCGCACACGCCGAATGGAACGATCAGTTCGACGCGTGGGCCACGGCGAACCCCGAGCGCAAGGAGCTCCTCGACCGCATCCTGTCCGGCGCTCTCCCGGACGGTGTCGAGGAAGCCCTGCCCACCTTCGAAGCGGGTAAGGAGATTTCGACCAGAGCGGCTTCCGGCAAGGTGCTGAATGCCCTCGGACCGGTCATCCCCGAGCTCTGGGGTGGATCGGCGGACCTCGCGGAGTCGAACAACACGACAATCGAGGGCGCGGCGTCCTTCGTGCCCGCCGAACGTTCGACCCACGAGTGGACCGGGAACACGTACGGTCGCGTGTTGCATTTCGGCATCCGCGAGCACGCCATGGGCGCCATCCTCAACGGCATCGTGCTTCATGGGAACACTCGCCCGTTCGGCGGCACCTTTCTGATCTTCAGCGACTACATGCGTCCGGCGGTACGACTCGCCGCTCTCATGAAGGCACCGGCCATCTATGTGTGGACTCACGACTCGGTGGCGCTCGGTGAAGACGGCCCGACCCATCAGCCGGTCGAACAGCTCTCGGCGCTTCGCGCAATTCCGGGTCTCGACATCGTGCGTCCCGGTGACGCGAACGAGGTCGCCTGGGCATGGAAGACGGTCCTCGAGCGCCGCAAAGGCCCGGCAGGCATCGCGCTGACCAGGCAGAACATCCCTGTCTTCGAACGCGGTGACGACGTCGCCAGCGGCGAGACCTTTGCGGCGGCCAGGCACGTCGCCAGGGGCGCATACGTTCTCGCCGAGGCTCCCAACGGCACGCCCGACGTCATCTTCATCGCCACGGGTTCCGAGCTGCAGATCGCGGTGGACGCTCGCGAACAGCTCAAGGCAGAGGGCATCAATGCTCGCGTCGTCTCGGCCCCCAGCCTCGAGTGGTTCGAGGAGCAGAGTGCGGAGTACCGCGAGTCGGTGCTCCCGAAGGCCGTCAAGGCGCGCGTGTCGATCGAGGCGGGCATCGACCTCGCCTGGCGTGCCTACGTCGGAGACGCGGGCCGCAGCGTATCCATCGAGCACTTCGGCGCGTCCGCGGACTACAAGACGCTTTTCCGCGAATTCGGCATCACCACCGAGCACGCCATCGCCGCAGCCAAGGACTCGCTCGCCGCCGTCTAGGCGCGGGCAACGGAAAGAAGAAGACAGAAATGACCGAGAAGAACCCCACCCAGACCCTTTCCGAGGTCGGCGTCAGCATCTGGCTCGACGACCTCTCCCGCGAGCGGATCAACTCCGGCGGTCTTGCCCGACTGATCACCGATCGCCAGGTCGTCGGAGTGACGACCAATCCCACGATCTTCGCCAGCGCCCTCGCCAAGGGTGAGGCCTATGACGCCCAGGTCGCCGAGCTCGCTGCTGCCGGCAAGTCCGTCACCGAGGCGGTCTTCGAGATAACGACCGACGACGTCGCGAATGCGAGCGACATCTTCCGCCCGGTCTACGACGCGACCGGCGGCAAGGACGGTCGCGTGTCGATCGAGGTGGAGCCGGGGCTCGCCCACGACGCCGCCGGCACCATCGCCGAGGCCAAGCAGCTCTGGGCGAAGGTCGACCGCCCTAACGTCATGATCAAGATTCCCGCCACCATCGAGGGCCTCGAAGCCATCACCGAGACGATCGCCGCCGGAATCAGTGTCAACGTCACGCTCATTTTCAGTCTGGAACGACACCGCGAAGTCATCAACGCGTACCTGACCGGGCTCGAGAAGGCCAAGGCCGCGGGCCGCGACCTGTCCACGATTCGTTCCGTCGCGTCATTCTTCGTGTCGCGCGTCGACACCGAGATCGACAAGCGCCTTGAGGCGATCGGCACCCCGGAGGCCATCGCGCTCAAGAGCAAAGCGGGCATCGCGAATGCCCGTCTCGCCTACCAGGTGTTCGAGCAGGGTTTCGACAGCGAGCGCGCGAAGGGCCTCATCGCAGCCGGCGCCAACCGCCAGCGGCCGCTGTGGGCGTCTACCGGTGTCAAGGATCCGAGCCTGCCTGACACGCTGTACGTTACGGAGCTCGCGGTTTCCGACGTGGTGAACACGATGCCAGAGAAGACGCTCGAGGCGACCTTCGATCATGGGGCGATCGACGGCGACCGGGTGACCGGGAGCTACGCCGACGCGAACGCGGTCCTCGATGCGCTCGCGGCGCAGGGCGTCTCCTACGACGAGGTGACGGCCCTCCTTGAGAAGGAGGGTGTCGAGAAGTTCATCGTCTCCTGGAACGAACTGCTCGACACCGTATCCGCAGCGCTCGAGTCCGCACAGGCGGGAGTGGTCAAGTGAGCTTCGACATCGCGGTGAGGGGCGCGGCGGCCGAGGCCGTCGATCGCGTGGTGCCGCAGCTCGTGAGCGATCTCGTCGCCTCCCGCATCACCGACCTCGATCCGACCCTGTGGGGCCCGGATGCAGAAGAAGAAGCTGCCAAACGCCTCGGGTGGACCGAATCGGTCGTCATTTCCGAGCCGCTCATCGACGACATCATCGCGCTCCGTGACAAGCTGCACGGCGAGGGCGTCAACCACATCGTGCTGTGCGGAATGGGCGGGTCTTCGCTGGCGCCCGAGGTCATCACCCGTACGGCCGGAGTCGAGCTCACCGTGCTCGACTCGACGGACCCCGGACAGGTGCTCGCCGCCCTTGCCGATCGGTTGGAGACGACCGTCGTCGTCGTTTCGTCGAAATCGGGTTCGACCCTCGAAACCGCCAGTCAGCGAAAGATCTACGAGAAGGCATTCCACGACGCGGGGATCGACCCCATCGAGCGGATCGTCGTCGTTACCGACCCCGATTCCCCGCTGGACAAGGATGCTCGCGCCGCCGGTTATCGCGTCTTCAACGCCGACCCGAACGTGGGGGGGCGCTATTCGGCGCTGACCGCCTTCGGTCTCGTGCCCTCAGGACTCGCCGGCGTCGACATCCGCGCACTCCTCGCCGAAGCCTCCTCGGTAAGCGGTCGTCTCGCGGTCGATGACTCTCAGAATCCCGGTCTGGTGCTCGGAGCCGCGATTGCCGGCACCAGGCCGCTCAAGGACAAGCTCGGCATCGTCGCGGATGGCACCTACATCGTCGGGTTCGGCGACTGGGTCGAGCAGTTGATCGCCGAATCGACGGGCAAGCTCGGCAAGGGCATCTTGCCGGTCGTGCTGGACATCCACTCCGCCGAACTGACCGAACACCTCGACGACGTTCAGATCGTGCGCCTGGTCGAGAGCGCACGCGCGACCGAGGAGGTCGCGGATGGCGAAATCGAGATCAGCGGCACGCTCGGCGCCCAGATGCTCGTCTGGGAGTACGCGGTGGCAGTTGCCGGGCGTCTGCTCGGAATCAACCCGTTCGATCAACCAGACGTCGAGTCGGCGAAGATCGCGACAAGGGCACTGCTCGACTCACGTCCAGAGCCGGTCGCTCCGTCATTCGTCGCGGATGGCATAGAGGTGCGCGGTTCGGCGGAATTGCTTGGCGACGTCGATTCGATCAGCGGAGCCGTCGACGCCCTTCTCGCCCAAATCGGCCCCGACGGCTACCTCGCGGTGCAGGCCTACGTCGACCGCCACGCGAACCGCGGGCTCGCCAAACTGCGCGACCTGCTGGCCGCAAAGACCGGTCGCCCCGTCACGTTCGGTTGGGGTCCCCGCTTTCTGCACTCGACGGGGCAGTTCCACAAGGGCGGACCGGGTATCGGCGTCTTCCTTCAGCTCACCGCGACCCCGCAGAAGGACCTCGAGATCCCGGACAGCCCCTTCAGCTTCGGCTACCTCATCCAGGCCCAGGCCGCGGGAGACGCGAGCGTGCTCGCCGAGCACGGCCGTCCCGTTCTCACGCTCACGCTGACCGACCCGGCAGCGAATCTGGCCACGCTCTTCAGCGCGGTCGACGAGAAACTCTAGAGGAGCCGAATGTCCCCGGTGGAAATCACACCGGAGTTCAACCCGTTGCGGTTGCCCTCCGACCGCCGACTGAACCGAATTGCCGGACCCAGCGCACTGATCATCTTCGGTGTCACCGGTGATCTCGCGCGCAAGAAGCTGATGCCCGCGGTGTACGATCTCGCGAACCGGGGGTTGCTGCCCCCCGGCTTCGCCCTCGTCGGCTTCGCCCGTCGCGACTGGGTCGACCAGGACTTCGCGCAGGTCGTGCACGACGCCGTCAAGCTGTATGCGCGGACGCCCTTCGATGAGGATGTCTGGAAGCAGCTGGCCGAGGGCATTCGCTTCGTGCAGGGCGAATTCGACGACGACCGCGCTTTCGCCGAACTCAAAGCCACGCTCGAGGAACTCGACCACACGCGCGGGACCATGGGCAACCACGCCTTCTATCTCTCGATCCCGCCGAAGTCATTCCCCCAGGTGACCGAGCAGCTTCGCCGCTCCGGCCTCGCAGAACAGGTCGGCGGCCAGTGGCGTCGCGTCGTCATCGAAAAGCCGTTCGGAAGCGACCTCAAGACGGCCCGCGAACTCAACGACGTCGTCGAGTCGGTGTTCCCGGCCGACTCCGTCTTCCGCATCGATCACTACCTCGGCAAGGAGACGGTCCAGAACATCCTGGCGCTCCGCTTCGCCAACCAGCTTTACGAACCGATCTGGAACGCGAACTACGTCGACCACATCCAGATCACGATGGCCGAGGACATCGGCGTCGGCGGCCGGGCGGGCTACTACGACGGTATCGGTGCGGCGCGCGACGTCATCCAGAATCATCTTCTGCAGCTCCTTGCGCTCACGGCCATGGAGGAGCCCGTCTCCTTCAACGCGTCGGATCTACGGGCGGAAAAGGAGAAGGTGCTCTCCGCGGTACGCCTCCCGAAGGATCTTTCGGCGGCCACCGCCCGCGGCCAGTACTCGAGCGGATGGCAGGGTGGCGAGAAGGTCGTCGGGTTCCTCGAGGAGGACGGCATGAACCCCGAGTCGCTTACCGAGACCTTCGCGGCCATCCGGGTGGACATCGGCACCCGCCGATGGGCAGGCGTGCCCTTCTACCTGCGTGCGGGCAAGCGTCTCGGCCGTCGCGTCACCGAGATCGCGGTGGTCTTCAAGCGCGCTCCGCAGTATCTCTTCGCGGAGAGCCAGACCTCGACCCTCGGACAGAACGCGCTCGTCATCCGTGTGCAGCCGGATGAGGGAGTCACGATCCGGTTCGGCTCGAAGGTTCCCGGCGCCAGCATGCAGGTGCGCGACGTCACTATGGACTTCGGATATGGCCACGCCTTCACCGAGGCCAGTCCCGAAGCATACGAACGCCTCATCCTCGACGTTCTCCTCGGCGACCCGCCCCTGTTCCCCCGTCACCAGGAGGTGGAACTCAGCTGGAAGATCCTCGACCCGATCGAGGAGTTCTGGGCGACCCAGGGGCAACCCGAACAGTACCGACCGGGCACGTGGGGCCCCAGCTCGGCCGATGAACTTCTCGCCCGCGACGGCAGAACCTGGAGACGTCCATGATCGTCGACCTTCCCGACACCACCACAAGCAAGATCTCGAAGGCACTGGTCAAGATCCGCGAAGAGGGTGGCGCTGTCGCCCTCGGCCGGGTTCTGACCCTCGTCATCTCGACCCAGCTCGGTCACGAAGAAGAGGCCATCGAGGCCGCGAACGACGCTTCGCGCGAGCATCCGATGCGCGTGATCGTCATCTCGACCGATAGCGACATCTCGACCGATAGCGACGGGGCAGCGATCAAAGACGAGGCGCGCCTGGACGCTCAGATCCGGGTCGGCGGCGATGCCGGGGCGAGCGAAGTCATCGTCCTCAAGGCCTACGGTGACACGGCATCCGACGAGGAGGGGCTCGTGACCGGCCTGCTGCTCTCTGATGCTCCGGTCGTCGCCTGGTGGCCGGCGGCCGCCCCCGATGTCGTCTCGCAGTCTCCGCTTGGCCGCATCGCCCAGCGCCGGATCACGGACGCTGCCGTCCAGCCGGATCCTCGCGGTTTTCTGCAGCACCTTTCGAGCACGTACACGCCAGGAGACACCGATTTCGCCTGGACCAGGCTCACCCTCTGGCGGGCCCAGCTCGCCGCCGTGCTCGATCAGCCTCCGTACGAGGAGATCACGGCGATCGAGGTGCACGGATCGGCGGATTCGCCGTCCACCCCGTTGCTTGCGGCGTGGCTGCAGATGCAGCTCGAGGTTCCGGCCAGGCACGAGCTGGTCACTCCCGCGCACGGCTCGAGCGGCATCCAGGGCGTCAAGCTGCATCGCGCGTCCGGAACGATCGAACTCGAGCGCACCGGTGGCAATATCGCGACGCTGACCCAGCCGAATCAGCCCACCCATGCCATCTCGCTTCCCCGCCGCAGTCTTCGCGACTGCCTCGCGGAGGAACTGCGCCGACTCGACCCGGACGACCTGTTCGGCGAGGTGATCCAGAGGGGGCTCTCGCAACTCGACGCTCCCTCGAAGGTGCGGTCGACCGCGCGCGAGGGGTCGCAGAAATGAGCAATGCCCGCAGGGTGCTGGTGCATTCCGACAAACAGGCCCTGGCGGGCTCTGTGGCGGCGCGGTTCATCACCAAGGTGGTGGATCTGCTCGATCAGCAGGCCGAGGTCAACGTCGTTCTCACCGGCGGCACCGTGGGAATTGCGGTGCTCGAGGCGATCAATGCGTCGCCGGCACGGGACAGCGTCGACTGGTCGCGCGTCGCGCTGTGGTGGGGCGACGAGAGATGGCTTCCCCGCGGCGATGCGGAACGGAACGACACCCAGGCCAAGTCTGCGTTGCTCGACAACGTCGCCCTTCGCCCGGAGAGCGTCCACTGGTGTCCAGCACCCGACGTGATCGACGACCTGGATGCGGCTGCCGCGCTCTACAGCGCGGAGCTTGCGGCGGCCGCGCCGGAGGGCGCAGAGACCCCTCGCTTCGACGTCACTTTCCTCGGAGTCGGGCCGGACGGGCACATCGCGTCGCTCTTCCCGGAATCGTCCGGCATCCTCGTCACGGACGCCACGGTCATTCCGGTGCGTAACTCGCCGAAGCCACCGCCTCAGCGCCTCAGCCTCAGCCTGCCGGTGATCAACAGCTCCGACCGCATTTGGCTTGTCCTCGCCGGACCCGACAAGGCTTCGGCGCTCGGGCTGGCGCTGGCGGGAGCCAGTATGCTCGAAGTGCCCGTAGCGGGCGTCGAGGGTCGTTTGAGAACCGTTTTCTTCGTCGACAGCGAGGCGGCGGCGGAGGTCCCGGAAGAACTGATCGCGGCCGAATACTGAGACGCGCGTCGAGGTTGGGCGCAGCTACTGGGGCGGCTGCTACTGGGGCGTGAGACGAGCTCGGCGTGCACGAAGCTGATCGAGCGCCTCGGCGAGCAGGGTCGCGGCCTCTTCCTCGGTGCGACGTTCCTTCACATACGCGAGATGCGTCTTATACGGCTCCAGCTTGGTCACCGACGGAGGATTCTCCTTGTCGCGACCGGCGGGCAGGCCGCAGTTCGGGCAGTCGAGGATCTCCGGAATCTCGTCCGGCTCGATCGACGCGAGAAAGTACGGGCTCAGTTCGTGACCGTTGACGCACCAATAGAACACCTGGAGGCGCTCGGCATGAAAGCCGCGGTCCTGCTCGCCCATCGGGCCGGCCCCGACACGGGACCCTCGAATAGCACTACCACCTGACGCCACGGTAACCCCTATCCTCCTGCGAACTTAGTGATGAGACCGAGGACCACGATGCAGGAAATCCACACCAGCCCAAGAATGACCGTGATGCGATTGAGGTTGCGCTCCGCGACCCCGGATGCTCCGAGGTTGCTCGTGACGCCGCCGCCGAACATGTCGGACAGACCGCCACCGCGACCGCGATGCAAAAGGATGAGCAGGGTCAGCAGGAGGCTCGTGATACCGAGCACAACCTGCAGGATGACCTGAAGTATTTCCACGAAAGCCTCTCTGGGCGCAACAAACCGCTGTTTAGTATAACTTGCGCGCGTACCCGCAGTCGAAACCGAGTCAGGTTCCGACGTGCTTCTGGAATTGCACGATGCTGGAGAACTCTGCGAGGTCGAGGCTCGCCCCGCCGACGAGGGCGCCGTCCACATTCGGCTGCCGCATGAATCCAGCGATATTCGACGACTTGACCGATCCGCCATACAGGATGCGGGTGGCATCCGCCGCATCCTGCCCGATGAGTTCGGCGAGGGTGACGCGCAGCTGCGCCGCGACCTGCTCTGCCTGCTCCGGCGTCGCCGCCTGGCCCGATCCGATAGCCCAGACGGGTTCGTAGGCGACGACGAGGTTCACCGCGGATTCGACGCCGGCCAGCGCGGCCTTCAACTGCGCAACGGGTACAGCACTCGGACCGTGCTTCTCGAGGTCTTCCGCCGTCTCACCGACGCAGAGCATCGGCACGAGGCCGTGCCTGATCGCTGCCGCCACCTTGGCCGCCACGTCGTCGTCGCCCTCGTGATGAAGGGTGCGGCGCTCCGAGTGGCCGATGATCACGTATTCGCAGTCGAGGGCCTTGAGGAAAGCCCCGGAGACCTCACCGGTGTAGGCACCGGAATCGAAGGCCGAGAGATCCTGGCCGCCCACCTTCAGGTCGTACTTGTCGGCCGCGACGAGGTTCTGCACCGAGCGCAGGTCGGTGAAGGGCGGAAACACCGCCACCTCGACCCCGTCGTAGCTGTGCTTGGCATCCTTGAGGCTCCATGCAAGCTTCTGAACGAATGCGATCGCCTGAAGGTGGTCGAGGTTCATCTTCCAGTTGCCCGCGATGAGCGGGATGCGCTTGCCGGTCACGCTTGCCATCCGAGGACCTCCAGGCCCGGCAGGCTCTTACCCTCGAGGAATTCGAGGCTGGCACCCCCACCCGTAGAAATATGGCCAAATTGGTGGTCGTGGAACCCTAGTGCCCGCACCGCCGCAGCGGAGTCGCCGCCGCCGACCACTGACAGGCCAGGCACGTCGGTGAGGGCGGCCGCGACGGTCTTCGTTCCGGCCGCGAAGGGGGCGAGCTCGAAGACACCCATCGGTCCGTTCCAGAACACCGTCTCGGACGCCCGGATCACCTCGGCGAAGCGCGCCGCCGTCTCGGGACCGATATCCAGACCGAGCCCGGCGGAACCCCACGGGGAACCCTCGATGTCGTCGGATCGGCGCACCTCGTGATCCGCGTCCGCGCCGAACTTCGATGCGACGACGACATCCGTCGGCAGTACGATCTCCACCCCGAGTTCCTCCGCCTTGGCGAGGTAGCCGCGCACGGTGTCGAGCTGGTCGGCCTCGAGCAGGCTGCCGCCGACCCTGTGGCCCTGGGCCGCCAGGAAGGTGAAGAGCATTCCCCCGCCGATGAGCAGCGAGTCGACCCGCGGCAGCAGATGCGCGATCACTCCGAGCTTGTCCGAGACCTTCGAGCCCCCGAGTACAACCGTGTAGGGCTTCTTTGGGGACTCCGTGAGGCGATCGAGCACGTCAAGCTCCGTCGCGATCAACGTGCCAGCCGCACTCGGCAGCAGGTCAGCCAGCTCGTACACGCTCGCCTGTTTGCGGTGCACGACACCGAAGCCGTCAGAGACGAAGGCGTCACCGAACCTGGCGAGCCGCTCGGCGAAGGCCCTGCGATCGCCGGCATTCTTCGCCGTCTCCCCCGCGTTGAACCGCAGGTTCTCCAACAGCGCGACATCGCCGTCGGCCAGTTCGTCGACCGCATCCTTCGCCGCCGAGCCGACCGTGTCCGTCGCGAAGGTCACGGGCTTGCCGAGCAGCTCGCAGAGCCGCTGAGCGACCGGTGCGAGGCTGTACTTGGCGTCCGGGGCACCGTCTGGTCGCCCGAGGTGGGAGACGACGATGACGCGAGCGCCCGCGTAGATGAGCGCGTTGAGGGTGGGCAGGGAGGCACGGATGCGCCCGTCATCGGTGATCTGGCCGTCTTTGAGCGGGACGTTCAGGTCACAGCGGACGATGACATTCTTGCCCGCGAGTGGACCGAGACTCTCGATCGTGCGAAGCGGCATCGGCGTAGGTCGTCGTTAAAGGCGCTCGGCGACGTACTCGGTGAAATCGACGAGGCGGTTGGAGTAACCCCACTCGTTGTCGTACCAGCCGGCAACCTTCACCTGGTCGCCGATCACCTTGGTGAGGCCGGCATCGAAGATGCAGGAATGCGGGTCGCCCTGGATGTCACTCGAGACGATCGGGTCTTCGGTGTAGCTGAGGAGACCCTTGAGAGCACCGCTCTCCGAAGCGGCCTTGTACGCCGCGTTGACCTCCGCGACGGTGACCGGGCGGCTCGCCTGGACGGTGAGGTCGGTGATCGAACCGGTCGGCACCGGAACCCGGAGCGCGTAGCCGTCGAGCTTGCCGAGGACCTCTGGCACGACCAGTCCGAGAGCCTTGGCGGCGCCGGTCGAGGTCGGGATGATGTTGATGGCGGCGGCACGTGCGCGGCGAAGATCGCTGTGCGGGCCGTCCTGCAGATTCTGGTCCGCCGTGTAGGCGTGGACCGTCGTCATGAGGCCGCGCTCGATGCCGAAGGCCTCGAGGAAGACCTTGACCAGGGGTGCGAGGCAGTTCGTCGTGCAGGAGGCGTTCGACAGGATGTGTTGCGTGGCCGGGTCGTAGGTCGACTCGTTGACGCCCATGACGAAGGTGCCGTCCTCGCCGGTGGCCGGGGCCGAGATGACGACCTTCTTGGCGCCGGCGTCGATGTGCTTCTGCGCGTCCTTGGCGTTGGTGAAGCGGCCGGTCGACTCGATGACGATCTCGACTCCGAGCTCACCCCAGCCGAGAGCGGCGGGGTCGCGCTCGGCAAGAACCTTGATGCGCTTGCCATCGACGACGATGAAATCGCCGTCGACCGAGACCTCTTCTGAAAGGCGTCCAGCGACGGAGTCGTACTTCAGCAGGTGGGCGAGCGACTTGGGATCGGTGAGGTCGTTGACGGCGACGATTTCGAGGTCAGCGTCCTGCGCGAGAACCGCGCGGAGGTAGTTACGACCAATGCGGCCAAAGCCATTGATACCGATCTTGACGGTCAAGAGAACTCCTGTTGCTGAGGCGCCGAGGCGCTACTTGTGGGGGATTACGAACGGCGGGCGCGGCCAGGGCACAGCCCGGGCCGCACATCGCCGTTACGAGCTGGCGCTACGACAGTACCAGCAGGCCGTTGGTCTTATCGCGAGCGACCTCGAAGCGCTGCTGAACGTTCGCCCAGTTGACGATGTTCCAGAATGCCTTGACGTAGTCGGCGCGCACGTTCTTGTAGTCGAGGTAGTAGGCGTGCTCCCAGACATCGAGAAGCAGGACGGGAACGGTGCCCGCGGCGAAGTTGCTCTGCTGGTCGAAGAACTGCTGCACCAGCAGCTTCTGACCGATCGAGTCCCAGACCAGCGCCGCCCAGCCGGATCCCTGCACGCCGAGAGCGGCGGCCGTGAAGTGGGCGGCGAACTTGTCGAAGGACCCGAAGTTGTCGTCGAGCGCCGAAGCGAGCGCTCCCGTCGGCTTGTCGCCGCCGTCCGGCGAGAGGTTGGTCCAGAAGATCGAGTGGTTGACGTGGCCGCCGAGGTTGAAGGCGAGGTCTTTTTCGAACTTGTTGACGTAGGTCAAGTCACCCTTGTCGCGCGCTTCGGCGAGCTGGGCGAGGGCGGTGTTGGCTCCGGTGACGTAGGCCTGGTGATGCTTGGAATGGTGAAGCTCCATGATGGCGCCGCTGATGCTTGGCGCGAGAGCTCCGTAGTCATAGCCCAATTCGGGCAGCGTGTAATCAGCCATGATGCAATCTCCTTGTCGTAGACCCCGGCCCACCAATCGGTGTGAAAACCGGGAGACTTTTCCAGTCTAATAGCGTCAACTCGGGCATCTGCCAGATGCTTCCCAGCCTGCGGATCGGCCTCAGGCGTCGTCGTAGTCCGGCGGCAGATTGGCATCCGTACCCGGGATTCCGAGGTCGGCGGCGCGCTTATCGGCCATCGCAAGGAGGCGGCGGATGCGGCCGGCGACGGCATCCTTCGTCATCGGCGGGTCGGCGTGGTGGCCGAGTTCGTCCAGGCTCGAATCGCGGAAACGGAGCCGAAGGTCTCCGGCGTAGCGAAGGTGCTCCGGCACATTCCCCTCGAGGATCTCCATGGCGCGTTCGACCCGTGCGCACGCCGCCACCGCTGCCTGCGCGGACCGGCGGAGGTTGGCATCGTCGAAGTTGACCAGCCGGTTGGCGGTTGCGCGGACCTCGCGGCGCTGACGAAGCTCCTCCCAGTTGAGCACCGTCGAGTGGGCCCCCATGTGCACGAGCATCGCGCTGATCGCCTCGCCATCGCGGATGACCACGCGGTGCACGCCGCGGACCTCGCGAGCCTTCGCGGCGATCTTGAGACGCCCGGCGGCGCCCACGAGCGCCATGGCCGACTCGTTGCCAGGGCACGTGATCTCGAGTGCGGCGGAACGCCCGGGATCCGTAAGCGATCCGTGCGCAAGGAAGGCGCCGCGCCAGACGGCGGCCAGTTCCTCCCGACTACCGGTGGTGAGCTTGTTCGGGAGGCCGCGGATGGGGCGGCGGCGGGCATCGAGAAGGCCGGTCTGACGCGCGAGGGTCTCTCCCCCGTCGAGCACGCGCACGAGATAGTGGCTCGTGCGTCGCAGTCCGGACGCCGAGATCACCGAGATCTCACTCTTCACGCCGTACAGTTCCGCGAGGTCCTTGCGCACACGTCTGGCCAGCTGCGCGGTGTCGAGCTCCGACTCGACCGCGATACGACCGGAGATGAGATGCAGCCCGCCAGAGAACCGCAGGATTGTGGCCAACTCCGCGGCTCGCACCGTGGTCTTGCTCACATCGATGCGAGCGAGTTCATCCTTGACGTCGGCGGTGAGAGCCAATCCGTGTTCCTTTGCTGTTGGACTAGGTGGTGGAGCGGATCGACGGCTTTGATGTCGGCCGACGTCCGGAATTCTGGACGCTACTCGCGGCCGAGGTCGCGATGTTTCACGCTCACCACGACACCGGGCTGATTGCGCAATATGCCGGCCAATTTCTCTGCGACTGCGACCGACCGATGCTTCCCCCCGGTGCATCCAATGGCGATCGTAGCGTGTCTCTTGTTTTCGCGCTGATAACCGGCGAGAACGGGGCTGAGCGCGACGGCATAGCTCCGCACGAAATCCTCCGCGCCCTCCTGCGCGAGCACGTATTCGCTGACGGCGGGGTCGAGCCCGCTGAGGGCGCGCAATTCCGGCACCCAGAATGGGTTTGGCAGAAAGCGCATGTCGGCCACGAGGTCCGCATCCGCGGGCAGGCCGTACTTGAAACCGAAGCTCAACACCGTCACCTGCACGCCGGGCATGTTCTCGGTCGCGAAAGTGTCCGAGATCGCGGTGGCCAGCTGGTGGATGTTGAAGTCGGAGGTGTCGATGATGATGTCGCTCGACTCGCGCATCGGCAGCATCCTCTGGCGTTCCGCGCTGATTCCGTCGAGCAGGGTGCCGTCGCCCTGAAGCGGATGCGGGCGTCGCACCTGCTCGAAGCGGCGCACCAGGGCGGCATCCGTTGCCTCGAGGAAGAGCACTCGAACGGGTGTGCCGGTACGCAGGGAGTCGACGGACTGCTGCAGGTCGGCGAAGAGCCCGCCGCCGCGCACATCGACGATCGCGGCGATCTTCGGCAGGTTGTTTCCGGCCCGGCCTGCCAATTCGACGAGGGGGCGCAGCATCTGAGGCGGAAGATTGTCGACGACGTACCAGCCGAGGTCCTCCAGGGCATTGCCGACGGTAGATCGGCCGGCGCCGGACATCCCCGTGACGATGAGTACCTCCTGGCTGTAGCTGTCCTCGGTCATCGGGGCCCATTGTCAGTCATGGTGGTACTGCGCCTTCATTCGATCGGAGGTTGCCTGCTTTCAAGCCTAGCGATAGCTCAGTCGCGCAGTCGCTCGAAAATGGACTGCGCGAGGGTGCTTCCTACGCCTTTGACCTCGGCGATCGCGATCGCATCCGCCGCCCTGAGCTGGGTCACCGAGCCGAAATGGCGCAGAAGCCCCTTCACCCGAGCGGGTCCGAGACCCGGGATCTCCGCAAGCACCGAGGCTACATCCTTCGTGCGGCGCTGGCGCTGGTAGGTGATCGCGAAGCGATGGGCCTCATCGCGGATGCGCTGGATGAGGAAGAGTGCGTCACTGTTGCGTGGAAGGATCACCGGGTAGTCGGAGTCCGGAAGCCAGATTTCCTCGAGGCGCTTGGCGATGCCGCACAGGGCGATGCCCGTCACGCCGGCGTCCGCGAGGGCCCTCGCGGCGGCCGCGACCTGTGGCTGCCCACCGTCGACGATGAGCAGGTTGGGCCGGTACGCGAATCGCTTGAGATCTGCGCCCTGCCCGGCCGTGGCTTGCTCTGAGCCGGTCGAAGCGTCGAGATGCGCCAGTCGTCGGCTGAGGGTCTGGTAGATCGACTCGGTGTCGTCGGTCGAGTTCGGAATGCTGAACCGGCGGTACTGGTCCTTGCGCGGAAGTCCGTCTTCGAAGACGACCATGGAGGCGACGATGTTGGTACCGCTCAGGTGCGAGACGTCGTAGCACTCCATGCGCAGCGGGGCATCATCCATGCCCAGTGCCTCCTGGATGTCCGCAAGGGCCTGCGAGCGGGCGACGAAATCACCACTACGCCTGGTCTTGTAGAGCACGAAGGCGTTCTTCGCGTTGGTGCCGACGGTCTGGGCGAGGGCCGCCAGGTCGCCGCGCTGGGCGACTCTCAGCGTGACCCTCCCGGTGGCCTGGTGCTCGGTGCGCTGCGCCGTGAGCCAGAGTTCGAGCTCCGCGGCATCCTCCGGAAGCTCCGGCACCACGACCTGCCGCGGCGGCTCCGATCCGTCGTCGTAGGCATTGTGTACCACGGTCTCTACGAGCTCGGCGAGTTCGAGGTCGAGCTCCTTGTCGACCACCCAGCTGCGCACGCCGCGGATGCGCCCGCCGCGCACCGTGAACTGCTGCACCGCCGCGGCGAGTTCGTCGTGGGCGATACCGAACACGTCGGCGTCCACGTCTTCCGCGAGCACGATTGTGTTCTTCGAGAGAGCAGTCTCCAGCGCGACCAACTGGTCGCGGAACTTCGCCGCCGCCTCATAGTCCATCGCGGCCGCGGCTGCCTTCATCTTGCGCGCCACATCGGCTGTGTACTTGGAATCGTTACCGGCCATGAAGGAGGCGAAGTCGAGCGCGATCGATTTGTGCTCTTCCTTGGTCACCCTGCCGACGCACGGCGCCGCGCATTTTCCTATATCCCCGAGCAGGCATGGACGGCCGGTCTGTTCGGCACGTCGATAGGTCGCGTCTGAGCAACTGCGCATCGGGAAGGCCTTGAGCATGAGATCGACCGTCTCGCGGATGGCCCAGACCTTGGTATACGGGCCGAAGTAGCGAGCTCCCCTGAGGTTGCGGTTGCGGGTCACGAGCACGCGCGGTACAGGATCTCCCAGAGTGATCGCGAGGTACGGGTAGGACTTATCGTCGCGGAACTGCACGTTGAAGGGCGGGTCGAACTCCTTGATCCAGGTGAATTCCAGCTGGAGCGCCTCGAACTCCGTTCCGACGACCGTCCATTCGACGGACGCTCCGCTCAACACCATCCGTCGCGTGCGTTCGTGCAGGCTGGCGAGCGGCGCGAAGTAGTTGCTCAGGCGCGCGCGAAGGTTCTTAGCCTTGCCGACGTAGAGAACGCGCCCCTTTTCGTCCCTGAACCGATACACGCCCGGCTGGGTCGGAATCTCGCCCGCCTTCGGACGGTAGCTGACCGTGTCGACCATCTGCTATCCGGCCGCGAGAGCCTTGGCGCCCCTGGTCTTCGACCGGGACGGCGCAGAATCGATCGCCTTGATGCTTGCGGCGTTCACCTCGAGCACTTCGCGCAGGAAGAGACCGGTATGGCTCTCGTCGACCGTCGACAGGTGCTCCGGCGTGCCGACCGCCAGAACCTCGCCACCGCCGGCACCGCCCTCCGGGCCGAGATCGATCAGCCAGTCGGCCGATTTGATGACATCGAGGTTGTGTTCGATGACGATGACCGTGTTGCCCTTGTCGACCAAGCCGTTGAGCACGAGCAGGAGCTTGCGTACGTCTTCGAAGTGGAGCCCCGTCGTGGGCTCGTCGAGCACGTAGATGCTCCGGCCCATCGAGCGCTTCTGCAGTTCGGTGGCGAGCTTGACACGCTGCGCTTCTCCCCCGGAAAGCGTCGTCGCACTCTGGCCGAGCCTCACGTAGCCGAGACCGACGTCCACGAGCGTGTTGAGGAATCGGCTGATACTGCTGATCGCCTCGAAGAACTCGGCGGCCTCGCTGATCGGCATGTCCAGCACTTCTGCGATGTTCTTGCCCTTGTAGTGCACGCCGAGGGTTTCGCGGTTGTAGCGGGCGCCGTTGCAGACTTCGCACACGACGTAGACGTCGGGCAGGAAGTTCATCTCGATTTTGATCGTTCCGTCGCCGGAACAGTTCTCGCAGCGACCGCCCTTGACGTTGAAGCTGAAGCGGCCAGGCAGGTAGCCGCGCGACTTGGCTTCGATGGTCTCCGCGAAGAGGTTGCGGATCTTGTCGAACACCCCGGTATAGGTGGCCGGATTGGACCGCGGAGTTCGACCGATCGGTGCCTGATCGACGTGTACGACCTTGTCGAGGTTGTCGAGACCGGACACTCGAGTGTGCTTGCCCGGTATCTGGCGGGCGCCGTTGAGCTCGTTCGCGAGCACCTTGTAGAGGATGTCGTTGATCAGGGACGACTTGCCGGAGCCGCTCACCCCGGTGACGGCGGTGAAGGTGCCGAGTGGGAACTCGACGGTGACGTTCTTCAGGTTGTTCGCCCGTGCCCCCTCGACGATGAGCTTGCGTTTCGGATCGATCGCGCGGCGGGTGGTCGGCGTCGCGATCGACCTGCGACCCGAGAGGTAGTCTCCCGTGATCGACTGTCTGTTGGCCAGCAGATCCCCATACGAACCGGAGTGCACGACCTCACCACCGTGCTCCCCCGCGCCGGGCCCGATGTCCACGATCCAGTCCGCGGTTCGGATCGTGTCTTCGTCGTGCTCGACGACGATGAGGGTGTTGCCGAGGTTTTTGAGCTTGACGAGGGTCTCGATCAGGCGCCGATTATCGCGCTGGTGGAGGCCGATGCTCGGTTCGTCGAGCACGTAGAGAACCCCCGTCAGGCCCGATCCGATCTGCGTGGCAAGACGGATGCGCTGAGCCTCGCCACCCGAGAGCGAACCGGCCGAGCGCGCGAGGTTGAGATAGTTGAGCCCCACCTCGATGAGGAATTCCAGCCGCAGGCGGATCTCACGGAGCACCTGCGCGGCGATCTTCGCCTCGCGCTCTGAGAGCTCCAGCCGGTGCATGAAGTCGTAGGCGTCGACGAGGCTGAGCTCGGAGACATCCACGATGTTATGGCCGTGAACGGTGACGGCGAGCACCTCCGGCTTCAGCCGCTTGCCATCACAGACGGGGCAGTTGATCTCGCGCAGGTAGGCCGCGTAGCGCTGGCGGGCGGAGTCGGTCTCGGCCTCGAGGAACTTGCGCTCGATGTAGGGCATGACCCCCTCGAACCCGGTCGAGTACTTCATCTCGCGACCGAATCGGTTCTTCCACTTCACCGTCACCTGGAAGTCGTTGCCCCTGAGGATCGCCTGCTGCACCTCGTCGCTAAGCTCACGCCACGGCGTCTTCAGCGAGAAGTCGAGGTCGTGGGCCAGCCCCTCGAGCAGCCGCTGGAAGTAGTTGAAGAGTCCCTTGCCGGACTGGGTCCACGGCAGGATCACCCCTTCGGCAAGGCTCAGTTGCTGGTCGCCGAGCAGCAGCTCCGCGTCGACCGACATCTTGGTGCCGAGCCCTGAGCACTCAGGACAGGCGCCGAACGGCGCGTTGAATGAAAAGGTGCGGGGTTCGATCTCGGTGAGCTGAACCGGGTGCCCGTTGGGGCAGGAGAGCTTCTCGGAGAAATTACGCCACGCCCTGTCGCCGGTCTCGTCGACGTAGTTGATGCTCACGAGGCCGTCGGTGAGACGCAGCGCGGTCTCGAGAGAGTCGGTGAGACGGGTGAGGATGTCATCGGCCGCGACGAGACGGTCGACGACGACCGAGATGTCGTGCTTGACCTGCTTCTTGAGGGTTGGCGGATCGCTGAGCGAGATCTGCTCGCCGTCGACGATCGCTCGCGAGTATCCGCTTGCAGCCAGCTCCTTGAAGAGGTCGACGAACTCGCCCTTCTTCTGCGAGATCACCGGGCTGACCACCTGATAGCGGGTGCCGAGCTCGAGGGTCATGAGCTGATCGGCGATCTGCTGGACGGTCTGGCGCTCGATGGGCTCGCCGCAGATGGCACAGTGCGGGATGCCGATCCGCGCCCAGAGGAGACGCATGTAGTCGTAGATCTCCGTGATCGTTCCGACGGTCGAACGCGGGTTGCGGTTCGTCGACTTCTGGTCGATCGAGACGGCCGGGCTCAGGCCGTCGATGAAATCGACATCCGGCCGATCGACCTGACCGAGGAACTGGCGGGCATAGGCGGACAGCGACTCGACATAACGCCGCTGGCCCTCGGCGAAGATCGTGTCGAACGCCAGGGAGGACTTGCCAGAACCGGAGAGACCGGTGAAAACGACCAGGGAATCGCGCGGAATCTCGAGATTCACACCCTTCAGGTTGTGAACTCGCGCGCCGTGGACTGACAGTTTCGACGAGGACTCTACGCGTGAAATAGACACTCTCTATATCCTACGGAAGCCACCGACATTGGCCCGCTCGGTTCGCCACCGGCGAATGGCTGGGCGACGTCAGGACAGGTGGCCTGCCGCCTCCATCTGGCGCAGTTCTTTCTTGAGGTCAGACACCTCGTCCCGCAGGCGCCCCGCAAGCTCGAACTTGAGTTCGCCGGCCGCCTGCAGCATCTGGTCGTTCAGGTCCCGGATGATCGACTCGAGATCGTTGGCCCCGCTCGCCGCAAGGCCGCCGTGCTGGCGGAGATTTGGCGTTGGCGAACGCTTGCGGCCGTCGCGGCCACCATTCTTGAGAGAACCAAGCAGGGCCGCGGTATCGGCGTCTTCCCGATTGAGCTGATCGGTGATGTCGGCGATCTTCTTGCGGAGAGGCTGCGGATCGACGCCGCGCTCGAGGTTGTAGGCCACCTGCTTCGCCCGGCGTCGCGTGGTCTCACCGATTGCGAGCTTCATCGAGTCGGTCATCACGTCGGCGTACATGTGCACGGCCCCGGAGACATTTCTCGCGGCGCGACCGATGGTCTGGATGAGCGACGTCGACGACCGCAGAAAGCCTTCCTTGTCGGCATCCAGAATGGCGACGAGCGACACCTCCGGAAGGTCGAGCCCTTCGCGCAGGAGGTTGATGCCGACGAGCACGTCGTAGACGCCCTGGCGAAGTTCGGTCAGCAGCTCGACCCGTCGCAGAGTGTCGACATCGGAGTGGAGGTACCGCACGCGGACTCCGGCCTCCCCGAGAAACTCGGTGAGCTCCTCCGCCATCTTCTTGGTGAGAGTTGTGACGAGTACCCGTTCGTTGAGGGCGACACGCTTGCGGATCTCCTCGAGCAGGTCGTCGATCTGGCCCTTGCTTGGCTTGACGACGATTTCTGGGTCGATGAGGCCCGTCGGGCGGATGATCTGTTCGACCACGCTGTCGGTGATGCCCATTTCATACCTGCCCGGCGTCGCCGAGAGATAGACCTTCTGGCCGACCCGCTCGAGGAACTCGTTCCACTTGAGCGGACGGTTGTCGAGAGCGCTCGGCAGGCGGAAGCCGTGCTCGACCAGGGTGCGTTTGCGTGAGGCGTCACCCTCGTACATCGCGCCGATCTGCGGCACCGTGACATGCGACTCATCGATCACGACGAGGAAATCGTCGGGGAAATAGTCGATGAGGCAGTGTGGCGCCTCACCCGGCTGGCGCTGGTCGATGTGCCGCGAATAGTTTTCGATGCCACTGCAGAAGCCGATCTGCTCCATCATCTCGAGGTCGAAGGTCGTGCGCATGCGCAGGCGCTGTGCCTCGAGCAGTTTGCCCTCGCGCTCGAGCTGCTCCAGCCGTTCCGCGAGTTCGATCTTGATCGTCTTGATGGCCGCGTGCATGCGCTCCTGTCCGGCCACGTAATGCGAACCGGGGAACACCGAGACGGCGTCCATCTTCTTCACCACCTCGCCCGTCAGCGGATGGAGGCTGTACAGCCCCTCGATTTCGTCGCCGAACATCTCGATGCGGATGGCGAGCTCCTCGTACATCGGGATGATCTCGATGGTGTCGCCGCGCACGCGGAAGTTGCCGCGAGAGAAGTCGACGTCGTTGCGCTGGTACTGCATGGCGACGAACTTGCGGATGAGTGCCTCGCGATTGATCTTCATGCCGACCTGTAGCGCCATCATGGCATCCAGATACTCCTCAGAGCTGCCGAGCCCATAGATACAGGACACCGTCGAGACGACGATCACATCGCGGCGGCTGAGCAGTGAATTGGTGGTCGAGTGCCGGAGCCGCTCGACTTCGGCGTTGATCGAGCTGTCTTTCTCGATGAAGGTGTCGGTCTGCGGGACGTACGCCTCTGGCTGGTAATAGTCGTAGTACGAGACGAAGTACTCGACGGCGTTGTTCGGCATCAGCTCACGGAATTCATTGGCGAGTTGTGCCGCGAGGGTCTTGTTATGCGCCAGCACGAGGGTCGGTCGCTGTACTGCCTCGATGAGCCACGCCGTGGTCGCCGACTTGCCGGTACCGGTCGCACCGAGGAGCACGACATCCGTCTCGCCGGCGTTGATGCGCGCCGTCAACTCGGCGATGGCTGCGGGCTGGTCGCCGCTCGGGGTGTACTCGCTGATGACCTCGAAAGGGCGCACGGAGCGTGTCGGTTCCATGCTTCAAGCTTAGGCAGCACCACCGACAAGGAGTCCGCATTGCGCCGAGGGCAGAACCTGCCAGGCCGCAGGGCCGGCCGCGCCGAGGTCGATACGCCTGTCGCCCGGCCGGATCTCGTAATCCTGGTGCGTGACCAGCACGGTCAGGCGGTCGGCAAGCGCGCTGCGAAGGTCGTCCATGAGCGATTTCGCTGATTCCTCGTCGAGGTGGGCCGTCGGCTCGTCGATGAGAATGACGTCGGCGCGGGTGAGCAGCGTGCGGGCGACGGCGACACGTTGCCGTTCACCGCCGGAGAGGTATCCGCCCTCCGTCCCGATGCCGGTGTCGAGGCCATTCGGGAGACGATCGAGCAACGGACCCAGGCCGACTCTCTGCAGTGCGGCGGTCATCTCCGGATCGTCGGGCGCATCCTCCCTCGGTCGCGCGAGCAGGAGGTTGGCGCGCAGCGTGGAGTTGAAGAGATGCCCGTCCTGTGGGCACCAACCGAACCGAGGCGCGAGCGATGAGAGATCCCGGCTGCCGGCATCCCTTCCGTTGATGCGGTAACCACCAGCAGATGGTTCGAGCTGGCCGAGAAGGACGGCAAGGAGCGTGGACTTGCCGGAGCCGGAGGGACCGGTCACGACGAGCCATTCGCCGCGCGCGATCTCGGCCGTCACGTCCTGCACCACGAGGTCCGCTGAGCCGGGCCAGCGTGCCGCGACGCCCTCGAGCGCGAGATGCTCAATCGGTTGTTCGTCGAACCGCGGACGAGGCGCCGCTCTCCCCTCGACCGTCGCCCCGTGGAGGTTAGCGAGAACCTCCCACAGCGCCGGCGCGAGCTGCACGGCCGCGACGAGTTCGAGTAGCGGGTCGATGAGACCGAGTGGCACGAGCGCGAGCACGGCTACGAGTCCCGGCTGCATCGTCGGCGTCGCGGATGCGGCTATGGGGAGCGCGAGCATCGCGGTGAGCGCGCAGGCCGAGACGACGATCGCATTTCCGAGGCCGAGCGCCCAGGCGCTGCGCTTGGCCGAGACACCCGCCGAGCGGTCGAGCTCGCGCAGTTGCCGACGGATGCGCCCGTCGACGCCGTTCGCCCGGAGTTCGTCGGCGGCCCCCAGCATCGAGGCGAATCGCCGGAGCACCGTCGACCTGAGCTGCTGCTGTGCTCGCGATGCACGGCGATCGCCCCAGAGCGCGGCCGCCGGTGCCACGATCCCGGCGATCAGACCGAGGGCGCAGAGCAGAGGAACCGCGGTGGGCGAGAGGGAACCGAGCGCCCCGATCGTCACGATGAGAGTCGTGCTTCCGATCGCGATGGGCACCACCACCCGGATCGAGAGATCCCGTACCAGATCCACGTCGCGAACGAGGCGGTCGAGGGCGTTTCCCCCGCCGAGTAGGTCGCGACTTCTCGCACCCGTGGAGGCGAGCCCGGACCAGAGCCGCATCCGCAGCTCCGTTACCGCTGCGAACACCGCGCCATGACCGAGCAGCCGCTCAGAGTAGCGAAGCACCGCTCGACCGATGCCGAAAAAACGCACCCCCACGATCGCGACCATCAGGTACATGATGGGCGGATGCTCGCTGGCGCGCACGACGAGCCAGCCGGACAGCGCGGTAAGGGCTATGGCGAAGAGGGCGGCTAGTGTGCCGAGGGCGACGGCGCCGAGGATCCGACCCCGCACCGGCCGCAGAAAGAGCGAGAGCTCGCGCAACGAATGCGCCGGTCCGAGTTCCTCGTGGCTCGGCGAGCGGAGGGGCCTCTGTGGCGCATCGAGCGGGTGCGCCGTCGACCGCGAGAACCCTCCCCTGGCGCCGCCGGAGAGGATAACGCGGCGATCGGCGATGGCGCGTACGGCCGGGTCGTGGGAGGCAACGATCACGACCGCCCTGGATTTCATCGCGACGATCTCGGCGATGACCCTGTCAGCGTTCGCACCGTCGAGCTGGGAGGTGGGCTCGTCGAGGAGGACCACGTTCGCGCCGTCCGCGACCCGCATGATCACGCGACCGAGGGAGAGCCGGCGCAGCTCCCCCGGGCTCACGAGAGCTGGCTGCGCGTCGGCGAGGTGGGCGAGTCCGAGGCGCGACAGCACATCGCGCGCGAGCTCCCGAGAGCCCTCTGGCGCGTAGAGGAGCAGCTCGTCCAGTACGGTGTCCGCCGTGGCGTGAGGATGCTGCGGCAGCCAGGCGAGCCGTCCGCTGTCGATTCCGCTCGCGCGTCCGCCGACCTTCACGCCATCCCCCGTGGCGAGCCGTCCGGCGAGCACCCGGAACACCGTGGACTTGCCGGTGCCGCTGCGCCCGTCCAGCAGGGTGACCTGCCCCTCGGAAGCCACGAAGCTCAGGTCGCGAATCGTATCGTCGGCCCGATCCGTGTATCTGACGGTCAGGTCGTCCGCCCGCACCGGACCCGTTCCCGCTTCGACTACCGAACGTCGGGGAGGCGCGTCGAGGAAGGAACGGGCGCGGGCGATCGCCTCCCGGCCATCCTGTGATGCGTGGAATGCCACGCCGATCTCGCGGAAGGGCGTCATGCACTCTGGCGCCAGGATGAGCACGAGAAGGCCCACCTCGAGCGAGAGGTCGCCGTGGACCAGCCGCACCCCGACGAACACGGCAACGAGCGCGACCGAGATCGTGGCGATCAACTCGAGGGCCAGGGCGGACAGGAATGCGGTTCGCAGGGTCTGCACCGTCTTCTCGCGATGGTCTTCGGAGATGACGCGCAACGACGCCAGCTGCTCGCGCGCGCGGCCAAGCCCCACAAGCACCGGCAGGCCGCGAGCGAGTTCGACCAGGTGGTCCGAGAGTCGCGCGAGCGCGCTCGTGGCCTCGGCGACCCGCTCCTGGGTGTGCAGTCCGATCAGGGCCATGAAGAGCGGGATCAGCGGCACGGTGAGCACCACGATGAGGGCGCTCACCCAGTCCGCGAAGAGAATGCGCGCTCCGATCAACACGGGGACGGTCGCGGCTGTGACCAGCGCCGGAAGAAACACCGTGAAGTACCGGTCGAGCTCATCGAGTCCCTGGGTGGCGAGCGTGGCCAGAGCTCCCACGGGGGATCCGCCCTGCTCGAGGGCACGCTCGGCGAGTTGCGCGCGGAGCTGTTCCTTCGTGCCGACGAGCGCCCTGGTCGCGACCACGCGATGAGCCCACACGACGGACGCTCGCAGGAGCGCAGAGCACAGGCCGACGCCGAGGACCGGCGCCAGACTCGCGGTGCCTCCGATGACCGTGACGATTCCCGTGGCCAGCGCGGTGGCGAGGCCGATCATCGACAGGGCCTTCAGCGCACTCAAGACGCCGAGCAGGTACAGGGTCGATCGCTTCATCACCGCGAGACCGGCGACCGGCGACCGCGATTCGCTGACGCGCGCTTTCACGACTGCCGCACGGCCGGTTCGACGGGATGAACGTCCGGGATATGTACCGCTGCCACCCGCTTGCGGAACACCCAGTACGTCCAGCCCTGATAGGCGAGTACCAGGGGGATGCCGAAGCAGGCGACCACGGACATCACCCCGAGCGTGTAGGGCGACGAGGACGCGTTCATGACGGTCAGGTCGAAGGCGTGATCGATGGTGGACGGGAGCACGACGGGATAGCTCGCCACAAAGATCGATGCGATGCTTGCGGCGAGAAACGCCCCGAACCCGAGAAACGCCCAGCCTTCCCGGCGGCTCCGATTGGCGAACCAGGCGCCCACGCCGGCGATGACCGCCACGACCGCGACCGTCCAACTGACCGCGGTACCTCTCGACGCCTGAAGGGCTGCCACCCAGACCAGGAGCGGGAGGAGCACGATCGGCGCCGCGCGGCGTGCGAAAGCGCGTCCCGCATGACGCACGTCGCCATCCGTTTTGAGGGCGAGGAAGGATGCCGCGTGCACGAGGCTGAACCCGACCACCGCGAGACCGCCGATCACCGCGTAGCCGTCGAGCCAAGCGAACGCACCGCCGACGCGGTCGCCGTTCGCGTCGATGGGGAGACCCGTGGTGGTGAGTGCGAGGGCCGCGCCGATTCCGAAGGCGGAGATGAGGGAGCCGAGGCCTAGCGCGAGGTCCCACCCCCGCTTCCATCGCGCCGTCTTGCCCTTTCCCCGGTATTCGATCGCGACGGCGCGGAAGATCAGGCCGAGCAGCACGAACACGAGCGGGACGTAGAGAGCGGAGAAGAGCGAGGCGTACCACAGCGGGAACGCGGCGAACATGGCGCCGGCCGCCGTGATGAGCCACACCTCGTTGCCGTCCCAGACCGGGCCGATCGCGTTGAGCATCACGCGTCGCTGGTTCTCGTTGCGTGCAGAGAACAGCAGATGCATCCCGACGCCGAGATCGAATCCCTCCAGGAAGAGGTACCCGATCCACAGCACGCCGATGAGGGCAAACCAGACGGTAGGAAGCACATCCATGATCGAATCCTCGGTATCAGTAGGCGAAGGCGAGTACGTCGCCCGAGTGGGGTCCGTCGTCGGACGAGTCGGGGTCGTTGCGTCGGTCGAGCTCGGGAATCGCGCCCGCGACTCCCCCGCGCACGTAACGTACGAGGAGCCGCAGTTCGAAGACCATGAGCACCGCGTAGACCAGCGTGAGGCTGATGACGGAGAACAGGATCTCGCCGAAACTCACACCCGGGGAGACGGCCGCCGCCGTGAACATATAGACCCCGTCGACCCCGCTGGGGTTGGGGGCGACCACGAAGGGCTGGCGCCCCATCTCGGTGAAGATCCAGCCGGCAGAGTTGGCCGCGAACGGCGCAAGGATGCCGGCCACAGCGAGCTGCATGAGCCAGCGTGGTCGTGGCACGGTTCCCCGGCGAGTCAACCAGAGCGCGACAAACGCGGCGAAGGCGGCGATGGCACCGAAGCCGATCATCAGACGGAAACCCCAGTAGGTGACCTCCATGACGGGCAGGTAGTCGATCGTCTGGCCCGCGCGAGCGCCGTAGATCGGGTTGTTCGGGAGATTCGTTCCGTACCTCGCCTGGTATTGCGGTATCAACTCGTTGATGCCCTTGATGTCGGTCGTGACGTCGCCGTGCGCAAGGAAGGAGAGCAGGCCGGGGACCTCGATGACCGCGGTGACGTCGTTGCAGTTCTTCGAACCGAGCTTGCCGATCGACAGAACGGAGAAGCTCGTGCCCGTGTGGCAGGCGCCCTCAGCCGCCGCCATCTTGAGCGGTTGCTGTTGGAACATGAGCTTGGCCTGGGCATCGCCGCTGATCGCAACGCCGGCGAAGGCCACCATCGCGACCACCGCTCCGATGCGCAGGGAGGTCAGCCACATCCCGTGGTCAGCCCTGTCGCGCCCCGGGATGTCGAGCGCTTCCCCCACGATCACCCGGCCGTCCGCACCGACGGTATCGATTCCGTCACGCCGACGCTGCCAGAGGTGGTACCACGCGATGCCGAGCAGGAACGCGCCGCCCACACCGAGGGACCCGAAGATCGTGTGGGTGAATGCCGTGAGAGCCGTGTTGTTGGTGAAGACAGCCAAGACGTCGGTCATCACCGGGCGTCCGTTCACGAGGTCCACGCCGACCGGATGCTGCATCCAGGAGTTCGCGACGATGATGAAGTACGCCGACACGACCGACCCCGCCACGGCGATCCACAGGCAGGCGACGTGAATGGCCTTGGGGAGCTTGTTCCAGCCGAAGATCCACAGGCCGAGGAAGGTGGACTCGACGAAGAACGCGAGAAGAGCCTCCATCGCCAGCGGCGCGCCGAAGACGTCGCCGACGAATTTCGCGTATTCGCTCCAGGCCAGCCCGAACTGGAACTCCTGCACGAGACCGGTTGCCACGCCCATGATGAAATTGATCAGGTAGAGCTTTCCCCAGAACTTGACCATTCGGTAGTAGCGCTCATTGCCCGTTCTGTGCCACATCATCTGCATGATCGCGACGATCGGGCCGAGGCCGAGGGTCAACGGCACCATCCAGAAGTGGTAGACCGTCGTGATTCCGAACTGCCAGCGTGCGATCAGGAGAGGGTCGAGCGCATTCACAGAAAATCTCCGATTCATCTTCTACCAGACGTAGAACATCTTCCTTTCTACACCATGTAGAACTTTAATTTCTACATCGTGTAAAATCTGGACCATGGCAACTCTCGGCGAACTGGAACGCTCTGTGATGGACCTCCTCTGGGACTCGACGGAACCGCTGACTGCCGGAGACATCCGGGACGGGCTGGCGCGCGGCAACGACACCGACACCGGCAAGGATCTCGCCGTGACGACCGTGCTCACGGTGCTCTCCAGACTCGAAGCGAAGGACTTCGTCACGCGTGATCGCGACACGCGACCGCACCTCTATCACGCGTCCACGAGCCGCGCCGCGCACATGGCCGAGCTCATGCACGAGGTGCTCGGCGCCGCGCCGGATCGTGAGGCGGTGCTTGCGCGCTTCGTCGGGCAGGTGAGCCCGAGCGAGGTGGCGACCCTGCGCAGGATGCTCGACGGCAAGTAGTGTGACCGTCACCTGGGTGGCGCTCGCGGCGTTGGCTATCGCGCTCGCCTGGCCTGTGCCGATCCTGTTGGCTCGCGCCGCGTGGCCGGCGCGCGCACCCGGCACCGCGCTCGTCGTCTGGCAGGCCATCGCCCTCACCGGTGGACTCTCGATGATCGGCGCGCTGCTGTCGTATGGCCTTGCGCCCTTCGGCGGCAACCTGGTCGACGGGCTGCGTGCCCTCCCGGGTTCCCTCCTCACCCGCTCGCTCCCCCGCGGCTCGGAGTTCAGCCAGATGTTCGCACTCAGTGGCGCGATCCTCCTCGGCATCCACCTGCTCCTCACCCTCACGACCACGCTCGTGCGGGCCGAACACTCGCGACGACGCCACCGGCAGCTCGTCGCGCTGCTGAGCGCTCCCATGCCGGAGCGCCCCGATACCAGGCTCATCGATCACGAAGCACCCGTCGCCTACTGCCTCCCGGGCACCACACGCTCGGTCACCGTGCTCTCGGCCGGCCTGATCGCGATCCTCGACGATGAGCAGCTGCGGGCCGTCATCGCGCACGAGCGCGCCCACGCGACGCAGCGACACCACCTGGTGCTGCTGGCATTCCGCGCCTGGCGTGGGTCGCTTCCCTGGTTTCCCATCGCCACGCGAGCTCACGAGGCCGTCGCGATCCTGGTCGAAATGCTCGCGGACGACCGGGCCCGCCGGGTGGTGTCCGACGAGACGCTGGTCCGTTCGATAGCCATCGTCGCCTCCGAATCACCGGACGCGACCGTTGCGGCGCTCACGCCGGACGGATCGAGCGCCATGGCAGCCGACAGCCCGTCCGCAAGTCGCCGGATCTCGCGCCTGGTCGACGGTATGCCGCGTCTCGGTCTCCCCGCGCGGGTCTTCGCCGTGGCCTGCGCGGTCGCCCTGGTTGCGGTGCCGACGGTACTGCTGCTCTGGCCGGCCTTCCGCTAGCCCTCACAGAATCAGCGCGCCGTTTTGTGGTCCGTGCGGTTGCTGTGACGCCAGCACGGACCACAAAACGGCGCGCTGTCGCTAGGCGCGGGCGGCCACGCGCTCCCAGAGGGCGTCTGCCTGCCGCAGGGTGTCGGCAAGCGTCCCGTTGCTGTCAATGACCACATCGGCGATGGCGAGTCGTTCGGCGTCGGTTGCCTGCGAATTGAGTCGGTGGGTCGCCTCCTCGCCGCTGAGACCCCTGAGCTCCATCAGCCGCGACATCCGTGTCTCTCTGCTCGCGTTCACGACGACCACGAGGTCGAACCGGTGGTAGTCGTCGCCCTTGGACGCCTCGACCAGAAGCGGGACGTCGTAGACCACCACCGCATGCGGGTTCCGTTGGGTCGCCTCGGCGAAGAGCTTCGTCGTGAGCGCTTTCACGGCCGGGTGGGTGATTCCGTTCAGGTCGAGCCTTGCTTGCGGATCGGAAAAGACGATGGCTCCGAGCGCAGCGCGATCGAGCGAGCCATCCGAAGTGATGACGCTGTCGCCGAACCGCTCCGCTATCGCGACGAGCCCCGGAGTGCCAGGCTCGACGACTTCGCGGGCCAGCAGGTCAGCATCGATGTGGATGGCGCCGCGCTCCGCGAGGCGTTTCGCAACAACAGTCTTGCCGGAAGCGATGCCGCCCGTGAGCCCGATGAGATACACGCACGCAATGCTAGCGGCCGGGCATCCGGGACCTTAACGTGGAAACGGCCGTGCCATGGCGGCACGGCCGTTCGACGGTGGAGCGACTAGCTGTTCGAGGAGAGCTTCTCGCGAAGAGCGGCGAGGGCCTCGTCGTCGGCGAGGGTTCCCGCGGACTCGGAATCGCTCGAGAACGAAGAGCCCGCTGCTGCTGCCGGCGCCTCGGTGACGTTGTCGTCAGCCGTTGCGACCTGCTTCTTGTGGGCCTCCCAGCGAGCCTGGGCCGCAGCGTAGTCCTGCTCCCACTTCTCGCGCTGGGTCTCGAAGCCTTCCTTCCACTCGTTGGTCTCCGGGTCGAAGCCGTCGGGGTACTTGTAGTTGCCCTGCTCGTCGTACTCGGTGAGCATTCCGTAGAGTGCCGGGTCGAACTCGGTGCCCTCCGGATCGACGCCCTCGTTCGCCTGCTTCAGCGAGAGCGAGATGCGGCGACGCTCGAGGTCGATGTCGATGACCTTGACGAAGACCTCGTCGCCGACCGAGACGACCTGCTCGGCGAGCTCGACGTGCTTGCCGGACAGCTCCGAGATGTGCACCAGGCCCTCGATGCCCTCCGCCACACGCACGAACGCGCCGAACGGAACGAGCTTCGTGACCTTGCCCGGTGCGACCTGGCCGATCGCGTGGGTGCGGGCGAAGACCTGCCACGGGTCCTCCTGGGTCGCCTTGAGCGACAGCGAGACACGCTCGCGGTCAAGGTCGACCTCGAGGATCTCGACGGTGACCTCCTGGCCGACCTCGACGACCTCTGAGGCGTGCTCGATGTGCTTCCACGAGAGTTCCGAAACGTGAACGAGGCCGTCGACGCCGCCCAGATCGACGAATGCGCCGAAGTTGACGATGGACGAGACGACGCCCTTGCGGACCTGGCCCTTGGCAAGGTTGTTGAGGAAGGTCGTGCGGCTCTCGGACTGCGTCTGCTCGAGCAACGCGCGGCGGCTCAGAACGACGTTGTTGCGGTTCTTGTCGAGCTCGAGGATCTTGGCCTCGATCTCCTGGCCGAGGTACGGCGTGAGGTCGCGGACGCGGCGCAGCTCGATGAGCGAGGCCGGGAGGAATCCGCGGAGTCCGATGTCGACGATGAGACCGCCCTTGACGACCTCGATGACCGAGCCCGTGACGACGCCATCGGCATCCTTGATCTTCTCCACATCGCCCCAGGCACGCTCGTACTGAGCGCGCTTCTTGGAGAGGATGAGGCGGCCTTCCTTGTCTTCCTTCTGGAGGACCAGCGCCTCGACGCTGTCGCCGACCTGGACGACCTCAGAAGGGTCGACGTCGTGCTTGATGGAAAGCTCACGTGAGGGGATGACTCCCTCGGTCTTGTAACCGACATCGAGGAGAACCTCGTCACGGTCGATCTTGACGACGATTCCCTCGATGAGGTCGCCATCATTGAAGAACTTCAGCGTCTTTTCGACCGCGGCGAGAAAGTCTTCAGCAGATCCGATGTCGTTGATGGCGACCTGCTTGGGGCCGGCGGTCGTTACGATTGTCATGTAGTAGTTGCTCCAGGATGGACGTGCTTTCGAAAGCACAATTTTCGGGCCGGTCGCAGAGTGATAGTGGTGCGGAGTGCTGATGTTGAGTTTCCGCGACAGGCAGGCGGATAGGATGCCACAAATGTGACATTCCAGCTTAGCGCTTTGTGAAGGCCGAGGCCAGTCCGCTCAGGTTGGCGAGTCCGGTGCCGCCGCTCGCAGTTCTGTGGCGAGAATTCCGCGCATGAACTCGAATTCCGTCTCATAGATGTGTGCGGACTTGACGATGAAGACGAGCCGCCCGACGGCGAGCCCGAGGCCATGCGCGACGCGATGCTGGAGGTCGGCCAGCTCGACGAGGTTTCCATAGCCCTTCGCGCCGAAGTCGATGCTGTGCGCATACACCACCTGCTCGACGGCCCCGTCGCGCAGCCAGAAGTCGAGCATGCTCACGCACGGGATGTAGCTCGTGTCGCTCAACGGCTCGAAGGTCGTGATCGTTGCCGATCTCGACTCCGGATCCTTAGTGAGCCGGTCGATTACCCAGGCCACCTGGTCGAGGCCGGTCGCGCCGTAGTCGAAGAGCCTGCTCGCATAGCTCCGAGCGTTGCCGAGTGCCTCGACCCGCGCGTGATCGGTGAAGTTGGCGTGCATCCACGCGAGGCGTTCCGGGTCGGCGAGGCGCGCAATGATCGCGTCGTCCGCGCGGGGCGAGGCAATCGTGAGGGTTGCCTGGCTCACCTCCAGTATGGGCAGGGCGTCATAATGGCTCGCGCGGCCGTCAGAGAGGATGCGGCGGGCGATCCCCAGCCAGGCCTCGCCGATCGTTTCAGTATGGATCGCGATGTCGCGGTCGCTGATCGTCGTCATGACACGAGCCTAGTTCGCGACGATGCTCCGAATTGCCGGCTCGAGCTGTGGATGCTCGAACTCGTATCCGGCTGCGCCGAGCCGCTCCGGCAGTACCCAGCGGCTCTTGAGGACGAGCTCGGTTTCGGTGCGGATGACCGCCGAGCCGACCTCGAGCATCCAGCGCGGGGTGGGGATGCCGAAGGGCACGCCGAGCGCACGACGTAGAGTGCGCATCACCGTGCGGTTGTCGGAGGGATTCGGCGAACTCGCGTTGATGACGCCGTCGAGGTCGCCGCGTGTGCGCAGGAACCGGATGATTCCCAGTACGTCGGCGATGTGGATCCAGCTGAATTTCTGCGAGCCGCCTCGGGCGCGGAACACATGGAATGTGCCCGCCGCACGTCGAGCGGCGGTCGAGAACCACGGCCCGTCGACCTGTGGACCGCCAAGGCCGAATTTGGCCAAACGGATGAGCGGAAGCAACGCGCTCCCATCGCCCAAAACGATTGCCATGCGCAGGGCGACGCGACGCGTGCCCGGAAGCTCGCCATCGAAGAATTCCTTCTCCCAGGCCCGCGCGACGTTCACGGAGAATCCCTCGCCGAGTTCTCCCGTGGACTCCGTCATCGGCCGGTCATCGGCGTGGCGATAGATCGTCGCCGTCGAGGAGTTGATCCACAGCGCCGGCGGAGCGTTGCAGGCACGGATGGACGCGGCGAGTTCGCGCGTCGTATCGACCCGTGAGCGGAGGATCTCCGCACGGTTGTGCGGGTTGTAGCGGCAGTTCACGCTCTTGCCCGCGAGGTTCACGAGCAGATCGGTCCCCTCGAGCAGGTCGGTGATTGCGACGGTGTCTCCCCACGTCGCATCCGCTCCGCCGCGACCGATCAGCCTGACCGCCGCACCCTCTGCGCGGAAGGCCGCGGCGAGATAACGCCCGATGAAACCCGAGGCCCCCGCGATCACGACACGGTCGGTCATAGAAGCTTCTCCCCCGGCCGGATCTCATAGTGGAAGGATCCGGAATACTCGTAGAGCCTACCGATCAGCGGCAGGTCGATCGTGACCGAAACGTGTTGCGATTCGGTCTCGTCGTCGAAGCGCTCGAGCAGGGTCACGATCGGCGCGAACATCCGAGGGATTCGCATACGACGGTCCCCCATCCGGAGCGCCAGGCCGGTCGACGAGAGTCGTAGCGCCCCGTCATCTATGACAGCCGAGAGTTCTGATCCGTAGCGGCGAGCGATGCCGAGATGATCGACGAGACCCGCTGGCTCGGCGGTGATCGCGTCCCGCATCCGCCGATCAGCTTTCGGGAAGTGGAAGGTGCGCGTCGCCACAACCGCGACGAAACCCCGGGCGTCCACGACGGGATGATTGAGCACAGTGAACGGCACATCGTGCTGCCATGCCGGGAATATCACGCCCTGCCTGCCGAGCACCCAGAGCACCGGCCAGAGCCACCGCCGGGGTGTCCCGACGACATCGAAGATCCCCATCCCGACGCCGGAGCTTCCGGGCGGAATCGCACCGAAGTAGGACATCAATCGCGGATGCAGCCGCGCGATCGCATCGCCGAGCACCACCTCGTACGGCGAGAGACGCTGCGGTTCGGCCGACATCGGATGCCTACTTGAGCAGCGCCGCCTTCAACGTGTCGAGACCGACGCCCCCGATGTCCAGGGCCTTCTTATGGAAGGCCTTGATGTCGAACGCGGAACCCTCACGGCGCGCATACTCGTCGCGGAGCTGCTCCCAGATCCGTTGGCCGATCTTGTACGACGGCGCCTGTCCGGGCCACCCGAGGTAGCGGTTCACCTCGAAGCGCACGAACTGGTCGTTCATGTTCACGTTGGCTCTCAAGAAACCGAAGGCGTGGTCGCCGGTCCACTTCTCCGAGCCATCGGGCAGATCCTTCTCGAGGTGCACACCGATGTCGAGCACGACGCGTGCCGCGCGCATCCGCTGCCCATCGAGCATCCCAAGCCGGTCCGCTGGATCGTCGAGATATCCGAGCTGCTCCATGAGACGCTCGGCGTAGAGCGCCCAGCCCTCAGCGTGCCCCGAGGTGCCCGCATTGCGGCGCCAGGTGTTGAGCTGTGCCTTGTTGTAGACGGCCTGGCCAAGCTGCAGGTGATGGCCGGGAACACCCTCGTGGTAAACCGTGGTCAGTTCACGCCAGGTATCGAATTCCGTCACGCCCTCCGGCACGCTCCACCACATGCGGCCGGCGCGGGAGAAGTCATCCGTGGGCGGCGTGTAGTAGATGCCGCCTTCCTGGGTCGGTGCGATCATGCACTCGAGCCTCCTGACCTCTGGTGGGATGTCGAAGTGTTGGCGCGATAGCTCTTCGACCGCGCGGTCGCTCGTCTCCTGCATCCAATGTTGCAGTGCGTCGGTGCCGTGCAGCTTGCGGCTGTCGTCGGAATTGAGGAACTCGATGGCCTCCTCCACCGAAGCGCCTGCCTTGATCTCGCGAGCGATCGACTCCTGCTCCTCCGTCATCCGCGCAAGCTCCTCGATACCCCACTGGTAGGTCTCGTCGAGATCGACGGTGGCGCCGAGGAAGTCGCGCGAGGCGAGGGCGTAGATGTCTCGCCCGACGGCATCGCGCTCAGGAGCGTGCTGCGCGAGCTCGTTCCTGAGGAAATCGGCGAGGGTTGCGTATGCGTTGGCCGATTCTTGAGCGCCGGCGGCGAGGTCGTTCCTGAGGGACTCCGGGAGGTCGCGGTCCCGCGCTTTGGCATCGGCGGCCAGCTCGAAGAAGAACCCGGTGTCGGCCACCTGCTTGCTCGCCTGGGTGATGATCTCCTTCACCTGGCGGATCGCCGGTACGTTTCCCGCGGCGATGCCGGTCCGGAGCGTCTCGATGTAACCCTTCATCGCCGCGGGAAGGTTGTGGAGGCGCTTTGCGACGTGCACCCAGTCCTCTTCGGATGCGGTGGGCACGAGATCGAAGATTTCGCGCAGTCCCTGGGCCGGACTCGCGATCACGTTCAGGTCACGCTGGTCGAATCCTGCCTCGTGCTTGTCGATCGACAATTGCAGCTCTCGGCTGAGGTCCATTTTGGTGACCGCATCGATATCGTCCGCCGGGGTCGCGGCCTGGATCCTGGCCAGGGTCTTCCTGACTTCGACCATGGCGCGCTCAGCACCGGCGGGCGAGTAGTCCGCATATTCGCCCTCCCGTCCCGGACGCCCGACGTACACGCGGTACTCCGGGAACAGGTCGAGCTCAGTATCGACCCAGTCTTCGGCGATCGCGTCGATTTCCGTCGTTGTGCGAGCGCCAGCGGCCTCGGTGTCATCAGTCATGACACGAGCCTAGAACGGGATGGGACCGTCGACAGGACGGCCCCATCGCCCGCGCCGGAATTCTATTCTTTGTCGAGGTCGGTGTTGAGTAGCTCGGCGAGGCCGTCGAGGGCCGTCTCGGCCTGGTCGCCTTCCGCGCTGATGGTGACCACTTCGCCGTGCCCGATCCCGAGCGAGAGCACCCCGAGAATGCTTGCGGCATTGACGCTCTTTCCGGAGGCGCTGGTGAGGGTAACGGGCACGCCGGCCTTGGCGGCGGCCTGGCTGAACAGCGAAGCGGGGCGCGCGTGCAGGCCGACGCTCGAGGCGACGGTGACGGTGCGTTCTGGCATTTTTAGCTCCTTGCTTTTCTGTCGTTCACTGTTATGGCTCGATAGTGACTTTGATTGCCTCGCCACGAGCGACGATCTCGATGGCCTCGAGAACCCGGGTGAGCGGGAGGCGATGCGTAATCAGGTCGGCTACGGGAACGGCTCCCGACGCGATGAGCTCGAGCGCGCGCCTGTTCTGCGCGGGGCTCGAGCCGTTCACTCCGACGATCGTGAGTTCACGGTAGTGCACGAGGTTCGAGTCGACCGTGATGTTCGGCCTGTCCTTCGGGAGCCCGCCGAAGAGACTCAGGCGACCCCGCCTTGCGAGCATTCGGAGCCCCTGTTCCTGCGCGGCGCCCGAGGCTGCCGCGGTGATCACGACATCCGCGCCACGTCCCCCCGTCGCTTCCAGCACCGCCGCGACCGGATCGGTCGACTCCGACGCGATGGCGACGTCGGGGTGCACGAGGTCGGCCGCGATCGCAAGGCGCTCGGCATTGAGATCGATGAGGATGATCGTGGCCGCTCCCCTGGCGCGCGCGAGGCGAACATGGAGGCATCCGATCGGTCCCGAGCCCACCACCACCACGACGTCACCCTCGCCGACCCTGGCGAGCTCCTGGCCGTTGAGCACGCAGGCAAGCGGTTCGGCGAGCGAGGCTTCCGCGAAGCCGAGCGAGTCCGGGATGCGGTTCAAGCCGTCGACCCGCAGCACCTCACGCGGGACGATCATGTACTCCGCGAACCCGCCGGGGAACTGATAACCCATCGACAGCTGGTTTGGGCACACGGTGAACTTGCCGGCCAGGCAGTCAGGGCAGGTGCCGTCGGGAATCGCCGCGATGACCTGCACGCGATCGCCCGTCGACCACTCCTCCACACCGTCGCCGATCTCGGTGATCTCCCCCGCGATCTCGTGACCCATGACCTGCGGCGGTGTCATATTCGGATGTCCCGATCGAGAGATCTTGACATCCGTGCCGCAGGTGGAGCAGTTCCTGACTCGTATCTTCACTTCGCCAGCGGAGACTCGGGGTTCCAGAATGTCCTCAAGGCGGATGTCTCCGGGGGCGTAGAACCTCGCTACCTTCACGTATTCCTACTCGTCTTCCGGATCCGGTTTGAGCAGCTCGTAGACCTCGTCGCTCGTGGTCGCGGCCCGCAGAGCGGCAGCCCTGTCGGAGTCGAGGAGCACGGTCGCCAGCTGGGAGAGCAGGGCGATGTGCCCGTTTCCGCGAGCAGCGATGCCCACGCAGACTCGTACATCGTTGCCGTCCCAGTCGACGCCGTCCGGAAAGCGCAGCACCACGAGGGCGTCGTTCTTCACCGAATCCTTGCCGGCGAGGGTGCCGTGCGGAATCGCGACACCCTCTCCGACGAAGGTCGAAACAGACCGCTCCCGCTCGAGCATTGCGTCGATGTAGGAGGCATCGATCGCGCCGGCTTCGAGGAGGGCTGCGCCCACCTGCCTGATGGCGTCCTCCTTGTCGTTCGCCTTCTCGGCGAGACGAATCGATGAATCAGCCAGCAGGGCTGTCAGTGCGGGCGCTGCTTCGTCGACCATTCTCAGACCTCGAACGATTCGCCGTTTTGGATCGCCTTGACGATCTTGGCGACGGCAGGATCACCCAGGAAGAGCTGGAAGGGCACGACCGGCACATCGGGAACCGTGTGCCGTGCGCGCTCCGCCAACCCCGCCTGGGTGAACACCAGGTCGGCGTCGCTCGGGATGTTGGCGACGGGCGAATGCTCGACCGTCACCCCGTTCTTCGCGAGTTGCTTCTTGAGGGTGCTGGCGAGCATGACGCTGCTGCCCATACCCGCATCGCATGCAACGATCAGCTTCTTGATGCTGGATCCGTCGATGGTTGCCATTGTTGTTCTCCTTTGATGGATGGCTATCTTCAGGTCGCCGGAACGGCGGTCTTCGATGCCTTCTTATTCTGCGCGCTCTGTTCCTTCGCCGCTTCGAGATCGATCGAAGCGTCGATGGCGGATTCCTTGCGTCCGAAACCGAGAAGCAGCGCGCCGACCACAAACGTGACGGCTGCGGCCAGCACGATACCGATCAGGTTGAGCGCGATGTTGTTCGGTGGCGAGACGAGACTCCACGCGATCACGCTTCCTGGGGAGGCGGGACCGACCAGACCGAGACCCCAGATCGACTCCCACAGCACGCCGGTCGCGCCGCCGACGATCGCCGCGACGACGAGGATCGGCTTCATGAGCACGTACGGGAAGTAGATCTCGTGGATTCCGCCGAGGAAGTGCACGACCATCGCCGCGGGAACCGTCGGACGGATCGCGCGCGGCCCGAACAGCAGCATCGCGGTCAGGATGCCGAGGCCGGGGCCGGGGTTCGACTCGATCATGAAGAGGATCGACTTACCGGCGGAAAGTGCCTGCGCGGAGCCGAGCGGCGTGAACACGCCGTGGTTCAGTGCGTTGTTCAGGAACAGCACCTTCGCCGGCTCGACGATGATCGACACGAGCGGCAGGAGATGGATGTTGACGAGCCAGTTGACGAGCTGACCGAGCCCCTGCGCGATCCAGAACGTGATCGGGCCGATCACGTAGATGCCGAAGACCGCCATGATCCCGCCGATGATGCCCGCCGAGAAGTTGTCGACGAGCATTTCGAAGCCGCCCTTGACCTTGCCGGCGATGTAGTTGTCCCACAGCCTGAGCAGCAGGGCGGCCAGCGGGCCGAGGATGAAGGCCCCGAGGATGTTCGGGCCGATGTCGGCGATCGACTTGTAGGAGATCGGCGCGGCGCCGTTGAGCGAGATCGAGACGAGGCTGAGCGCGACGGGCGCGATCATCGCTCCGACCGTCGCGACGGAACCGACCACGGCGCCGCGGGTGCCATGCACCATGCGACCGCCTGTATAGCCGATCAGGATCGGGATCAAGATGCTGATCAACGGTCCGACGATGCTGCCGATCTGAGTGGTGATGGGCAACGGGTGGGCGGTTGTGCCGGCGATCGTATTGATCCATCCGGTGGGGATGAACAGCGCAGTGATGAGACCGAAGGCGATGAACGCGCCGAGGTTAGGCATCACCATCCCCGCCAGGAACGCGCCGAAGCGCTGAATCCTGGCGCGGGCACCGGTACCGGTGGCCACTGGTGTGTAATCAGACATTCTGTTGGTACTCCTTCGTACGGTCGGGGACTGAACGGATGTGTAGTTGTACGGCGTACTACGTGGCCACGAATGGCCGATCCAGGTCTGGCTGCCACACCAGCTGGACGTTGTCGTAGGCGATATCGCCCGGTCCGGGTACGGATGTACCAGGAAGACTTGCGGCGGCCGCGCCCCAGGCCAGCGCCTCGAGCATCGCCGACTCGTCGTCGCTCTCATCGACGGAGAACTTCGAGAGGAATCCGGCGAGAAAGCAGTCGCCCGCGCCGACGGTGCTGCGCGGCCGTCGCACGATGGACTCGCCGACGACCACACCTGATCCGCTCACCATCACCGCTCCGTCGGCGCCGAGGCTCACGAGCACTCGTTCGACACCGGCCGCACGGATCTCCTCCGCCGCGGCGATGACGTCGGCGATCGAGTCAAGGTCACGCCCGACGACCGCGGCGAGCTCCGCCCGGTTCGGCTTGATCACTCGGGGACGAGCGGCGAGCGAGGCAACTAACGCATCGCCGCTCGTGTCTATGGCGAGGTGCGCCTCGAGCGCCGAGACGTGAGAGGTCAGCTTGAGCAGCTGCTCCCCCGCGAATTCGGGCGGGACGCTCCCCGAGATGACGACCCAGTCCCCGGCCGACACGGTGCCGGAGAGCACCTCCGTCAGCACGGTCAGGTCGGATGCCGAGAGCGGCGATCCTGGCTCGTTGAGCTTGGTGACGGTGCCGTCGGGCTCCGCGACCGTGAGGTTGGAGCGCGTTCGCCCGCTCACCGGAACGTACCGGGCGGATACGCCGGCGAGATCCAGGAGCGCGCTCAGCTCCGCGCCCTCGGCGCCGGCGACCGGTAGCACGGCGATGCTCTGCGTGCCGTTCATGGCGAGGGCGCGGGTGACGTTGACACCCTTGCCGCCGGGTTCCAGCACGGGCCCGGAGGTGCGCAGCACTGCGCCACGACGAAGGCGATCGACCTCCACCGTGCGATCGAGGCTCGGATTGAGAGTCAGGGTCACGATCACACGATCACCACCCTCGGCCCGGCGTTTTCGATGTCTTCCGCGAGCTCGACATCCAGCTCGACGTCCGTGATCACCGTGTCGACGACGCTGAGAGGCGCCACCCTGGCGAAGTCCTCGCGGCCGAACTTGCTGTGGTCGGCGAGCACGACCGTGCGACGCGCGGCCTCGATGAGCGAGCGCTTCACCGTGGCTTCGGCGAGGTCAGGCGTGGTGAGCCCGCGCTCGACGCTGATGCCGTTGGTGCCCATGAAGGCGACATCCGCGAAGACGTCTGCGATCTGCGCCTTCGTCCAGTCGCCGACGGCCGCGAGTGTGCGACCGCGGACGATGCCGCCGAGCAGGTGCAGGACTATGTTCGGACGCGAGATCAGGATGTTCGCGACCGGGATCGAGTGGGTGACCACCGTCAGCTCACGGTCGGTGGGCAAGAGCTGCGCCAGCCGTGCCGTGGTGGTCCCCGCGTCGATGATGATCGATCCGCCGTCGGGCAGTTCGTCGAGGGCGGCGCGCGCGATGCGCTCCTTCTGGCCGGCCGCATGGCCTTCACGGTCGGCGACACCCGGCTCGATTCCCAGTCGTTCGACGGGGATCGCGCCGCCGTGAACGCGCCTGAGGACTCCCCGCCGCTCGAGCGCCGTGAGGTCGCGGCGAACGGTCTCTGGGGTAACGGCGAGGTCTCTGGCGAGGCCCGCGACCTCAACGCGTCCGTTCGCACGAGCAGTCTCCATGATCTGCTGGTGTCGCTCGGGAGCGTACATTCGGACCTCTTTGTCGTAGCGAGGAACAGACATTCAAATGTTGTTCTGCGCTTATATAAGTCTGTTTATGTCCGCTTGTCAATATCCGGGGCATCCGCGTGTCACAAGAGACGGCGGCGCTGACGGAGACAACGGCCCGCGGCGGAGAAACCGCCGCCCGCGGCGGAGAAAGTGCTTCGCGGAGGCAGTTATGACTCCCTCCGCGAGGTGTTTTCTCCGCCGCCGGCGATCAGCGGGTGGCGACGACCAACGGGACCGCGAACTCCGGCCCGGTGCTAGTGTGCGGCGGCGTCCCAGTTCTTGCCGGAGCCGACCTGCACCTCGAGAGGCACCTTGAGCACAGCGGCGTGACCCATGCGGTCCCGCACGATCGCGGTGAGCACCTCGAGTTCCCCCTCGGCCACCTCGAACACGAGCTCGTCGTGGACCTGGAGGAGCAGGCGGGACGAGAGCTCCTTTGCCGCAAGATCCTCGGCCACTCCGAGCATGGCGATCTTGAGGATGTCGGCCGCAGAACCCTGGATCGGCGCGTTGAGCGCGGCGCGTTCCGCGTTCTCACGCAGTACCCGATTCGACGATTTGAGGTCGCCGAAGGGGCGACGACGCCCGAAGATGGTCTCGGTGTAGCCGTCCTCGCGTGCCTGCTCGACGACGCTGCGCAGGTAGTCGCGCACGGCACCGAAGCGGGCGAAGTAGTCGCTCATGAGTTGCTTTGCCTCGGCGGTGTCGATCCGGAGCTGCTTCGACAGGCCGAAAGCGCTGAGGCCATAGGCAAGGCCGTACGACATGGCCTTCACCTTGGTGCGCATTGTCGGGGTGACCTCGGATGGCTCTACGTGGAAGATGCTCGATCCGACGAAGCGATGCAGGTCCTCTCCCGAATTGAAGGCTTCGATGAGCCCGGCGTCGCCGGAGAGGTGGGCCATGATCCGCATCTCTATCTGCGAGTAGTCGGCGGTCAGGAGGGTGGTGAACTCCGGGCCGCTCTCGAAAGCGGAGCGGATCTCCTTGCCGACGGCCGCGCGTACCGGAATGTTCTGCAGGTTGGGGTCGGTCGAAGAGATGCGACCCGTACTGGTGCCCGTCTGGTCGTACCGGGTGTGCACGCGATGGTCCGCCGCGATCGCCCTTTCCAGCGTCTCCACCATCTGGCGCAGCTTCGTCGCGTCGCGGTGTTGCAGCAGCAAGTCGAGGAACGGATGCGGATTCTGTTCCTGCAGGTCGGTGAGCGACGCGGCATCCGTCGAGTATCCGGTCTTGTTGGCTCGGGTCTTCGGCATCCCGAGATCTTCGAACAGCACCTGCTGCAGCTGCTTCGGCGAACCGAGGTTCACCTCGCGACCGAGCTCGGCGTAGGCGCGGGAGGCGAGATCCGCCGCCGTCTCGCCCAGCTCGTGATTCAACCGGGCGAGGATCTGCGCGTTCACGGTGATGCCGGCGCTCTCCATCGCCGAGATGACCGGGATGAGCGGCAGTTCGATGGTGTCGAGCACTCGCCGGGAGCCGTCGTCCAGCCTCTCGGCAAGGTATTCGGCCACGCGCAGCACATACCAGGCCTCGGTAGCGACACTCGCCGCCTCAATATCGGGCACGAGTTGATTGGGATCGGCTTCGGCAAGTCGCTCGCCGAGGAAGTCGTAGGCCTGACCAGCCAGGTTCTGCGCGTGCCCACCAGGCTTGAGCAGCCATGCCGCGATCGTCGTATCGAAGGCCACGCCGCTCAGGACCAGCCCGGCCCTCTCGAGGGTCTTGATCGCGCGCTTGGAGTCGAAGAAGTACTTGGGTGCCGGGCTGGCGAGCCAGGCCTCGAGGGCGGTGTAATCGGGTCTGCCGGATGCCCACGGCACGTAGGCGGTGTCGCCGCTCGACGCGAGACCGAAACCGGCGAACCCGTCGGCGGTGTACTCCAGCTGCACGCCGAGCGGCTTCGTTCCCTTGGCGGAGACCGTGTCGAGCCAGTGCCCGAGCTCCTCGTCGACGAGCGTGCGTACCCCGGGGATGCCGACTCCGGCCTCGGCGACCGCCTCCTGCCCGACTTCGGACGAGACACTGTCGCCGGCGGCGGCCGCGATCTTGAGCACGCGGTCGAGAAGGGTGCGGAACTGCAGCCTGTCGAAGACCTCGCGTACCGCCGCCTCATCGATGGGGCGACGCTCAAGGTCCTTAGGGCCGATCGGGAGCGTCACATCCGTGAGGAGATGGTTGAGTCTCCGGTTGCGGATGGCGTTGTCTTTCTGCTCCCGCAGCTTCTCGCCGACCACTCCCTTGATCTCATCGGCGTGGGCGAGCACTTCGTCGAGGCTTCCGTATTCCGTGATCCACTTGACGGCGGTCTTCTCACCGACCTTGTCAATGCCGATGAGGTTGTCGCTGGTCTCCCCGACCAGGGCCGCGATGTCCGGGTACTGATGAGGCTCGATGCCGTAGCGCTCGAACACGGCGTCGCGGTCATAGCGCTTCAACTCCGACACGCCCCTCGCGTTCGGGTAGAGCAGGGTCACGTCATCGTTGACCATCTGGATGGCATCGCGATCGCCCGAGACGATGAGGACACGGAATCCCTGCTGTGCTCCCTGGACCGCAAGAGTGGCCAGGATGTCGTCTGCTTCGTAGTCCTCCTTCGCGACGGTGGTGATTCCCATCGCGTGGAGGGCCTCCTCGAGCAGAGGGACCTGGCCGATGAACTCGGGAGGAGTCTCCCCCCTGGTGCCCTTGTACTCGGGGTACTCCCGCGTTCTGAAGGAATAGCGCGAAATATCGAAGGCGACGGCGAGGTGGGTGGGCTTCTCATTCGCCAGCAGATTGATCAGCATTGCGATGAACCCGTGGATGGCGTTGGTGTGCTGTCCATCGCGATTCTGGAAGCTGTCGACCGGGAGCGCGTAGAACGCCCGGAAAGCGAGCGAATGTCCGTCGATTACGAGGAGGGTAGGCTTTTCGTTGTCCGGCACGGAGTCAGCCTATCCGTGGCCGCCGACAGGCCGAAGCCCTGCACTGAGGAAGCCCATGACGACCTTTCCCGAGAATCTCGCGCCAGAACTGATCGAACGACTGGTGAGCAGCGGCGGCGGCGAACTCGCCAGAAAGATGGGCATCGAGTTTCTCGAACTGTCCGCCGAGCGCTCGGTCGCCACCATGCCGGTCGAGGGGAACACGCAGGTCATCGGCATCCTCCACGGGGGCGCGCATGTCGTTCTCGGCGAGTCCCTCGGATCCGTTTCATCCGCCATCCACGCCGGCCCGGGTCGCGTCGCCGTCGGTATCGAGATCAACGCGAGCCACAGCCGCTCCATCGCCTCAGGCACCGTGACGGCGGTCTGCACCGCGATCAGCCTCGGCCGCACACTGGCGACCCACGAAATCGTCATCCGCGACGAGGAGGGCCGCCGGCTTTCGACGGTACGGATGACCAACTTCCTCAAGGCGCGATAGCCGAGGTGTCGAGCGAGCCGCTCTACTTCTTCGCGGAGAGCTGCTCGATGATCGCCTGCGCGACATCGTGCATGGTGAGGCGACGATCCATCGACGCCTTCTGAATCCAGCGGAAGGCCTCCGGCTCCGTGAGGCCCATCTTCTCGTTGAGCAGCCCTTTCGCGCGGTCGACGAGTTTGCGGGTCTCGAACCGTTCGACGAGGTCGGTGACTTCTGCCTCGAGCGTGATGATCTGGGCGTAGCGAGCCAGGGCGATCTCGATCGCCGGCAGCAGGTCGTTCGGAGTGAACGGCTTGACCACATAGGCGAGCGCACCGGCCTCGGTCGCACGCTCAACGAGTTCCTTCTGGCTGAACGCCGTTAGGAGGACGACGGGGGCGATGTGATTCTTGGTGAGGCGTTCTGCGGCCGAAATTCCGTCGAGCAGTGGCATCTTGACATCCATGATCACGAGGTCCGGACGCAACTCGGTCGCGAGGGCGACCGCTGTTTCGCCGTCACCGGCCTCGCCCACGACCTCGAAGCCGTTGTCACGCAGGGTCTCGACGATATCAAGACGGATGAGCGACTCATCCTCCGCGACAACTACTCGGCGAGGGGTCTGTTGGGCGGTTTCCTGGTCTGTCACGAGCTAAAGCCTACGGTATTGGCGAGCGCGCCAGCGTGCGCGCCGCCGGATGTCGGCATCATCCGTGCCCGCCCCGGGACTTGAACCCGGACGCCGTGAGGCACCGCATTTTGAGTGCGGCGTGTCTGCCGATTCCACCAGGCGGGCTAGCAAGCTCAGTGTATTGCGACCGTCCACGTGGGCGCGAATCGCTCGCGGTCGCCAGCGAGCCGCGTGTGGTGTAGACCGGGTAGGTGCATCCCGACTACTCCGAACTGCTCGCCCAGCGACTGGCCGAAGCGGATGACGCCCTCCGCACCGCACAGTCAGAACTCGATGCCGTGCTCGTCGCCAGGGCGACCAATTCGGCGGACGACGAGCACGACCCGGAAGGCTCGACGCTGTCAACGGATTGGTCTCGCCTCACGGGAGTGGTTCGAGCGGCCAGTGCCCGTCGAATCGCGATCGAGAACGCCGTGGCGCGCCTCGCGACAGGCGTATACGGGCGCTGCTCCTCCTGTGGCCTGCCCATCGCCGAAGGGCGGTTGATCGCGCGCCCCGAGGCTGAACTCTGCATCGACTGCGCACAGAAGAGCGGGCCGACGCCGTAATGGCGCACGCCGCAGCCCGTGTCCCCTAAGATTTCCTCAGTCCACTCTGAAGGAGTCGCTGTGACGAACGCTTCCGGAACCCCGCCCACCCCGGCCGGGTGGTACAAGGACCCGTCGGGGCTGCCTCACCTCCGATGGTGGGATGGCACGCAGTGGACCGAGCACCTCCACGACCGCTCTCTCGAGGTCTACGGTGCCACCGCGAAGGCCGTCGTCGGCCCGGACACGCCCGTGTACAACTTCTTCATCTGGTTCATGGCGGTGTCGCCGGCGCTCTCGATCATCAATCTCCTGAGTTTCGACATGGGCTCATACATGAAGCGCTCGATCTCGGCAACGCCCACCGTTCCCAGCGCCTCCTCCATCACCCTGAGCATTTTCGGGTGGGGCCTCTATCTCGTCTCCGTGCTGTTCGCCGCCCTCGATTGGCGAAAGCTGCGCAGGGACGGCTACGTTCGGCCGTTCCACTGGGCGTGGGCGTTTCTCTCCGCCGGCGTCTACGTCATCGGGCGCTCCGTCGTGGCCCGTCGTCGCTCCGGACGGGGAATCGCGCCGATGTGGGTCTGGATCGCGTTCGCGGCGGCGTCGATCGTCACCAGTATCGTCATTGTCGTCGCCGTGATCGCGGCCGTGATGCCGAGCATTACGGCGTATGGCGCCTGAGACCGAACGAAACAAAGGGCGGTCGACGCGAGCTCGTCTGCCGCCCCTCGTTCGCTAGCCGGCCGCGTAGGCCGGGGCCACCTGGTTGTGCGCGTCGCCGATGCGGTGCACGCGCATGTCATTCGTACCGCCGGAGATCCCGGGAGGGGAACCGGCGATGACGACGACCTTCTCGCCGAGGCCCGCGCGTGCATTGCCGACCAGAACGTCGTCAACCTGCACGAAAAGCTGGTCCGTGTGCGTCTTGCGGTCGACCAGATAGGTCTCCGTGCCCCAGACCCAGGCGAGGCGGTTTCGGATGCCGTCCTCCGGCGTAAACGCGATGATCGGGATGCGGTGACGCAGTCGCGACATGCGTCGCACCGAGTCGCCGGTCTCCGTGAACACGCAGAGGTACTTGGCCTCGACGAACTCGGCTACCTCGGCGGCGGCGAGCGTGATGGCTCCGCCCTGCGTGCGCGGCTTCGTACCGAGCGCCGGAATGCGCTCGAAGCCGTGCTCCTCCGTCGAGGTGATGATTCTGGCCATGGTCTGAACGGTGATGACCGGGTACTCGCCAACGCTGGTCTCACCGCTCAGCATCACGGCATCCGCGCCATCCAACACGGCGTTGGCGACGTCGGAGGTCTCGGCGCGCGTGGGAATGGGGCTGGAGATCATCGACTCGAGCATCTGGGTGGCGACGATGACGGGTTTCGCCATGCGGCGCGATAGCTCGATGGCGCGCTTCTGCACGATCGGCACCGCCTCGAGCGGCAGTTCGACGCCGAGATCGCCACGGGCGACCATGATGCCGTCGAAAGCGTCGATGATGGCCTCGAGGTTGTCGACGGCCTGTGGCTTCTCGATCTTCGCGATCACGGGGAGCTTGGCGCCCTCCTCTGCCATGATCTCGTGGACCCGGATGATGTCCTCAGCGTTGCGCACGAAGGACAGCGCGATCAGGTCGGCCCCGAGCTTCAGGCCCCAGCGCAGATCGGCTTCGTCCTTCTCGGAGAGCGCGGGCACGTTGACGGCGACGCCGGGAAGGTTGATGCCCTTGTTGTTGCTCACGGCCCCCGCGACGACGACCTCGGTCGTGACGACGGTCCCGTCGGTCGCGAGCACTTTGAGCTTGACCTTGCCGTCGTCGATGAGAAGCGGATCTCCCGGCTTCACATCGTTGGGAAGGCCCTTGAACGTGGTGCTGCTAATCTCCCTGGTGCCGAGGATGTCTTCGGTGGTGATCTTGAAGATGTCCCCTACGGCGAGGTCGTATGGACCGTTCTCGAACTTGCCGAGACGGATCTTCGGGCCCTGAAGGTCGACGAGCACCGCCACGGCGCGCCCAGAATCGATGCTCGCCCTGCGGATGTTCTTATAGACCTCCTCGTGCACGTCGTAGCTGCCGTGGCTGAGGTTCATGCGGGCCACGTCGACTCCGGCGTCCACGATCGCGCGGATGTTCTCATAGCTTGAGGTTGCCGGGCCGAGCGTGGCGACGATTTTTGCGCGTCTCATGTGATTCTTTCTGTTGGGTGTTCAGATCGCGAAAGACGAGACCGTTGCCTCTGTCGTCTCGCGCAGGTGCTAGATGGCGATGGCTCGATCGGTGGGTCGGATGGGCGACGGCAGTTGCGTCTCGCCCTCGAGGTAGCGGTCGACGGCGGCCGCAGCCGCGCGACCCTCCGCAATCGCCCAGACGATGAGCGACTGGCCACGACCCGCGTCGCCGGCGACGAACACGCCGGCCTCGCTGGTCTGGTAGTCGGCATCTCGCTCGACGTTGCCGCGGTCCATCGGAACGCGCAGCTGGTCCTCGAGTTCGGCGCTCTCCGTTCCGGTGAATCCCAGGGCGAGCAGCACGAGATCGGCGGGAATCTCCCGCTCGGTTCCGGCCTTCGGCACGCGGCGTCCGTCGAGGTACTCGGTCTCGGCGACGCGGATGGCGCGCACCTCCCCGACCTCGTTGGCGAGGAACTCGACCGTCGACGCGAGGTAGACCCGTTCGCCGCCCTCCTCGTGCGCGCTCGATACCTCGAACAGCGTCGGCGACATCGGCCACGGCTGGTGTTCCGGCCGCTCGGAAGGCGGCTGGATGCCGATTGCGAGGTTCGTGACGGACAGCGCCTTCTGGCGGTGGGCCGTTCCGATGCAGTCGGCGCCGGTGTCGCCGCCGCCGAGAACCACAACGTGCTTGCCCTCCGCGGTCAGCTGGTCGATGACCGTGTCCCCGGCGCCGACACGGTTCTGCTGCACGAGGTACTCCATGGCGAAGTGCACCCCTGAGAGGTCGCGGCCGGGAATCGGCAGGTCGCGGGGATTGAGCGCTCCGGTGGCCACCACCACGGCGTCGTATCGCGCGCGCAGGTCGTCCCAGGCGATGTCGACGCCGATGTTGACGCGGGCTCGAAAACGTGTTCCCTCGGCCTGCATCTGCTTCAGACGCGTCTCGAGGTGCTTCTTCTCCATTTTGAAGTCTGGGATGCCGTAGCGCAGGAGACCGCCGATGCGGTCGTCACGCTCGAAGACGGCGACGGTGTGCCCGGCGCGGGTGAGCTGTTGAGCGGCAGCAAGCCCCGCTGGGCCGGAACCGACGACCGCGACGGTCTTGCCGGTCAGGCGCTCCGGCGGGTGCGGCTCCACCCAGTCGTTCGCGAACGCCTGGTCGATGATCGACACCTCGATCTGCTTGATCGTGACCGCGGGCTGGTTGATGGCGAGTACGCACGAGCTCTCGCACGGCGCGGGGCAGAGGCGACCGGTGAACTCGGGGAAGTTGTTCGTGGCGTGGAGGCGTTCTATTGCCTGGCGGCCCTCCCCGCGCCACATGAGGTCGTTCCATTCCGGAATGAGGTTTCCCAGCGGGCAGCCGTGATGGCAGAACGGGATGCCGCAGTCCATGCAGCGCCCGGCCTGCTTACGTGTCGTGGCCGCGTCCCCCTGCTCGTAGACCTCTTTCCAGTCCATGAGCCGAAGGGCGACGGGTCGACGTGCCGGAAGCTCCCGCTCCCGAGTCTTCAGGAATCCCTTGGGATCAGCCACCGGTCACCTCCATGATTCTGGTCCAGACCACATCGCCATCGGGGTCGAGACCCTCTTCGACCGCCGTCGCACGCGTTGCCAGTACGGCAGCGTAATCGCGCGGAAGCACCTTGACGAATCGAGACACGGCTTCGTCGAGGTTGTCGAGCATTCGCTTCGCCACCGCGGAATCGGTCTCATTGGCGTGCTGTTCGAGCAGATCTTTGACGATCTCGATGTCGCCGGCCCCGAGAGGCAGGAGTTCCAGCTCACCGGAGGCCAGCGAGTCGCGATTGACCCGCTCGGGCTTGAGGTCGTAGATGTAGGCCGTGCCGCCCGACATTCCCGCGCCGAGATTGCGACCGGTGCCGCCGAGGATGAGCGCGAGCCCGCCGGTCATGTACTCGAGTGCGTGATCTCCGACTCCCTCGACGACGGCCGTCGCGCCGGAGTTGCGCACGAGGAAGCGTTCGCCGACGATGCCGCGCAGGAACATGCTGCCCTGGGTCGCTCCATAACCGATCACGTTTCCAGCGATCACGTTGTGCTCGGCGGCGAAAGTGCTCCGACGGTCGGGACGGATGATGATCCGGCCGCCGCAGAGACCCTTGCCCACGTAGTCGTTGCTGTCTCCCTCGAGCCGCAGCGTGATGCCGCTCGGCAGGAAAGCTCCGAACGACTGCCCGGCGGTTCCGGAGAGGTTGACCTCGATGGTGCCGCTCGGAAGACCGTTCTCGCCGTGCAGCACCGTTACCTCGTGCCCGAGCATCGTGCCGACAGCGCGCTCGGTATTGCGAATCGGCAGCGAGATCGACACGTGTTCGCCGCTCTGAAGCGCGCCGGAACTCTGACGGATCAGCTCGACGTCGAAATGCTTCTCGAGCTCGTGCTTCTGCTTCGTCACGTTCGAACGGGGCTCTTCCGCGCCGAACTCCGGGCCGCACAGGATCGGCGACAGGTCGAGGCCGTCGGCCTTCCAGTGCTCGATCGCGCGATTGACGTCGAGCAACTCGGCATGGCCGATCGCTTCCTCGATCGAACGGAATCCCAGTTGCGCGAGGTACTCCCGCACCTCCTGGGCCAGGAACTCGAAGAAGTTGACCACGAACTCCGGCTTGCCGGAGAAGCGCTTGCGCAGCTCCGGATTCTGAGTGGCGACGCCGACGGGACAGGTATCGAGGTGGCAGACGCGCATGAGGACGCAGCCGGATACCACGAGCGGGGCCGTGGCGAAGCCGAACTCCTCGGCTCCCAGCAGAGCGGCGACGATGACATCCCGCCCGGTCTTCATCTGCCCGTCGACCTGCACCACGACGCGGCCGCGCATGCCGTTGAGCATCAGCGTCTGCTGGGTCTCGGCGAGCCCGAGCTCCCATGGCGTCCCGGCGTGCTTGAGGGAGTTGAGCGGGCTCGCGCCCGTGCCGCCGTCGTGGCCGGAGACCAGCACGACATCGGCCAGCGCCTTGGTCACGCCGGCCGCTACGGCGCCGATGCCGGACTGGCTCACGAGTTTCACGTGCACGCGAGCCTCGGGGTTCGCGCGCTTGAGGTCGAAGATGAGCTGTTTGAGGTCTTCGATCGAATAGATGTCGTGGTGCGGCGGTGGACTGATGAGGCCGACGCCGGCGGTCGCGTGGCGGGTGCGCGCGATCCACGGGTACACCTTGGCCGGGGGGAGCTGGCCACCCTCACCTGGCTTCGCCCCCTGGGCCATCTTGATCTGGATGTCGGTGGCGTGCGTCAGGTACATGCTGGTGACGCCGAATCTGCCCGATGCGACCTGCTTGATGGCACTGCGCCGCGCCGGATCGAGCAGTCGGGCCGTGTCCTCGCCGCCCTCACCCGTGTTGCTCTTGGCCCCGAGGCTGTTCATCGCGATGGCGAGGGTCTCGTGCGCCTCCGCGCTGATCGAGCCGTAGCTCATCGCCCCGGTGGAGAACCGCTTGACGATGGATGCCACCGACTCGACCTCGTCGAGCGGAACCGCCGGCCGCATGCCCTCGCGCAGCTTGAACAGCCCGCGCATGGTCATGAGGTTCTCGGCCTGATCGTCCACCAGCTTCGTGTAGTCGCGGAAGATGTCGTAGCGCCGCGACCTCGTCGCGTGCTGCAGGCGGAACACTGTGTCCGGATTGAACAGATGGGGCGGACCGTCACGGCGCCACTGGTACTCCCCGCCGGTGGCGAGGCGCTCGTGGGCGCTCACGGCGCCGTCTTCCGGGTACGCCGCGGCGTGGCGCGAGGCGCTTTCAGCCGCGATGACGTCGATACCGACGCCTCCGAGCAGGCTCGAGGTGCCGGTGAAGTACTGGTCGACGAACTCCTGGTTGAGTCCGACAGCCTCGAACGCCTGCGCACCCGCGTAGGAGCCGACGACGGAGATGCCCATCTTCGACATGATCTTGAGCACGCCCTTGCCGAGTGCCTTGATGAGGTTCCTGACAGCCTTCTCGGGTGTCAGGCTGGTGATCATCCCGCTGCGGACGAGCTCCTCCGCTGATTCCATCGCCAGATAGGGGTTGATGGCCGAGGCGCCGTAGCCGATGAGGAGGGCGACGTGGTGGACCTCGCGCACATCGCCCGCTTCGACGATGAGGCCGACCTTCATCCGGTTCTCGGCACGGATGAGGTGGTGATGCACCGCGGCGAGCATGAGCAGCGAGGGCACCGGCGCGAATTCCTTGTTCGAGTCGCGATCGGAGAGTACGAGGAAGAGTGCGCCGTCGTCGATAGCGCGATCGGCTTCTTCGCACATCGCGGCGATCCGCTGTTCCATGGCCTTCGGGCCCTGGTCGACGCGGTAGAGGCCCTTGATCGTCCGAGTGGGGTTGAAGCCTTCGCGCGACGACCGTGGCGCGATGTGCTGGATCTTCGCGAGTTCGTCGTTGTCGATCACCGGGAAGTCGACGACGACCTGCCGCGCGTGCTCCGGGGTCGCGTCGAGCAGGTTGCGCTCCGGGCCGATGCCGAGCTTGAGGGAGGTGACGACCTCTTCGCGGATGCTGTCCAGAGGCGGATTGGTCACCTGCGCGAACTGCTGGGTGAAGTAATCGAAGAGCAGCCGCGGGCGCTCGCTGAGCACGGCGATCGGGGTGTCGGAGCCCATGGCCCCGAGTGGCTCCGCACCGGTCTCGGCCATCGGCTTGAGCAGGATGCGCACCTCTTCCTCCGTGTAACCGAAGGTGCGCTGGCGCCGAGTGACGGATGCCGGCGTGTGCACGATGTGCTCGCGGTCCGGCAGGTCTTTGAGGTTGATGCGACCGCTGTCCAGCCACTCTCCCCACGGCTCGGATGCGGCGAGTTCGCTCTTGATCTCGTCGTCTTCGATCAGCCGTCCTGCCTCGGTGTCGACGAGGAACATCTTTCCTGGTCGCAGGCGGCCCTTGCGGACCACCTTGCTCGGATCGATGCCGAGAACACCGATCTCGCTTGCAAGCACGACGAGGCCGTCATCGGTCACGAGGTAGCGACCGGGACGGAGCCCGTTGCGGTCGAGGGTCGCACCGACGACGGAACCGTCCGTGAAGACGAGCGCCGCCGGGCCGTCCCACGGTTCCATCATCATCGAGTGGTACTCGTAGAAGTCCCTGCGTGCCGGATCGATGTCGACCTGGTTCTCGTAGGCTTCTGGCACCATCATCATCATGGCGTGGGGTAGCGAACGGCCGCCGAGGTTCAGGAGTTCCACGACCTCGTCGAATGAGGCGGAATCACTCGCACCCGGCGTGACGATAGGGAAGATCGGAGTGAGGTCGCCGAGCAACTCGGATTCGAGCTGGGACTGGCGGGCGCGCATCCAGTTTCGGTTGCCCTGCACGGTGTTGATCTCGCCGTTGTGCGCGATCATGCGGAACGGCTGAGCGAGCGGCCACGACGGGAAGGTGTTGGTGGAGTAGCGGGAGTGCACGAGCGCGAGCTTCGAGGCGAAGCGCTCGTCGGAGAGGTCGGGATAGAAGGGCTCGAGCTGCAGGGTCGTGACCATGCCCTTGTAGACGAGGGTTCGGCTGCTCAACGACGGGAAGTAGGCGTTGAGTTCGCGTTCGGCGCGCTTGCGCAGCCTGAATGACCGGCGGTCGAGGGCGATCCCGCTGACGTCCTCGCCGCTGGTGCTCCTGAGGAAGATCTGCTCGAAGAACGGCATGGCCTCGCGGGCCAGGTTGCCAAGGCCCTCAGGGCGAACGGGAACCTCGCGCCAACCGAGCACCTCGAGGCGCTCCTGGGCGGCGAGGGCTTCGATGCCGTCCTTTATGGCGGATCGCTCCGCGTCATGGGTCGGCAGGAATGCGGTCCCGACCACGTATCGGCCGGCCTCTGGCAGCTCGAAGTCCACGACGGCACGCAGAAAGGCGTCGGGAATCTGTGTGACGATCCCTGCGCCATCGCCGGTGCCGGCATCCGATCCGATCGCGCCACGGTGTTCGAGGTTGCGGAGGGCGCCGAGGGCCGCGTCGATGATGTCGTGGCCCGCGGTGCCGCGCAGCGTCGCCACCATGGCGAGGCCGCAGGCGTCGCGCTCACGGCGCGGGTCGTACATGCCGGTCGCGGCTGGGATGGCACTAAAGCGGGAAAAGGGTGGCGTGAGAGCCATTCTGAACCGTCCTCACGAGGAAAATGGAGCGTGTGGGACTACAGCGGCCCGGAAAGATGAAGGCAAGAGAGCTTCGGATCCGGCCCGTTACCTATGATGATTGCCGCATTCGCTACGGCTGTGGGCCTGCCCCGCTTGTGACGGACTTCTCGGCTTTCGGTGATCCGGACACTGTTGTGGTGACGAGTCCAGCCTCATTGCCGTCATCGTCGATATCCGAATACGTGTCCTCGGAGTCTACCGCAGGCGTGGGAGACCATTCACGTCCCGGGAGGTAGACACTCGGTTCGAGCCCGGGGTGGCGGCGGGCCTGCACAATCAAGATGACGAGTCCGACCACGATGGCGGCCCAGGAGGCCCAGACATTCGTGCGAACGCCGAGGAAGATGAGACTCGGATCGATACGCACCGATTCGAGGTAACTACGGCCGATTCCGTACCAGATGAGGTAGAGCGCGAAGACCTTGCCCCACTGCAGAGTGAACCTGTGCTCCAGGAACAGGATCAGGAGCACGCCCGCGACGTTCCAGATGATTTCGTAGAGGAACGTTGGCAGAAACAGCGTGCCGGATGGCAGTCCCGCGGGGAACGCCGGGTTAGACGACTCGATCTCGAGACCCCACGGAAGGTTCGTCGGCACGCCGAACAGCTCATGGTTGAAGTAGTTGCCGAATCGGCCGAATGCCTGGGCGAGGAGCAGGCCTGGCGCGAGCGCGTCGGCGAAGCTCCAGAAACGCACGCCGGCGATCCTGCATCCGATATACGCGCCGATGGCCCCGCCGATGAGTGCCCCGAAGATGGCGATGCCCCCCTCCCAGATGTAGAGGGTCTTCAGAAGATCTTTGCCGGGGCCGAAGTAGTCGTCGGGATGGGTGAGCACGTGGAAGACCCGGGCGCCGATGATGCCGAGCGGGACTGCCCAGAGGGCGATATCGAGCACCACACCGCCGTCGGCGCCCCGGTTCCTGAGCCTGCGCGCCGTCATGATCGTCGCCACGACGATTCCGACGAGGATACACACGGCATATGCGCGGATGTTGACGTCATAGGGGAACCAGGTGAGCCCGATGTCTCGAAGCCACTGACCGAAATTGAAATTCGCCCATGCCGCGCTTGGACTGGGAATGCTCAGGGGAAGAACCAAGTTCCTGGGTGCCTTTCGTGCTGAAGCTCAGGGTTAGCCAGCTCCTGGGTGGCCGACTCGGGGTGAACTAGCTAAGCGTACTGCCCGTCGCGAGCTCGGAAGCGGTGGATGCCACGGCCGCCACTCCCCCATCGGCAAGGGCCTTCACGAGGGCCGAGCCGACGATCGCGCCGTCCGCGTAGCCCAGGACTTCCCGCACCTGCTCCGCATTCGAAATGCCCAGACCGACGCAGGTGGATGTCGCGCCCGCGCGACGCAGGCGAGAGACAAGCGCTTTGGCCGCGGTGTCGACATCGCTGCGGGCGCCTGTGATGCCCATCGTGGAGACGGCGTAGACGAAGCCGCGGCTCTTCTCTATCGCCTGGCTGAGCCTCGCATCCGTGGACGACGGAGCGGCAAGGAAGACCCGGTCGAGGCCTGTTCGCTCGGAGGCCGCGATCCAGTCGTGGGCCTCGTCGGGAATCAGGTCGGGAGTGATGAGGCCGGATCCCCCGGCCGCCAGGAGCTCGTCGGCGAAGCGATCGACGCCGAACTGCAGCACCGGGTTCCAATAGGTCATGAGGAGCACCGGCGCGTCAACGCGTGCGGTTATCGCAGCGACGGCCTCGAAGGCGTGCTGGATGCGAAACCCAGCCTTCAGCGCGGTCAGCGTCGCCGCCTGGATGACCGGCCCGTCCATGACGGGGTCGGAGTACGGAAGGCCGAGTTCGATCACGTCCACGCCGTTCTCGGCGAGGGTGACGGCGGCATCGATGCTTGTGCGGAGGTCGGGAAAGCCGGCAGGCAGATAGCCGACGAGCGCGCCGCCGCCTGCGGCCTTGCGCTGCGCGATGACCGATTCGACCGACCTCATGACTGCTCCGCCCCGGCGTCGAGGATGTCGAAGTACCGCCCGGCGGTCTCCATGTCCTTGTCGCCGCGCCCGCTCAGGTTGACCAGGATGATCGAGTCGGGACCGAGCTCCCTGCCCAGCGTGATCGTTCCGGCCAGCGCGTGCGCGGACTCGATTGCGGGAATGATGCCCTCGGTTCTCGAAAGCAGGCGGAGTGCGCTCATGGCCTCGTCATCCGTGACCGGAAGATAGCTGGCGCGGCCGATATCGGCGAGCCATGCATGCTCCGGCCCGACGCCGGGGTAATCGAGCCCGGCGGAGATCGAGTGGGATTCGACCGTCTGGCCGTCCTCGTCCTGCAGGAGATAACTGCGCGCTCCGTGCAGCACCCCCGGCCGGCCCTTGGTCATCGTGGCGGCGTGGCGCGGGGTCTCCGCGCCCTCACCCGCGGCCTCGTAACCGTAGAGCGCCACCGATGGGTCGTCGAGGAAGGCGTGGAAGATGCCGATCGCGTTCGAGCCGCCGCCGACGCACGCCGTCACGGCATCCGGAAGCCTGCCGACGAGGTCGAGCACCTGCTGACGCGCCTCCTCGCCGATGATCTTGTGGAAGTCGCGCACCATGACGGGGAAGGGATGCGGTCCGGCCACGGTGCCGAGCAGATAGTGGCTGTTCTCCACGTTCGCCACCCAATCACGCAGGGCCTCGTTGATCGCGTCCTTGAGGGTGCGTGATCCGGCGGTCACCGGAATCACCTCGGCGCCGAGCAGTCGCATGCGGGCAACGTTGAGCGCCTGCCGTTGCGTGTCGACCTCGCCCATGTAGACGACGCATTCCATGCCGAACAGTGCCGCCGCCGTCGCCGTCGCGACCCCGTGCTGGCCCGCGCCTGTCTCGGCGATGAGGCGAGTCTTGCCGAGCCGCTTGGCGAGCAGGGCCTGGCCGAGCACGTTGTTGATCTTGTGCGAGCCGGTGTGGTTGAGATCCTCGCGCTTGAGAATGACCCGCGCGCCGCCCGCGTGCTGCGCGAACCGTGGAACCTCCGTGATGATCGACGGCCGACCCGTGTAGGTGGCATGAAGGTGCGCCAGCTCGGCCTGGAAGGTCGGATCGACCTTGGCGGCCCGGTAGGCCTCGTCGAGTTCGTCGAGGGCGGCAATGAGCGACTCGGGGACGAAGCGACCGCCGTATGGGCCGAAGTACGGACCGAGCTCGTCACGCAGGCCCATCAGCTGCCCAGAAATTCTGCAAGTGTGCGCACGGGATCTCCTGTGACGAGTGCTTCGCCGACCAGCACGACGTCCGCGCCGGCGTTGCGGTAGTGGGCGACATCGGCAGCGGTCTTGACCGCAGACTCCGCGACGCGGATCACGCCGGCGGGGATCTGGCCCGCGAGGCTGCCGAAAAGGCTCTGGTCGAGCTCGAAAGTGCTCAGGTCGCGAGCGTTGACGCCGATGATCCCGGCCCCGACCTCGAGTGCGCGGGAGATCTCGTCCGCGTTGTGCGTCTCGACGAGCGCCGTCATCCCGAGCTGGGTGCTGAGGTCGAAGAGACTCGACAGCGTCGACTGATCGAGGGCGGCAACGATGAGAAGGACGATGTCGGCCCCGGATGCGCGCGCCTCGAGCACCTGATACGGCTCGGCGATGAAATCCTTGCGGAGTACGGGCAGCTGAACGGCATCGCGCACCGCTTCGAGGTCGGCGAGCGAACCGCCGAACCTGCGTCTCTCGGTGAGTACGCTGATCGCACTCGCGCCGCCGGTCTCGTAGGAGACGGCCAGCGCGGCCGGGTCCGGGATCTCGGCGAGCGCACCACGCGATGGGCTGGAGCGTTTGACCTCGGCGATGATCTTCACCCTGTCGGACGGGGCGAGCGCCTCGAGTGCATCGATGGCCGATGGGCGCGCGATGGCGGCGGCCTCGACGTCGGAGAAGCTGCGCGCAGTTCGGCGCTCCGAGGCATCCTGCAGTGCCCCGGCTACCAGATCGGAAAGCACGTTGGCTATTGCTCTTTCGGAGAATACCTGGCGCCAGAGACGCCGTAGCCGAGTCTGGAGAGAACACCCCCGGCGATCAGACCGACGACCAGAAGCCCGACCGCGGCCCACACCACTGCCTGAAGGTTGAAGAAGAAGGCGATAGTGCCGATCGTGACGGCCACCAGCATGATGATCACAGCGGTCCAGGCGGCCAGCGAATTGCCTTCGCCAGGTTCTGACGTCTCGTCGCTCACAGCTCTCCTTCGTGTGTTCCCAGCAGAAAGTCTAGCGTGAGGTCGGATCGCTCCCGCCGCTGAGCGTGTCCCAGTCGGATACCGCATTCGCACCGGGATCCGCCGACTCGAAGCCGACGGGCTGGTAGCGGCGGGACGATCCCGGCCAGCGCCGCGACGTTACCAGGACGACGATTCCGAGGGCCATGGTGAGCAGCCCGATCACCGTCGCCAGCCACGGCCAAACCGTCTGCGAATAGGAGACCACGAGTGCGGCGACCGATGCCCCACCGCTGACTCCGGTGGCGGCGCTGACCACCGAGGCGGATGCCGCCACCGGATTCGCGATCGCGATGACACTCGAAAGCCCGATGGTGAATCCGATCAGCACCTGGAGTGCGCCGAGCACGGCACGGAACACAGGGCCGGCGATCGCGAGAGCGGCGACCAGGGCCAGCCCGGCGAGGGCAAGCGCGACGAGGCCTGGCGCGGCCGCCTCGCCCGTCACGGTGAGAACCGAATGACCGGCCTCCGAGCCTCCGAGCCGGAGCGTGTACCACTGCGAGGTCCAGGCGAGCAGGGTGAGCCCGCTGAGCACGATCGCGCCCAGAAGACTGATGTTCTTGAGACCCCGTGCGCCTTTCATCAGGTGACTCTGCGCATGGCGTTGGCGACCGCGACTGCACGAAGTGGCGCTGCCGCCTTGTTCAGAGTTTCCTGTTGTTCGGTCGCCGGATCGGAATCCGCGACGAGACCCGCGCCGGACTGGACCCTCGCCATGCCTCCCGCGATCGTGGTCGTGCGGATCGCGATGGCGAGATCGAGGTCGCCCGCGAAGCCGAAGTATCCGACCACTCCCCCGTAGACGCCCCGCTGCGCCACCTCAAGCTCGTCGATGATCTCAAGCGCGCGCGGTTTCGGGGCGCCAGAAAGAGTGCCGGCGGGGAAGGTGGCCCTGAAGACGTCGAGTGAGTTCGCATCGGGCCGGAGATCACCCTCGACAGACGACACGAGGTGCATGATGTGGCTGAATCGCTCCACCTGCATGAACTCGGTCACCTCGACCGTGCCCGGCTTGCAGACCTTGAGGAGGTCATTCCGGGCGAGGTCGACGAGCATGAGGTGCTCCGCGCGTTCCTTCGGGTCGGCGAGCAGTTCATCCGCGAGGGCGAGGTCCTCCTCAGGTCCAACGCCGCGCGGACGCGATCCGGCGATCGGATGCATGTACACCCGCTCGTTCTCGACCTTGACGAGGGCCTCCGGCGACGACCCGACGATCCAGTATGGCTCGCCATCGGTCGAGAGGAGTGAAAGCAGATACATGTACGGGCTGGGGTTGAGGGTTCGCAACACCCGATAGACATCGATCGGGTCGGCGGTTATCTCGTGGTCGAATCGCTGCGAGATCACGACCTGGAAGACGTCGCCGTCGCGGATGTACCGCTTTGAGCGCTCGACGGCGAGATGGTAGTCCTCGGCCCGGATGCGCGGGACCGGGTTCGGGGCGATTTCGAGGTCGACCTCCGCGAGCCAGGCCTCCGCGGGTTCGGCCAGCGCCGCCTGCATCCGATCGAGCCGGGACTGCGCGCCACGCCACAGTTCGTCGCCGGGTTCGAGCCCGTCGTTCAGGGCCGTCGCAATGAGCAGGACCGATCCGGTGCGGTGGTCGACGACGACTAGTTCTGACACGAAGCTCAGCGCCTGCCCCGGCACGTCGAAATCGGCGGGCGGAGCATCCGGAAGGCGTTCGATCTGTCGGATGGCCTCCCAGCCGATGAAACCGACGAGGCCGCCCGTGAGCGGCGGAGCGCCCAGCACGTGCGGAGTGCCCCATCGCTCGTAGAGATGTCCGAGGGCCTCGAGGGGGGCGGTGGGAGCGTCGGCGCCGAGCGCTCGATCGGCGGAGAGTCCGTAGTCGAGCCAGATCGCGGCATCCGCCTTCTGCGTCAGGACGCCGAAGCTCGAGACGCCGATGAAGGAGTAGCGCGACCAGATACCACCCTGCTCCGCTGACTCGAGGAGGAAGGTGCCCGGCTCGCCCTTGGCCAGCTTTCGGTAGATGCCCACCGGTGTCTCGCCGTCCGCGAAAAGCTCGCGAATGACCGGGACCACGCGGTGGCCGCCGAGCAACGAGTCGAACTGCTCACGGGATGTCGTTTCATTCACCTGGCGCCCCTTCGCTGTCGGACCGGCCGATGACGGGCGCCAGAGGGTCGACGTCGAAGCAGGCGTGGGCGCCGGTGTGGCAGGCGGCCCCGATCTGCTCGACGGTCACGAGAAGGGTGTCGGCGTCGCAGTCGAATGACGCCCCTCGCACGTACTGGACGTTGCCGGACGTGTCGCCCTTGCGCCAGTATTCCTTGCGCGAGCGCGACCAGAACGTGACTCGTCCCTCGGTGAGAGTGCGACGAAGCGCCTCGGCGTCCATGTAGCCGAGCATGAGCACATCGCGCGTGTCCCACTGCTGGATGATGGCGGGCAGCAGTCCGTCGCTGTTGAAGGTCGCGCGTTCGAGGACGGCGTCAATCTCGACGCTGTTTATTGAATTCGTCATGGTCTACCTCACCGAAATACCCGCGGCCGCGAGTTCCTTCTTGACATCGCCGACCGTCAATTCGCCGTTGTGGAAAACGGATGCGGCGAGCACGGCGTCAGCCCCGGCCTCGACCGCCGGCACGAAATGCTCGACCGCGCCCGCGCCGCCGCTCGCGATGACGGGCACGGACGACAGCTCGCGCATGAGCCGCACGAGCTCGAGGTCGAAGCCGTTCTTCGTACCGTCCGCGTCGATGGAGTTGACGAGAAGTTCGCCCGCGCCGCGTTCGATCACCTCGCGGGCCCAGTCGAGTGCATCCAGCTCGGTCGCATGACGGCCACCGTGGGTCGTCACGACGAAGCCCGACTTCGTGGCGGCTGAGCGCTTCACGTCCAGTGAAAGTACGAGCACCTGCGCTCCGAAGCGGTCGGCGATCTCGCCGACGAGGTCCGGTCGCATGATGGCCGCACTGTTGAGTCCCACTTTGTCCGCGCCGCTGGCGAGCAGGCGGCTCACGTCATCGCGGCCGCGGACTCCCCCGCCGACGGTCAGCGGGATGAAGACCTGTTCGGCCGTTGCGCGAACCACATCGTAGGTCGTCGTCCGGTTGTCCAGGGTCGCGGTCACGTCGAGGAACGTAATCTCGTCTGCGCCCTGCTCGTAGTAGCGGCGGGCGAGCTCGACCGGATCACCCGCATCGCGCAGGTTTTCGAAGTTCACGCCCTTGACGACGCGGCCCTCGGCCACGTCGAGGCAGGGAATGACGCGCACGGCAACGGGCATGGTCAGATCCGAGCCGCGTGGATCGGGCTGACCAGGATGGCACGTGCGCCGAGTTCGTAGAGCCTGTCCATGATGTGGTTCGTGTCCTCTCGGCGGACCATGACTCTCACCGCCACCCACTCACTGTCCCGCAGCGGAGACACCGTTGGCGATTCGAGGCCGGGTGTGATGACGGATGCGGCTTCGATGAGAGCCGCTGGCAGGTCGTAGTCCATGAGCACGTACTGGCGGGCGACGAGCACCCCCTGCAGCCGCCGCTGGAGCGTCGTGATCCCGGGGACGTCCGGCTTGGCGCTGATGAGCACCGCCGTCGATTCGAGGATGACGGGGCCGAAGATCTCGAGACCCTGGGCGCGAAGCGTGGAGCCGGTCGAGACGACATCGGCCACGGCATCCGCAACCCCGAGCCGCACGGCGGACTCGACGGCGCCGTCCAGCGACACGAGCTGCGCCTCGACGCCGGCCCTCGCGAGGAAGTTGCCGACGAGACCGGGGTAGCTGGTGGCCACCCGGATGCCGGCCAGATCCTCGAGCTGTGTGAACCGGCCACGAATGCCCGCGAATCGGAACGTCGATTCGCCGAAATCGAGGCTGGCGATCTCGACCGCGCTCGATCCGGAGTCCAGCAGCAGGTCGCGGCCGGTGATCCCCACGTCGAGAGCACCTGACCCGACGTAGGTCGCGATGTCGCGCGGACGCAGGTAGAAGAACTCGACGTCGTTGCGCGGATCGACGACGTTGAGGGCACGCGGGTCGCGGCGGCCCGCGTAACCCGCCTCGAACAGCATTTCGGCGGCGGTCTCGCTCAGTGAGCCCTTGTTGGGCACTGCGATTCGCAACATCGTGGGTCTCTTTACTCGCTGTCGCAACAGCGTGGTCGATGGATGTGGTGGGGTCTGAACGCGCTCACAGATGTCGGTAGACATCAGCGGTCGTCAGGCCCTTCGCGACCATCAGTACCTGCAGGTGGTAAATCAGCTGTGAGATCTCTACGGCGGTCTCATCGAGGGACTGGTATTCGGCCGCCATCCAGACCTCGGCGGCCTCCTCGACGATTTTCTTGCCGATCGTGTGCAGGCCGGCATCGAGCTCCGCCACTGTGCCGGAGCCGGCAGGCCGCGACAGGGCCTTGTCACTCAGCTCTACAAAGAGATCCTCGAACGTCTTCACGGCTCAAGGCTACCGGTGTCTGCGAGTCAGCTGACGCCGAGCAGATCGATCACGAAGATGAGTGTGCGGCCGGAGAGCCGGTGACCCGCCCCGGCCGTTCCGTAGGCGAGGTGCGGCGGAACCACGAGCTGTCGACGTCCGCCGACCTTCATGCCCGGGATGCCCTGCTGCCAGCCGGCTATGAGGGAGCCGAGCGGGAAGTCGACCGACTGGCCGCGTCCCCATGAGGAATCGAACTCCTCGCCGGATTCGAAGTCGACTCCGAGGTAGTGCACATCCACCTTGTCACCCGGCTTGGCCTCGGCACCCGTGCCGATTTCGAGGTCCGTGATGATCAGGTCGACGGGGGCGTCGCCCTCGTAGAAGTCGATCTCGGGCTTGGTCTTGTTGAACTCAGTCATGCTGAATATCCAACCAGACTTTCGGCGGCCGCCCGCCGGCACTCCGTTCGTGCAGTTGCGGAGGATCGTGACGGCACGCCGCGGCCGCGCCGCGGGCGACGACGGCGTGCCGTCCTCCGCAACGGTCCGGCTAAGGGCCTGCGACCGGCCTGCGGACAGCCTGCGGCCGGCCAAGCGGTCAGTGGGCCTGCGCGGCGGCGGCCCTCAGCGTCGCGACCTGCCTGGCCGGATCGCCCGCGTTGAAGACGCTCGAGCCGGCGACGAAGGTGTCGGCACCGGCATCCGCTGCGATCCCGATCGTCTGCTCGTTGATGCCGCCATCGACCTGCAGCCAGACGTCGAGGCCACTCCTGGCCACGGCATCCCTCAGCAGCCCGAGCTTCGGCATGGTCGATTCGATGAAGGTCTGGCCCCCGAACCCGGGCTCCACCGTCATGACGAGCACCTGGTCGAACTCCGACAGAAGCTCCAGGTACGGCTCGATCGCGGTGCCGGGCTTGACGGCGATGCCGGCTCTGGCGCCGATCTCGCGCAGTCTTCTCGCGAGCGCGACCGGATCCGCCGCCGCCTCCACATGGAAGGTGACCGAGAAGGCTCCGGCCTCCGCATACCCCGGCGCCCAGCGATCGGGGTCGTCGATCATGAGATGCACGTCGAGCGGAAGGGGCGTGACGCGCTGCAGCGACTCGACCATGCCCTGGCCGAAGGTCAGGTTCGGCACGAAGTGGTTGTCCATCACGTCGACGTGCACGAAGTCCGCGGAAGCGATGCGTCCGAGTTCGCGCTCGAGATTCGCGAAATCGGCGGTCAGGATGCTCGGGTTGATACGCACGGCCATTCAGTCAGCCTAGAGGAGCACACCCCTGTGGGCCGGCGGCTCCCGACCCGAGACGTGCGATCCGTCGTGGTGGCGGAGAAACCGGGTCGCGGAGCCAGATATGACTCCCGCCGCGAGACGCGATCTCCGCCGCCCAGAGCGGTTGTTCCGCCGCCGCGACGTACCTCCGCCGCACTGGGTGTTTTCTCCGCCGCCAGCGGACGTTCGCGCGCGTCTGATGAGGACGACGACAGTTTCTGCCGGCTCTCCGCTCAGTCCGCGCGCTGCAGCAGGCTGATGAACATGGCGTCCGTGCCGTGCCGGTGCGGCCAGAGCTGCACGTGGCCGTCGGCCGCGCTGTCGCCCAGTTCGAGCGGGCGCTTGGTGACGTCGGCGAGAACCCCCGGAGTGTTCATCCGGGTGACACCGTCGACCCTGTTGAGCACGGTCTCCACGACGATCTTGGACTCGGCCAGATGCGGCGAACAGGTGACGTAAGCCAGGATGCCGCCAGGCTTCAACGCCTTCAACCCCGATTCCAGCAGGGCCCCCTGCACGCCCGCGAGTTCCGCGACGTCGCGCGGCTGCTTGCGCCAGCGGGCCTCGGGGCGCCTGCGCAGTGCGCCGAGTCCGGTGCATGGCGCATCGATGAGGACGCGGTCGAACTGCGCGGGCAGCTGAGCTCCGATGAGAGTGCCGTCCTGCGTGAGAACCTGCGGAGGATCGCGGAATACTGAAAGCGCCTTGCGCACGAGTTCAGCGCGCGCGGGCGTGATCTCGTTGGCGACCAGCGTTGCGCCACCTTCGCTGGCCTCGGCGGCGAGCAGCGCGGCCTTGCCACCAGGGCCGGCACAAAGGTCGAGCCAACGCTCTCCCGGCACGATGGGGCGGGCGCGGCTGAGGGCGAGGGCGGCGAGCTGGGATCCCTCGTCCTGTACGCGGGCACGACCCTCGTGCACGGCGGGCCACAGCGCGGGGTCCCCACCGTCGCTCACCGCCGCGACGGGCGAGTACTTGGCCTTCTGCGCACCTCGAATCTCCGAGATGGTCGCGAGCCCCGGCAGCGCGACGAGGCTCACGCGCGGTGCGAAATTGTCGGCGATGAGCAGATCTTCCAGCTCGTGCTCGCGGCCTTCGGCCGCAAGGGCCTGCCGGAACGCTCGCACGATCCACACGGGGTGCGAGTGTTCCAGTGACAGGCGTTCGTCGTCGTTGCGCGGCTTTGCCATCACGCGCCGATGCCACTCCGCCGGCTCACTGCGGGTGATGGTCCTGAGCACTCCGTTCACGAAGCCCGTCGCGGAGCGGGAACCGACCTCCTTCGCCAGAGAAACTGCCTCGTCGACCGCGGCATGCTGTGCCACTCGCATGGAGAGCAACTGGTGGGTGCCGAGCCGGAGGACGTCGAGGATGGGCGAATCGATATCAACGGTCGATCTCTGTGCAGCCAGCTCGATTACCGCGTCGTAGTAGCCCTGCTGACGGAGGGTGCCGTAGGTGAGCTCGGTGGCAAGGGCGGCGTCCCGGGGACCGAGGCGGGCGCGCTCGAGCTTGACGGGCAGCAGCAGGTTGGCGTAGGCATCCGATTCTCGCACGGCCATGATGACCTCGAGGGCGACCCGGCGCGCCGGCTGCACACGGGCGGCGACTTCGCGCCGCGGTGCTGCCCCGCGGTCGCTCACTCGGCCACCGTCGAACCTGCGACCTGGCGTCCGCGCCACCAGTCTGCCGCGTTCATCGATCTCTTCCCCGCCGGATGGACGACGATCAGCTCCAGGGGTTCGCTCGCGGTCCCGACGAGCAGACGACCTCCCCTGAACTCGAAGCGACCGGGCTGCAGTCCTGCCTCTTCCCCTGCGATCCTGGCCTCGACGATCTTGATCCTGGCGTCGTCGAATACGGTGAATGCTCCAGGCTCCGGCGTCACCCCGCGGATGCGGTTGTAGACGGATGCGGCGTGCCCCGTCCAGTCGATGCGCCCGTCCTCCAGCTCGAGTTTGGGCGCCAGGGTGATGTCGCCACCCTGGACTTCTGCGCGAGCCGTGCCGTCAGCCATCGCGTCCACGACGCGCACCAGCAGCTCGGCGCCCGCGAGTGCGAGTGAATCGAGCAGCTCTCCCGCAGTTTCGTGCGCGCCGATCGCCTGAGTGAGGTGGCCGTAGAGGTCACCGGCGTCGAGTTCCGGCACGAGTTGGAAGACGGAGGCTCCCGTGATCTCGTCGCCGGCGATCAGGGCCCGCTGTACCGGGGCGGCCCCGCGCCAACGCGGAAGCAGGGAGAAGTGCAGGTTGATCCAGCCGAGCCGGGGGGTGCTGAGGAGCGGTTCGCGGACGAGACCGCCGTACGCGGCGATGACGCCGAGGTCCGGCTGGAGCCGCTCGATACTCTCGGTCGCGAATCCTGCAAGCCGGTTGGCTTTGATCACGGGAAGCGCCAGCTCGTCAGCGGCCCGCGCGACGGGGGTGGCGGTGAGCTGCCTTCGCCTGCCGTGGGGCGAATCCTCGCGGGTGATGACGGCAGCGATGTCGTGCCTGCTCGCGCTCAGCGCCTGAAGACTCGGCACGGCGGCGGAAGGGCTTCCCGCGAAGACGACGACCAGATCAGTCATTGCTCGGCTCGGTCATTCTGGCCTTTCCGGGATCACGCGCGCTGGCCGGCCGGTGCCCTGCCCCGCGCCATCCTGCTCGTTGCTGTCGAACGACAGTGCGTCGTCGAAACGTACTTTCAGTGTAGGCAGTGCCGGGCGGCCTCCCGCTCCGTCCGCCCGCCTGCGCCTGCTCGTCGCCGTGCGGATCACCTCGGCCCGGAGGGCGGATGCCACGGCAGCGCCCTCCCCGTAGTCGAACCGTACGATTGCCCGCACGCCGCCCGCCGCAAGTTCCACCGGGCCGAGCACATCGACCCGATCGATCTGCGCGATGGATACGACCGCCCGCTCGACCGCCTCCACCGACCCGGTCACCGTGGCGACACGCACGGCGGGCGGAAAGCGCAGTCGTCGTCGATCCTCCAGTTCCGCGTGGGCGTAGTCTGCTCGACGCCAGGTGGCCAGTGCGGACGCCAGAGCGCCTCCCACCCCGACGAGCAGGCTCGTCGCACCTGGCGCTGCGAGGGCGACGGCGTTGCACCACCAGCGCAGACAGTCTTCGCCAACGCGGAGGCTCTCGCGGGCGACCATCCGCTCTCCGTCGAGCAGCAACACGGCGCGGTATCCACCCGCCGCGACGGGTTCGGCGCCCCGCGTTGCAATCACGAGGGCCGGCTCTGCTCCCACGGTGAGGATGGGCCGCTCCCCGTCGGCGGTGATGATGCGCACGCCGGGAAAGGCGCGACCGAGGTCCTCGGCGGTGCGACCCGCGCTGTGCCCGACCAGCCGCAGTTTGGTGCCATCGCAATTGGAACAGGACCACTCCGTCGCCAAAGCCCCGCACCATCCGCAGGCCGGTGTCGACCGAGCGGACCTGAGTCCGAGCGGCCCCTCGCACCTCGCGCACCGCGCGGACTGCCCGCAGCTTGCGCAGGCGAGGCGAGGCGCATAGCCGGGCCGGGCGACCTGCACCAGCACGGGCCCATGCTCGAGCGCGGCGCGAGCCTCACGCCACGCCGATGAGGGGATGCGCGCCTGGGCCGCCAGCCGGTCCTGCGCGGGCTGTTGTGCGGTCGGGATCACCCTCGGCAGGTAGGCCCGCTCGGGTGAAAGGGCGTCGAGCCATCCGATCTCGAGGAGCCGCTCGACCTCGGTGCTGCGCGAGTGTCCGAGGAAGAAGAGCGCACAACCCTGCGCCTCCTGGCGCACGAGGGCGGCGTCGCGCGTGTGAACGTATGGGCTCAGCGGCTCGACGTGCAGTGGATCGCCATCGTCCCAGATTGCGATGAGCGAAAGCCGCTTCGCCGGTGCATAGACGACGGACCGGTTGCCGACGATGGCGAGCGGGGTCTCGCCGAGGCAGGCGAGAAAGGCGCGGTAGCGGTCGGGGTTGGACTGCCTGGCGTCGAGGTGCACGACCCGTTCGGGAGGCAGTACCGCTTCGAGAGCGGCGACCAGCTGCTCCTGGTCACGGTAGTCGGGTACCACCAGAATCGCCGATCCGCCGCGAGCGAGCGCGTGTGTCGCGGCGGCGGCCATCTCCGTCGCCCAGTGACCGACCCAGCGACCACCCGGCACTTCGACGACGCGGGGAATCGCATCGATCGCGAGCCGGGCTCCGGAGGCGACTGCCGTCTCGACCCTCGTCGAATCGAAGTCGGGAACGTCGATAGTGTGTACCGGCCCCGCCTGCGCCGCGGTCTCCCCGGTGTCCCACACCTTCTCGACCCTGACCTGGCGCTTTGGCACCGCGAGGCGCACCACGTCGCTCGCACTGCCCGACGCGCGGTCGGCGACCCGACGCGCGAGGGCCCACACCTCCGGCGTCAGCACGCGCACGGGCGAGACCACGGAATCGAGGTCGCTCAGCGTTCCGGTGAAGTCGCCGCTGTCGGCGACCTCGATCAGGAATCCGTCGGCCACGCGCCCGGCAGAACGAAGGGGGACGCGAACCCGAACGCCCGGCATCGCCTCATCGGCAAGCGCGGCCGGAATGCGGTAGTCGAAGAGCCGGTCGAGCTGCGGCAGCGGTGAATCGATCAGCACCCGGGCCACGGTTCTCGAAAGAAGCGCCTCCGAGGCGGCCATGGCTAGAGACCGGCGACGCTTCGCAGTGCGTCCACGCGGTCGAGACGCTCCCAGCTGAACTCGGGAAGCTCTCGTCCGAAATGCCCGTAGGTCGACGTCGCCGCGTAGATGGGGCGCAGAAGATCGAGATCACGGATGATTGCTGCCGGACGAAGGTCGAACACCTGCCGGATGGCCTCGATGATCGAGGCCTCGGCTACATGGGCGGTGCCGAAGGACTCGACGTACAGGCCCACCGGAGACGCCTTGCCGATAGCGTAGGCGACCTGGACCTCCAAGCGATCGGCGAGTCCCGCCGCGACGACGTTCTTGGCGACCCACCGCATCGCGTACGCGGCCGACCGATCCACCTTCGACGGGTCTTTGCCGCTGAAGGCGCCACCGCCGTGTCGGCTCGCGCCTCCGTATGTGTCGACGATGATCTTGCGCCCGGTGAGACCCGCGTCTCCCTGCGGTCCGCCGATCTCGAAACGGCCGGTCGGGTTGATCAGGATGCGCGGGTTCACGCTTTCCAACTCGACCTTCGCCAGCACGGGACGGATCACGAGTTCCTCGACTTCGGCGCGGAGCTGGTCGGTGCTCACGAGAGGAGAATGCTGCGTCGAGATGACGACGGTCTCCACGGAGCGCGGCACGATGCCGTCGTAGCCGATGGTGACCTGGGTCTTGCCGTCAGGGCGCAGGTAATCGACGTCTCCCGCTTTGCGCACCTCCGCGAGGCGCTCCGCCAACCGGTGCGCGATCCAGATCGGAACGGGCATGTACTCACGCGTCTCGGTCGTCGCATAGCCGAACATGATGCCCTGGTCACCCGCTCCCTGGCGGTCCAGGTCGTCGAGACTCAATTCTTCCCGGCTCTCGAACGCGTCGTCGACGCCCTGCGCGATGTCGGGAGACTGCCCGCCGATCGACACCGAGACCCCGCAGGACCGGCCGTCGAACCAGACGTCTGAGGAGTTGTAGCCGATGTTCCAGATGCGATCGCGCACGATCGAGGGAATGTCCACGTACCCGGAGGTCGTGACCTCGCCGGCGACGTGCACGAGACCGGTGGTGACGAGGGTCTCGACGGCTACGCGGCTGTGCGGATCCACCCTGAGCAGGGCGTCCAGGATGCTGTCCGAGATCTGGTCGCAGATCTTGTCCGGGTGGCCCTCGGTCACCGACTCAGAGGTGAAGAGGCGTAGAGGTGTCTGCGATGCTGCGCTCATGGTTTGTCCCACTTCAAGAACGAATTGCCTGCCGACTGCGTCGGCGACGGACGGTTGCTGTACCCCGGATTTATCGTGCGCGGGCCAGCACGTCGAGCAATCGATCGGCGACGGATTGCTTGCTTCCCGCGGCCTCCATCACTATAGCTCCGAGCCCGTCCAGCATGATGACGCTGTTGCCGTCGGTGCCGAAACCCTCGGTCCAGCCGACCCTGTTGAGGACGAGATAGTCGCTGCCCTTACGGGCGATCTTGGCTCGGCCGATTTCGATGAGGGCATCGACATCCTGCTCCGTCTCGGCCGCGAAACCAACGATGACCTGCCCCGGGCGTCTGGTCCCCTGGAGGCCCGCGAGGATGTCCGGATTCCTCACCAGATCGAGCGTCAGCCGGTCACCCTGGGTTTCCTTCTTGATCTTCGATTCGGCGATGGACTCCGGTCGATAATCGGCGACCGCCGCCGCCATGATCACGATATCGGCGGGTGCCGCTGCTGCGGCGACCGCATCAGCGAGCTCCAGGGTCGAGACGACGTGCTTGATGCGAATGGATTCCGGAGCCGCGACCTCGAGGTTCGCCCCGATGAGGGTGACTTGCGCCCCACGCGCCGCCGCGGCCAGCGCGATGGCGATGCCCTGCTTTCCGCTCGATCGGTTGCCGATGTACCGCACCGGATCGAGAGCCTCGCGGGTGCCACCTGCAGTCACGACGATGCGCTTGCCAAGCAGGTCCTTCGGTCGGAGAACGGCGAGGGCCGCGGAGACGATCTCTTCAGGCTCGACCATCCGCCCTTGGCCCGAATCTGCACCGGTCAGCTGCCCGACACCGGGACCGACGACGGTCGCACCGCGTGAGCGCAGGGTGGCGACATTCGCAACGGTGGCCGCGTTCTGCCACATCTCGGTGTGCATCGCGGGGGCAATCACCAGCGGGGCTCGACTGGCGAGGATCGTCGTGCCGAGCAGGTCGTCGGCGAGCCCCCCGGCGAGTTTCGCGATCGTGTTCGCCGTCGCCGGCGCGACCACGATGAGGTCCGCGGCCTGGCCGATTGCCACATGGCGCACCTGTGCCACACCCTCGTAGAGGTCGGTGTGAACGGGATTGCGACTGATCGCCTCGAGGGTCGGCCTGCCGACGAAACGAAGCGCGGCATCCGTCGCAACGACGTGCACATCGTGACCGGCCAGAACGAGCAGACGGATGACGCCGACCGCCTTGTAGGCGGCGATGCCCCCGGTCACGCCAACGACGACGTTCAGTCGCTCAGTCATGGCCGGGCCGCAAGGGCGGAACTACGCGGCCGGCTCGGCCAGCGCCTTGACGACGAGCTTGTCCTCGTTGATCTCGTGCATCGCGACGGAAAGCGGCTTGTCATCGATGGTCGAGTCGACGAGCGGCCCGACGTTGTCGAACAGGCTGCCCTCGTGAAGGTCGGCGTAGTAGTCGTTGATCTGGCGTGCACGCTTTGAGGCGAAGATCACGAGGGCGTACTTCGAGTCGACCTTCGACAGCAGTTCGTCGATGGGCGGATCGATGATGCCCTTGGCGCGTTCAACCATGCGTGTTACTCCTGTTGGTTCTTGGGGATTGCCATCAATTCTACAACCTCGCGGGCCGCCTGGCTGACTTCGTGGTTTACCACGCGGTGATCGAACTCGTCCTGGGCTGCCAGCTCGACCTTCGCGGTCTCGAGCCTGCGCTGCTGCTCGGCCGAATCCTCCGTGCCGCGCCCGATGAGTCGGCGCACCAATTCCTCCCAGGTCGGGGGAAGCAGGAAGACGAGCACTGCCTCCGGCATCGCCGCGCGCACGGCTCTCGCCCCCTGCAGATCGATCTCCAGCAGGACGCTCTTTCCCTCTGCCAGCGCCTTCTCGATGGGAGCACGCGGCGTGCCGTAACGAAACGCGTTGTGCACCGTTGCCGTTTCGAGCATCTGCCCGGTCTCGAGCAGCCGGTCGAACTCGTCGTCCGACACGAAGAAATAGTTGACGCCGTCAGCCTCACCCGGTCGCGGGGCCCGCGTGCTCGCCGAGACCGAGAGGTGCACCTCCGGATAGTGCTCCCGGATGTAGGTCGAAACAGCGCCCTTGCCGACAGCGGTCGGCCCGGCAAGCACGACGAGACGCGATGTCGTGGCCGGGCCTGTGCGGTTCTCGCGGCGTTCCAGCCACGCCAGGAGTCTCCGTCGCTGCCGCACGCCGAGTCCGCCTACCCGCTTCGACTCGGCGATGTCCAAGTGCTCCATCGCCCTGGCCGCTCGCGTCGGTCCGAAACTCGGAATGCTCGTGAGCAGCTCGCGTACCCTGAGGCTCGCCTCCGGTGCCGAGGGCGGATCCGCCCAGGCGGCGTTCACCACGTCGATCGCGCTGCGCGAACGGTCGTGAATGGCCCGCTTGACCTCGGCACGAGCACGTCTCGCGGCGACGGCGGCATGGGCGGCGGCCGTGCGGTCAACGTCGGGTGGAGCTATCCGCGGCATTCGAACACCTCTCTCGCCGCGGCGCGCACTGCCCCGTCGATCCCGTCGGCCCCGGCCTCGAGGATACTGCGCGACGCGCTCACGACCGCGAAGGGGGCTGCCGGACCGTAGAGCGAGCCGAGCTCGGAATAGCGGGCCCCCTGGTGCCCGAAACCCGGCGCCAGCACCGGTGTCGACGGCGTTTTGGCCAGGGACCTCAAGTCGATTCCGTACTTCGCGAAGTCGACGGTCGCGCCGAGCACCACGCCGATCGAGCCGTGTTCCCCCGCCGACAGTTCGGCATTCCACCCCACCACGTTCCCGAGGATACTCGCCGCCACACTGCTGCCGGCCCTCTCCCCGGAGGAGATCGTTGCGGTCTGGATCTCGCGGGACTCTGGATTCGACGTGGCGGTGAGAACGAACAGGCCCTTACCGTTGTCCAGGGCGAGTCGCATCGGCGCCTCGATCGACCCGACCCCCTGGTAGGCGCCGATCGTCATGGCATCCGCCTCGAGAGGGCTGCCGGGCGTTAGCCACGCCTGCCCGTACGCTTCGACGCTGGTTCCGATGTCGCCGCGCTTGACATCCGCAATCACGACGAGACCGGCTGCGCGGGCCGCAACGAGCACGGCCTCGAGAGCCGCGAAGCCGACGGAGCCGTGGCGCTCGAAGAAGGCCACCTGCGGTTTGACGATTCCCGCCCGGCCTGCCGTCGCATCCACGACCCTGAGGCCGAATTCGCGGATGCCATCCGCGCTGTCGGGCAGACCCCACTGCTGGAGCAGATGCGGATGCGGGTCGATGCCGACGCAGAGTTGTCCGAGGCTGTCGAAGACCCCGTGCAGACGCGCGCCGAACCCGCCGACATTCATGGCAGCGGAGTCGTCAGCCAACCAGCACCGCCAGGCGTTCCGCTCGTTCGCTCGCGTAGTCCTGCAGCGACTTCACATCGAACCCGTCGCGGATCGCCTCGATGGATGCCACCGCGGCGCCGAGTTGCGCGATGGTCGTGAACAGTGGAAGATCCGCGGCCACGGCTGCCGCCCGGATCTCGTAGCCGTCGACGCGCGCGCTGCGGCCGCTCGGGGTGTTGATCACGACATCGACCTCCGAGCGGTTGATCAGGTCGACGATCGACGGCTCGCCCTCCGACGAGAGCTCGCCCTGATCGTACTTGCGCACCACGCGCGCCACGATCCCGTTGCGCGCAAGGATCTCTGCGGTGCCGATGGTCGCGAGGATGTGGAACCCGAGCTGCTGCAGGCGCAGCACCGGGAGGATGATCGCGCGCTTGTCGCGGTCGGCGACCGAGACGAAGACGCTGCCCCTGGTCGGGAGCCCGCCGTATGCCGCCTCCTGGCTCTTGGCGAAGGCCCTGGGGAAGTTGGAGTCGATACCCATGACCTCTCCGGTCGAACGCATCTCCGGCCCGAGCACGGAGTCGACGATGTTGCCCTCCTTCGTGCGGAATCGCTTGAAGGGCAGCACGGCCTCCTTGACGGCGACCGGCGAATCCATCGGCACGTGCGAACCGTCGGCCTCTGGCAGCATCCCGCTTTCCACCAGGGAACGGATGCTCTGTCCGACCATGATGAGCGAGGCGGCCTTGGCGATCGGCAGTCCGAGCGCCTTGGCGACGAAGGGGACGGTGCGGGACGCCCGGGGGTTGGCCTCGAGCACGTACAGCACCCCCGCGCCGATCGCGAACTGCACGTTGATGAGCCCGCGGACGCCAACTCCCCTCGCGATGGCGTGCGTGGCTTCGACGACCCGGGCGATCTGCTCGCGCCCGAGCGTCACCGGCGGGAGGGTGCAGCTGGAGTCGCCCGAGTGGATGCCTGCCTCCTCGATATGCTCCATCACGCCGCCGACGTAGAGCTCGGTGCCGTCATACAGGGCGTCGATGTCGATCTCGATCGCGTCGTCGAGGAAGCGGTCGACGAGCAGGGGATGATCGGGGCCGACGATGCCCTGATCGGCGACGCGGCGGAAATAGTCCGCGAGTGATGGGCTGTCGTACACGATCTCCATGCCGCGACCGCCGAGTACGTAGGACGGCCGCACGAGCACCGGGTAGCCGATCTCCTCGGCGACGGCGACCGCACCCCTGTAGTCAACGGCCGTGCCATTGCGAGGTGAGACCAGGCCCGCGGCGTCCAGTATCCCCTGGAAGAGCCCGCGCTCCTCCGCGAGGTCGATGGCCTCCGGTGTCGTTCCGAGGATGGTGACGCCCGCAGCCTTGAGGCCCTTGGCGAGCCCGAGGGCGGTCTGGCCGCCGAGTTGCACGATCACGCCGACCATCTCGCCACTCTGGCTCTCCGCGTGGATCACCTCGAGCACGTCCTCGAGGGTGAGCGGCTCGAAGTAGAGCCGGTCCGACGTGTCGTAGTCGGTGGACACGGTCTCGGGGTTGCAGTTGATCATGATGGTCTCGTACCCGGCCGCCGAGAGGGCGAAGGATGCGTGAACGCAGGAGTAGTCGAACTCGACTCCCTGCCCGATGCGGTTGGGTCCGGAGCCGAGGATGACGACCTTGCGGCGATCGCTCGGCCGCACCTCCGTCTCCTGGTCGTAGCTCGAGTAGTGATACGGGGTGAGGGCGGGGAACTCCCCGGCACAGGTGTCCACGGTCTTGAAGACGGGACGCACGCCGAAGGCGTAACGGATGCGCCGCACCTCGTCTTCACTCTGTCCGCGAAGCGCGCCGATCTGAGCGTCGCTGAAGCCGTGGTCTTTCGCGAGACGCAGGAGGGAGGCATCCAGCGGCCTGAACGACCCGATCTCGTCGGCGACCTCGTTGATGAGCACGATCTGGTCGATGAACCAGGGGTCGATCTTGGTGGACTCGAAGACCTCGTCGATGGTGGCGCCCGCGCGCAGCGCCTGCTGCACGGTGACGATGCGGCCGTCCGTCGGCACGGCGGCGATAGCGAGAAGGGCGTCCTTGTCGCCCGGATCGCCGTCCCAGTGGAAGCTGCTGCCGCGCTTCTCGAGGGAGCGAAGCGCCTTCTGCAACGCGGTCGAGTAGTTGCGACCGATCGCCATGGCCTCACCGACCGACTTCATCGTGGTCGTGAGCGTCGGGTCGGCCGCCGGGAACTTCTCGAAGGCGAAGCGCGGCACCTTGACCACGACGTAGTCGAGCGTTGGTTCGAAGCTCGCCGGGGTCACCTTCGTGATGTCGTTGGGAATCTCGTCGAGCCGGTAGCCGATAGCCAGCTTTGCCGCGATCTTGGCGATCGGAAATCCGGTCGCCTTGCTGGCCAGAGCCGACGAGCGCGACACGCGCGGGTTCATCTCGATGACGATGACGCGACCGTTTGCCGGATCGACTGCGAACTGGATGTTGCAGCCACCGGTGTCGACCCCAACGGCTCGAATGATGTCGATGCCGATGTCACGGAGATTCTGGTACTCGCGGTCGGTGAGCGTGAGAGCCGGCGCGACGGTGATCGAGTCGCCGGTGTGCACGCCGACCGGATCGACGTTCTCGATGGAGCATACGACGACCGTATTGTCGGCCGTGTCGCGCATGAGTTCGAGTTCGTACTCCTTCCAACCGAGGATCGACTCCTCGAGCAGAACCTCGCTGGTCGGGCTCTGGTGGAGGCCGTCGGTGACCATGCGGATGAGCTCGACCGCGTCGTACGCGAAGCCAGAGCCGAGGCCGCCCATCGTGAACGACGGTCGAACGACGAGCGGGTAACCGAGGTCCTCCGCGAAGTCGATCGCCTCCCCGACGGTATGCGCGATATGACTGCGCGCGACGTCCGCGCCGGCGTCGAGCACGAGCTGCTTGAAGATCTGCCGGTTCTCGCCCTTGTTGATCGCCTCGAAGTTCGCGCCGATCAGCTCGACGTCGTACTTCTCGAGGATGCCGTGCGTGTGCAGGTCGATCGCGGCGTTGAGCGCGGTCTGGCCTCCGAGCGTCGGCAGGATCGCATCCGGACGCTCCTTGGCGATGATGGTCTCGATGACCTGCCAGGTGATCGGCTCGACGTAAGTCGCGTCGGCGAAGTCAGGGTCGGTCATGATCGTGGCCGGATTCGAGTTGATCAGGATGACGCGCACGCCCTCCTCGCGCAGCACGCGGCAGGCCTGGGTGCCCGAGTAGTCGAACTCACAGGCCTGGCCGATGACGATAGGGCCGGATCCGATGACCAGCACCGACTTGATGTCCTCGCGCTTGGGCATCAGTTCTCCTCGTTCGCTGAGCTCGTCGGATCGTTCGCTGACCGTGCCGCGCGATTCGCGATCACCATGTCGCGGAACCGGTCGAAGAGGTAGTTGGCGTCATGCGGACCGGCCGCCGCCTCCGGGTGGTACTGTACCGAGAACGCTGGGATGTCGAGCGCATTGAGACCTTCCACGACATCGTCGTTGAGATTGATATGACTGACCTCGACCCTGCCGAACCCTGTCGGCGACTCGAACACACCCTCGCGTGGAGCCTCGACAGCGAACCCGTGGTTGTGCGCGGTGATCTCCACCCGCCCCGTGGCGCGATCGAGCACCGGCTGGTTGATGCCGCGGTGGCCGAAGGGCAGTTTGTAGGTTCCGAGGCCGAGCGCACGACCGAGGAGCTGGTTGCCGAAGCAGATTCCGAAGAATGGCAGGCCTGCGCGCAGCACCGTCTGAAGCAGTTCGACATGGTCGTCGGACGCGGCGGGGTCGCCTGGACCGTTCGAATAGAAGACCGCGTCCGGCTCAAGGGCCAGAAGCCGTTCCGCAGAGACGTCCTGCGGGAGCACGTGCACATCGAGGCCACGGGCGGCCAGGTAGCGCAGCGTCGAGTCCTTGACGCCGAGGTCAAGCACGGCGACGGAGCCGATCCGCTCGGCCGTCGCGGGAAAGGTGACCTGTTCGGTCACGGAGACCTCGGCCGAGAGGTTGAGTCCCGACATTCGGGCTCCTGCGCGCACGATCTCGAGCTGTTCGCTGTCGCCGAGGGCGGCATCCACCCCCGAGAATATCCCGGAGCGCATCGCCCCCGCATCACGAAGACGGCGAGTGACGGCGCGGGTGTCGATGCCGCTGATGCCGACCACGCCCTGGTCGACGAGCTGGTCGTCGAGGCTCCCGTTGGCGCGGAAGCTCGAGACGATGCGCGACGGGTCGCGCACGACGAACCCGGCCACCCAGATGCGGCGAGATTCCGGATCCTCGTCGTTCACACCGGTGTTGCCGATGTGCGGCGCGGTCATGAGCACGATCTGGCCGGCGTAGGAGGGATCGGTTATCGTCTCCTGGTAGCCGGTCATCCCGGTGGCGAAGACCGCTTCGCCCAGGCTTCTCCCGCGGGCGCCATAGGCGTGTCCCGCGTAGCGGCTGCCGTCCTCCAGCACGAGAACGGCCGGTTCGAAGCGGGTCACTGCGTCTCACTTCCATTGGTGGTCGATGCGCCGAGCAGTCTGCCGACCGCTTCGACAAGCGGGGTCGAATCCTCGGACTCCGCGACCCGCAGATAGCTGTCGACATCGGCGGTCCCCAGTGTCCACGCGATGAGCACCAGGCCGCCGGTTTCGACCACGCGGTCGATGGTCCAGGTCGCGCGCTCGACGTCGCGGATGTCCGCGGCCGGGATGTAGGCGTCCGATTCACCGTCGAGCGAGAGCACCATTCCCCGCTCGAGCACGGTGACCGAGGCCCGCGCGCGGAAGCCGAGTCCGGCGACCGCAATGCGGTTGAGCGGCTCGCCCGCGACGGTGGTCGCGACGTAGAAGACGTCCGCAGCAAAGAGCTCGGCCCCGGCATCCGGTGGCACGGAAGCCGGACGCGGCAGCGAAGCCTGTCGTCGTTGCCGGGCGCGCCATCCGAGGTACATGCCGAGGAACGCAAGCAGGATGACGGCGATCACGATCGTGGTCGATGCGGTTCTATCCATGCTGTGCTCCGCTACGCGCTGTCGAGTGCCGGGAAATCGTTTCCGGGTCGACCAGCTCGCCATCGAGCACGGTCGCGTAGCCGCCGTGGATCGTGGCGATGACCTGGCCGGGAAGGGTCCTCGAGAGGTAGGGCGAGTTGACGCCCTTCCCGCGCAACTGACCCGTCTCGAACACTCGGCTTGCCTTCGGATCGTAGAGGGTGAACTCCGCCGGTGAGCCGATCGCGATACCGCGGTCGTAGCCCGCGAGCTGTCCGATCTGCGCGGGAACCCGTGAGAACACGCGGGCGATATCCGCCCAGTCGAGCATGCCGGTGTCGACCACGGAGGTTTGCACGACGGACAGGGCCGACTCGAGCCCGACCATCCCGAACGCTGCGGCCTCCCACTCGCACTCCTTGGACTCGAGCGGATGCGGCGCGTGGTCGGTAGCGATGATGTCGATCGTCCCATCCGCCAGACCCTCGCGAACGGCTCGCACATCCTCGTCCCGGCGCAGCGGCGGATTGACCTTGTATCGCGAGTCGTAGCTCTCGGCGAGCTGTTCGGTGAGCAGGAGGTGGTGCGGCGTCACCTCCGCGGTCACGTCGATGCCCCGAGCCTTCGCCCAGCGCACGACCTCCACCGATCCGGCCGTCGAGAGATGGCAGACGTGGAGGCGGGCCCCGACGTGCTTGGCGAGCAGTACATCGCGCGCGATGATGGCCTCCTCGGCAACTGCCGGCCATCCGGCGAGACCGAGCTGTCCGGAGAGTACTCCCTCGTTCATCTGAGCGCCCTCGGTGAGCCGGGGTTCCTGCGCATGCTGGGCGACGACGCCGCCGAACGTCGCGACGTATTCCAGGGCGCGACGCATGAGCAGCGCATCCGAGACGCACTTTCCGTCGTCCGAGAACACCCTCACCCGCGCGCGGCTGTTCGCCATCGCGCCGATCTCGGCGAGCTGCCTGCCTTCGAGGCCGACCGTGACAGCGCCGACGGGGCGCACCGTGACGTAACCGGCCGCGTCGCCGAGGGATTGCACCTGCTCGACGACTCCGGCCGTGTCAGAGACCGGTGACGTGTTAGCCATCGCGTGCACCGCCGTGAAGCCACCGATCGCGGCGGCACGGGATCCGGTGAGCACCGTTTCGCTCTGCTCGAAGCCCGGTTCGCGGAGATGGGTGTGGAGGTCGACCAGGCCGGGCAGGGCGATGAGCCCGTCGGCGTCGATCACGCGATCGGCCGAGGAGGAGATCGTGCCGAGTTCGGCGATCACGCCATCGCGCACGAAAATGTCTGCGACGGTGCCGTCAGAGAGCCGGGCCGACTTCACCATGATCGTCTCGCTCACGACGCGGTCCTTTCGTTGGTGGCGGGCCTTTCGCCGGCCAGGCGGGTCCCCGACAGCACCAGGTACAGCACCGCCATCCTCACCGAAACCCCGTTCGCGACCTGCTCGAGCACGGTCGACTTCGCTGAGTCGGCGGCTCCCGCGGAGATCTCGAGCCCGCGATTCATCGGGCCGGGGTGCATGACCATGCTATCCGCGCCCAGGGTCGCCATTCGTCCGTCATCGAGGCCCCACTGCCGCGAATACTCCCGGGCGTTGGGGAAGAATGCGGCGTGCATCCGTTCGGACTGGATGCGCAGCATCATCACGACATCGGGCTTGGCGGCCAGGGCGTCGTCGAGGTCGTAGCCCACGGTGACGGGCCACTCCCCCAGGCCGATCGGCAGGAGCGTGGCCGGCGCGACGAGGTTGACCGATGCGCCGAGCGTGGTGAGCAGCCAGACGTTCGAACGTGCGACCCGCGAGTGCAGGATGTCGCCCACTATCGTCACCGTGACGCCGTCGAGTCCCCTTCCGCGTGCCGCGCCGCCGTGCAGCCTGCGGCGGATCGTGAAGGCGTCGAGCAGTGCCTGGGTCGGATGCTCGTGCGTGCCGTCGCCGGCGTTGACGACCGCCGCATCGATCCACCCGGACTCAGCGAGCACGCGCGGCGCCCCGGACGAGTGATGGCGGATCACCACGGCGTCGGCTCCGATTGCCGCGAGGGTCTGTGCCGTGTCCTTCAGGCTTTCGCCCTTCGAGACGCTCGAGCCCTTGGCGGAGAAGTTGATCACGTCCGCGCTCAGGCGTTTGGAAGCAGCCTCGAACGAGATGCGCGTACGGGTCGAGTCCTCGAAGAACAGATTCACAACGGTCTTGCCGCGGAGCGCCGGGAGCTTCTTCACCTCGCGGTCCGCGACCCCCGCCATGTCTTCCGCGACGTCGAGGATGGCGATCGTCTCGTCGCGGCCAAGATCGCGGGTGCTGAGCAGGTGCCTCACGACGGCACCTCGTCGATGGTCACGAACTCGTCGCCGTCGATCTCGGCGAGGTGCACGTTGATGCGCTCGTTCTGGGCCGACGGCAGGTTCTTGCCAACGAAGTCCGGCCTGATGGGCAGTTCGCGGTGGCCGCGATCGATGAGGGTCGCGAGCCGCACGACGCTCGGTCGCCCGATCACGCCGAGAGCGTCGAGCGCGGCCCGGATGGTGCGGCCGGAGTAGAGCACGTCGTCAACGAGCACGACGGTCTTGCCGTCGATGCCGTCGGGTGGCACCTGCGTCGGCGAGGGCGCACGGGTCGGATTTCGGCCGAGGTCGTCGCGGAACATCGTCACGTCGAGGGACCCCACCGCCACGGGTGCGCCCGAGAACTGCTCGAGCAGTGCGGCGATGCGGTCGGCGAGGATGACTCCGCGAGTCGGGATGCCGAGGATCACGAGATCGTCTGGACCACGGTTGGACTCCAGGATCTCGTGGGAGATCCGAGTCAACGCCCGGGTGATATCAGCTTGCTGCAGCACGGTGCGTGCGGGCAATCTGACCTCCTTCCCCGCCTCACGGGACGGAATTCAAGGATGTCTACGTCGACCACTATAGCAATCGCCGCGAGCTGACGGCCGCGCGTGCCAGACCGCAGAAGGTTAGGTCCAGCGGCGTAACAGGAATCGCTCGAGCACGCCGATGACGGCATCCGTCAGCTTGCCGAGGATGGCGAGCAGGATGATCGCAAGGAACAGCCGATCGATTCGCCCGTTGTCCTGAGAGTCCTTGAGCAGGAAGCCGAGGCCGATCGATGACGCGATCAGCTCCGCGGCGACGAGAAACAGCCATGACTGCGCGAGGGCCAGGCGCAGGCCGGACACGACGGTCGGCACGATCGCCGGCAGTTGCACCGTGAGCAGCAGGTTCAGCCGCTTCAAACCGTAGGCACGGCCCACCTCCACGAGGTGGTGGTCGACGTGGCGAAGGGCGCCGGCGACGGTCGTATACACCGGGAAGAACGCGCCGATCGTGATGAGCAGCACCTTCGAGTCCTCGTTGATGCCGAGATACAGCACGAGCAGTGGCACCCAGGCGAGCGACGGTACGGCCCTGAACGCACCGATCGTCGGAGAGAGCAGGAGGCTCGCCCAGCGCGACAGGCCGACGACGGCGCCAACGATGAGACCGGACACGGAGCCGAAGACAAAGCCGAGAATCACCCGCTGGGCGGAGATGGCGACGTCGTTCCACAGCAGTCCGCGCTGCGAGAGATCGATGGCCGCAAGGAACACCGAGCTCGGCGTCGGCAGCCGATAAAGAGGAATCAGCCCGGACGTCGAGAGCAGCTGCCAGGTCGCGAGCAGAACCAGCGGAAGGAGGCCGCCCCAGAGCACGGCGAACCATCGAGGGCGCCGGCGAAACCGCGCCGGCGTGCCCATTGCGGTGCCGGCGGCGGAATAGCCGTAGCTTGAGCCGTATTGCAGCAGCGTGGCTGAGTACTCGGTATCCGAATTCTCCGAGGTGCGTTCAGGTTGTTTCGGCACGTTATCCCGCGTCGATCACTTGACGGCCGATGGATCGGCCTTCTTGGCGAAACTCGTCTCGAAAAGGCTCTTCAGCGCGACGTCGATGAGCTGCTGGTTGGCGACGTCACCCGACTTGACGAAAATCGGTCCGATGACCTTGAGCACCTTGAGTTGATTGGCGCCGGGAACGGGGCTCACGTTGAGCTTGGTACGGTTCTTGATGACCGAAGCCGCGATCGCCGGGTCGATGCCCGCGACCGTTGCCAGGACCTGTGCGTCCTTGTCGGGATTCTTGATCGCGAACGCCCTGGCCTTCTCGTACGCGTTGACGACGAGCTGTGCGAGATCGGGCGATTTCGTGAGGAAGCTCTCGGTCGCGTTGAGGAAGCCGTAGCTGTTGAACGCCGGGTTGTCATAGATGATCTTCGATCCCGCTTTGACGACGCTTGTCGACAGGAGCGGGTCGAGGCCGGACCACGCGTCCACCGAACCGCTTTCGAGCGCGGTCTTGCCGTCCGCGTGGGCGAGGTTCTGCACCTTCACGGAGGCGAGAGGTACGCCGGCCTTGGCGAGCGCCTGGAGCAGGAAGAAGTACGGGTCCGTGCCTTTGGCCGCGGCGACAGACTTTCCAGCGAGATCCTTGACCGAGGTGATCGAGGATCCCGCGGGCACGAGAAGTGCCGACCAGTCCGGCTGGGAGAAGATGTCGATCGTCTTGATCGGAGAGCCATTCGATCGCGCGAGGAGCGCCGCGGAACCGGCCGTCGATCCCACATCGATCGCCCCGGCGAGGAGCGCCTGGTTCGCGGCACTCGAGCCTGCCGACTTGACCCAGTTGACCTTGACCTTGGTGCCGAGCGCCTTCTCCAGCCAGCCCTGGTCCTTGATGATGAGGCTCAACGGGTTATACGTGGCGTAGTCGATGTTGAGCACGTCGGAGCTCCATCCCGCTGCCGCCGTCTGCGTGGGCTTGGCCGCGAGGGCGGACCCCTCCCCCTGAACGCAACCGCCGAGCAGCAGTGCCGCCGTTGCCGCGATCGCGGCGAGGCCGATGATGGGTTTCCTCATGCTGTGTTTCCTAACTCTTCTGCTGTGGGTATGCGTGGTGACGTGGAACGCCGAGACCGTCGAGCAGTTCCGCGCGAAGCCCGGTGAGTACCGCATCCGTGCGGTCGCGCGGGCGCACGCCAGGAACATCGACGATCCTGCGGATGCCAGAACCGCCGTTCGGCTCGTCCCCGGGCTCCTGACCGAGGAGCACCACCCGGTCGGAGAGGTAGAGCGCCTCGTCGACGTCATGCGTAACCAGGATGATGGTGGCGGGCTCGAGCGAGTGAATGTCGAGCAGCAGGTCCTGCATCGTCAGGCGCGTGAGCGCGTCGAGCGCGCCGAATGGCTCGTCGAGCACGAGAACCCCGGGACCGCGGGCCAGCGCCCTGGCAAGTGCCGCACGCTGTGCCATGCCGCCGGAGATCTGGCGCGGCCTGAGCCGACTCGCCTCCGAGAGCTGCACGAGCCGAAGCAGCTCGTCGACCCGCGCGCGGCCCGCAACCCTGTCCGTCTTGCGGGGAAGACCGAGTTCGATGTTGCGCGCGACAGTGCGCCACGGCAGCAGCCTCGGCTCCTGGAAGGCGATCGAGCAGCGTTGGTCGATTCCGACCAGTTCCGAGCCGTCGATACGGATGTCGCCGACATCAGGCGAGTCGAGACCGCTGATCTGGCGAAGAAGCGTGGACTTGCCGCATCCGGACGGACCGAGGAGGGCGATGATCTCACCCGGTGCGATCTCGAGATTCACGTCACGAAGCACCCGGCGTGACTCGCCGCCACGGGTATCCGCCGCGAAACTGCGGCTGACCCCCCTCAAGGACACCGAGAGCGCGGGCGCGTTCGTAGTCACAGATGCGGTTGGGGGCATATATCGACGTTAAGGTCTCCGACAAGAGAGAGGAAACCGCGACGTAACGTTACGAAATTTTACGGTGGGAACCTCAGGGAGCGATGACGAGTTGCTGGGCGCCCTCAGGGCTTCGCTCGAAAGCACGAGCCCGATACTCGAATCGTGCGGCTTGCCGCCGCACTCATGCAACGGTCGCATTCGTCCCTCGGTACGGATGGCCTCGCTGCCAAAACCGGAAACAGTAGCCAGGCCGCGCTACTCGCCGCCATCGGCCGGATCTCGATCGCCGAGGCGCACCGCATCTGCCGAGTCGCCGAGGGCACGGCCGCTCGCACGTCGCTCGTCGGCGAACGGCGCCGCATGCTGGCGCGACGCGCTCGACGTCGACGGGATCGAACCGCGCGAAGATGAGCTGGTCGCCGCGCGGTCGCTGCACAGGACCATCCTCGCGAACGTGTGAAGCGCTATCGACTCGACCTGGACCCGGCGAGTTCCGCGTTCTTGGACGCGGCCATCGGCGCACAGGTCGGCGCCGTCATCCGCGCTCCGCGGTTCGATTCGCCGGAGGACGACGAGAACGCTCCCGATCCGCGCCAACTGCGCGACACCACCCAGCCATACCGAAGCTCATCACATCGAATGGTGGTCGCGTGTCAGCGAGACCGATCTCTCGAACGGCACTGGTTCCAAATATCACTCAGGCAGAGCACAGTCCCATTTGCGATTTCACTTTGCCTGACGTAGCGAGAACGCCGACGGGACAAATCGCAAATACGCCTCAGACACTCACGGACTTTCGGCCGTCAGACGAAGCCTCCCAGCAGGAACAGCGCGGCGACGAGGAAGGCGAATACGCCGCCGATTGTGACCCATGCTGGGTTTGCGGTGACCATGTCTGCATGACGTGGGCACTTTCCCAGTCCGCGATACGAGCCCATCGCTCGTGACCTCAAGGGGGAGGTGCGACGGGCGGCCTTCAGGTGGGAGTATGACCCAATGACCACTACGGCGACTGCCGAGCGCGCGAACTACCGAGCCCTACTATCCGCTGTGCGTCACCATGAGGTGAGCGAATTCCGTCGATGGGCACGCGCCACATTTCCGGGCCTCCGCGTCGGCGCCTGGCGAGTCGTGCGGTCGACCATCGCGATGATTTTCGTCGCGGTCATCTCCCTGCTGCTGTGCCTCTTCATACTTATGATTGCCCTCATTCCGCTCTCGCTCATCGTGTACGCCCGTGATCGGAGCATCGCGGGCGTCGCCGGTCAGACCGCCGTGGCGCTTGCTGTGGTGCTCGTCGCTGGAGCATTGGCCTTTTGGGCGTGCCGTCTGATGGCAGATGCCCTTCGCCGAGACGCACGATTCAGGACCAAGTGGCGGCGAATGTACCGGCTCACGCGATTCGCGCTCGACAACGGGCTTGCATATGAGGCGGAGGCCAAGAATCCGCACAGGTCGGGGACGATCTTCGTCGCCGGTGACAAGCGGAGCGCGTTCGACATCATCTCCGCAGGCCCAGCTTCGAACTTCGAAATCGGCAACTATCAGTACGGCGGCCACTGGAAGCGTGAGAGGGCGCTGCGTCGATTCGGCTATTTTCGCGTCCACCTGCCACAAAGACTGCCCCACATCGTTCTGGAGGCGCGGCGCAATCGACGCTCTTTCGGCCGCAGTAACCTTCCGTGGCAGTTCCGGCCTACGCAAGTGCTCTCGCTAGAGGGAAACTTCGACCGTTACTTCACGTTGCACGTTCCCGCAGGCTACGAGCAAGACGCGCTCTACCTCTTCACACCCGACCTGATGGTCCTGTTCATCGACCGTGCCGCGGACTACGACGTCGAGATCGTCGACGACTGGATGTACGTGTACTCGCCCGCCTTCTTCCGGATGCTTGACCCCAACACCTACGAACGAGTGTTCGCGGTGCTCGAGACAGTCGGTCGCAAGACCCTCGATCGAGCGTCGCGGTACTCAGACCACCAAATACCGACCGGGGCCGGCACCACCGGCGACCGGCGCCGCCTGCGACGAAGCATCCCGATCGGTCCGATCATCGTCTCGGGGGCGTTTGTGACGCTCGTCACGCTTCGCCTTGTTTTCAATCTCTGAACTCCACCAAATTTCGACGATTCCAAGCACTTCCTTATCAATCAACGGCCCGGAAAGACCGTTTGCGTAACGGGATTCTGCTCTGCTCGCCGCACCACGACACCGTGCAAAGAGACAGCGGGAGCGTCGAAATACTCGACAACGTGCCGTGGTTCGTTCCACCCTCATCCATCGACGCGCACCGCCGGCCACGTCGCGGCGGCGGAGCGCCCGCACCGGGCGGATAGCACGCCCCGGGCGTCGAAGCTAGGCGTGCGTCTGCGCGATGCGTCCGAGCAGGCCGTTGACGAATCCGGCGGAATCCTCGGTGCTCAGCTCCTTGGCGGCGTGCACCGCTTCGGAGATGGCCACGGCATCCGGGATCTCGTCATTGAACATGACCTCCCAGATACCGATGCGCACGATCGCGCGGTCGAGCACGGGCATTCGATTGATGGTCCAGCCCTGGGCATAGGTCTCGATGAGCTCGTCGATCTCGTCGCCGTGCTCCGCAATGCCTTCGACAATCGTGCGGGCATAGGCCCAGGAGGCGGATCGGGCGGGTTCCTTCAGCGCCCGCTCCGCTTCGACAGCGATAGCGGCGTTGAGGGAGATCTCCCTCAGGTCTGCCCCGTAGAGCAGGTCGATAGCGCGCTTGCGCGCCTTGGTGCGAGCACTCATTAAGTGGCCGCCGCCTAGTTGACGCGGCCGAGGTATGAGCCATCGCGAGTGTCGACCTTGACCTTGGTTCCCTGCTCCAGGAACAGCGGAACCTGGATCTGGTAGCCCGTCTCGACGGTAGCCGGCTTCGTGCCGCCGGTCGAGCGATCCCCCTGGAGGCCAGGCTCCGTGTAGGTGATCTCGAGGGTCACGGATGCCGGCAGCTCGACGTACAGCGGAGCGTCATTGTGCAGCGCGACCGTCACCGACTGATTTTCCAGCATGAAGTTGGCAGCGTCGCCGACCTGCGCCTCGGTGAGCGTGATCTGGTTGTAGTCGGCGACGTCCATGAATACGTAGCCGTCGCCATCCTTGTACAGATACTGGAAGTCACGCCGGTCCACCGTCTCGGTCTCGATCTTGGCGCCGGCGTTGAAGGTGCGGTCCACGACTTTGCCGCTCATCACGTTCTTGACCTTCGTACGCACGAAGGCGCCGCCCTTGCCAGGCTTGACGTGCTGGAATTCGATGACGGTCCAGAGCTGGCCGTCCATATTGAGAACGACGCCGTTCCTGATGTCAGCGGTTGAGGCCATGGCTGTAGGGATCCGTTCTGGAGGGAGGAGGTCGTGCGGGCTGAGCAACGCGCATCGCGCATCGAAACCAGCTGCCCAGTCTACCGGCTCAGCCCAGCTTTCTATTAATGGCGTCGAGCGCTAGCAGGTACGAATCGAAGCCGAAGCCCGCGATGACGCCGGTCGCCACGCCCGAGATCACGCTGTTGTGACGGAACTCCTCGCGGGCGTGCGGGTTGGTGATGTGCACCTCGATCAGGATCAGGCCGGCCTTGGTGACGAGGGCCGCGGCATCCCGGAGCGCGTAGGAGTAGTGCGTGAACGCGGCCGGATTCAGGATGACCGGACTCGCCGTGTCGACGGCTTCGTGGAGCCAGCCGATCAGCTCGCCCTCGTCGTCGGTCTGGCGGAGGTCGATGGAGTGGCCGGGCGGGGCCTCGCGCTCGAGCTCGGTGCGCAGCTCCGCGAGAGTGCCGTTTCCGTACACGTCGGGCTCCCGGCTGCCGAGGCGTCCGAGGTTCGGGCCGTTGAGAACGAGGATGCTGACCATGGTTGTCGAGCATATCGCGGCTCCTGCGACGGCGATCGCGACAGCGCTGCTTACTGCCCGATTTCCTGGTACGCGGCGAAGAGGAGGCTCTCGTCCGGACCTGTCAGCGTGGTCGGTTTGGCGATGTCGTCGAGCACGATGAACCGCAGCATGCTGCCGCGGGCCTTCTTGTCGCGCTTCATCACCGAGAGCAGGGTGCTCCATCGTCCAAGTGGGTAGCCGATCGGCAGTTGCAGTGAGGTGAGGATGCTGCGGTGACGGTCGACGACGTCATCCGACAGCCGTCCGGTCAATCGCCCGAGCTCTGCCGCGTAGACCATGCCGATCGCGACGGCGGCCCCGTGGCGCCACTGGAAACGCTCCGCATACTCGACGGCGTGCCCGAGCGTGTGGCCGTAGTTCAGAATCTCGCGCAGCCCCGCCTCCTTGAAATCCTCGCCGACGACGCGCGCCTTGATGCCTATGGAGAGTTCGACGAGGCGGCGGAACTCCTCGCTCTGCGGGTTGGTCGCGACCTCCACATTCCGCTCGATGATGTCGAGAATCTCCGGTTCCGCGATGAAACCGTACTTCACCACCTCGCCGAACCCCGCGAGGATCTCCATCTGGCTGAGGCCTTCGAGCGTGTCGAGGTCGACCATGACCCCGGCGGGTGCGTAGAAGGCACCGACGAGGTTCTTGCCCTCTGCGGTATTGATTCCCGTCTTGCCGCCGATCGCCGCATCCACCATCCCCAGCAGGGTGGTTGGCACCTGCACCAGACGGACGCCGCGAAGCCAGGTCGCGGCGACGAAACCGGCGACATCGGTAACCGCTCCCCCGCCGAAACCGATCACAGCGTCGGTGCGGGTGAAGTCGGCCTGGCCCATGACCTGCCAGCAGAAGGCCGCGACCTCGACTCGCTTGCCGGTCTCGGCGTCCGGAATTTCGGCCAGCAGCACCTCGTAGTCGCCGATCAGCGACTCACGAAGCGCGGCGGCGCGGGCGCCGAGAGTCGGCGGGTGCACGATCAGCACCTTCTTCGCACTCTGGCCGATAATCTCCGGCAGCCGGTTCAGGATGCCCCGCCCGATAAGAACGTCGTAGGCATCGGTGCCCGAAACCGTGATGGTCGTGGTGCTCATCGTTCTTCCTTCGTGACCCAGTCGGCCATTTCTGCCGCGATCTCGTCGATCGGTCGATGGGAGGTGTCCCAGGTTCTGGATGCCAGTTTCTCGTAGATCTCCCGACGCGTCTCGACGAGGCGCGTCCAGGCGTCGATTCCGCCGGCGACGAGCGGACGATTCGACCCGGCAATGCGCGCTTCGACGGCCTCCGGACTGACCGTGACGAGGGCGACTCGCTGCAGCAGGAGGTCGACCTGCGTGCCGGGGTCGAGCACAGCGCCCCCACCAAGAGAGACCACCGCTGCCGCCGAGAGAGCGCGCGTGACTTCGGCCCGCTCCAGCCGTCGAAAGTGGGCTTCACCATGGGTGGCGAAAATCTCTGCTATGGGGCCGTGCGCCGCGACTATCCGGCGATCGGTGTCGATGAAATCGGCCACGAGGAGACGTGCAACCTTCTTGCCAATACGCGTCTTGCCCGCGCCGGGCGGGCCGATCAGCACGAGGTGCGGAGCGGGATTCATTCGTGCGCGCTCATCGACCGAGACGCGGATCGGATGCCGCGCCGGTCTGCAGGTTCGCCGGGATGGCGGCGAGGTACGCGGCGAGGTTGCGCCTCGTCTCGCCAATCGAGTCGCCGCCGAATTTCTCGAGCACCGAATTCGCCAGGACGAGCGCGACCATGGCCTCCGCGACGACGCCGGCCGCCGGAACCGCGCAGACGTCCGAGCGCTGGTGGTGGGCCTCGGCGGATTTTCCCGCCGCGATGTCGACCGTACGCAGAGCGTGCGGAACGGTGGAAATCGGCTTCATCGCGGCCCTGACCCTGAGCACGGTGCCGGTGCTCATGCCGCCCTCCGTGCCGCCTGCCCGGTCACTCGATCGCACGATGCCGTCCTCCGTTTGGAACAGCTCGTCGTGCGCCTGCGATCCGCGGCGTGCCGCGGTGGCGAACCCGTCACCGACCTCGACCCCCTTGATGGCCTGGATGCCCATGAGCGCGGCCGCGAGTTGCGAATCGAGCCTGCGGTCCCAGTGGGTGTAAGAGCCCAGTCCCGGCGGGAGATTGAAGGCGAGCACTTCGACCACGCCACCGAGGGTATCGCCGTCCTCGTGAGCCGCATCGACCTCGGCGACCATGAGAACCGAGGTGTCGGGGTCGAAACAGCGTAGCGGGTCGGCGTCGAGAGCCGCGACATCCGTCGGCAGCGGCAGCGGCCGCCCATCGGGTACGCGCACCGAACCGATCGACAGCGTGTGGGCGACCAGGCCGATACCCAGCTCCGCGAGGAAGGAGCGTGCGACGGCACCGAGGGCGACTCGGGCCGCGGTCTCCCTGGCGCTCGCACGTTCGAGCACGTTGCGGGATTCCTCGAAGCCGTACTTTTGCATGCCGACGAGGTCTGCGTGCCCCGGACGCGGACGGGTGAGCGCCGCGCCGCGCCCCTTGGGGAGAGTTTCGGGATCGACGGGCTCTGCGCTCATCACCTCGACCCACCGTGGCCACTCCGTGTTGCCGATGCGCAGGGCGATCGGACTGCCCATCGTGAGCCCGAAACGCACGCCACCGCTGATGGTGAGCTCGTCCTGCTCGAACTTCTGCCGGGCGCCACGACCATAGCCGAGGGTGCGCCTATGCAGGTCGGCCTGGATAGCGGCCATGGAGACCGGTACGCCCGCCGGCAGGCCCTCGAGAATGGCCACCAGTTCCGGACCGTGCGATTCGCCTGCGGTCAACCATCGAAGCATGTAAGAATCCTCCCACAGGCGAGGTCGCCGGAATTCAGTTCGGCAGACCGACCGCGGTGCGCATTGCGGCGAACACCGCCGGCTCACCCGTGAGAACCGCTTCGGGATGCCCGTTGACGAAGATTCGTACCTGGATGAGCGCCTGGTGGGCGAGCATGTCCAGGCCCCGGATGATCGTCCCCCCTGCTTCGCTCCAGCTGGTCGCGAGAGCGGTCGGCCACGGTTCGTAGGCGACATCGAACAGCACGGATCGACGGTAGGAGTCTTCGCCGAGTTGGAGATCGAGTCCTACGCCGTTCGGGAGCGTGCTCACGACGGCATCGGGCACGAAGGCCGTGTCGATGTTCGACAGCGCCTCGATCGAGAATTCGAGATCGAGGACCTCGGCCAGCGCAACGAGTGGCCCGAGCTTCTCGGGAGAGCGCGACGCGACCACGACGCGCCGTGCCCCGAGACGAGAGACAGCGACGAGCACGGAAGCCGCCGTCGCTCCCCCGCCAAGCAGCCGCACCGTTGAGAGGCTGTCGACACCCGCGGCGCGAAACGATTCGGTGACGCCATAGACGTCGGTGTTGAAGCCGCGCAGTATCGGTCGCTCCGCGTCGAAGAGAACGGTGTTGGCGCCGCCCGTGAGTTCTGTGAACTCGTCCATCGTCCCGAGGAGCGGCAACACGTCGCGCTTGAGCGGCATAGTGAGGGACAGGCCTCGCCAATCGGAGTCCCGGCTCTCGACGAACTCCGCCAGGGCATCGGGCGTCACGTCGATCGCTTCGTACGACCACGGCAGGCCGAGCGCGGCGTACGCGGCGGCGTGCAGGGCCGGCGACTTCGAGTGCCCGATAGGATGCCCGAGCACGGCGAGTCGCATCAGTTGCAACCTCCGGGATTCTGCTTCAGCCACGCGGCCAACTGAGCGACGGCGGCCTGATGTTCGGCGAACGTGGTGGAGAACGCGGTCTCCCTGGTCGAGCAGTTGACCACCACGAAGTACAGCCATGACCCGGCCGCGGGATTTTGCGTCGCGTTGATCGCCGCGTCGCCGGGGTTCGAAATCGGTCCGATCGGGAGCCCCGCATTCGCGTACGTGTTGTACGGATTGCTCTTGTCCGCGCGCTGGGCGGCCGTCGTATTGATCGTTGACGTGCCGGCCCCATAGCTCACCGTGGCATCCGACTGAAGGTGCATCCCCGCCGCCAGTCGGTTGTCCCACACGCGAGCGACCTTGAGGAAGTCCTTGGTGCTGCCGCCCTCCTTCTGCGTGAGCGCGGCGAGCGTCAGTACGCGGTTGCGGTCGGCTGGGGCCACCCCCGCGGCATCCAGGTGCTTGAACATCGTGGTGACCATGGTTTGCACCATCTGATGGGCTGAGGTCTTCGGTTGGAAGGTATAGCTCGCCGGAAAGAGATACCCCTCAAGACTCGGCGCGTTCGCCGGAAGACCATAGCTCTTGTAGTCGGCCACGGCGGCGTTGAGCTGGTCGAGGGTGACGCCCGTGCTCTGGCTGAGGCTGGCCAGCCGCGCGACCACGCCTTTGACGGTGATCCCTTCCGGGAGGACGACCTGCGTGAGCACTCTGTTCTTTGGATCGATGAGAGCGGCGAGGGCGGCCTTGGCGCTCATGTGTGATTTGAGGGCATAGCTGCCCGGGTGAAACTGCACCTCGGGGGTCTGTTTGATGAGGAGAGCGTAGAAAACGGTGCTCGTCTTCGTGACCCCGCTGGCCGCCAGGGTCTTCGCGACGTCGCTGCCGATCTGACCGTTCGTGATCGTGATGATCACTCTTCCCGTGCCGGATCCCGTGTAGTCGGTGGGCGCTTCCCAGCCGAGCACATGCCTTATCTGCGGTTGGAAGGTGAACCAGACCGCTGTGGTGGCTCCGCCAAGAACGACGACGAAGGCCAACAGAACCCACAGCCAGGCGAGTTTGCGCTTCTTCCTCGTCCGGGGAGGCATGCCGTACTCATCGACGCGCTTCTCCCGCGCGCGTTTCGGTTGGCGCTCGCGAAGTTCGCGTCGCGACCGGGGTGCCGCCGCCTCAACGTTCTCCGTCGGTTCCGCCGGCCCGGGTTGCGACTTGAAAATGTCGTCCCAGTTGGGATCATCTGCCACGAGCTACTGTCCTTCGTCCGTTTCGACGATCGCGCCGGGAGGATTTCCTCCGGAACGCTCGACATCGAGGGCGTGCTGCAAAATTATAACCGCGGCGACCTGATCGATCACGGCACGCGAGCGTTTGGTGTTTCTCCCGGATGCCTGCATCGCCCGCTGCGCCGACACGGTCGACAGGCGCTCATCGACGAGCCGCACCGGCAGGCTCGTCGCTGCGCCGATCCGCGCGGCGAAATCGCGGGCATCCTGGGTGGATGCCGTCTCACCGCCCGAGAGAGCGAGCGGAAGTCCGACGATGATCTCGATCGCGTCCAGGTCGTCGGCGTGCTCGAGGATCAACCGCAGGTCGCCGTCGCCGCGCGGAACGGTCGTCACGGGAGTCGCGAGCATGCCATGCGGGTCGCTCCGTGCGAGTCCTATCCGGACCTTGCCAACATCGACTCCGAGGCGCACGCCCGATCGCATGGTCAGGGCCAGAGCGTGCGGGAGATGGCCTCGAAGGCCGCGGGGATCGCAGCTAGGTCGGAGCCGCCGCCCTGAGCGAGGTCGTCTTTGCCCCCGCCGCCGCCGCCCAGAACGCCGGCGGCAACCCTGGCGAGTTGGCCCGCCTTGACCTCCCGCTTGCGCGCGGCGTCGTTGGTGGCGACGATCACCGCGGGCTTGCCCGCCACGTTCGCGGCCAGCGCGACCACGGCGGCGTCGGTGCCGAGGCGGCCGCGCACCGTCGTCACCAGCGAACGCAGCTCATCGGACGACCCCAGCGTTCCGACATTCTTGAACAGCAGTCGGAGGTCACCGACCGTCTCGACCTCAGCCAACAGGGCGGGAACCCGTTCGATCAGGGCAGCCGACTCGAACTCGGCGATCCGCTTCTCCGCTGCCTTGAGGCTCGAGAGCAGCTCCGAGACGCGTTCGGGCAGCAGCTCGCGCGGCGTCTTGAGGTTTGCCGTCAGTTCGTTGACGATCGCCCGTTCCGTGGTCAGATCGCGGAACGCCTCGATGCCTACCAGCGACTCGATGCGCCGGTTGCTCGAACCAACCGAGGACTCGCTGATCACGTTGATGAGCCCGATTTCGGAACTGCGGGTCACGTGGGTGCCGGCGCAGAGTTCGAGCGACCACGGGCCGCCGATCTCCACGACACGCACGGTGTCGCCGTATTTCTCACCGAACAGCGCCATCGCGCCGAGGGCCCTGGCGTCATCCAGGGGCATGATGCGAGTGGAGACCTCGAGATTCTGCCTGACCGCGTTATTGGCGATGCCTTCGATCTCGGTGCGGGTCGCGAGAGACAGCGGCTTGTTCCAGTTGAAGTCGAGCCGCATGTAACCGGCTCGATTGTCTGAGCCGGCCTGGTGAGCCTCCGGGCCAAGCACCTCCCGGAGTGCCGCGTGGATGAGATGGGTCGCCGAGTGCGCCTGTGTCGCGCCGCGGCGGTACTCCGGGTCCACGACGCTGGTCGCGGCATCCCCCACCCCTACCTCGCCGGAACGCACCTGGACCCGGTGGCTGACGAGACCTTTGACCGGTCGCTGCACGTCGAGAACATCGAGGTCGAAACCGTTGCCGACAATGCTGCCGGCATCCGCCTCCTGGCCTCCGGACTCCGGGTAGAGCGAGGTCTCGGCGAGGATGACCTCGGCGATATCGCCCGCTGCCGCCCTGTTCACCGAAACACCGTCCACAATGAGTCCGAGCACGGTGGTGTCCGTGTCCAGATAGTCGTAGCCGGTGAAGACCGTCTCGCCCTTCGCACGGAAGGCACTGTAGACGGAGAGGTCGGCGAGCAGCGTCTTCTTCGCCTTGGCATCGGCCTTCGCCATCGTGCGCTGCTCGAGCATGAGGGCGTCGAAGGCGTCGCGATCGACGCTCAGGCCGGCCTCCTCCGCCATCTCGAGGGTGAGGTCGATCGGAAAACCGAAGGTATCGTGCAGGAGGAACGCGGTGTCGCCCGGGAGCTCTGCCGCGCCGGCCCGCTGCGTCTTGGAGACGGCCAGGTCCAGGATGCTCGTGCCGCTCGCCAGCGTGCGCAGGAACGTTTCCTCCTCGGCGTACGCCAGCCGGGAAATACGATCGTAGTCGGATTCGACCTCCGGATACGCGGCCTTCATCGCGTCGCGGGAGGCGGGTAAGAGCTCCGCGAAGGTCGCGGTGTCGACCCCGAGGAGCCGCATGGAGCGCACCGTCCGGCGCAGCAGGCGACGCAGGATGTACCCGCGGCCCTCGTTGGACGGCGTGACGCCGTCCGACATGAGCATGAGGCTCGAACGCACGTGATCCGCGACCACGCGCATCCGAACGTCATCGTCGTGCACTGCCCCGTAACGCCGTCCTGACAGCTCGGCTGCGCGATCGAGGACGGGGCGCACCTGGTCGATCTCATAGAAATTCTCGACCTCCTGTTTGAGGAAGGCGACACGTTCCAGGCCCATGCCGGTGTCGATGTTCTTTTTCGGAAGGTCGCCCAGGATCTCGAAATTCTTACCGGAGCCGGGACCGCGGAGGTACTGCATGAAGACGAGGTTCCAGATTTCGACGTAGCGATCATCGTCGGTCGCCGGGCCACCGTCGACACCGTACGCCGGCCCGCGGTCGAAGAAGATCTCGGAGCAGGGTCCCGCAGGACCTGGCTGCCCGGTCGACCAGTAGTTGGTGTCCATGTCGAGACGCTGGATGCGCTCATCCGGCAGTCCCGCGATCTTCTTCCAGAGGTCGAAGGCCTCGTCGTCGTCCTTATAGACCGTCACCCACAGGTCTTTCTCCGCGAAACCGTAACCGCCATCCGCCTCCGACGTCGTGAGGAGTTCCCACGCGTAGGTGATCGCCAGCTCCTTGAAGTAGTCACCGAAGGAGAAGTTGCCGTTCATCTGGAAGAACGTTCCGTGACGCGGCGTCTTGCCCACCTCCTCGATGTCGAGGGTGCGGATGCACTTCTGCACGCTCGTGGCGCGGGGATACGGAGCCGGAACGAGACCGGTCAGGTACGGCACGAACGGCACCATGCCCGCGACGGTGAACAGGAGGGTCGGGTCGTCGCTTACGAGCGATGCCGAAGGAACTACGGTATGGCCGCGCTCGGAGAAGTAATCGAGCCAGCGCCCACGGATGTCAGCGGTCTGCATGGTTTCCTGGAATAGGGGCCGAGCGCAGGCGCGGCCGCGAGAGGGTTCTAGTTCTTGCCGCGGAGATCGGCGATGACGTCTTCCGCGTCGGCGACCGCCGCGCGCAACTCCGCCTCGCGAGCCTTGTAGCCGTCGACCACCGCGTTGCTGAATTCCTTCGCTCGGCTGTCGACATCCTCGAAGAACTTCTTGCCCTCGGGCGTCTTATTGATCTGATGTGCAGCGACGAAGCCAACACCGATACCGACGATGAGCCACAGTAGATTCTTCATCTGGTTACTCCCTGCTGAGTGTGAAACGGATAGTGCCGCCGAAGCCCGGAAATCAAGCTTACTTCGAACGCCTGTTGGGCTTCAGCCCGGATATCGCCGCGCGCACGGCCGCGGAGAATCCGGCGAGTTTGATGAGCGGACCGCCGAGGGTGGCCGCGAACAACGCGATGAGAGAGGTGACGTTGCCCGTAGCCTCCGCTATACCGCTGGTGATCGTATCGACGCGGGCCAGCTGTTTGTTCGTTTCGCCGATCGTCGTCGTCGCCTCTTCGAGCAGCGGAGTGACGTTGGAGCTCAGCTCGTGGATCGCATCGCGGGTCTCGTCGAGCACCCGCCCCAGCTTGATCAGCGGAATTGCGAGGAGTCCGACGAGCACGGCGAAGACCGCGGCCGCGATCAGTCCAGCGATGTCGCCACCACTCATGTCATCCACCTCTACGTCAGTTCGGCCGCCAACCGCAGCACTGTCCAACCCTATTGGAAGGATCGGGCCCCATTGAAGGATCGGGGTGAAACATGGCACTTTCCGGCATCCCGTCACGAATGAGGATCGACGCGCGTGAACGCAAGAGGGGCCGTGGCGCTAGCCACGGCCCCTCTTGACGAACAGTTCGCTCAGCGAGCCGCGTAGTACTCGACGACGAGCTGGACCTCACACGTGATCGGAACCTCTGCACGCTTCGGACGACGCACGAGGCGCGCCTGCAGCTTGTCGATCTCGACCTCGAGGTAGCCAGGAGTCTTCGGCAGCACGTCGACATGGCCGCCGGCCGCTGCAACCTGGAACGGCTCCATGCCCTCACTCTTGGCATGCACGTGGATGAGCTGCCCAGGCTTCACGCGGAAGGATGGGCGGTCGACCCGCTGCCCATCGACGAGGATGTGGCGGTGGACGATCAGCTGGCGGGCCTGCGCGGTGGTGCGTGCGAATGCCGCACGAACGACCAGAGCGTCGAGGCGCATTTCGAGCTGCTCGACCAGGTTCTCACCGGTCAGCCCAGCGGCGCGTCGCGCCTCTTCGAACTGGATCTTGAGCTGAGCCTCGCGAATACCGTACTGGGCACGCAGACGCTGCTTCTCGCGAAGACGAACGGCGTAGTCGCTGTCGGTCTTGCGCTTGGTGCGGCCGTGCTCCCCCGGAGGATACGGACGCTTTTCGAGGTATTTTGCGGCCTTCGGGGTGAGCGGGATGCCCAGCGCCCGCGACAGGCGGGTCTTGCTACGAGTACGTGACTTGGTAGACACGGATTCCTTTCGATTCTCTTCGCCCGCTCGGTACGGAAGTGCGCCGGGAGGGCTCACGCGTGAGCGCGAACAAGTGGGAAGAGGGATGTGTCGCGGTGAGAGACTCCTCGCGACCACAGGAGATCATAACAGACACGCGCCGTCAGTCGCCGCGGATGATCCGGCGCAGCTTTTCGAGCCTGGCCTTCACATCCCGTTCGTTGCCGTGTTCCGTCGGTTCGTAGTACCGCGTCGACAGCAGCTCGTCCGGAAGGTACTGCTGCTTCACGACGCCGAGCTCTGAGTCGTGGGAGTACTGGTATCCCTTGCCGTGACCGAGCCGTTTGGCTCCCGCGTAGTGGGCGTCGCGGAGGTGTTTCGGCACCCTACCTATCTTGCCGGCGCGCACATCGGCTATCGCCGCGTCGAGCGCCATATAGGCGGCGTTCGATTTGGGCGCGGTCGCGAGGTAGACGACGGCCTCGGCCAGCGGGATGCGTCCCTCCGGCATACCGACGTATTGCACGGCATCCGCGGCGGCCACGGCGATGACGAGCGCCTGCGGGTCGGCGATGCCGATGTCTTCGGCCGCACTGATCATAATCCGTCGCGCGATGAATCGCGGATCCTCCCCCGCCTCGATCATGCGGGCCAGGTAGTGCAGTGCCGCGTCGACGTCGGAGCCCCGTACGGACTTGATGAAGGCGCTGATCACGTCGTAGTGCTCATCGCCGTTGCGGTCGTACCGCAGCAGGGCGCGGTCGACGGCCATGGCGACGATCTCCTCGGTGACGACCGGCTTGTCGTCATCCGACGTAGAGGTCGCGGAAAGTGCTCCGGCCTCCAGCGCGGTGAGGGCGCGCCGCGCGTCGCCCGACGCCAGACGGATGATGGCGGCGCGCGCATCAGCCTCAAGCACGACCCTGTCGTTCAGCCCGCGCGGATCCGAGACGGCGCGGTCCACGAGCACACCGAGGTCGTCATCGCTCAGGACATTCAGCGTGAGCAGGAGCGACCGTGACAGCAGCGGCGAGATCACCGAGAACGACGGGTTCTCGGTCGTGGCCGCGACGAGGATGACCCAGCCGTTCTCGACGCCCGGCAGCAGGGCGTCCTGCTGCGCCTTCGAAAACCGGTGGATCTCGTCGAGGAAGAGCACGGTGGAGAGTCCGTAGAGGTCCCGGGCGGACATCGCTGCCTCCATCACCTCGCGCACGTCCTTGACACCGGCGTTCACCGCGGAGAGCTCGACGAACTTGCGTCCGGAACTGTGCGCGATCGCCTGGGCGAGGGTCGTCTTGCCCGTGCCGGGCGGACCCCAGAGAATGACGGAGACTGAACCCTGTTCGCCCGTCTTGTCCGAGGCGAGACTGACGAGCGGCGAACCGGGCGTCAGCAGATGACGTTGGCCCGCGACCTCGTCGAGGCTGCGCGGCCGCATGCGCACGGCGAGGGGCGTCGCTCCGCCACGAAGGCCTAGCTGGGCATCCACCATGAACGCAATGGTAGTTGCGACGGCCGATAACTCCCGTTCCGATAAAGTTCATGGGGGCATCCCAGCAGATCCGATGGAGGACACACGTGGCACCGAGCAAGAATGCCGAGCGCGACGCCCGGGAGGCACGGGATCGTCTGCGTCGCTATAACGCCCGGCAAGCCGTGCACGCTCATCAGGTCAAGCGCCGCCGCCGCGACAACATCCTCGCGATCGTCGGCGTGGTCGTGGTCGCGGCACTGGCGACGGCCACCCAGGTCTTCTACTTCACCGCGGGCCCTGGCAAGCCTTCGCCCTCAGCGTCGGCGAGCAGTTCGCCGTCGGCCAGCAGTTCCCCCGCAGCGGGCGCGAATGTCGGCACCGTGCCATCCGCCGCTATCGCGAGCGGGCGCGCCTGGACCGGTCAGCTCGTTCTCAACAGTGTGAAGCTCGGCATCACACTGGACGGCGCGAAGGCACCGCAGGCAGCATCGGTCTTCATCTCCCTGGTCCAGAAAGGCTTCTATACCTCGACGGGAAGCAGGTGCCACCGCCTGACGAACAGCGCCACCGCCAAGCTGATCCAGTGCGGCTCCGTCAATGGCGACGGCACGGGCGATGTCGGTTTCAGCTTCGGTCCGCTCGAGAACACACCGAGCAACGGCGTGTATCCCGCCGGCACCATCGCGATGGCTCGCGGCGCCGCCGCCTACAGCCAGAGCAGTCAGTTCTTCATCACCTACGGCGACACCACCCTGGACACGTCGACCGGTGGGTACACCGTCTTCGGCACCGTGACGAGCGGTCTCGACGGTTTCATCAGCGCGATCGCCAACGGCGGCGTCGTTCCCAGCGCGAGCAGCACCACGGATGGTGCTCCCGTCATTCCGACGAAGATCACCCAACTGACAGTGCAATAGGCTGGTGCCCGGCTATTTCTCGACATGGCCCGAGCAGCAAGGTGAGGCTTTTGGCGACAAACGATCAGGCTCCGTGGGGCCGCGTTGATGAGACGGGCACCGTCTTCGTTCGCGAGGGCGACTCCGAACGCGCTGTCGGGCAATATCCCGACGGTACCAAGGAAGAGGCACTGGCCTACTTCGAGCGCAAGTATGTCGAGCTCGCCGGACAGGTGACCCTGCTCGAGCAGCGAATCAAGCGGGGAACGGCCGCTGCAGACGTGGCCAAGACGATTTCGACCCTCAAGAGCACGGTCTCGTCGGCCAACGCCGTCGGCGACCTGCAGTCTCTCGTTGTGCGTCTGGATGCGCTCGACGGCGCGATCGGCGAACTCACCGAGAAGCAGACCGCGGAGGCCAAGGCCGCGACGGACGCGGCAGTGGCCGAGCGCGAAGGCCTCGTCGTCGAAGCGGAGACCCTCGCCGCGCAGGATCCCGCGAAGGCGCAGTGGAAACAGGTGAGCGCAACCCTCGACGACATCTTCGCCCGCTGGCAAAAGCACCAGCAGGAGGGTCCGCGTCTGCCCAAGAGCGAGAGCAATGAACTGTGGAAGCGCTTCCGCGCCGCTCGCACCATCATCGAGACGCATCGCAAGGCCTTTTTCGCCGAACTCGATTCCGTTCACAAGGATGCTCGCAACAAGAAGCAGGAGCTCGTCGAAAAGGCGGAAGCGCTCACGGTCAAGGGCCTTGACGGGATCCCCGCCTATCGGTCACTCCTCGACGAGTGGAAGAACGCCGGGCGCGCCGGCAAGAAGTTCGACGACACCCTGTGGGATAAATTCAAGAAGGCCGGCGACGCGCTCTATGCCGCGAAGTCCGAGGTGGAGACGCGAGAGAACGAAGAGTTCAGTGCCAACCTCGAACTCAAGCTCGCCCTGCTCGCCGAGGCCGAGCCCCTGGTCGGCGAGACCGATCGCGCGAAGGCCAAGGACGCCCTGCTATCGATCCAGCGGCGCTGGGATGCCATCGGCAAGGTGCCGCGCGACAGGGTGAAGCCGATCGAAGACCGACTTCGCAAGGTCGAGACCGCGGTGCGCAAGCTCGACGAAGAGCATTGGCAGAAGAGCAACCCAGAGCGCATTGCGCGGGCGGAGGGCCTCGCCGGCCAACTTCAGGATGCGATCGCCAAACTCGAGCGCGAACTCGCCGACGCCAGGGCCAGTGGCAATGCCGCGAAGGTCAAGGAAGCGGAAGAGGCGCTCGAGGCCCGCAAGGCCTGGCTGAGGGCGATCGGCTAGCTCACAGCTCACAGCTCACTCCGATCGCCGACTGTCCACAGATCGCTTCAACAGCTGTCGGTGCCAGCCGACAGCTGCAACCATGGGCGGATGCCGCAGCGCCTGCCATCCGTCCTCTCGCGTTTCGACCTGCCGCTGGCCGAACTCCACGCAGCGCGACTCGACGGCGAGGTCTACCCCGTCGACGAGTGCTTCAGCCCGATCGACGAGATCGATCGACTCGCCCTTCGCGCGCGGGCGCTGGCGGCCCTGTTCGCACCCAGGCTGATCGCGGAGCAGCGCACCGCCGCCTGGGTGCTCGGCGTAGTGGCGAGACCTCCGGCCCAGCACCAGTTCTGTGCCGATATCACCGCGAGGGCGCGCCCTGTCGGCACCGGCAGAATCACCGTTCGCGAGGTGGTGATCGACGAATCGGACCTGTTCGTGTGCGCGGGCCTGACCGTCACGACGCCGCTCAGAACCATCGTGGACCTCGCGCGATTCAGCCCGTCGTTCGGCGCGAAGGAACGCGGTATCGCGGGCATGCTCATGCAGCGCCACGGAATCGGGGTACCGGAGTGCACGGCCATGCTCAACAGGCGTCGAAACCTGCCGGGCAAGCGAATCGCACTCGACCGCATTATTGCGGCCGCCTGTGCTCAGCCCCCGGAGACCCTGTACACGTCGTAGACGGCATCGATGCGGCGGACAGCGTTCAGTACGGCATCGAGGTGGGTGGTGTCTCCCATTTCGAACACGAAGCGACTGAGTGCCAGGCGGTCGCTCGAGGTGGAGACCGTCGCGGAGAGAATGTTGACGTGGCTCTCCGAGAGCACCCGCGTCACGTCTGACAGGAGGCCCGCACGGTCAAGAGCTTCGACCTGGATCTGCACCAGGAAGACGCTCGACGAGGTCGGCGCCCACTCGACGTCGATCATGCGCTCCGGCTCGTTGAGCAGGGACGCGACGTTGTGGCAGTCGGCCTGGTGAACGGAGACCCCGGCGCCGCGCGTGACGAAACCGACGATGGGATCGCCGGGCACGGGAGTGCAGCACTTGGCGAGCTTGACGAGGATGTCCGGGGCACCACGCACGAGTACGCCGGAGTCGCTGTTGCGTAGCTGCTTGCTGCGACCCTTGGTCGGGAAGGGGATCTCCGCATCCTCGGTCTCGGCCTCGGTGTGGAGTGTCGCGAGCACCTTCTCGATGACGGACTGCGTGGAGACGTGGCCCTCGCCTACGGCGGCGTAGAGTGCCGAGATATCCTCGTAGCGCATCTGCGACGCGACCTCGCTGAACGAGTCCTGGTTCATCAGCTTCTGCAGCGGAAGGTTCTGCTTGCGCATGGCGCGGGCGATCGCGTCCTTGCCCTGCTCGATCGCCTCGTCACGGCGCTCCTTGGTGAACCACTGCTTGATCTTGTTGCGGGCCCGGGGGCTCTTGACGAAATTCAGCCAACCCTGGCTCGGGCCCGCATCCGGATTCTTCGAGGTGAAGATCTCGACCACGTCGCCACTGTTGAGCGTGCTCTCCAACGGGACCAGTCGGCCGTTGACCTTCGAGCCCATCGTGCGGTGCCCGACCTCGGTATGCACGGCGTAGGCGAAGTCGACGGGGGTTGCGCCGGCGGGCAGACCGATGACCTTGCCCTGCGGTGTGAAGACATAGACCTCTTTTGCGCCGATCTCGAAACGCAGGGAGTCGAGAAATTCGTTCGGATCGACCGTTTCGGCCTGCCAGTCGGTGATGTGGGCGAGCCACGCCATGTCGCCGTCGTCGCTGAGGTCGCTGCTGACGCCCTTGCCGCCGTTGACCCGCTCCTTGTACTTCCAGTGGGCCGCGACTCCGAACTCCGCGCGCTGGTGCATCTCATCGGTGCGGATCTGGATCTCGACAGCGCGACCCTTCGGCCCGATGACGGTGGTGTGCAGCGATTGGTAGAGGTTGAACTTCGGGGTAGCGATGTAGTCCTTGAAACGTCCGGGAATCGGGTTCCAGCGGGCATGGATCGACCCGAGGACCGCATAGCAGTCGCGTACCGAGCCCACCAGAACACGGATGCCGACCAGATCGTAGATCTCGTCGAACTCCCGGCCGCGCACGATCATCTTCTGGTAGATCGAGTAGTACTGCTTCGGGCGGCCGACGACCTTGCCCTTGATCTTCGAGGCCTTGAGGTCGTTGTTGACCGCCTCGATCACCTGCTGCACGAATTCCTCGCGCTGGGGCGTGCGTTGCTTGACGAGGCTCTCGATCTCAACGTAGAGCTTCGGGTAGAGCACCGCAAAGGACAGGTCTTCCAGCTCCCACTTGATGGTCTGGATGCCGAGCCGGTGCGCGAGCGGCGCATAGATCTCGAGGGTCTCCTGCGCTTTCCGCGTCGCGCTCTCGGTCGGCATGAAACCCCACGTGCGCGCGTTGTGCAGCCGGTCGGCGAGCTTGATCACCAGAACCCGGATGTCCTTCGACATGGCGACGACCATCTTGCGCACGGTCTCCGCCTGGGCGCTGTCGCCGTATTTCAGCTTGTCCAGCTTCGTGACACCGTCGACGAGCATGGCGATTTCGTCACCGAAATCATCGCGAAGATGGTCGAGGGTGTAGTCCGTGTCCTCGACCGTGTCGTGAAGGAGCGCGGCGGCGAGGGTCTTCGGGCCGATGCCGAGATCCGCGAGGATCTGAGCCACCGCCACCGGGTGCGTGATATAGGGCTCGCCGCTCCTGCGCAACTGACCGCGGTGAGCGGTCTCCGCGGTCGTATAGGCCCGCTCGATGATGCCGACGTCGGCCTTCGGATGATGCAGCCGGGCTGTTTTGATGAGCCTGTCGACGGCCCCGGTGGGCTGCGCCTTCGAGAAGATCCGCGGAAGAAGCGTACGAAGGGAGGCCGTGCCCGACGGAGAGCTGGGCGTAGTCGTCTCGGTCATCGCTCCTCCTCCCTTGGCAAAACTATCACCGGGCCGCGATTGTTCCCGCCGGGTTCGCTCAGGGCGCGAGAGCGCATCCGGTCAGCCGACGCGCGGAGCGTCCGGACCGTCGGAGACGATTTCGCCGCCCGCGTCGGCCCAGGCGAGCATGCCGCCGGCCACGTTGACCGCGTCGTATCCTGCATCCTGCAAGGCCTTCGTGACGCGCAGCGAGCGTGAGCCGGCGTGGCAGACCACGAGCACTTTCTGGTCGACCGGCACCTCGGAGAGACGCTCCGTGAGTGTCGACATCGGCAGGAGATGGGTCAGAGGAGAATGCCCGCGATCCCATTCGTCCTGCTCGCGCACGTCGAGCACCCATGCACCGTTCTTCGCGAGTTCGATGGCCTCGGTCGCTCTGACCTCTGGATAGTCACTCATTGTGCGCTCCTCGTAGGAAAGCTATTGGTTGGCGACGCTCGCCTGGCGGACTGCGGCCGTGCGCTTGTCGCGCTTCTTGATGGCATCTTCGCCGCTGCGGAGGTGGGCGTAAAGAGGTGCAGCGATGAAGATCGTCGAGTAGGTGCCGACGATGATTCCGATGAAGAGGGCGAGTGAGATGTCACGCAGCGTGCCAGCGCCGAGCACGAACGCGCCGATGAAGAGAATGGCGCCCACCGGGAGGATCGCCACCACCGACGTGTTGATCGAGCGCACGAGCGTCTGGTTGACCGCGAGGTTGACGGATTCCCCGAAGGTACGACGCGACTCCGCACCATCCTCGCTGGTGTTCTCGCGGATCTTGTCGAAGACCACGACCGTGTCATAGAGGGAGTACCCGAGAATCGTGAGGAAGCCGATCACCGCGGCGGGGGTCACCTCGATCCGGAAGACGCCGTACACTCCGGCCGTGAGGATGAGGTCGTGCATCAGTGCGATCAGCGCCGCGAGTGACATCTTCCAGGTGCGGAAATAGAGCGCCATGACGATCGCGGCGAGAATGATGAACACGATGAGCGCGGTCAGCGCCTGCCTGGTGATATCTTGCCCCCAGGTCGCGCCGATGAACGAGGCGGTCACCTCAGCCCTCTTGACGTGATAGGCAGTCGCGAGAGCATCCTGAACATCGGAGCTCTGGGTGCTCGTGAGCTGGTCGGTCTGAATGCGCACAGAGCTGCCGCCGACCGTCGTGACCCGCGGATTGGCCCCAGGCACGACGCTCTTGACGACGTTCTCCGCGAACGGCTGGTTGAGGTTGGTTGTGTTCGTGACCTCGAACTGCGATCCACCGAGGAACTCGATGCCGAAGACGAAACCACCACGAAGGATCGGAACGATCACCACGACCAGGATGAGCACCGCCGCGACCGAGTACCAGATCTTGCGACGTCCGACGATGTTGTAGGAGCGCTTGCCTGTGTAGAGGTCATTGCCGAACTGGGAGAAGCTGGCCATCAGGAATCCTTCCCCTTGGTGCGAGTCGTGGACCGTCCCGTGATGGCAGCCTGTTCGGCCGCCTTGCGTTCCGCGATGGTCTGCCTCTTCTGGGCTTCGCGGCTGACAGCGGCCTTTTTCGCGGACGAGACGTTCACCGGATCGCGGAAGGTCGCGCGACCGCGGTACACCGCTCCGAGGGCGCGCGGATCCAGGCCGCTGAAGCGATGTCCCTCGTTGAAGAATGGCCTGCGTGCGATGACCTGCAGCATCGGATGCGTGAACAGGGAGACCACGACCAGGTCGATGATCGTCGTGATTCCGAGGGTCAGTGCGAAGCCCTTGACGTTTCCGACCGCGAGGACGAACAGAATCGCCGCGGCCATGAAGTTGACCGTGTCTGACGCGATAATGGTTCGGATGGCGCGCTTCCAGCCGGCTTCGACGGCGGATTCAAGGGCGCGGCCGTCGCGCAACTCGTCGCGTATTCGCTCGAAGTACACGATGAACGAGTCCGCCGTGATACCGATCGCCACGATGAGACCCGCCACGCCGGCGAGCGATAGCCGATAGCCCTGCCGCCAGGACAGCAGGATGACGATCAGGTAGGTGATCACCGCCGCGATAGCGAGCGATGCGACGGTCAGCAGCCCGAGGGTGCGGTACTGGATCAGCGAATACAGCACGACGAGTACAAGACCGATGAGTCCGGCGAGCAGGCCGCTCTGCAGCTGGCTCTTGCCCAGCGTCGCCGAAATGACGTCATTGCTCTGCACCTTGAAGCCGATCGGCAGCGCGCCGAACTTCAGCTGGTCGGCGAGCGTCGTCGCGGTGGCTTGCGTGAACGAGCCGGTGATCTGAGGCTTGCCGTCGGTGATGACCGCGTTCGTCGTCGGAGCAGAGATGATGCGCCCGTCGAGCACGATGGCGAACTGGTTCTTGACACCCGTGAGCGCGTTGAGCCGCGTCGTCACCGCCGCGAACTCTCTCGTGCCGGTGGCGTTGAACACGATGTTGACCGCCCACTGGCCGGTGTTCGCGCCCTGGCTGTTGGTGACGAGTCCGCTGGTGGCGTCGGAGATCGTCTCACCGGCGACTTCGACCGGGCCGAGGATGTACTTGTACTGGTTTGAGCTGTCACAGGTGATGAGCGGCTTCTTCGGATCGGCGACGTTCGTGGTCGCCGCCGCGGCGCTGGCACAGGTGAAGGCCGTGAACTGCTGTTGCAGCGCCGGCGTGATCCAGGCACTGTCGCTTCCGTTGGTCGGGCTCACGCTCGGCGTGGATTGAAGCGGCGCAGCCGGCGATGCGCTCGGACTCGGGGTCGCCGTCGGCGTGCCGACCGAACTGGTCGCGGCGGCATCCGACTGGAGCACCGCGCGGAACTCGAGCTTTGCCGAGGACTCGATCCGCTGGATCGTTGCCTTGTCGGGAATGCCGGGAATCGACACGACGACGTTCTGGCTGCCCTGCGTGTTGATCTCGGCCTCGGAGACCCCACTCGCGTCGATGCGCTGGCGGATGATCGAGACGGCCTGATTGAGCTGGTCCGTGGTCGGCGCTGCCGCCCCGTTCGCTATCTGGGGCGCCAGGATGATTTCCGTGCCGCCCTCGAGGTCGAGCGCCAGTTTCGGCACCCAGGAGCCCTTGTTCGTGCCCTGGCCCCACAGCACCGCTGCACCGTTGATCGCCGTGAGGCCGGCGATGATCACCAGGAGCCAGGTCAGCGACCTCAGGGCCTTTTTGACCGGGGTCGTTCTTGCCACAGCGATCTCAGCTTTCTACGGGCGTGTCGCGGCGTTCGCACGCTCCACACTGGAGAGCCCACATGCGGGTCGCATGAGAGCAAACATCAGGCTAGCGGCTACTCGCCGGCCTTCTCGTTGGGCTTGCGGCCGGGCTTCTTCTTCTCCGGCTGGATGCGCTCACCGAATTCCGGCTCACCGGCGACGATCGCATTGTCCTGATTGAGCTCCGCGGTCGGCTCGTCCTCGACGACCTCGGGTGTCTCATCCTCGACGACCTTGAGGATCGTCTGGCGGTGGATCTTGAGCACGGTGCCCGGGGTCGTCTCGATGAGCGCGACGTTGGTCTCATCGTCGATGGAGAGAATCGTTCCGTAAAGGCCGTAGTTCGTCATGATCTCGGCTCCCGGAAGAATCGCTGCCTGGCGCTCGGCGGTTTCCTTCGCGCGCTTGCGAGAGCTGCGGAATTGGAAGAAAACGAATACGGCCAGCGCAACCGCAACAACAATGAGGATTGGATCCATGGGTCGAACAAACCTTCCGAGGGTGCATAGGGGGAGAACACGGGGAGTCTAACCCTGTGCGCTGTGAGACCAGCTTGAATTATAGGTCATCCCCGAAGAGGCCATCGTTTGCCCGGTTGAGACCGAAGTGCTTCCACGCGGCGCGCGTGGCAACGCGCCCGCGCGGCGTACGCGTGAGCAGACCGATTCTCACGAGAAACGGCTCGACGACGGATTCGATGGTTTCCGCCTCTTCGCCGACCGATACCGCGAGGGTGTTGAGCCCGACCGGCCCGCCGTCGAAACGGCTCAGGATGATATCCATCACTGCCCTGTCCAGTCGATCGAGACCCAGTTCATCCACGTCGTAGAGTCTCAGGGCCGCGTGCACCGCTTCAAGACCGTCGGAGTCGTGGACGAGAGAATAATCGCGCACGCGGCGCAGCAACCGGTTCGCGATCCTCGGTGTGCCCCGGCAACGTCCGGCGATTTCGGCGAGAGCTTCGCGATCGATCGGAAGATCGAGAAGAGCCGCGGCGCGGGTGAGCACCTGCTCCAGTTCGGATTCCGCGTAGAACTCGAGATGCGCGGTGAAGCCGAAGCGATCGCGCAGCGGGTTTGGCAGCAGGCCGGACCGAGTCGTTGCGCCCACCAGCGTGAACGGTGCGAGATCGAGCGGAATGGATGTCGCGCCTGCGCCCTTGCCGACCATGATGTCGATGCGGAAGTCCTCCATCGCGAGGTAGAGCATCTCCTCCGCCGATCGTGCCATGCGGTGGATCTCGTCGATGAACAGGATCTCTCCCGGAACCAGTGACGACAGCACGGCGGCGAGATCCCCGGCGTGCTGGATCGCCGGGCCGCTCGAGAGGCGCAGCGGACGGCCGCTCTCCTGTGCCACGATCATCGCGAGAGTGGTCTTGCCGAGTCCAGGAGGGCCGGCAAGGAGGATGTGGTCCGGGGTGCGATTCTGCAGCTTAGCGGCCTGCAGCAACAGCTGCAGTTGCGCGCGCACCTTGGCCTGCCCGACGAACTCGGCCAGGGTCTTCGGACGAAGGGCGCCCTCGAAGGCGAGCTCGGCATCCGATTCCGGCGTCGGCCTGACGATGGCGACCGACGGATCGTCGACCCCGCTCATCGAGCACTCGATGCGGCCTGTTGCGGACCGAGCTGGGTGAGTGCCAGTCGAAGCAGAGCGGGCACAGTGGCGGCTTCTGCTGCGGATGCTTCGGTCAGTGCGTCGTCGACCGCCTGGGCCGCGACGCGCTCCGACCAGCCGAGTCCGACGAGCGCCACGAGCACACTGTTTCCGACGCTGGCCTTCGAGACCGGCGCGTTCGGCGTCGTGGCGGGAGCTATCTGCATCTTTCCCGTGAGTGAAAGCACGATGAGCTTCGCCGTCTTCGGGCCGATGCCTGACACCCTGCGGAACGCGGCATCGTCCTCGGTGGCAACGGCCGCGGCGATCTGCCCTGGACTCATCGCCGCGAGCACGCCCATCGCCGACTTCGGCCCGACCCCCGTCACACCTCGGAGAAGATCGAAGACGGCCAGCTCGTCCGAGTCGACGAAGCCGAAGAGCGAGAGGTCGTCTTCCCGAACGATGAGCGCGGTCCTGAGCGTCGCCTCCGCGCCAACCCGCAGGGACAGCGCGTGCTGCGGCGTGACGCTTACAGAGAGCCCCACTCCCCCGACCTCGATGACGGCCGTCGTTCCCGCAACGCCGAGCACGACGCCGCGGACAGAAGAGATCATGGGGCCAGCCTACGTTTGGGTACCGACTTCCCCGCGGAACGCTCGGCGGCGAGCCACGCTTCCTGCGCCGGTGTGAGGGTGTCACCCGCGGTCGCAACGGCGGCACCTCGCTTCCAGGCATGACAGATGGCGATGGCGAGAGCGTCAGAGGCGTCAGCAGGCTTCGGCAGCTCCGCGAGACCGAGAACCCTGGCTACCATGGCCGCGACCTGTTTCTTGTCGGCCGCACCGTATCCGGTGATCGCCGCCTTCACCTCCGACGGCGTGTGCAGGCCGACGACCAGGCCGCGCCTCGCCGCCAGGTGCAGAGCGACCCCGCTGATCTGCGCGGTGCCCATCACGGTGCGCAGGTTGTGCTGGGCGAACACCCGCTCGATCGCCACGGCACCGGGCTGGTACTCGTCGAGCAATCGTTCTATCTCGTTGCCGACATGCATGAGCCGCTGCTCAAGCGGCATCTCGTGCGGAGTGCGGATCACCGCCACCTCGACGAGCGTCGCCGTTCGGGTCGACGTGACGTCCACGATTCCCACGCCGCAGCGCGTGAGTCCCGGGTCGATGCCGAGAACCCGGATGCCGGTCACCGCTGCTGTGCTGGCCACCGGTACTGGGCCGGCCTATTCTTCTTCATCGAGTGCTGCCTGCACGTCGGCCGGCACCTCGAAGTTGCCGTAGACGTTCTGAACGTCGTCATCGTCGTCGAGGGCGTCGATGAGACGGAAGACCTTGCGGGCCGTTTCGACATCCACCTCGACGGTGAGACCTGGGACGAACTCCACGTCAGCGGAGTCGTAGTCGATGCCCGCATCCTGGAGGGCGCTACGAGCGGCGACCAGATCCGTCGGCTCTGTGACGATCTCGAAGCCCGCACCGCGGTCGTTGACCTCTTCCGCACCGGCATCCAGAACCGCGGCCAGGATGTCGTCCTCTGTGATGGTGTCCGTCTTGGTGACCGAGATGACGCCCTTGCGGCTGAAGTTGTAGGCGACACTGCCGGGGTCACCCATGGTCCCGCCGTTGCGGGTCATGACGGTGCGCACATTCGCGGCCGCGCGGTTGCGATTGTCCGTGAGGCACTCGATCAGCAGGGCGACGCCGCCCGCTGCGTAGCCCTCGTACATGATGGTCTGGTAATCGACCGCCTCGCCGAGTTGGCCGGACCCGCGCTTGACCGCCGAATCGATGTTCGAGTTCGGGACAGAGGTCTTCTTCGCCTTTTGGATCGCGTCGACCAGCGTCGGGTTGCCCGCGAGGTCGGCGCCGCCGAGCTTGGCGGCGACTTCGATGTTCTTGATGAGCTTGGCGAACGACTTGGCACGGCGCGAGTCTTTGACTGCTTTTTGGTGCTTTGTGGTTGCCCATTTGGAGTGGCCTGACATGCTGAACATTCTAGCCAGCACCGCTGGTCCCCTCGCGGCGGAGAAACTGCCCGACGTGGCGGGGAACGGCTGCCGTGGCGGAGAAACCTCCGTATGCGGCGGAGTTCGATACTCGCGGAGGGCGAAATACCCCACTCCGCGACGCATTTCCTCCGCCGCGATGGATCGGGACGGGCTCGCCCGACGAGCGAACGGGCGCGTCAGGCCGAGCGCACCTTCGCGAGGAAGTACTCGTGGAAGCGCGTGTCGCCCGTCATTTCCGGGTGAAACGAGGTGCCGAGGAGGTTCTCCTGTTCCACCGCGACGACACGCCCGTCGCCGAGGCTCGCGAGGGTACGCACGCCCGGGCCTGCCTGCTCGACGATGGGCGCACGAATGAATACCGCGTGCACCGGCGATTCTCCGAGCACCGGGATGTCGAGGTCCGTTTCGAAGGAATCGAGCTGTGAGCCGAAGGCATTCCGCCGCACCGAGATGTCCAGTCCACCCAGACTCTGCTGGCCCGCGATGGCGTCGAGCACGCGATCGGCGATCATGATGAGTCCCGCACAGGTGCCGTAGACCGGCATGCCGGAGGAGATGGCCGCCTTGAGCGGTTCGGCAAGGCCGAACGCCCTCGACAGCTTGTCCATCACGCTCGATTCACCACCCGGGATGACGAGCCCGGCCACTTCCGAGAGCTCCTCCGGGCGGCGTATCGGCCTGGCATCCGCCCCCAGGGAATGGAGCACAGCGATGTGCTCGCGAAAATCGCCCTGGAGGGCGAGCACGCCGACTATGGGACCGCCCTGAGACGGGGGCCTACCAGCCACGTTCGGAGAGACGGTGCGGGGCGGCGAGGTCCGCGACGTTGATGCCGACCATCGCCTCACCCAGCCCGCGCGAGGTCTCGGCGATCACACTGGGATCGTCGAAGAACGTGGTCGCCTTGACGATGGCCGCGGCACGCTTCGCGGGGTCGCCGGACTTGAAGATGCCCGATCCGACGAACACGCCGTCTGCGCCGAGCTGCATCATGAGAGCGGCATCGGCCGGAGTCGCGACCCCACCGGCCGTGAAGAGCACGACGGGCAGCTTGCCGGTGCGCGCGATCTCGAGTACGAGCTCGTAGGGAGCCTGCAGCTCCTTCGCTGCAACGTACAGTTCGTCGTGGCTCTTTGCGGAGAGCGCGGCAATCTCCGACCTGATGGTGCGGATGTGCTTGGTCGCCTCGGAGACGTCGCCGGTTCCGGCCTCCCCCTTCGAACGGATCATCGCGGCACCCTCGTTGATGCGGCGCAGGGCCTCGCCGAGGTTGGTCGCGCCACAGACGAATGGCACCGTGAATGGCCACTTGTCGATGTGGTTCACATAGTCGGCCGGGCTCAGCACCTCGGACTCGTCGATGTAGTCGACCTTGAGTGCCTGCAGAACCTGGGCCTCGACGAAGTGCCCGATCCGGGCCTTCGCCATCACAGGAATGGATACCTCGGCGATGATGCTGTCGATAAGGTCCGGGTCGCTCATGCGCGCGACTCCACCCTGTGAACGGATGTCGGCAGGCACTCGCTCGAGGGCCATGACGGCGACCGCGCCGGCATCCTCGGCGATTCTCGCCTGCTCGGCGGTGACCACGTCCATGATGACGCCGCCTTTGAGCATCTCGGCGAGGCCGCGCTTGACGCGGCTCGAGCCCAGTTCATTTGAATTGGTGCTGGCGGTAGATTCTGCGTTACTCACGATTGCCTCTCTGATGCCCGGCTGCTTCCGCAGGGCGATAGCCATTCTATTCCGGAGCGACGGTCGGCCAGCTCGTGGCGATCTCCGCCCGAGTCTCGCCGAGCAGACGTGGGATCGCCTTCGTTCCGGCGATGATCGGGAAGAAGTTCGAGTCGAGCTCCCAGCGCGGTACGACGTGCTGGTGCAGGTGTCCGGCGATTCCCGCGCCCGCGATCCGCCCCTGGTTCATGCCGATGTTGAAACCGTCGCAGTTGGAGACGTCCCGCAAGACCTGCATCGCCGTCTGGGTGAGGGATGCCATCTCCATGGTCTCCTCCCGCGTCGCCTGGTCGTACATCGCGACGTGGCGATATGGGCAGACCAGGAGATGGCCGGAGTTGTACGGAAACAGGTTGAGAAGCACGTAGCAGTGCTCGCCACGCGCAACGATGAGCGCCTTCTCATCCGTCATCGACGGGGCGAGGCAGAACGGACACGCGTGCTTTTCCGGCTGCTGGCCGCTCTCGATGTAGACGATGCGGTGCGGGGTCCACAGTCGCTGAAACGCGTCCGGCACCGCTGCGAAGTCGCTGGAGGACTCCACGTCGAGACTTGCGAACTCGTCAGGGTCGTAGTTGCCCACGACTACACCTGTGCCCGGGTCTCGATAGCCGTCGTGATCCGCGTGATCGCCTCGGCGACCGGGATGCCGTTCTCCTGCGTTCCATCGCGGAAGCGGAAGCTGACGGCGCCGGCAGCGCGGTCCTCCTCACCGGCGATGAGTTGAAACGGCACCTTCAGTTTCGTGTGGGTTCGGATCTTTTTCGGCATCCGATCGTTCGAGTGGTCTACCTCGGCGCGCACCCCGACGGCCTTGAGCTGCGCGATGACGTCATCGAGGTATGGTCCGTACTCCTCCGCGACCGGGATGCCGACGACCTGCACCGGGGACAGCCAGACCGGGAAGGCACCAGCGTAGTGTTCCGTGAGCACGCCGAAGAAGCGCTCGATGGATCCGAAGAGCGCGCGGTGGATCATCACCGGCCGCTGGCGAGTGCCGTCGGCGGCCGTGTATTCGAGCTCGAACAGTTCCGGCAGGTTGAAGTCCAGCTGCACGGTCGACATCTGCCAGGTGCGACCGATGGCGTCCCTCGCCTGAACCGAGATCTTCGGGCCGTAGAAGGCGGCGCCGCCAGGATCCGGAACCAGTTCGAGCCCTGACTCCTGGGCGACCTCGGCGAGGGTGGCGGTCGCCTCGTCCCACACATCGTCGCTGCCCACGTACTTTTCGGGGTCCTTGGTGGAGAGTTCCAGGTAGAAGTCGGTGAGTCCGTAGTCTCGCAGCAGCGAAATCACGAAGGTGAGCGTGGTGGTCAGCTCCTCCTTCATTCGCTCCTTCGACGTAAAGATGTGCGCGTCGTCCTGGGTCATCCCCCGCACGCGAGTGAGTCCGTGAATCACACCAGACTTCTCGTTGCGGTAGACGGTGCCGAACTCGAAGAGCCGCAGCGGAAGGTCGCGATACGACCGCCCACTCGAGCGATACACGAGTATGTGCATCGGGCAGTTCATCGGCTTGAGGTAGTAGTCGGCGCCCTGGCGAGTGATCTCGCCCTCGTCATTGCGCGCTTCATCGAGATGCATCGGCGGGAACATGCCCTCCGAGTACCAGCCGAGGTGGCCGGAGACCTCGAACAGGTGGGCCTTCGTGATGTGAGGGGTATAGACGAAGTCATACCCCTCCTGCTCGTGTCGGATGCGCGAATAGTTCTCCATCTCGCGCCTGATGATTCCGCCCTTCGGATGGAAGACGGCGAGGCCGGAACCGATCTCATCGGGGAAGGAGAAGAGATCGAGCTCCTGCCCGAGCTTGCGGTGGTCCCGCTTGGCGGCCTCCTCCTGGCGAGCCTGGTAGGCCCGGAGCTCGTCCTTGGTCGGCCAGGCGGTCCCGTAAACCCGCTGCAGTTGCTTGTTCTTTTCGGAGCCCCGCCAGTAGGCCGCGGCGCTTCGGGTGAGCGCGTACCCGTTGCCGATCATGCGGGTGTTCGGCAGGTGCGGTCCACGGCAGAGATCTTTCCAGGCCGTCTCGCCCGTTTTCGGGTCGACATTGTCGTAGATGGTCAACTCGGCGCCGCCCACTTCGACCGACTCGTTATCGCCGCCGTCCGCGGCTCCGCCCTTGAGACCGATCAGCTCGAGCTTGTACGGCTCGTCAGCGAGTTCGGCGCGCGCCTCATCATCCGTCACGACTCTGCGCACGAAACGCTGGCCGGATCGGATGATCCGTTCCATGGCCTTGTCGATGGCCTTGAGGTCTTCCGGCGTCAGTGGAGTTTCCACGTCGAAGTCGTAGTAGAAGCCGTCCGTGATCGGAGGGCCGATGCCGAGCTTCGCCAGCGGGTTGATCGACTGCAGCGCCTGCGCGGCAACATGCGCGGCCGAGTGCCGAAGAATGCCGAGACCGTCCGGCGAGGAGATATGCACCGGATCCGCGGTCTCTCCGGCCTTCACCGTGGCCGCGAGGTCGCGTAACTCGCCGTTGACCCGGACCGCGACAATGCCGCGATCGGTGAACAATTCGAATCCCGTCGTGGTCTCCGCCGCCGTGATCGACTCGAGAATGGACTCGCTGCCGGCAGGCGATTCAGACACGACGAAGGTGCTCCTTAAATCCGAATGGTGGTGCCTACAACATTAGCGTCGTGACGGGAGGCGCCCGGCGCGGTCGCTGCGGGCGTCAGCGCGCGAGGGCGCTCCCTTGCCCGCTTTTTCTCCGGATGAGCCTCAGCCCGGCCTGAACGACCCTATTGGCTTCCGGCGCGAAGGCGCTGAGCACGGCGACCCGGATATCCGGCAATGTGGCGGCGGCGAATTCCACCGGGTTTTCGAGTACGCCGGCGATGTGAGCCGCCCACTCGGCATCGGGGACACGGGCCGTAGCCACCAGGACGCTGCCGTTCTCCTGGTCGCGCACCGGCATCCAGCCCTCCGCCAGGTAGCGTCGCCCCGGCCATTGGCGCACGAGGTCACGGTCCACTCGGGTTCCGGCAAGACGGATGGGCTGAAGGTGCCAGGCGCGGGCCGTGACCTTCAACAGCACCTCCGGGGCAACCCATCCGCGAGCGACGACGATCTCGTCGAAATGCAGCCCGGCCGCGGAACCCGCTTCGCTCGCCGACTGCAGTTGCGCGGCGGTCACCAAGCCGGATTCCAGAAGAAGTTCGAAAAGCGCGGCGCTCTGGGCAGAAGGTTCGCCGGCCGCGGTCGTCATCTCACCATCGTGCTGGATGGCTGCTCCGCGGACCAGTCCCCCATTCACGCGCCACGGATCTTGGACAGCTCCCAGTCCGATGAGTCGTTTTCCGGAGACCGGCTAGCCGTTGTCGACAATGACGTCTGCGGCTAATTCGGGGTGGAAGCGTTTCTGATACTTCAGGTCATTCTCGGCCCACAAGTCCCAGTGCTTGGCGTTCTCGTTGTCACGGTCGCGTGCCCGGCCGCGCTCGCGTGCCATTTCGATCGGCGCGTCCACCCAGATCTTGTAGTCGTAGTAGTGATCAATCTCGGGGTGATACGACGAGATGCCTTCCACGATCAGATAGTCGACGACCGGCACGACAATCGGGTCGCTCAGGGTGTCCGTCTGCCATACCAGCTTCTGATAGGTGATTGGTTCGTGATCGCTTGCTGGTCTGAGTACCTGCTCTTCCAGCCGGTTTCGATCGAATGCGCCGTTCTCCCAGGACGAATCCGTGAGCTTCGCCTTCACGATGAAGTCATCGAAATTCACGACATAGGCGCTGCCTAGCGCCTCCTTGAGGGCTGCGGCGAATGTCGTCTTGCCGGAACCCCCAAAACCTTCGATCGCTATCAAGAGCGGCAAACTGCTTCGCCGCAGCCGGAGTTCATCGACGACTTCAGGAAGTGACGCATGTCTCATCAGGGTCCAATCTGGGCACGCCCACCTGGGAATCCTGCGTGTTCCGTGCTCGACATTCGAGTGCCTGCACACCTTCGCCAGACAACCCGAATCTCGTCAGCCACAGATTCGAATTGAACGCCGTTGCGCAGTGTCCGGGGCAAAGGAAACCCCCGGAAATCCTAGTGATTCCGGGGGCTTTTATGTGAGCGATACTGGGATCGAACCAGCGACCTCTTCCGTGTCAGGGAAGCGCGCTACCGCTGCGCCAATCGCTCAAATCTGTACTGCACTTTACAGCAACACTATTTTACTCCGAGGTGGCGACGGGATTTGAACCCGTGTGGACGGCTTTGCAGGCCGCTGCCTCGCCTCTCGGCCACGCCACCATGTGTGGGTCCCCATAGCTACCCATGAGACTTCACTCGAGCGGATGACGAGATTCGAACTCGCGACCCTCACCTTGGCAAGGTGATGCGCTACCACTGCGCCACATCCGCACTGCTCGCATTTCTGCGTGCGTCCATGACTCTATCCGATGCCAACGCTATGAGCCAATTCTGTGACGGAGCGTCGCGGCGGTATGGCAGGATTGCTTCAGCGGGGCGATTGGCGCAGTTGGTAGCGCGCTTCCTTCACACGGAAGAGGTCATCGGTTCGAGTCCGGTATCGCCCACAGCGCCGAAGGCAGCGTCGAACGGAAGCTGCTCATCGCTGGCCGTCTACCCGAAGAGGATGCCGAACGCCTGAGCCAGCAGCGTGGCGAGTGCGGCTGCCGCCCGTCCGACTGCGTCGCCGCAGGCAAGGCCTGACCCGACCGTCGCTACCTAGCGGTGGCGATGCCGCCTGGGGCGTCTCCGACCCTCGAAACGCCTCAACAAGAAGCACAGCCCGGCGCCGATCGCAAACCCGTAAGCACCTGCCCCCGCCACCGCCGCGAGCTGTCCAAAGAACACCTCTGGCTGTCCCGTATAAATAAATGACAGGTCCTTCGCGAAGAGTCCAAGCAGCAGCAGGCTCGACGCACCCGCGAAAACCGCCGCGGTGACGATCGACTTCGATCCGCCGTTCGAACCCGATGGGGACGGCAACGCACACAGCGCGCCCGCGATCAGCGCTGTGATCGCAGCCAGGGGCGGTTCGAGGTAGGCACAGGCGGCGGTTGCCGCGATCGCGCCACCAAGAAAACCGAGCGCGAGGCCACGCGACGTGTTGGCGCGGTGACGGATGCGCTCGACCACGACCCCCGCGACGGTGCCGGCGAGCGGCATGAGGATGGCGTTGAACAGGATGATCCGGGTTGAATCGTCGATGGCGAGTTCAAGGCCGACCAGCCAGCCGATCCAGGCGATCCATAGCAGCAGTAGTGGTCGAATCACCGCCCACCATCGGGGGCGATCGTCGCCATCGCCGGGAACACCGCGCTCGACGACGAGGATGCCGAGCCCGACGCCTCCAGCAGCGACGAACACAGCCAACGACGCCCCGAGGTCGATGAATCCCGCGCTCGTAAAGAGAAAGTTGAACGCCGATCCGAATACAGCAATGGCCGCGGGAACGAACACAAGTGCCGTGACGACGGCCGAAATCAGTGCGCGCACAGGGAGTGACCGCACGCGCAGCGGCGATGTGGCGATCACGGCGAACAGCGCGCCGAGGGCGGTGATCGGCGCCGAAAACAGGGGTGGGATCCCGGTGAAGCGCATGCTCCACAGTGCAAGTGAGACGATCGCGCCAACCCCCGCCGCCACGGCGACCTCTGGCCAGAGGCCTGTCATCGTCCGTGCGACCAAGCGCCGCCGCAGCACGCTGAGCAAAGGGATGACCGCGAGCACGGAGATCGTCGCCAGGGCGCTCAACTCAACATTGATCGCATCCATTCGACCTCCCGCCTGCAACAGTAAGGGGTGCCGTCCCCCAGGACGACACCCCTACCGCCTGATTGCTCTCAGCTGGTGGTCTCGAGAGCGTAGCCCTCTTCGCCGTGCACGATCGTGTCAACGCCAGCGACCTCGTCCTCCGTCGTGATACGGAAGCCGATCGTCTTCTGGATGACCCAGCCGATGACGAAGGCAAGCACGAAGGAGTAGATCATCACGCCGAACGCGCCTAGGGCCTGCGCGCCGAGCTGTTTGAAGCTGCCGCTGTCGATGAAGCCGATACCCGCACCGAAGATACCGATGTAGAGCGTTCCGACCAGACCGCCGACGAGGTGGATGCCGACTACGTCGAGCGAGTCATCGAATCCGAGCTTGTACTTGAGATCGATCGCGAAGGCGCAAACGACACCGACGAGGATCCCGAGCACGATTGCCCAGCCTGGGGTCAGGATGTTACAGGCCGGGGTGATGGCGACGAGGCCGGCAACAGCACCGGACGCGGCACCGATGGAGGTGGGCTTGCCGTCCTTGAACCGCTCGACGATCAGCCAGCCGAGGATACCCGCTGCCGGAGCGACCATCGTGTTGATCCACGCGAGAGCCGAGATGCCATCGGCGGCACCCTCCGAGCCGGCGTTGAAGCCGAACCAGCCGAACCAGAGCAGCGATGCGCCGATAAGCGTGAGGGGCACATTGTGCGGTGCGGCAAGACCCTTCTTGAACCCGACACGCTTGCCGAGCACGAGAGCGAGGGCGAGACCGGCGGCACCGGCGTTGATATGGACGGCTGTACCACCCGCGAAGTCGTTCACGTGAAGGCCGAAGACCGACCAGCCGCCGTCGACGATGTTGCCCTTCGCGTCAAGCGTGAAGTTGAATACCCAGCTGGCGACGGGGAAGTAGACCAGAGTCGCCCAGACACCGGCGAAGATCATCCACGAACCGAACTTGGCGCGGTCAGCGATGGCGCCAGAGATAAGGGCAACGGTGATGATCGCGAAGGTCGCCTGGAAGCCGGCGAACGCGAGACCGTGGATATCGAGGTTCATCCACTGATTGGCCGTGGCGCCCTTGGTGTTGATCTCGTTCGTGAGGAAGAGGTCGTGGAAGGGATTCAGCAGGAAGCCCTTGATGAGCCAGGCACTCCCTGAACCAAACGACATGCCGTATCCGTAGATGACCCAGAGCACCCCGACGAGGCCCATAGCCCCGAAGCTCATCATCATCATGCTGATGACGCTCTTTGCCTTAACCATGCCACCGTAGAAGAACGCGACGCCAGGGGTCATGATGAGCACGAGCGCCGCAGCCACCATTAGCCACAGCGAATTCACGTTATTCGTTATGCCATCCGTTGTGGCATCGGTTAAGACTGACAAATCGACCATGGGTAAGGGTTGCCTCTCTCTTTTTTCAAAGGACTCCCTTTCGGCACCTGCGCTCGACCTGACGACCGGTCGTGTTCGGATCCGCCTCGGGGATGTGGCAAGTTTGCTGTGCCGATATTTCCACAGCAGTGTCACTGTGTTTCTCGCTTGTTACGCGCGAAGCGGTCATGTAAACATCGTGTTTCCGGATTCTGCCGATCTGCCGCGCAAGCGTCGGCAGTCGGCCGATAAATGGCCCCCCTAGACTGCTAAAGATGCCGAAGCGGATTCGAACGACGTTTCTGAGGAACGAGCGCTATTCGGCGTTTCTGCTGCTCGGTGCCGCGATCTTCGGAGTGGTCCTCGCGAATTCCGCACTCGGACCGGGGCTGCAGTCCGTCCGTGACGCGCACCTCCCGATCCCCTGGCTCGGCCTCGACCTGTCGGTCGGCCACTGGGTAACCGACGGGTTGCTCGCCGTCTTTTTCTTCCTCGCGGCCATCGAACTGCGCCACGAGTTGTCTCACGGAGAGCTCGACAGCGGTCGCAAGGCGCTGGTTCCCACGGTCGCCGCCGTTGGCGGAGTCGTCGTTCCCGCCGCCATCTTCCTGCTGCTTGTTCGCGATACTGCGCTCTCCGGTGGCTGGCCGATCCCCACAGCGACCGACATCGCGTTCGCGCTCGGCGCCCTCGCTCTCGTCGGGCGGGCGATGCCGACACGGGTTCGCGCGCTGCTCCTCGCGCTCGCGGTGATCGACGACCTCATCGCGATACTGATCATCGCGTTCTTTTTCACGCAAGACTTGCGCCCGCTCCCGCTGCTCGCGGCTGTTCCTGTGATCCTGATTTTCGGATGGCTCAGTCGCCGCGCCCGTTCGGCGCCGATCGTCGCAATCCTGATCCTGCTCGGCCTGGCCGCCTGGGTGCTCGTGCACCTCTCGGGCATCCATGCCACGATCGCCGGCGTCGCGCTCGGGCTCATCATGGCGAGCCGGAGCGCCGGGACCACTCGCCACGCGCTCGAACCGTGGAGTAACGGAATCATCCTTCCTCTCTTCGCCTTCGTGGCAGCCCTCGTCACCCTGCCCGCGGTCGGACTCTCGGAGCTGAGCCCTGTTTTCTGGGCGATCATCGTGGCTCTTCCGGTGGGAAAGCTGATCGGCATCACCGGCGGCGCGATGATTGCAAACCGTCTCGCCGGCCGCTCAACGACGAACATCCCGCTCGGCGACATCGTCGCGGTCGCGGGACTCGGCGGCATCGGTTTCACCGTCTCGCTGCTCATGAACGAACTGGCTTTCGCGGGCAACCACGATGTCGCCGTCGAGGGCACCCTCGCGGTGCTGGTCGCGTCGGTGCTGGCCGCGGTCATCGGGGTCATCCTGACGTCGCTGCGTTCGCGACACTACCGCGCCGGCGAGGTCTAGACCCGACCTGAGGTGAGGGCGATGATCCGTGAGATCGCCCGCAGGTACTTCTTGCGATAGCCGCCAGACAGCATGTCCTCTGCGAAGATGCCATCCAGCGGAATCCCCGTGGCGAAAATGCGAACCTGTGCGTCGTAGAGCCGGTCCACGAAGGCGACGAAACGCAGGGCATCCGTCTGGTGCGAGAGCTGGTGCACATCGGTCAGTGCGATGGCGTCGAGGCCGTCGACGAGCTGGAAATAGCGCGACGGATGAACGGTGGCTAGGTGCTTCACGACGGCATCGAAACGGTCGACCGTGACCTCACCGTCCACGCTGTCGACGGCCGCGTCCAGGTCGTCGTCGGAGAACGAAACGGCATGCCCTTCGATGTCGCGACGGCGATAGTCGAGGCCGTCGACGCGAACCGTCGTGAATCGCGCAGAAAGAGCGTCGATCTCGCGAAGAAAGTCCTGGGCGGCGAAGCGACCCTCGCCGAGCGCATTGGGCGGAGTGTTCGAGGTGGCGGCAATCCTGGATCCGGAGGCGACCAGCTCCGAGAGAAGTCGGGACATCAGCCGTGTGTCTCCCGGGTCGTCGAGCTCGAACTCGTCGATGCAGACGAGCGACGCGCCCTTCAGAAGCTTTACCGCCGACGCGTAGCCGAGGGCGCCGACCAGCGCCGTGTATTCGATGAAGGTGCCGAAGTATTTGCGCTCGGGTGCGAGATGCCAGAGGGCGGCGAGAAGGTGGGTCTTGCCGACACCGAATCCGCCGTCGAGGTAGACGCCGGGAAGTGCACTGGATGAACGACGGCGCGAAAACAGCCCCCCGGGCTTTGCCGACCAGCCGGCTGCAAATGCGCGGATGGCGGCAACCGCAGCACCCTGCGATGGGTAGTCGCGATCGGGCCGATAGGTGTCGAGGCTGGCCGTGAGGAACTGCCGGGGCGGCACGAGCTGGGCAACGATCTCTTGCCCGCTCAGCGTGGGCTGTCGATCGACCAGGCTGTCGAGGTCGCGCAAGGGTTCGGCGGTCACGTGATGGCTAACCTTTGGCTCGAGTTCATGCGGGGAATTTTTGTGTCGAAGTCTTACGAAAACCCAATGTCGGGCGGGCGCGTTGCGTAGATTCGTAAGCGGCTACTACAAGCCTAGCTCCCCGAATACAGGCTCATCGTCGCCCAGCGTGGGCGCCATCTGGAGGTTTTCCATGACCGTCGAGGTCGATTCATCCGCAAAGTTCACCGAGTACGCGCACCCAGAGCGGCTGGTGAGCACGGACTGGCTCCAGGCCCGCCTTGGCGCGGCAGGCCTGGTCGTCGTCGAGTCCGACGAAGACGTGTTGCTCTACGAGACCGGCCACATTCCCGGCTCGGTCAAGATCGACTGGCACACGGACCTCAACGATCCCGTGGAGCGGGACTACATCGACGGCGAAGGCTTCTCGAAGCTGCTCGGTTCGAAGGGGATCTCCCGCAACAGCACGGTCGTCATCTACGGCGACAAGAACAACTGGTGGGCCGCGTATGCGCTCTGGGTCTTCACGCTTTTCGGACACGAGGATGTACGCCTCCTCGATGGAGGGCGGGCCAAGTGGGAAGCAGAGGGTCGTGAGTACACCACGGATGTGCCTGCTCCCACTCCCGTCGACTACCCCGTAGTCGAACGCAACGACGCCCCCATCCGTGCCTATAAGGATGACGTGCTCGCGCACTTCGGCAACCCGCTCGTCGACGTTCGTTCGCCCGAAGAATTCAGCGGGGAACGCACCACGGCGCCGGCATACCCGGAAGAGGGCGCCCTTCGCGCCGGCCATATCCCGAGTGCGCAGAACGTGCCATGGGGCAAGGCGGCAGCCGAGGATGGGACGTTCCGCGGGCTCGACGAACTCAACGCGCTCTATCGCGCTGGCGCCGGTCTCAAGGACGGGGACAGCGTCATCGCCTACTGCCGCATCGGTGAGCGTTCCAGCCACACCTGGTTCGTGCTCACCCACCTGCTCGGCTTCGAGGGTGTGCGCAACTATGACGGATCCTGGACAGAGTGGGGCTCCGCCGTGCGCGTCCCGATCGTCAAGGGTTCCGAACCGGGTGCGGTTCCCGCACCGAGGTAGCGGCTACCTACCGAGGTCGAATCGGCCGGAGCCAACGGGCATCCGGCCGATTTGCAAGGATGAAGTGGAATACTGGATTCGATGACCACCAGCGAACTTCCCGAGGCTCTCGCCCAGATCCGGGAGGACTTTCTCGGCCTCGAGCAGCGCGACCGACTCCTCCTGCTGCTCGAGTTCGCCAACGAACTCCCGGAATTGCCCGCGCAGTATTCCGAACACCCAGACCTGCTCGAACGCGTGGTCGAATGCCAGTCGCCCGTCTTCATCTTCGTCGAGGTCGATGAGAGAGGGATCGTGCATCTCCACGCGACCGCCCCGAAGGAGGCGCCGACCACCCGCGGGTTCGCGTCGATACTCGTCCAGGGTCTCGCCGGACTCACCGTCGACGAGGTGCTCGATGTGCCGGACGACTACCCGAACACGATCGGCCTCACCGAAGCCGTCAGCCCGCTGAGGATTCGCGGGATGACGGCACTGCTCGGGCGCACCAAGCGCCAGATCCGCGAGAAGATCGCCGCCTGAGTTCGCGGAGGCACCTACCCGCCGATCGAGGCGAGCCAGCCGCTAATCGCGGCGTTCCACCGGGCACGATCGTAGTTCCACAGCTTGGTGTGCGCGGCTACGGTGAACGCCTCGTACGTCACGATGTCGGGACGCGCCTGGGCGAGAGCGCGCGAGGCGACCGATGGTACGAATCCGTCGTCGTCGCTGTGCATGAGCAGGATGGGTAGGTGGAGCTCGTGCGCGCGCCGCACAAAATTGAGCCGGGGCAGATCGATAGGCGCGAGCTGCCCGGTGAGTCGTCGCGCCCAACCCTTGCCGATGAGCAGAAGCACGGCGGAGCGAACGGGTTTCGGCAGGTTCCGGAGCTTCCCCTGGTATTTGAGCACCGTTATCCAGTCCACGACGGGAGAATCGAGAACGATCCCCCGCACGACGTCGGAGAGATCGGACCGGGTAACGGTCTGGAGCACGGTCGCGCCTCCCATTGACCACCCCATGAGCACGACGTCAGTCGCGCCGTTGCGGACGGCGAAACGCAGCGCCGCGTCGACGTCGTGCCACTCGGTGTCGCCGAGCCCATAGCGACCGTCCGGACTGGCTGGGGCATCAGGATCGTTGCGATACGAGATAAGAAGCGACGTATAGCCTGCCTCGCGAAATACCGGGATGGTCCGAAGTGCCTCCTGGCGGTTCGCCGCCCGGCCATGCACCTGGATGACCCAACGCCCGGACGGCCGTTCCGCGGGAATGAGCCACGCAGGAGATGGACCCAGTTCCGTTTCGATCTGCACCTCGGTGAAGGGGTGCCCGAATTCTCCGGGATCCAGATAGAACAACCCGCTCAGGCGGCCGCGCCGCGCCATCGCAAGGTCCCCGAAATCGACGGTGATCACCTTCCGCGTGATCGATACGTCCGTTTCGTCGAGCGCATCACCCACGCGTGCGTGTCCGGTATCGCCAGAGAACCAGAAGCTGTAATGACCGGGGAGGCGGGCCTCCGTCGATCGGCTCAACGTGATGGTGCCCGCCGTCGAGTCCACGGAAAGCACGCGCGTATCGTCGCCACGCCGGCGCGGCGGCGTGACCACGGTACGGGCGACAAAGACGGTCAGAACGCCGATAGCCATCGCCGCGACAACCGCGAGCGCTCCTGTCCCTACGAGGAGGATCACCGACCATCGATATCCCCGGACGGCGTGCCTTCGAGAAACTGCCACAGTCGAACTTTAGTCTTCACTCGTGCCCGAAAAAGTCGCAGGACCGTCGGTGCCGGCCGCCACGGTGCCGGCCGCTTTTGGCGCCGCGCTCCACGCAGTGCGGGGAGCAAAGCTCCGGCCAGAACTCGTGCTGAACGAGATCCCCTCACCGGGCAACCTCGCGCCGTACAGCGTCGCCCTCTCCGCAGATGTCACACCGGCCCGCCATGACAGCGACTCAGAGCTCGGCACCGGTCGGTTCATCCTCCTCTTCGATCCCTCTGCTCCAGAGGCATGGGGCGGGCAGTTCCGCATCGTCTGTTTCGCGCAGGCGCCGCTTGAGACGGACATCGGGCTTGACCCCTTCCTGGCGGACGTCGCGTGGTCGTGGCTCGTCGATGCGCTCGATGCTCGTGGGGCGCATTACGCCGCAGCATCCGGCACGGCCACCAAGATCCTTTCCACGGGGTACGGCGAGCTGGCGAGCCAGGGAGATGGCGCCCAGATCGAGCTCCGCGCCTCCTGGACACCGCTCGACCACGACCTCTCCTCACATGTGGAAGGCTGGGGTGAGTTGTTGTGCATGCTGGCAGGACTTCCGCCAGCAGTCGAAGGAGTTAGTTTGTTAGCCGCTCGTCGAGCCGGACGTGAGTAGCGCGGAGCAGAACCCGACGCCACCCGTCGCAAACCAGGGTGAGCAGTCCCCGCACGCCCTCGTTACGCCCATCGAGACGCGCGACAAGTATCTGGATGCCGTGGCCGCGATCGCCGACGGCACCGGTCCCATCGCCATCGACGCCGAGCGCGCATCCGGGTTTCGCTATTCCCAGCGCGCATACCTGATCCAGATTTTTCGCAGGGGTGCCGGCGTCTTCCTCTTCGATCCGCCCGCGCTCGGGAGTTTTGCCGAACTCAATGAGGCGATTGCATCCGAGGAATGGGTGCTGCACGCGGCCAGTCAGGATCTCGCGTGCCTGCGGGAGGTAGGGCTCGATCCGACCCACATCTTCGACACGGAACTCGGTGCCCGGCTGGCCGGACTCCCCAGGGTGGGCCTCGGAACGGTCGTGGAGGACCTGCTGGGCATTCACCTTGCAAAGGAGCACTCGGCGGCCGACTGGTCCACTCGACCGCTTCCCCAGTCGTGGCTGGTCTACGCCGCGCTCGATGTCGAGCTGCTCGTCGACCTGCGCGACGCCATGGCCGACCTGCTCGAAGCGGCGGGAAAGGGCGAGATCGCCGCCCAGGAGTTTGCCGCCGTGCTGACGCGCGAGGCGAAACCGGTGAAGGGTGAAGCCTGGCGAAGGCTCTCCGGCCTGCACACCGTGCGCGGCGCGCGAAACCTCGCCGTCGCGCGGGAGCTCTGGGAGGCTCGCGACAGCTTCGCCCGCGAGACCGACACGGCGCCGGGGCGACTCGTTCCCGACGCATCCCTCGTCGCGGCGGCGAAGGCACTGCCGGAGTCGAAACATGCACTCGCCGCGCTGCGGGACTTCAACGGACGGGCCAGCCGGTCCGAACTCGCCCGTTGGTGGGCGGCCATCGACGCGGGGAGGGTGACCGAAGATCTACCGGCCCTGCGCGTTGCTGGCGAGACCATGCCACCACCCCGAATCTGGGCCGACCGAAACCCTGAGGCCGACCGGAGACTGAAGAAGGCGCGCGCGGCGGTTACCGTGCTCTCGACCGAGCTGAGCATCCCCGTCGAGAACCTTCTGACACCGGAGCTGCTGCGCCGCCTGGCTTGGACTCCACCCGAACCGCTCGCCCTCGGCGGCATCCGCGGCGGACTCGCCGAACTCGGCGCACGCCCGTGGCAGATTGACGCCATCTCACAGGTGATCCTGGATGCCTTTGTCGAAGCCAGCCAAACGATCGAAAGCCCTGACGAACCCACTTCGTAGAAACAAGCAAACGATTCTTGGGGCAAAACGGCCGAGCCTAGGATCGGATGCGGACCTGAGACTGTGGAGGCACTGTGGCCGAGAGACATGACGTTGTGTTCGTGGATGGGGTTCGCACCCCGTTCGGACGCGCCGGCGAAAAGGGAATGTACTGGAACACCAGGGCAGACGATCTCGTCGTCAAAGCCATGATCGGGTTGCTCGAGCGCAATCCGAACGTTCCGAAGGACCGGATCGACGATGTTGCCATCGCGGCGACGACGCAGCAGGGAGACCAGGGTCTGACGCTCGGCCGCACCGCTGCCATTCTCGCCGGTCTTCCCAAGTCTGTTCCCGGATTCGCCATCGACAGGATGTGCGCGGGCGCGATGACCTCGGTCACAACGCTGGCAGGGGGCATTGCATTCGGCGCATACGACCTCGCCATCGCCGGCGGTGTGGAGCACATGGGTCGGCATCCGATGGGTTTCGGGGCTGACCCGAACCCGCGCTTCGTCGCTGAGAAGCTCGTCGGCGAAGAGGCGCTCAACATGGGTTCCACCGCAGAGCGCATCCACGACCGGTTCCCGCAGCTGACCAAGGAGCGCTCGGATCGCTACGCGATGCGCAGTCAGCAAAAGGCTGCCGCCGCCTACGCGGCCGGCAAGATCCAGCCGGATCTCATTCCCGTTGCGATCCGCAGCGACGCAGGCTGGGGGCTCGCCACTCGTGATGAGGCACTTCGGCCAGAGACGACGATGGACGGTCTCGCCGGCCTCAAGACCCCGTTCCGCCCACATGGACGCGTGACGGCCGGCAACTCCTCCGGCCTGAACGACGGGGCCACGGTGAGCCTGATCTCGAGCGAGGCAGCAGCTGCGGAGCTCGGGCTCTCGGCGAAAATGAGGCTGGTGAGTTTCGCCTTCGCGGGCGTCGAACCGGAGATCATGGGCATCGGACCCGTCCCATCGACCGAGAAGGCGCTGAAAAAGGCCGGGCTCACGATCAACGACATCGGCCTGTTCGAGCTCAACGAGGCGTTTGCCGTGCAAGTGCTGTCGCTGCTCGACCACTTCGCAATCGACGACGATGACCCACGGGTCAACCAGTGGGGCGGCGCGATCGCGATGGGGCATCCGCTCGCGTCATCCGGCGTCCGCCTCATGATCCAGCTCGCCGCACAGTTCGCTGAGCGGCCCGACGTGCGCTATGGCCTGACGGCAATGTGCGTCGGCCTCGGGCAGGGCGGATCCGTCATCTGGGAGAACCCCCACTACAACGGGAAGAAGAACAGGTAATGGCACAGCCCGGTCCCGCGCAGTTCGACGAGCTCAAGGCCCTTTCCAGCGACGAAGTAGTCACTCACTCGTTCGTGCGTGATGTCCCCATCTCCTCGGGCCGGGTTCTGGCGCTGATCACCCTCGACAACGGCCGCGATCACACGAGACCAAGCACGCTCGGTCCGGTCACGATGCTCGAGTTCGCCGGAGTGCTGGATGCGCAGAAGGAGCGCGCGGCGCGCGGCGAGATCGCGGGCGTCGCCGTCACCGGCACGCCATTCATCCTCGCCGCCGGCGCGGACCTCAGCAAGGTCGGCGACATCCCGAGCAAAGCCGTAGCGAAACAGATGGCCCAGCTCGGCCACTACGCTCTCGGCAAGCTCGGCGAGCTCGGCGTTCCGTCGTTCACGTTCATCAACGGGCTCGCACTCGGTGGCGGGCTGGAAATCGGTCTCAACTCCGACTTTCGCACGATCGACCGCAACGTAGCCGCCATCGCTCTTCCGGAGGTATTTCTCGGCATCATTCCCGGCTGGGGTGGGGCGTGGCTGCTGCCGAACCTCATCGGTATCGAGAACGCGTTGAAGGTCATTGTCGAGAACCCGCTGAAGAACAACCGAACGCTCAAGGGCCGGGAGGCATTCGATCTCGGCATCGCCGACGCGATTTTCGACTCGGCCAGCTTTCTCGAAGAGTCGATCGCCTGGGCGGACGGCGTCATCTCCGGCGCCATCAAGGTCAAGCGCCCCAACGAACCAGGCAAGATCGAGCGGGCCGTCAAGTGGGACATCGCCACCGGCATCGCCACCAAGATGCTCGAAAACCGCATCGGGCGCATCGCGAAATCGCCATACGCAGCGCTCGAGCTCATCAAAGCTGCGAAGAACACCGACAGGAAGACAGGGTTCGCCGCCGAGGACGAGGCGCTGGCCGCGCTCATCTCCGGCGACCAGTTCAGGGCGAGCATCTACTCCTTCAACCTCGTGCAGAAGCGCGCAAAGCGGCCCGCTGGAGCGCCAGACAAGAAGCTCGCCAAGCCGGTCACCAAGGTCGGCGTGATCGGCGCCGGCCTGATGGCCAGCCAGTTCGCGCTGCTCTTCGTGCGTCGCCTCAAGGTACCGGTCGTCATCACCGACCTCGACCAGGCTCGGGTCGACAAGGGTCTCGACTACATTCGCGGCGAAATCGAAGCCCTTCTCGGCAAGAAACGGATCTCGCCCGACGAAGCGAATCGACTCAAGGCGCTCGTGACCGGGACCACCGACAAGGCAGACTTCGCCGATGCGGACTGGGTGATCGAAGCCGTGTTCGAGGAACTCGGCGTGAAGCAGGACGTCTTTGCGGATGTCGAGCAATACGTTTCCGAGACCGCCGTTCTCGCGACGAACACCTCATCGCTTTCGGTGGAGCAGATCGGCGCGAAGCTCAAGCATCCGGAACGACTCGTCGGCTTCCACTTCTTCAATCCGGTAGCGGTCATGCCGCTCATCGAAGTCGTGAACGCGCCCGCAACGGATGACGCGACCCTGAGTACCGCCATGGTCACCGCCGCGAAGCTCTACAAGAACGCGGTCATAACGAAGGACACTCCCGGTTTTGTCGTGAACCGAATCCTGGCCAAGGTGCTCGGCGAGGCGATGCACGCCGTGGACACGGGAACACCGTTCGAAGTGGTCGAGGACTCGACCAAGCCGTTCGGCTTGCCGATGACCCCGTTCGAACTTCTCGAACTGGTCGGTCTCAAGGTCGGCGCCCACGTGCTCGATACTCATCATGCCGCCTTCCCCGAGCGCTTCTTCACGAGCGAGAACCTGCACAGGCTCGCCGAGCTCGGCCACATCTTCGAACGCGATGCGAAGGGCAAGGTCAAGGGCATCGACAAGAAGGCCCGCGAGATCGTCGCGGGGGGCGACTCCCCCATGACGGCGGAGCAGTTGCGCACGCGAATCGAGGATGGACTAGCCGACGAGATCCATCGGATGCTGCAGGACGGCGTGGTCTCCGCGCCGGAGGACATCGACCTCTGCCTCATCCTCGGTGCGGGGTACCCCTTCCAGATGGGCGGAGCGACGCCGTACCTCGACCGGGTGGGAGCGTCGGAGCGAGTGTTCGGAACGACCTTCCACAACCCGCCCATCCGCGGCGTCGAGTAGCCGCCCCCTCTTCTTTTGGAGGGGGGACGGGCTAGCGGTTGAGCGGGGTCATGTCTGCGTAGCGGTCACCGACCGGAGCGGCCACGGCGTCGAGCTGCGCCAGCTGGTCGGTCGAAAGCAGGAGGGACTCTGCGGCGACGTTCTCCTCGAGATAGGCGACCCGCTTCGTTCCGGGGATCGGAGCGATATCGTCCCCCTGCGCAAGCAGCCAGGCGAGTGCCACCTGGCCCGGTTTTGCGCCGATCTCCGCGGCGACGGCATCCACCTGCTCCACGATTCGGACGTTCGACTCGAGGTTCTCGAATCGAGGGTTGCTTCGACGGAAATCAGTGGCTTCGAGCTGGTCGAGCGAGCGGATCGTGCCCGTGAGAAATCCGCGGCCGAGCGGCGAGTACGCCACGAAGCCGATCCCGAGTTCGCGCACGACCGGCAGGATCTCGGCCTCCGGATCCCGACTCCAGAGGGAGTACTCGGTCTGGAGTGCGGCGACCGGGTGGACCGCATTCGCGCGGCGGATCGTCTCGGGCGCGGCCTCGGATAGTCCGTAGTGCAGGATCTTGCCCTCCGCGATCAGCTCTGAGAGCGCTCCGACCGTCTCCTCGATGGGAGTGCCAGGATCCATGCGGTGCTGGTAGTAGAGATCGATGTGGTCGGTGTTGAGTCGCTTGAGCGAACCCTCGACCGATAGTCGAACGTTTTCGGCGCTGCCATCGAGTCCTCGGCTTTCGTCGCCGCGATGCAGGATCGTGCCGAACTTGGTCGCGATCTTCACCTGGTCGCGCCTGCCTTCGAAAGCCTTCGCCAGCAGCTTCTCGTTGACGTACGGGCCGTACATCTCGGCCGTGTCGAAGAAGGTGACTCCGAGGTCGATCGCGCGATGGATCGTGGCGATCGAACCCGCATCGTCCTTGCCCGCGCCGCTATAGAAAGCCGACATTCCCATGCAGCCGAGTCCGAGGCGTCCGACGTCGAGGCCGTTTGTTCCGAGTGTGATGTGTTTCATAGTTCTGAGGGAACCCTTCCTTGATAGGTCGCGATCTTGAAATCGATCGCGGCCAGGCTTTTGGTCATCTCATCGAGCTGGGCGACGACGTTCATTCGATGGATGAGAAGTAGTTCGAGCCGGTCGGCGACCGTGTCATCCCCGCGCCGGACGAGATCCACGTACTGGCGAACCCGAGCGATCGGCATCGAGGTCGAGCGCAGCTTGGTGAGGAAACCGACCCACCGTATATCGGCTTGCGAGTACCGGCGGTGCAGGGATGACGCACGGTCGACGGGGACGAGCATGAGCCCGGTTCGCTCGTAATATCGCAGTGCGTGCGTCGACAGACCCGTCAGTTCTGCAACCTCGGAGATGGAGTACGGCCGGTCGGTGGTCACGTGTTCGATGGGCACTATTACAGGCTAGAACTTAGAGCGCACTCTAAGTCAAACGCAATGGCGCTATTGGCGGTCAGCACCCAGCTGGCGATGTGCCTCGACGTCGTCGGGTAGGGGCCGCGCGACGGGAATCTTGCTTCCGAGCACCTGGGCGACCACGTCTCGCGCGATGCGCTGTGGTGTCAAGCCGACCCCTTCGAGGATCTCGGCTCGTGACCCGTGCTCGAGGAATTCGTCGGGCAGCCCGAGCTCGGTGAGCGCGGTATCGACGCCGGCCGACCTCAGGTCCTGCCGGATCCTGGTGCCGATGCCCCCGACGCGGATGCCATCCTCGATGGTCACCACCAGGCGGTGCTCCTCGGCGAGGGCGATAACACTCTTCGGGACGGGGACGACCCAGCGGGGGTCCACGACCGTGGCGCCGATCCCCTGCGCAGCGAGGCGCTCTGCGACCTGCATGCCGATATCCGCCATCGGGCCGACCGTGACGATGAGCACGTCCCGGTGCGCCGCCTCGCGCAACACGTCCACGCCGTCGTCCGTGCGCCGGACGGCCTCGAACTCGTTGCCGACGTTGCCCCTGGCGAATCGCACGACCGTTGGGGCCTCGGTGACGGCCACCGCCTCAGCGAGCTCCTCACGCAGGCGCGTCGCGTCGCGAGGCGCGCTCAGCCGGATGTGCGGCACGACCTGCAGGATCGCCAGATCCCACATACCGTGATGACTCGGGCCATCCGGTCCCGTCACTCCTGCACGATCGAGCACGAAGGTCACGCCGGCACGGTGCAGGGCGACATCCATGAGCACCTGGTCGAAGGCCCGGTTGATGAAGGTCGCATAGAGCGCGACGACCGGATGCAGACCGCCGTAAGCGAGACCCGCGGCGGATGCCACGGCGTGCTGCTCGGCTATGCCGACGTCGAAGACGCGCTCGGGATACTTCGCGGCCAGCTTGTCGAGTCCGGTGGGGCGCAGCATGGCCGCGGTGATTCCGACGATCGTCGGGTCTGCGTCGGCGAGCCTGACGATCTCGTCGGCGAAGACGGAGGTCCAGGATGGGCGATCGGAGCCGCCGATCGGCTCGCCGGTCTCCGGATCGATGTGGCCGACGGCGTGGAACTGGTCGGCCGCATCCAGGACGGCCGGCTCGTACCCCTTGCCCTTCTGGGTAATGGCATGCACGATCACCGGCGCGCCATAGTTCTTCGCCTGGCGCAGCGCCTCTTCCATGGCCGGCAGGTCGTGGCCGTCCACCGGCCCGATGTACTTGATATCGAGGTTCGAATACAGCGCTTCGTTGTCGGAGAAGCGGCTGAGGAAGCCGTGGATGCCACCCCGCAGCCCACGGTAGATCGCCCGCCCCGGTGCACCGAAACGGTCGAAGAGCCGGCGACTGGAGAAATAGAGGTCGCGGTAGGAGCGACGGGTGCGAACGCCGTTGAGAAAGCGCGCCATCCCGCCGATGGTCGGCGCGTAAGAACGTCCGTTGTCATTGACGATGATGACCAGGTTGCGACTGTTGTCGTCGCTGATGTTATTCAGCGCCTCCCAGGTCATTCCTCCGGTGAGTGCGCCGTCGCCGACGATCGCAACGACGTGGCGATCCTTCTGGCCCGTCATTTGGAAGGCACGCGAGATCCCATCCGCCCAGCTCAGTGAACTGGATGCGTGCGAGCTCTCGACGATGTCGTGGATGGACTCCGAGCGCTGCGGGTAACCGGCGATTCCGCCCTTTTCCCGGAGGCGGCTGAAATCCTGACGCCCGGTAACCAGCTTGTGCACGTAGGCCTGGTGCCCCACGTCGAAGATTACGGCGTCGCGCGGAGAGTCGAAAACACGATGCACGGCGAGCGTCAACTCGACCACTCCGAGGTTGGGCCCGAGGTGCCCGCCGGTCTTCGAAACCTCCGTGACCAGGAACTCTCGAATCTCGATCGCGAGCTGGTCCAGCTGGTCCTGAGTGAGCGCATCGAGGTCGCGGGGACCGTGGATGCTCTCCAAAAGACTCATTGGATCAGCCTAAACCAGCGACCTCAGAACGTACTGGAGGATCCCCCCGTTGCGGTAATAGTCGGCCTCGCCCGGCGTGTCGATGCGGACCACGGCATCGAACTCGACCGTCTGCTTGCCAGCCGGCGAATTGTCGCTCGGTGCGGCTGTGACGTGCACGGTCTTCGGTGTCGTTCCGCTATTGAGCTCCTCGAGACCCGTGATGCTCACCAGCTCCGTGCCGTCGAGGCCGAGCGACGCCCATCCTTCACCGATGGGGAACTGAAGGGGCACCACGCCCATTCCGATGAGGTTGGAGCGGTGAATACGCTCGAAGCTCTCGGTGATCACGGCCTTGACGCCGAGAAGACTCGTTCCCTTCGCCGCCCAGTCGCGAGACGACCCAGAACCGTACTCCTTGCCCGCAAGGATCACGAGAGGGGTGCTCGCCGCCTGGTAGTTCTGCGCGGCGTCGTAGATGAACGATTGCGGCGCATCCGGCTGGGTGAAGTCCCGGGTGTAACCGCCTTCGACACCATCGAGAAGCTGGTTCTTGAGACGGATGTTCGCGAAAGTCCCGCGGATCATGACCTCGTGGTTGCCACGGCGCGAGCCGTAGGAGTTGTAGTCCTTGCGCTCGATGCCGTGCCCGTCGAGGTAGTGACCGGCGGGGCTGTCGGCCTTGATGTTTCCCGCAGGGCTGATGTGGTCGGTGGTGACCGAGTCGCCGAGTGTCGCGAGCACCCGGGCGCCGACGATGTCGCTGACCGGGGTGGTCTCCATGGTCATGCCGTCGAAGTACGGGGGCTTGCGCACGTAGGTCGACTTCTCGTCCCACTCGAAGGTCGAGCCGGTCGGGGTGGGCAGCGAACGCCAGCGCTCATCACCGTCGAAGACGCCCGCGTACTCATGAGTGAACATCTCGGTGTCGATCGACGAATCGATCGTGGCCTGCACCTCGTCGGCATCCGGCCAGATGTCCTTGAGAAAGACGTCATTGCCGTCGTGGTCCTGGCCGAGCGCGTCGGTCTCGAAGTCGAAGTTCATCGACCCGGCAAGCGCATAGGCGATCACCAGCGGCGGCGAGGCCAGGTAGTTCATCTTCACGTCTGGGTTGATGCGACCCTCGAAGTTGCGGTTACCCGAGAGCACGGCGGTGACCGCGAGGTCGTTGTCCTGAACGGCCTTCGAGATCTCGTCTTCGAGCGGACCCGAGTTGCCGATGCACGTCGTGCAGCCGTATCCGACGAGGAAGAACCCGAGGTCTTCGAGGTAGCCGTTGAGTCCGGCCTTCTCGTAGTAGTCGGTGACGACCTTCGAGCCGGGGGCGAGCGTCGTCTTGACCCACGGCTTCGACTTCAGTCCCTTCTTGCTTGCGTTGCGGGCCAACAGGCCCGCGGCGAGCATCACCGAGGGATTCGAGGTGTTCGTGCAGGAGGTGATCGCCGCGATCGCGACGGCGCCGTGGTCGAGCGTGAAGTGATCGCCGTTGTGCAGCGTCACCTCCGAGGGGTTGGAGGCGTGCGACGGGCTCGGGCTGGTGTGCGACAGGCGGTGAGCCGTCTCCTCGTCCTGAGCGGTGAAACCGACAGGATCGGAGGCTGGGAAGGTGCCCTCCAGGGCGGCGTCGATGCCCGAGCGGTCGGTATCCGCATAAGCTCCGAGGTCGATCTCGAACTGCGACTTCGCCGAGCTCAGTTCGACGCGATCCTGCGGGCGCTTCGGGCCGGCAATCGACGGAACGACCGTGCCGAGATCGAGTTCGAGGTACTCACTGAACACGGGCTCGACGGATGCATCGTGCCAGAGCTTCTGCACCTTCGAGTAGCTCTCAACCAGGGCGACCTGCTCCTCGCTGCGGCCGGTGAGGCGCAGGTAGTCGAGTGTGACATCGTCGATGGGGAACATGGCGGCCGTCGAGCCGAACTCGGGGCTCATGTTGCCGATGGTTGCGCGGTTCGCGAGCGGCACGGCCGCGACCCCCTCGCCGTAGAACTCGACGAACTTGCCGACCACACCGTGCCTGCGCAGCATCTGGGTGATCGTGAGCACGACATCCGTCGCGGTCACGCCGGTGGGGATGGACCCCGAGAGCTTGAAACCGACGACCTTCGGGATGAGCATCGAGACGGGCTGGCCGAGCATGGCCGCCTCGGCTTCGATGCCTCCGACGCCCCAGCCCAATACCCCGAGGCCGTTGACCATCGTCGTGTGCGAGTCCGTACCGACGCAGGTGTCTGGATAGGCCTGGAGCACCCCGTCGACGCTGCGGGTCATCGTGACGCGCGCCAGGTATTCGATGTTGACCTGGTGCACGATTCCCGTGCCTGGCGGCACCACCTTGAAGTCGTCGAATGCGGTCTGGCCCCAGCGAAGGAACTGGTAGCGCTCTCCGTTGCGCTCGTACTCGATCTCGACGTTGCGCTCGAACGCGTTCTCGGTGCCGAACAGGTCGGCGATGACCGAATGGTCGATGACCATCTCGGCAGGAGCGAGCGGGTTGATCTTCTTCGGATCGCCGCCGAGGCTGGCGACGGCCTCGCGCATGGTGGCCAGGTCGACGATGCAAGGCACTCCGGTGAAGTCCTGCATCACGACGCGGGCGGGAGTGAACTGGATTTCCGTGTTGGGCTCGGCCGAGGGAACCCAGGAGCCGAGTGCCTCGATCTGCGACCTCGTGACGTTGGCGCCGTCCTCGGTGCGAAGCAGGTTCTCGAGCAGCACCTTGAGACTGAACGGAAGTCGCTCGTGTCCAGGAACCTTGTCGATGCGGAACACCTGATATTCCGCGGAACCGACCTTCAGGGTGTCCTTCGAATCGAAGCTGTTGACCTGCGACATTGCGCGTCTCCCTTACTGAGTCCTGCTGGCTACCGCTGCCAATCCTTCCCGTCGACCGGGCCGGATGCCAGCAAGGCAATCCTAAGTTTCGCGGGGTCGATCGCAAAGATCGGGACGTCGAAAGTATCTCGACATCGAGATAAATATAGCACCAGAACGGCGGCTCGGCGTGCCGCTATGGCCCGGACGTCTCATCGGTGGTCTGTGCCGTTTTCGCGTACACCGTACGCACCAGCAGCCAGGTCACCCACAACAGGATCGCGTACAGCGGCACGCCCGTGATGAGACGAGCTCCGGCCAGCCAGACGGTCTCATGTGCGAGATAGAGCGGCAACTCGACGATCAGCCGAAGCGAGAAGAGACCGGCCCAGAGCCAGGTCGCCAAGAGGAGCACGCGCCTCTTGGCCCTGTCTGTCCGCCACGCGGTCGGTTCGTTCGTGAGGAATCCGACGATCACGCCGATCACGGGCCAGCGCACGGCGATGCTGACGAGGATCGCGAGCAGGAAGACCGAGTTGATCCAGATGCCGAAGACGAAGTTGTTCTCCGGCTTTCCGGAGACGAGCGCCAACACGGCAGACACCGCCAGCACGACGATGCCGGCGAGAGCCTGGGTCGCGGCGCTCTTGGCGATGAAACGGCTCGCGACGAATATCATGGCGAGGACCAGGGGTGCGAGCACGCTCAGCAGGAGATTCTTGGTGGTGGTGTAGAGCACAAGGAAGCCGAGCCCGGGCAGGATGGATTCGACGAGTCCCCGCACTCCACCGACCGCCTTCAGCAGGGATCGTCCCGTCGGAACCTCACCGGGCGCGACCTGACCGAGACCCGTCTTGCGCATGGCCTCTCCGAAGCTCTCCCTGAAGCTCGGCGGCCGCCCGTGCTGTTCCTCCGACGCCGGCATCAGACTGTGGGAGCCGTCGGAGCGTCGCCCGCGGCCGCCCCACTCTTCGGCATGTGAAGGGGAATGAGGTCACGCGGAGGCATCGGCGTCTTGCCGCGGACGACGACCACGCTGCGGAAGAGATCCTCGATCTTTGCGGCGGCCTCCTGGTCTACGGCCCCGTCGCCGGCGATCACTCCGCGGAGGAACCAGCGCGGGCCGTCGACGCCGACGAAACGCGCGAGGCGCGTCGAACCGGGCTGGCCGGCAACCGTCGCCGGTATCTCGGCGAGCAGCTCCGGTCCGAACGGTCCGATGGTCAGCTTGGTCGTTCCGCCCTGCCTGGCGATCTGATCCGCGATCTGGGCGCGGATCTCATGCCAGAGTCCCGACGTCCTCGGCGCGGCGAATGGCTGAACCTGGAGCGTCGAACCGGCATAGTCGAGGCCCACGGCAACGACCCGCTGGCTCCCCTCCTCCACTTCGAGCCGCAGCTGCAGGCCGTCCCGAGGAAGGACTTTGACGCCGCCGAGATCGACGTAGGGACGCACGGGGTTGGCTTCCGCCTCGTCGAGCGGGCCCTCGGTCGCGCGATCGGCCGGCGCGGACTTGGCCTGCTCGTCCTCGCCGGAATTGTCAGATGAAGTGGTGTCGCTCACGCGCCATCTCCTTGCTTGTTGTCGCGGTATCCGGTCGAACCGAAACCGCCTCCGCCGCGATGGCTTCCGGGAAGCGTCTCGACCGGCACGAATCGGGCACGCGTCACCGGCATGATCACGAGTTGTGCAATGCGATCGCCGACGGCGACAGAATACGGCACCGAGGCGTCCGTATTCAGGAGCGTCACTCGAATTTCGCCTCGGTAGCCGGCATCCACCGTTCCCGGGCTGTTGACGATCGTGATTCCGTGCCTGGCCGCGAGACCGCTTCGCGGAACGACGAACGCGGCGTAACCGTCCGGCAGCGCTATCGACACTCCCGTGCCGACTGTCGCTCGCTCCCCGGGGGCGAGTTCCACGGCTTCCGCCGCCGAGAGATCGGCGCCGGCGTCACCCGGATGGGAATATGAGGGAGCCGTCTTCGCGACAATGAGGACTTCAACGCTTTCGGGCACGTCACGAGGGTAGTGCAGAACGGCTGCGTGCCACACCGGCGTCGACGGCGACAATTATCTGATCGAATAGGACAATGACGATTTACCGCGAGCGGCTGTGGGCCTCTGCCTGGGTGTTCATCTCAACGGCGCTCGTTATCCCGGCGAGCCTGCTCGTGTTTCTTCCGATCAACTTCGGGGTCGGGGTGATCGTCGCGATCGTTCTCTACGCGGGATGCGTCGCGATCCTGATCGCAACGTCGCCGACGATCGAGGTGACCACCGAGCAGTTCGTGGCCGGGCGCGCGAGGCTGCCCGTCGTCTTCATCGGAGCAGTCGAGGGCTTTCGTGGCAATGACGCGACCCTTGAACGCGGACAGCGGCTGGACGCGCGCGCGTGGTTGCTGATCAGGGGTTGGGTCGGGCCGGTCGTCAGGGTCGACGTGCTGGATGCCGGCGATCCGACTCCCTACTGGGTGGTGTCGACTCGTCATCCTGAGGACGTCGTCGCGGCTATCGCCACGGCACGGGCCACACCGGGAGTCGTTTAAGCCGCGCACTCCTGGCAGATCGGGCCGAGCTTCTCTTCATGGTCGAGCTGCGAGCGGTGCTTCACCAGAAAACAGTTCACACAGGTGAACTCGTCTGCCTGGGGCGGAAGCACCACCACATCGAGGTCGAGGTCAGAGAGATCGGCTCCGGGGAGTTCGAAACCGCCAGGATTGTCGGCGTCGTCAACGTCGACCACGCCTGACATTTTGTCCGGAACGCGCTCTTTAAGAGCCTCGATCGACTCTGAGTCGTCGTCGGTCTTACGAGGTGCGTCGTAGTCGGTTGCCATGCCCATCCACTTCTTATCTGCATCAATTGATCTCAATCGGCGGCCATAGTTTGCATCAATAGTTTGCGAATAGCAAACCACTGCGAAACCGCCGTGAATCCGACGTCTGTGCAACTTGCGGCACGCCCGCGTTATTCCCGGGTTATGGCCGTCCGGCATGGCACTCTAAGAAACATGAGTGACCGCGAGAGGCGTTCAGAATGCAAGACCTGAGAGTTATCGGAGTGGAGAACGGCGCACTCCTTGTCGCGTCCGACGAAGGCACCCGGTTCCGCGTCGCGATCGACGAGGTTCTGCAGTCGAAACTTCGCCAGGCAATCCCAGACCCGGGCGCGGGTAGAAAACTCGCGCCGAAAGAGATCCAGGCGCATATCCGCTCAGGCATGTCTGCACAGGATGTCGCGTCCATCACGGGTGTGCCACTCGACTACATCCAGAAGTTCGAGGGCCCTGTGCTCGCCGAACGGGAATTCGTGGTGACCTCCGCCCTCAACGTGCCGGTGCACACGGCCATGGAGTCCGACCCACTCGGTGGCGGCTCGACGTTCGGCACGGTCATTCGTGAGCGCCTCTACGACCTTGGCGCCATCAACGAACGCTGGGCCAGCTGGAAGGAGGTCGGCGGCGGCTGGATCGTGAAGCTCTCCTTTACTGCGGACCAGATCGACCACGACGCGCGATGGCGTTTCGAACCGAAGAAGGCCGCGCTCGCTCCATTGAACGGTGAAGCCATCACCCTTTCCCAACAGGGCGAGATGGTGGGAGCACTCGTGCCGAGGCTCCGTGCCGTCGGCGACGAGGAGCGCGTCCCTGATCAGTCTCGCTTTCCCGATCAGTCTCGCTTCGACAGCGGCGCGTTCACCGACGACGAGCTCTCCGACGGTGCGCCGCATCTCGAGTCCGTCTCCTATGGGCGCCTGGATGACGCGCCCGCCGCTGTTTCGGATGCCGCAATCAATCGGGCGCCCGCGGCCGAGGAGGTCGAGTCCAACCAGACCGCAGATCTGCTCGAAGCCCTGCGGCGTCGGCGCGGTGAACGCGAGTCGGCAAACCTTGTGGAGGAAGACGAGTCGAAAGCCGCTCATCCATCCACCGGGACGATCCGCCTCGTCGATATTCCGCTCGACACCTTCCGCGGCGATGACCACGATGCTCCCGGTGACACCGCGCCACAGCCGAACGTGTTCCCGCACAAGTCGAGCAAGAAGGGCCGCGCCTCGATGCCGAGCTGGGATGAGATCGTGTTCGGCGCCCGCTCCGACGACGACCTTTAGCGGGTCTTAACCCGCGGCGTAGTCGCCGAACTTCAACAGGGGGATGTTCGTCTCCTCCGGGGACCAGGAGCCATGCTGGCCGATCATCGAGCGGCCATGCTGCGACGGCGATCGCGAGTCGTAGTAGGCGATCCCCTTTCGCGCGGCGATCAGGAGGTCTCCGATACGCGGAAGGACAGCGGGGTCGACGACCGGCCCGAACCAGCCGGACTCGACCGCCTCGGCGCGACTGACAACCCAGGAGCGTCCGCCCTCTGCCTCGCGCCAGCGATCGAGAACCGTCGCTCGGTGGCGTTCGCCCGCATCCGGCTCGAAGTGCAGCTGCAGCGCGCGGGGTTCACCAGCGACGTGTCGGATGCCGTCGACAAGTCGCGGATCGGTATCGAACAGGATGTGCGAACTCTCCGGCACGTCCAACACGCCGTGATCGGAGGTCAGGAGCATCCCTTCGCCATGTCGCAGTCCCGCAGAGAAATTCCGCACTGCCAGGTCTAGCTCCTCGAGGCCCTCGGTCCACAGCGGCGACTGCCACCCGGCAGAATGAGCGGCCTGGTCGAGTTCCGGTACGTAGACGTAGACGAGACCGCGGTCGATGTCATCCAGTACTCGCCGCGCTTCATCGAGCCGGTCGCCCATCGTGACTCCCTTTCGATACTCTGCGCCGCGGAGCACCGCCTTCGTGAAACCGGATGACCGATAGCGTTCTGCACCGATGGCGAACGACGGAAGACCGGCGATTCTCGCCGTCTCGAACAGTGTCGGCGCCCGTTGCCAGGTGGCAGGGTCGAGTCCGCCGTCCCAGCCACTGAGCTGATTGACGACCCGATCGTTGGCTTTATCGAGCACGGTGTACCCGACCAACCCGTGAATCCCCGGGGTCTCGCCGGTCGTCAACGTCGCGAGCGCTGCGGCGGTGGTGGTGGGAAAACGCGCGCCTATCGTGTCTGCGGCGGTCAGGCGGGGAGCGAGCGTTCGCGCGTGGCCTTCCCGTGCACGGAGCGCGGATGCGCCGAGGCCGTCGGCGAGGAGCACCACGGCCCTGTCCACGCGGGGAAGAGACAGCGCGTTGGGCTTGCCATCCAGCGAGAGAAAGGAACTTGGCACGACATCGGCAAGGCTAAACCGGTGCGATTTGGTGGCCGGTAGCATGGGGGCAATCTTATGACTACTCCCGAATCTCCGACCCAAGAATCCCCCGGCGAACGCATCGACACAGTTGACGTCTCGGCTGAAATGGAGGGGTCGTTCCTCGAGTACGCCTACTCCGTCATCTACTCCCGTGCCCTGCCGGATGCCCGCGACGGCCTCAAGCCGGTGCAGCGCCGCATCCTCTACCAGATGACGGAAATGGGCCTTCGCCCCGACCGCGGCCACGTGAAGTCCGCTCGGGTCACCGGCGAGGTGATGGGCAAGCTTCATCCCCACGGAGACGCGTCGATCTACGATGCCATGGTGCGGCTCGCACAGAGCTTCGTCCTGCGCGTTCCCCTCATCGACGGTCACGGCAACTTCGGTACGCTCGATGACGGCCCGGCCGCACCCCGCTATACCGAGGCCCGCCTCGCCCCTGCCGCCATGGCGATGACCGAGAATCTCGACGAAGACGTCGTCGACTTCGTGCCGAACTACGACAATCAGCTCACCCAGCCGGAAGTGCTGCCCTCGGCGTTTCCCAATCTGCTGGTCAACGGCGCGAGCGGCATCGCGGTTGGGATGGCGACCAACATGGCTCCGCACAACCTCATCGAGGTGGTCGGCGCGGCGCGGCACTTGATCGCCAACCCCGACGCAACCCTCGACGATCTCATGTCGTTCGTACCGGGGCCGGATCTGCCGACCGGGGGAACGATCATCGGCCTCGCCGGCATCCGCGACGCCTATGAGACCGGCCGCGGCAGTTTTCGCACACGCGCGCGGGTGTCCGTCGAGAACATCACCGCCCGTAAGGCCGGACTGGTGATCACCGAACTGCCGTACATGGTCGGCACCGAGAAGGTCATCGAGAAAATCAAAGACGGCGTCAACTCGAAGAAGCTCAACGGCATCTCCGACGTCACGGACCTCACCGACCGCAAACACGGCACTCGGCTCGTCGTCGGCATCAAGACCGGATTCAGCCCGGATGCCGTGCTCGAACAGCTCTTTCGCTTCACGCCGCTCGAAGACTCCTTCAACATCAACAATGTGGCGCTTGTCGACGGTGGACCACGAACCCTCGGGCTCCGCGAGTTGCTGCAGGTGTACATCGATCACCGCATTTCGGTGGTCACCAGACGAAGCCGGTTCCGGCTCGCGCGCAAGAAGGAACGACTGCACCTGGTCGAGGGCCTGCTCATCGCGATCCTCGACATCGACGAGGTCATCCAGGTCATCCGAACGAGCGACGACTCAGAGCAGGCCCGCACGCGCCTCATCGACGTCTTCGATCTCAGCCAGGTGCAGGCCGAGTACATCCTCGAGCTGCGGCTGCGGCGGCTCACCAGGTTCTCACGCATCGAGCTCGAGACCGAGCGTGACCAGCTGCGGGCGGAAATCGACGAACTGGAAGAACTCCTCAGGGTGCCAGAGCACGTGCGCCACCTGGTCTCCGACGAGCTCGAGGAGGTCGCCGAGCGCTTCGGCACTCCCCGCCGAACCCTGCTGACCGAGGCGCGGCCGAGCATCGCGACATCCTCATCCTCGCGGTCCGTCGCTCCCCTTCTCGAGATCGCGGACGCGCCATGCCGCGTCTACCTCTCGACGACGGGGCGAGTCATCCGTGTCGACATTTCTGACGGGTCGGCGGATGCACCGGCCAGGGTGGCGAGGCGCAGCAAGCACGACGCCATTCTGTCCACGGTCGTCACCACTAGTCGCACGGAGATCGGTGCTGTCACCAACCTCGGACGTCTGGTAAGGCTCTCCCCCGTCGACCTGCCCGTGGTGCCGGAGAATTCGATCCAACTGGCCGCGGGCGTGAGAATCGCCGACTATCTCGCCCTCGACTCGAAGAAGGAACGGGTGCTCGCGCTCGTCTCCCTCGCCTCCGATCAGTCCATCGCACTCGGCACGCGCCAGGGTGTTGTCAAGAGGCTCACGACGGGCGACTACGCCAACAAACCGGACTTCGAGATCATCAGCCTCAAGCCAGGAGACCAGGTCGTGGGAGCGCACCAGGCGCGCGAAGGCGACGAGCTGCTCTTCGTTACCTCGGACGCCCAGCTGCTGCACTTCCCCGCAACCGCGGTACGTCCGCAGGGACGTTCGGCTGGCGGCATGGCCGGTATCAACCTCGGCGCGAAGGCGGAGGTCATCTTCTTCGGATCGCTGGACCCCGCAGCCGAGAACGTCGTGGCGACAGTCTCGACCGGCACCGGGACCATCGCTGGAACCGACCCCGGCCGAGCGAAGGTGTCTCAGCTGTCGGAGTTTCCTGGCAAGGGTCGCGCAACAGGCGGGGTGCGCGCGCACGCGTTCCTCAAGGGCGAAGACGTGCTCGCCATCGCGTGGGCGGGTCCATCGCCCGCATCGGCGGTCGGTGCCGACGGCGCGGTCCGCACCCTTCCCGAGGCTGGAGCGAAGCGGGACGCATCCGGTACCCCGCTCGATGCGGTGATCGGATCGATCGGCTCTGGGCTCTAGACGCGTCGCCAGCCTGTCCGACTCGACGCGTCGCCGACATCTGACCGTTGCGGAGGACGACTCGCCGCATTCGCCCGTCCGAACACCGGGGCTCGCGCATACAGTCCTCCGCAACTGTGGCGCTTTCGTCGGATGCATCAAGCGGATGCTCCGGTCTTCTAGGATGCACGAGTGACCACCCAACCGACGCTGTCCAGACGACTCGGGCTCACCGACGCGGTCTTCATCGGCCTCGGTTCGATGATCGGGGCCGGTGTATTCGCCGCGTTCATTCCCGCGGCGCGGGCGGCGGGTTCCGGCCTTATTCTCGGTCTCGCGGTGGCCGCCGTCGTGGCATTCTGCAACGCCACCTCCTCCGCGCAGCTCGCGGCACAGTATCCGTTGTCGGGCGGCACCTACGTTTACGGTCGAGAGAGGCTCGGCGAGTGGTGGGGCTTCGTCGCCGGATGGGGCTTCGTCATCGGAAAGACCGCGAGCTGCGCCGCCATGGCGCTCACCTTCGCCGCCTACGCCGCGCCACCCGAGTGGCAACGGCCGGTAGCGGTGGCGGCTGTCATCGGGCTGGCGGCGGTCAACTACTTCGGGGTAAGCCGCACGGCGCTCGTCACTCGGGCGATAGTGGTGATCGTGCTCGTGTCCCTCGCCGTCGCCGTCGCCGCGGGCCTCCAGGGCGGCCGTTCGGTCGGGGGCTGGCAGCCCGGCGATCTCCTTTCGCATGGCTGGTACGGAATCCTGCAGTCCGCCGGGCTTCTCTTCTTCGCGTTCGCGGGCTACGCGCGGATCGCAACGATGGGCGAGGAGGTCAGGAACCCAGCGAAGACCATTCCGCGAGCCATAACCATCGCCCTCGCCGTCGTGGTCGTCGTGTACGCGGCCGTGGCGATCACCATACTCGGGACGCTCGGCGCCAACGGCGTCGCAGGGTCATCGGCGCCCCTCGCCGATGTCGTCGCAGCAAGCGGATGGGCGTGGGCGGCACCGGTAGTCCGGATCGGCGCCGCTGCCGCTTCGCTCGGCGCCCTGCTGGGTCTCATCGCCGGCATCGGGCGGACGACCCTCGCTATGGCTCGCGAAGGTGATGTTCCGCGCTGGCTCGGCACGGTGCATCCGAAGTTCAAGGTGCCACATCGCGCCGAAGTCGTGCTCGCGGCTGTCGTCAGCGTGATGGTCATCAGCGTCGACCTGCGCGGGGCGATCGGCTTCTCCTCTTTCGGAGTACTCCTGTATTACCTCATCGCCAACGTGGCGGCCTACACTCAGCGCCCGGACCAGCGCCGCTATCCACGGGCGCTTCAGGTGGTGGGAGCGGTCGCCTGCGTCGTACTCGTCGTGACGCTTCCGCCGGTGGGAATCGTCGTGGGAGTCGCCGTCATCGCGATCGGGATCGGCTATCGCGTCATTGCCCGTCGCCTCGCCTGAGTTCAGGCGCGACAGCGGTGGTCGAACCGCACATCCAACCGTTGCGGAGGACGACTCGCCGCAATCGGCCACTCGCACCCCGCGACTCGCGGCTGCGATCCTCCGCAACGGTCGTGCGACGGAGCACGGCAGCTCAAACGTGCGGCACGAAGTCCTGCCACGCTCTCCGACGCTCGCCCCGCGGATCTTCCTCGACGCGGTCGACAGCATCGATGATGAGTGTTCTGCGGCGACGTTCGCTATACCGCGGCCATGACTCGTCCACCGTGCCGTCGTGAGCGAATCGCAACCAGTTGCGCTGCATGCGCGCGCCGGCGCGTTTGAAGCTGGCCCGCCCGCCCAGCGCACCCATGGCGCGGCCGAACAGGCCGTCCATCCGGTCGAAGAGCGCGAAGAGTTCGAGCCCGTGGGTCGCATCGAAGCCCGTCAGTCGCACCAGGCGCGGCGCGGCATCGAAACGATAGAAGTGCACCGTGGCGAACCGCGAGTGCCGCTCCGCAACCTTGATCGTCGGATACCAGAATGCATAGTCGCCGCCGAAGTCCGCGGCGGCCCTCCGGGCTGGCAACCCAGGGTACTGCGCCTTGACCGCTTTCCGTGCCTTCTTCTTCGTCTTGGCGAAGATGGCGCGGATGCGCGATGGCGTCGTGGCGAGGATGTCGAGCCGACCGGTGAACAGCGAGCCCTCGCGATCGTTCGTTCCGATAATCAACGGAACGGGATGCGCCCGCCCGTGTTTGAAGGCGTCCAATGGTCGCTCGGGCAGAAAGTCTCCGTCGATCACCGGACAGAGGCTGATCGTGCCGGGCGCGTGGTCCGGGGTGCTCAGCTGCATCCGCGTCGTCGCCCTCACCAGGTCGTGGACGTCCGAGGAGGTGAGGAGTTCGACCGCTTCCTCGCTGCTTGTGCTGTCGGTACTCGAGTCGTCGACCTCTTCGCTGAGCAACTCGAGGTACTCCTGCGCCCACTCCGCCGTCAGTTCGGCGGGATACACGGCGTTCGGCGGCGAGCTCTGCGCGATCGCGCGGGCGAAGAGCCCCCGCGCGCGCGGCACCGTCATGAGGGTCGTCACGGCGTTGCCGCCGGCCGATTCCCCAAAGAGCGTGACGTTGTCCGGGTCGCCACCGAATGCGCGGATGTTGTCGCGCACCCACTCGAGGGCGGCCACCAGATCCCGGAGCCCGAGATTGCTTTCGAACGTCCGCGCCGCGGATGACAGCCCGGAGAAATCGAGGAATCCCAACGCCCCGAGACGGTAGTTGAGATTGACGAAGACGACTCCACCCTTGCGCACGAGCCCCTCGCCCAGGCGCGGAACTTCGCGGGAAGATCCGACGCTGTAGGCCCCACCGTGGACGAAGACCATCACCGGATGCGGTTCTCCTGCCGTGCTTGTCGGCGCGATGACGTTGAGGGTTAGGCAGTCCTCCGACATCGGCACACTCGCGCGCGGGCCAAGGAACTGACCGTTACGATCCTGGGGCGCGACGGGCCCGAACTCGCCAGCGTCGCGAAGGTCGCCCCATGGTTCAACCGGTCCGGGCGCGCGAAACCGGCGCTCGCCCACCGGCGGGGCCGCGTAGGGAATGCCGCGCCACATCCGCAGGCCGCGCCTGATCCCTCCAGCGATGTCCCCGCCCGTCACCGCAACCTGCAGCCTGTCGGAGGAAACGGTGGTCACGCGGCGAATCCTACGGGCCGTCGCTTAACTCGCGCCGAACATCGTCGAACTAGACGTCGATGCGCTCGCGCGACAGGCCATCCGAACCCGCGATGATGAAGTCCTTTCGAGGGGCGACGTCGTTGCCCATGAGCAGTTCGAACACACGCTCGGCATTGACGGCATCCGTGATCTGCACGCGGCGGAGAGTGCGGTGGCGACGATCCATCGTCGTCTCCGCGAGCTGGTCCGCATCCATTTCTCCGAGCCCCTTGTACCGCTGGATGGGGTCCTGATAGCGCTTGTTGGTGCGCTTCAGCCCCGCGAGGACCCCGTTGAGCTCCTGCTCGGAGTAGGTGTAGATCGTCTCGTTGGGCTTCGTGCCGGGGTTCATGACGATCACCCGATGCAGCGGGGGAACGGCAGCGTACACGCGCCCGTCGCGGATCATGTCCGGCATGTAGCGGAAGAACAGCGTGAGCAGCAGCGTGCGAATGTGCGCGCCGTCGACATCCGCATCGCTCATGATGATGACCTTGCCGTAGCGGGCGGTCGGCAGGTCGAAACTGCGACCGGAACCCGCGCCGATCACCTGGATGATCGAGGCGCACTCGGTGTTCGAGAGCATGTCCGAGACGGATGCCTTCTGCACGTTCAGGATCTTGCCGCGGATCGGAAGCAGCGCCTGGTATTCGCTGTCGCGCGCGAGCTTCGCGGTGCCAAGCGCGGAGTCTCCCTCGACGATGAACAGCTCGCTGTTGGCCACGTCGCTGGAGCGGCAATCGACCAGCTTTGCGGGCAGCGAGGAGTTCTCGAGCGCGTTCTTGCGACGCTGGGTCTCCTTATGGGCCCGAGCCGAGACGCGCGACTTCATCTCCGCGACGATCTTGTCGAGCACGAGCGAGGACTGCGTCTTGTCGTCGCGCTTCGGCGAAGCGTACTTGGCAGCCATCGTCTTGGCAACGACGTTCGCAACGATGTTCCGCACGGCCGGCGTACCGAGGATCTCCTTCGTCTGGCCTTCGAACTGAGGCTCAGGCACGCGGACGGTCAGCACGGCCGTGAGGCCAGCGAGGATGTCGTCCTTCTCGAGTTTGTCGTTTCCGACCTTCAGTCGGCGCGCGTTCTGTTCTACCTGACCGCGAAGGAACTTGAGCATGCCCTGCTCAAACCCGGCCTGGTGCGTTCCGCCCTTCGGGGTGGCGATGATGTTGACGTAACTACGGAAGACCGTGTCGTAGCCGGTGCCCCAGCGGAGGGCGATGTCGACCTCGCACTCGCGCTCGAGTTCCGTCGGCACCATGTGCCCCTTATCATCGAGCACCGGCACCGTCTCGGTGAACGTGCCGGAGCCGGTCATGCGCCAGGTATCGGTGAGGGCTGCATCCGGCGCGAGATAGTCCACGTACTGGCCGATGCCGCCGTCGAACTTGAACGTCTCACGGGTGGGCTGCTCGCCGCGTTCGTCGGTGATGTCGATGCCGAGCCCGCGCACCAGGAAGGCCGTCTGTCGTGCCCTCGCGAGCAACTCATCGGTCTGGAAGGTTGTCCCCTTGCTGAAAATCTGCGGATCCGCCCAGTAACGCACGCGAGTTCCCGTAACATTCTTGCCGACCTTGCCGACGACGCGCAGCTCGCTATTCGACACGAACGGTGTGAACGGGGCATCCGGTCGCGTCTCCCCGGCACTGTCGGCGAAAATGCCGGGCTCTCCCCGATGGAACGACATCGCCCAGGTCTTGCCATCGCGATCGACCTCGACATCGAGTCGCTCGGAGAGGGCATTTACTACTGAAGCGCCGACCCCGTGGAGGCCACCGGATGCGGCATACGAACCACTGCCGAACTTTCCGCCCGCGTGCAGTTTCGTGAACACGACCTCTACACCAGAGAGCCCCGTCTTCGGTTCGATGTCCACCGGGATACCGCGAGCCCTGTCCCTCACTTCGACACTGCCATCCCTGTGCAGGATCACGCCGATGTCGTCCCCGTTGCCGCCGAGGGCTTCGTCCACGGAGTTGTCGATGATCTCCCAGAGACAGTGCATGAGCCCGCGGGAATCCGTCGATCCGATGTACATGCCGGGGCGTTTGCGCACGGCCTCGAGACCTTCCAGCACCGATAGGTGCCTGGCCGAGTAATCCGAACTCGCCATTCTCTCTCCTCTTGCGCGCGGCGCACGCCCCCATCTCTGGGGAATTGATGGTGGGCGGACCGTGTTCCAGACTAATGAAACAGGACACGGTGAATCGCGAGCGACACCCCTCGTCGCGATTGCTACGCGTTCAGCGAAATACGGGCCTTTTGTAGCCCGGTTGTAACAACGTCGTGTTTGTATAGAGACAAGACATTTTTAGCTACGGAACTGGAGGAGCATCTCATGTCACAGATCGCACCCGAAACGACTGCACTCGAGGAGCTCGAATCCAGCCATCAGCTCACCGCCTCCGACCGCTGTGACAGCTGCGGTGCACAGGCCTACATCCGCGTGGCGATCGGGTCCAGTGAGCTGCTGTTCTGCGCGCACCACGGCAAGAAGTACCAGGACAAGCTGGAGGCCGTCGCGAGCGACTGGCACGACGAGTCCGACCGCCTGCTGCAGGACAATCGCTAGCTCCCCGTAGATATTGACGGAAATGCCCTCGGCTCCGGCCGGGGGTATTTTTGCGCGCTCGGACCGATGTCGAAAACTGCTGTCGTTCGGTTCGCAATCGTCCTAGATTCAGATCAGGCAGACCGACGGAGGCCGCCATCCGAAACCTGGGAGCCATGATGAACGGATTGACCGAAACCGAACTCGACGAGATCGCCCTGGCCAACGAGAAGGGTTCGAGACCGGTCGTCTTCGTCCACGGTCTCTGGCTGCTGTCGAGCAGCTGGGATCGCTGGCGCGCCCTGTTCGAAGACAACGGATACGCGACCCTCGCTCCCGGCTGGCCGGACGATCCCGCTACGGTCGAAGAGGCGAAGAACGACCCGAGTGTCTTCGCCCACAAGATGGTGCAGCAGGTCACCGACCACTATCTCGAGGCCATCTCGAAGCTCGACCAGCAGCCGGTGGTCATCGGTCACTCCTTCGGCGGGCTGATCTCGCTCAAGATCGCGGGGGAAGGTGTCGCCTCGTCCACGATCGCAATCGACAACGCACCGTTCCAGGGCGTGCTGCCCCTTCCCGTTTCGTCGCTCAAATCGTCAGCCCCCGTTCTGGCCAACCCGACGAATATCGGAAAGGCCGTCGCACTGACCCTCGAGCAGTTCACGTACGGTTGGGCGAACAACCTCGACGCCGCGGAGGCCAGAGAGCTCTGGGCGACCTACCACGTTCCGGCGCCCGGCGCCCCGCTCTTTCAGGCAGCGACCGCCAACTTCAATCCGTTCTCCGAGACCAAGGTAGATACGCGCAATGATGCTCGCGGGCCCGTGTTGATCATCGCCGGCGAAAAGGACAATACGGTCCCCCTGGCGATCACCCACGCCACCTACAAGCTGGAGAGCAGGAACGTCGGCGAGACGCGCATCACCGAAATACCCGGCCGCGGCCACTCGCTCGTGATCGACAGTGGATGGCGCGAGGTCGCCGATACAGCGCTCGAGTTCGCGCAGACCTATTCGCCGGCGTAATCGCGCCGGAATTGCCGGTCGGAGATTCAGCTGTACTCGCGACGAATACGTCCGCTCAGGCGCGTGACGATTTCTTCGCCAATCGTTCCGAGAGAATCGCCCCATTCCTGAAGCGTTGCTTCGCCATGCGTGCCCGGCCCGAAAAGGATTCCGACCTCCCCCGTTTCGATCGGGGCACCCTCGACGTCGACCACGATCCGGTCGAAACCGACGGACACGATCGGATACCGTCTGCCACCGATCGTCACCTCGAGCACGCCGGCCGCTGCGCTGGAGATCCCATCGGCGTATCCGATTCCGAGTTCTGCCAGGCCGGCGTTCACGTCGAGCACCGGAGCGGCGAGGGTCATCACCGGCAGGATGCCCAACTCACGGGGCGCAATGCCGCCGCCGGGTGAAATGCCGTAGCTGAAGGCGCCGATACGCACGAGGTCGAACCGGGCATCCGGTCGCGCGAGCCCCGCGGCGCTCGCCGCCAGGTGGCGAAGACGGATGCTGGCGCCGAGAGTCTCGGCGACCTCTATCGCCCTGTCGAATCGAGCGATAGCCGCACTGTCCTCCTCATCCGATGCCTCGGCGATATGGGTCCAGACGGCAGGGAATTCGGCCACGCCGTTGCGAACCAGTTCGAGGGCGCGTCGGACCAGTTCCGGCCATTCCGCTTCTGTCGCCCCGTTTCGATGGAGGCCAGTGTCGATCTTCAAATGGAGGCGCGCCGGTTTCGCGGCACCGGCATCGGCAATCTGGTCGAGCTGCTCGATCGTGGAGATGCCGAGGTCGATCCCCGCCTCGATCGGCTCGCGATAGTCCTCCGAGGGGCCGAGCAGCCAGGCGAAGATCGCGACGTCCCGGCTGATCCCGGCCTTCCGCAGTTCGAGACCGGTGGCGACGTCGAGCGAGCCGAGCCAGACGACGCCGTTCGCGACAGCCGCACGTGCGATCGGCAGAAGTCCATGCCCGTAGCCGTCCGCCTTGACGACGGCCATGAGCTCGGCGGGGGCCGTTCTCGCGCGCAGTGTGTCCAGGTTGCGCGCGTAGGCGGCGAGGTCGACGACGATCCTGGCTTCGCTCACAGGTATCTCCGCGGGAGTTTCGCGCCGAGTACGGAGACAACTTCGGCGGCATCCTTGTCCAGGTGGGCAGCCCAGTCGAGCGCGCTCGGCTCCCCCGCATTCGTGTCGCCGAACAGCACTGCTTCATCGCCGATCGCGGCGGAGTCGAAGCCGAGTTCGAGTACGTGCGCATTCATGGCCACACGTCCCGCGATGAGCCGCGGCTTGCCCGCGAGCCAGAGTGTGCCGAGATTGCTCGCCGGCCGATCGAGTCCGTCGGCGTAACCCAGCGCCACGAGCGCAAGCGAGGTGCGAGTGGCCGCGCGATAGGTGTACCCGTAGGACACGCCCTCGTCGCGTTCGATCGTCTTCGTGCCAACGACACGCGCGCTCACCCGCATGGCGGCTCGGAGCTCCGGATCGGACACGAGTCCGTACAGCGCTGCTCCGGCGAGCTCGACCTCGGCATCGGAGCCGACCGTCACACCGGCATCCTCAGCACCCCGCGGATCCACGGGGTACGACGCGAGGATCGGAGCGTGGATGCCGGACCGCCGAAGTTCGGCAGCATCCGCGAGAGTGCTCACCCCAAGCCACACCGCTCCGCCGTCGAGCGCGGCGCGAGCGGACTCGACCGCGCCGTGACCGTAACCGTCGCCGGCGACATCCGCAAGAAGCGGGCGATCACCCGCACGCGCGGCCAGAACGGCAGCGTTCTCGCGGATCGCACCCGTATCGATGAGCGCCTCGCGCAGGGAAAACTCGTTCAGAGCCGACACCTCGCTGTTTCATACAGGCTGGGAAGGGAACTCAGCGCTAGATTCTCGAGAATACGTGCTTGGCGTTCGCGGAGATCACTTCGCGCGCGCGGGTTGCATAACGATCGAGATCGGCATGCGCGATGCCCGATGCATAGTCGAAGTCACGACGGCTCGCGATCGACCGGATGAGCGCATCCGTGAGCAGCGGATTGAGCGGCAGTACCGGTCCGCCGACCTGAGTCGCGATGGATGAACCGAGCGCGACGCCCTCGTTCCTACCGTCGCCGTTGCCACCCCCAACCACAAGGCTGCCGAATGCCGTGGCGCCAGCATCGAGCTGCCAGAGGGACGCGTTGTCTTCGAAGCCGACGACCTGTCCGAGGGGCGTGTCGACGATGACATATCCGACCTTGCGTTCTGTCACTCGCGTCGTGCGGAAGGGGAACAGACCGAGCCCGGCAATGGTGGCTCCGTCAAGCGGGCTGATCTCGTGCCCGAGAAGCTCTGCTCCGGCGCCATAGGCGAAGATCGGCACGCCGTCGTCGCGAAGTGCGCGGAGGTCCGGCGCGATCACCTGCAGATCGTCGTGGATGTTTCGGATGGCCGAGATCGGCCCGTTGCCGACCAGCACCAGATCGGCGCCGGAAGGGAGCGTGTCGCCGACGCGGTGCTCGACGACGGAGACGGTTGCGCCGGCCCGCACCAGCCGCTCTCGTAGCGCCATCATGTTGCCTCGATCGCCGGCGACCCCGAGTTCTTCCGGGTAGAGCTGCACGATCGTGACGGACGAGTCCGGCAGAAACGGCATGGGCACTGTCGCGCTCACCGCTGGTTCTCCAGTTGGAGGAAGCCGATCTGCTTCCTGGCCAGCATCATGATCTCGTAGTTGACTATCCAGGTCTTCATGCCTGCCGGAGGCTTCGGCATTGCCTTCATGAGGTCGATCGCCTTGCGAAGGTCTGGCTCGACCGCACCGATCCTCATGCCCTCGTGCTCCAGACGAAGCGCGATCTGCCACGCCTTTGCGCCGGTGATCACATCGACGTGATCGAGGGCGGCGAAGTCGATGTCATAGATCCAGGAGATATCGGGCGTGCCCTCGTCGATCGCCAACAGCACCTGTTCCGGCGGTTCCGGCAACGCGTCGAGATTGAGCTGCAGGCTCGCGGCATTCTTGAACATCACGAACTCGACGTCTTCTTCTACGCCGTCCCTGTTGGTGATGGCCAGCAGTTCGCCGCGCCCGTAGGCCGGCTTCATCGACGCAAAAGCCTTGGCCGCGGAAGGTCCATCGAAATCGTCGCCGAGGATGATCGCGGCCGTGGCGATGGCTGCGGCCGCATCGATCCCGTAGTGCAGCCCTTTGGCCGGCAGCACGACGTCGATGAGCTGGCCGCGCACGTTGATCACCGCCCCGGTACGGTCCATGGAAACGAGCTCCGCGAGCGCGACGTGGGATTCTGGCTGCAGGTCTGCGTCGCGATAGTCGGTCGCGTTGAAGAGCCCGTGGGGTGCATTCGCGATGACGTCCTCGGACGCCCCGAAATAGGTGATATCGGGGCCGGTCGTTGAATCCCCCGCCTCGTAGCGCCTGGCGATCTTGCTCAGGTAGGGATCCTCGCGATTGGTCACTATGTGCAGTTTGGCCTGCTGCGCGGTGTCGAGCATCATGTCCGCCACCCGCTCCGTCTCGTAGAAACGGTACAACTGATCAACCTGCGTGTTCAGCACCAGTACCGTCGACGGCGGCACGGTCGCCGCGAACTCCAGTGCGAAGGCCTCGTCCACTTCGAGCACCCCGATGTCGGCGTCGAGCCTTCCCAACACGCTCGACTCCCCGAGGATCGAGGATGCGATCCCCTGCGGGAGGTTCGCTCCGGAGGGGTTGGTGAAGACTGTGAGGCCGTGGCCGCGCAACACCTCGGTGAGCATGTGCGTCGTCGTCGACTTGCCGTTGGACCCCAGCACATAGACGATGCCGTGACGGAACCGCCCCGTGACGTCCTCGAGAAAACGCGGAGCGAGCTTCGTCGTGACGTAACCGGGGAAGGCTGAGCCGCCGCCGCGAATCTTCGCGAGGGCGCGCACCGCCTTGCCCAGTACGACGGGAACGAAGTACTTCAGGCCAGAAAGGCTACTCAAGATAGTCGCGCAGCGACTGGGACCGCGACGGGTGGCGAAGCTTCGCCATCGTCTTGGACTCAATCTGGCGGATCCGCTCCCGAGTGACTCCGAAGGTGTCACCGATCTGATCGAGGGTTTTCGGCATGCCGTCACCAAGGCCGAAACGCATGCGGATCACGCCCGCCTCGCGCTCGGAGAGAGAATCGAGCAGCGATTCCAGCTGCTTCTGCAGCATGGTGAAGCCCACCGCATCCGCCGGAACGACTGCCTCGGTATCTTCGATCAGGTCGCCAAACTCGCTGTCCCCATCCTCGCCGAGAGGCGTGTGCAGCGAAATCGGCTCACGGCCGTATTTCTGTACCTCGATGACCTTCTCAGGGGTCATGTCGAGTTCACGGCTGAGTTCCTCTGGCGTGGGCTCTCGGCCGAGGTCCTGCAGCATCTGGCGTTGCACCCGAGCGAGCTTGTTGATGACCTCGACCATGTGCACCGGGATTCGGATGGTGCGGGCCTGGTCCGCCATTGCGCGAGTGATCGCCTGGCGGATCCACCAGGTGGCGTAGGTGGAGAACTTGAAGCCCTTCGTGTAGTCGAACTTCTCGACGGCACGGATGAGGCCGAGGTTGCCCTCCTGGATGAGGTCGAGGAATTGCATTCCGCGGCCGGTGTAACGCTTGGCGAGCGAGACGACGAGGCGAAGGTTGGCTCCGAGGAGATGACTCTTCGCGCGCTGCCCGTCCTTCGCAACCCACGAGAGTTCGCGTCCCAGCTGCGACTTGAGCTCGGCGGGAGACATCTGGGAGAGCTTGTCCTCGGCGAACAGGCCCGCCTCGATGCGCATCGCGAGTTCGACCTCCTCTGCCGCATTGAGCAGCGCGACCTTGCCGATCTGCTTCAGGTAGTCCTTGACCGGGTCAGCGGTCGCGCCAGTGATCGCCGACGAGTAGACGGGAACCTCGTCCTCGTCGTCGACGAGCGAGAGAACCAACGCCCCCGTGGGAAGCGCCTCCTCTTCCTTGGGCTCCTTGTCGTCAAGATCTTCGTCTTTGACGTCGTCGCCGTCCTTGATGTCATCGTCTTTGACGTCGTCGACAACGACCACCACATCGACATCGTCATCGGCCTCCTCGACGACGTCGTCGATCTCGTCGACGTCATCCACATCGTCAGTGGCCTTGGGGGCGCGCTTGACTGGGGCCTTCTTCGCGCCGGCTTTCGCCGGAGCCTTCTTCGTCGCGGCTGCCTTGACGGGCAGGGCGGAGTCAACGCTGACTTCGTCTGCCGTCTCTGGCTCAGCGATGGCTGTTGCTTTGGTTCGGGCGGCCATGTTGGGACACCTTTCACATTGATTTGTTAGCGGGTACAACACTCAGGTGGACGTTGTACTGCCTCTCGGCTGATATTCGTCTGGCATCGTTGTCGGCCAGCACTGGGTTTAGCGGTAGCACTGGGTTTCCCGGTAGCACTGCGTTTCCTGGTAGCACTGCGTTTCCTGGTGACACTGCGTTTCCGGGCAGCGCCGCGTTTTTCGGGCAGCACTAAGACCCATGTCAAGTCCTGATCCATTGCGCACCGAATGAGCAATGAAACCGCGCGAACCTGAACGGGTCTTACGTCAATTATTGCACGGATTGGACCTGCCTCTTGCCATCGACGGCGAATCGCTATATCTTGCGGCGCCGCCGCGACCTCACTAGTGCAACCCAGAGCGGCGGCACCTGTATTCCCTCGTCCTCGTGCAGCTTCCGGCGCGTGCGACGCCGCGCGATTACGAGGAACACCACACCGGCGCCGACGACCACGTACTGCACGATCAGAGCAATCCGGAACGAGTCCCAGGAGAAGACATCGCTCGGCGACCCGCTCGCGATTCGCGACTGATTGAGCAGGTCGAGCACGAGCCCGATCAGGTACATCATCACGAAGCTCGCGAGGAATCCCCCGACGTTCACGATGCCGTTGGCCGACCCGAGGCTGCGCAGCGGGTTGAAACTGCGGGCGAAGTCGAATCCGATCAGCGAGCCGGGGCCCCCGATACCGAGAACGACGACAAGCAGCACCACGAGCCAGAACGGCGGATGCCCCGGCCAGAGCAGCACGACGGTCCAGACCACCCCGATCGCCGTCACGATCATCAGCACGAGGTTGGAGCGCCGCAGCGGGAAGCGCGCGATGAGGATGCCGAGGACCGGGCCGCTGATGACCCCGGCCAGCACAACGAGCGTGAGCAACTCCGAAGCCACGGCCGGGCTGTAGCCGAGACCGGACGTGAGGAGGGGGAAGCCCCACAGCAGGCTGAATACGGTGCCGGAGGACTGCGTCACGAAGTGCGACCAGAATCCGAGCTGGGTCCCCGGCCTGGCCATCGACTCGCGGAGCTGCTTCATCGCTCCGCCCCAGGTCGATACCCGCTCCGTCCTCGCCGCCTTCGATTGACCGTTGGCGAGGAAGAGCAGGACGAGCACGAGGGCGATTGCGGAGAAACCGGCGGCACTGAGGAAGGCGGTGTTCCAGCCGTACCGATGCAGCACATAGGAAAGCGGGATGGCAGAGAGCACCTGCCCGAGCTGGCCGATGTTGCCGGTCCACTGCGAGATCTGTGGCAGCAGCCGCCCGCGGAACCAGGATGCCAGTAGTCGGATCACGGAGATGAAGGTCATCGCATCCCCGGCGCCGACCAGGATGCGCCCGAGGATCGCCACCGCGATACTCGGCGCCACGGCCAGCACGACCTGTCCACACGCCATCAGCAGCGCACCCGTCGCGATCAGGAACTTGGGTCCGACCCGGTCGAGCATCACACCGACCGGGATCTGCAGTGCCGTGTAGACCACGAGTTGCACCACCGCCAGGCTCGACAGCAGAGAGGCCGAAACATCGAACCGATGGGCGGCTTCGACACCCGAGACCCCGAGCGAGCTGCGCTGGAGGACGGCGACGATGTAGGCGAAGATTGCGACGCCCCAGATGAGCCAGGACCGTCGAGAGTTCACAAAATCACTGTAGCGCCGCGATCACCGGCGCCAGGCGACGCAACGATGTCTGGGGCTGCGGCCCGGCTACAGCCGAGCCGGCGGCTCGTCTTCGCCGTTGCGACGGATGGCGAGAAAGTTCTCCAGCTCCGCCGCGATCTCATCGGCCGTGGGAAGCTCCCCGTCCTCGTCGGTCAGCTGCGAACGCAGCGGATTGCCCGCCATGTAGGAGTCGTGTCGTTCTTCGAGGGCGCCGACCAGCCGGGCGAGCTCCGGATTGGTCTCCACCTGGCTGTCGATCTTGGCGAGGAACTCGCGGCCCTCGTCACGGAAGTGATCGGACGGGAAGATGAGCCCGGTCGCGGCGCCGATACTCTCCAGAGCCTTCACCGCGGCATCCGGGTATTCCGTGTCCGCTAGATAGTGCGGAATCAAGAGCACAAACCCGACCGTCGGGTGGTTCATCTGCTGCAGTCGGTACTCGACGAGGTGAAGCGCGTTGGCCGGCACCTGGGTCTGCGGCTTCCAGATGGACATGGCGTCGATCAGCTCGACACGATTGCCACTGACCGTCACGCCGATCGGGCGGGTGTGCGGGGTCGGCATCGGGATGGCGTGCACCCAGGTCGTCGTCTTCACCTTGTACTTGGCGATCAGGCCAAGTACCGCGGCGCTGAAGCGCTCCCACTGGAAGTCCGGCTCGAACCCGGTGAGGAACAGGAAGGGTTGCCCGATCTCGTCGGTCGCCAGGTACAGCGCGAGCCGAGCGGGGCGGTAGTCGCTCAGATGATCCTGGTCGAAGTAGATCATCGGCCGACGGGCACGATAGTCGAGGAGGGTGTCGGTGTCGAACGTGGCCACTATGCGCTGGTCGAGCGTGTCGACGAGGTATTCGCTGAGCTGTGTCACCGCGGAACCGGCGTCGGCGAAACCGGTGAGTCCCGCGATCAGATGGAGGCCTTCCGGCACGTCGGTGACGTCCGGGTTCAGCTCGTAGAGGCCCTCGGGATCTTGCATGCGTTAACTCTAATCACGGCCCCAGCGCGTGGCCGCCCGATCACCCATGCCGCCTTCATGCCGTAAGCGAACACGAACACCGGTGCCAGCAGGCCCGGGCAAAATCGGCGGATACGATGGCGGCATGACAGTCCCCTCCTTGAGCATCAGCACCGACTCCCTCGCCTTGATTGCCGCCGATGTGCTGGTGCTCGGAGTGGGATCGGCGGATGACGGCCCGATCCTGTACACGGACGATCCCGTATTCGACGCGCTGCGCACCGTTCTCCCGACGATCGGGATCACCGGCGGCCGGGATGAGGTCGTCCGCCTGCCGGCGAGCGACATCGCGGCGCGCAGCATCGCCCTTGTCGGTCTCGGATCCGCGCCCGTGACGCCCGACTCGCTGCGTTACGCGGCCGGCACGGCCGCTCGTCGAATCACGGGCGTGAAGTCCATGACACTCGCGCTTCCGACGAGCACGACGACGGAACTCCTGGCCGTTCTCGAGGGCGCCGCGATCGGGGCGTACGCCTACACGGAGTACCGCTCATCGTCCCTCGAGGCGACCAAGCTTCCGGCGGCCGAGATCATGGTGGTTTCGGGCGCCGACCCGGGAGATGGAGTCCTTTCGCGAGCGGCAACGGTGGCCACCGCGATCCACCGAGTTCGCGATCTCGTCAATGCTCCGCCTTCTGACCTGTACCCCGAGTCCTTCGCCGACGCCGTGCTGACCATCGCAGCCGAACTTCCCGTCACCGTCGAAGTGCTGGAGTCGGCCGCCCTCGAGACAGGGGGCTTCGGCGGAATCCTCGGCGTGGGAGCGGGTTCGGCCCGCGGACCGCGTCTCGTCAAGATCGGCTACTCGCCCTCCGGTGCTTCGCGTCACCTCGCACTGGTCGGCAAGGGCATCACCTTCGACACGGGGGGTCTCTCACTCAAGCCCGGGGCATCCATGGTCGGGATGAAATACGACATGACTGGTGCCGCCACGGTCATGGCCGTCGTGTTCGCCGCAGCTGAGCTTGGCCTGGACATCCGGCTTACCGCCTGGCTCTGCGTCGCCGAGAACATGCCCGGCGGATCCGCGACCCGCCCGAACGACGTGCTCCGCATCCGCGGAGGCAAGACGGTGGAGGTGCTCAACACCGATGCGGAGGGCAGGATCGTGATGGCCGACGGGCTGGTCGCGGCAAGCGAAGAATACCCGGACGCGATTATCGACGTCGCGACCCTCACCGGCGCGGCCCGGGTCGCGCTCGGGGATCGCTACTCCGGCGTCATGGGCGACGAGGAACTCGTCGGCGAGCTGGTCTCCGTCGCAAAAGCCGAGGGAGAACTGTTCTGGCCCATGCCGCTGCCCGGCGAACTGCGCGCCCAGCTGAACTCGGACATCGCGGACATCGCCAACGCGAAGATCGGCAGCACGGCGGGGGGAATGCTCCTCGCCGGCGTCTTCCTGCAGGAGTTCGTGGGCTTCAGACCGGCACCGCATACGGGAAGGATCCCGTGGGCACACCTCGACATCGCGGGCTCCGCGAACAACAGCGGCGCCGGATACGGCTTCACCGGCAAGGGCCCGAGCGGCGTCGCAGTGCGCAGCCTCATCGCACTGGCCGAGGACATTTCCCACGCGTAGTAAGGTCTTTGTGGCTGGAAAAATCGAGCCTCATGCTGTCCGCCGCCGACCACGCTGGCGGGAACAGCGCACTAAATCCTGAGAACCAAGGGAGCCGCTGGGTGTCGGAACAGAATTTTGACATTGTGATCCTCGGAGCAGGGAGCGGCGGATACGCTGCAGCCCTGCGCGCGAGCCAATTGGGCTTCACCGTAGCCCTCGTCGAAAAGGGAAAACTGGGCGGCACCTGTCTCCACGTCGGCTGCATTCCCACCAAGGCGCTCCTGCACTCCGCCGAGGTCGCGGATGTCACGCGAGAGTCCGCCAAATACGGCGTCACGTCCACCTTCGACGGCATCGACATCGCGGCGGTCACGGCCTATCGTGAGGGTGTCGTCGCGAGTAAGTACAAGGGCCTGCAGGGCCTCATCAAGGCCCGCGGCATCACCGTGATCGAGGGTGCCGGCCGGCTCGTCTCTCCCAACACCGTCCAGGTCGGCGAGGACATCCTTGTCGGCAAGAACATCGTCCTGGCGACCGGCTCGTACTCGCGCTCACTGCCGGGGCTTGAGATCGGCGGGCGTGTCATCACCTCCGAGCAGGCCCTCGAGCTGGACTTCGTTCCCCAGAAGGTCGCCGTGCTCGGCGGCGGCGTGATCGGCGTCGAGTTCTCGAGCGTGTGGAAAAGCTGGGGCGCAGAGGTTCAGATCATCGAGGCACTCCCCCACCTCGTCCCCAACGAGGACGAGGCGATCAGCAAGCAGTTCGAGCGTGCATTCCGCAAGCGCGGAATCAACTTCAGCCTCGGCGTGCGCTTCCAGAGCGTCACGCAGAACGACGAAGGCGTCGTCGTCACGCTGGAAGACGGACAGACCTTCGACGCGGAGCTGCTGCTGGTGGCGGTCGGGCGCGGGCCGTCAACGGCGAACCTCGGCTACGAAGAGAACGGCGTCGCCATGGACCGCGGCTTCGTGCTGACGAACGAGCGCCTCGCGACGAATGTGCCCGGCATCTACGCCGTCGGCGATATCGTCCCCGGCCTCCAGCTCGCGCACCGCGGATTCCAGCAGGGGATCTTCGTCGCCGAGGAAATCGCGGGACTCAACCCCGTCGTGATCCAGGATGCGAACATCCCCAAGGTCACCTACTCGGATCCCGAGGTCGCATCCGTCGGCCTCTCCGAGGCGAAGGCGCAGGAGCAGTACGGTGCCGACAAGGTGACGAGCTACGACTACAACCTCGCCGGAAATGGCAAGAGCCACATCATCGGCACCTCTGGGTCGATCAAAGTCGTCCGGCTGAACGATGGTCCGGTCGTCGGCGTCCACATGATCGGCGCGCGTGTCGGCGAGCTCATCGGCGAAGCACAGCTCGCGGTGAACTGGGAGGCCTACCCGGAGGATGTCGCTCCGCTCATTCACGCGCATCCCACCCAGAACGAGGCGCTGGGCGAGGCTTTCCTCCACCTCGCAGGCAAGCCGCTGCACGCCCTCTGAGTTGTAGGGCAGCAAACTAAGCTAGAGAAACAGAACTGGTCTAAAGGAGCATCACTGATGAGCGAATCCGTCAACCTCCCGGCACTCGGAGAGAGTGTCACCGAGGGTACGGTAACCCGCTGGTTGAAAAACGTGGGCGATCACGTCGAGGTTGACGAGCCGCTGCTCGAAGTCTCGACCGACAAGGTCGACACCGAAATCCCGTCACCGATCGCCGGCGTGATCGAGGCGATCCTTGTGGCCGAGGACGAGACCGTCGAGGTGGGCACGCCGTTGGTGACGATCGGCGATGGATCCGGGGGCGGACAGCCCGCGGGCGCGCCTGCCGCCGAAGCTCCCGTGGCGGCGCAGCAGCCCGAGCCGGAGCAGCCCGCCGTTGAGCCGACGCCTGCGCAGGAAGCCTCCACGACCCCCGCGGTCGAGGTCCCGCCTGCCGAGGTCCCGTCCACTGATGCCCCGGCGCCCGCCGAACAGACCCCCGCGGCTCCGGTTCCGCCCTCTCCGGCCACCCAGATCGACTCGCCGCCCGCGGTCGAGCCCGTCACCGAGGCTCCGATCCCAGCTCCAGCCCCGGCCGCTCCGGTCCCAGTTCCCGCCCCCGCGGTCGCCGAACCCGTCACGCAGGCGCCTACGGTATCCGTCGACGCCTTGAACGCCGGCTACGTCACACCTCTCGTGCGCAAGCTCGCCAACGAGCGCGGCATCGACCTGTCCACCGTTTCCGGCTCCGGCATCGGTGGCCGCATCCGCAAGCAGGACGTTCTCGCGGCCGCCACCGCGGGTGAGCCGGAAGCCACGACCGCGGCGCCCGCTGCCGCTCCGGCTGCCGTCGAGACGTCACCGCTGCGCGGCACGAGCGTTCCCATGTCACGCCTGCGCAAGGTCATCGCTGAGCGGGCCGTCATCTCCATGCAGACTTCCGCGCAGCTCACCTCGGTTGTCGAGGTGGACGTGACACTCGTGGCCAACTTCCGCGACAGGGTGAAGGCTGACTTCCAGGCCAAGACCGGGCAGAAACTCTCCTTTCTGCCCTTCTTCGCGCTTGCCGCCGCGGAAGGTCTGAGGGCGTACCCGATCGTCAACGCGACGATCGACGGCGACACCATCGTGTATCCGGCCCAGGAGAACATCTCAATCGCGGTCGACACCGAACGCGGTCTGCTGACTCCGGTCATCCGCGACGCCAGCTCGCTCGATCTCGCCGGGCTCGCCCTCCAGATCGCCGACCTCGCGGCCCGCACCCGCGACAACAAGCTCAAACCCGACGAGCTCGCCGGTGGCACCTTCACTCTCACGAACACCGGATCCCGCGGCGCGCTCTTCGACACGCCGATCGTCTTCCTCCCCCAGTCCGCCATTCTCGGCACGGGGATCGTCACCAAGAAACCCGTCGTCGTCACGAACGACGGTCTCGACTCGATCGCGATCCGCTCGACCGTCTTCCTTGCACTGTCCTACGACCATCGCATCGTGGACGGAGCGGATGCCGCCCGCTTCCTGGTGGCAGTGAAGAACCGACTCGAGGGCGGCGATTTCACCGGCAACCTCGGCATCTGAGTTCGACCGCGCGCTAGCCAAGGATCAGGTCTCTGATCAGCCAACCGGCTTCGCCCCTCACCAGCAGCAGCGATGCAGGCGGGGCGTTGTCCGTTCCAGGCACCGCAAGGGCGATGATCGCTGAGGCCCCGAGCTGCTGTACCAATCGCAGCTCCGCCGGCCCCGGCACCATCGCCCCCGGCGGATCCTCACCGTCGTGCAGTCGACGGATCAGGGCGAGATCGGCATCCATAGCGGCCGAACCACTCTGGTCGACACGATCGAGGCAGATCACGGAGCGTTGGGAGAGGCAGGATTCGCGGGCGGCAAGCAGTGCCTTCGCCGCCACGATCGGGTCGTCCGACGCCCGATCGCCTGACACCCGATCGCCTGACCCCTGATCGCCCGCCGTGGTCGAACGATCGTGTGCCGGTGGTGAATGCGCGGGGGTGTTCCCCGGCACGGTGCTCGATGCGCCGCCGGCGGACAGGACCACGATTGCCATTCCGACCGCCACGAGTCCCGCGACGCCAGCGACCCAGATCGGGCGACGCACGGGCACCAGGGCACGGATGACGCGAGCACGCACGGCGGCCAGCGGATGCGCATCGATGGAGGCCCCGAACGCCTCGACCAGCCACTCCGGCACGTGGATGCCCGCCAGCCGTTGACGCAGAACGGGAGGGGCCACGTCGTCGGCCCGGGAGGCGTTCGGCGGCACTGCTCGCTGAGGAATCTGCCCGCGCTCACCGGCGAAGGAACTAACCCGAAGGGGCACCGCTGGCGCGAGATCGAAGAGTCGCTCCGAGAGCTGGGCCGCGAAACCCTGCGGGCCCGCCGCTCGGCCCGTCGTGCGGAGCCATTCGAGCAACTCTGCGACCTCACGCGGATGATCGCCGGCATCCACCCGGTCGAGCAGCCCGCGAGCGAGCTCTGAGACCCCCGCAAGATCGTTGAGAACCTGAGGGATGACCTCCAGCTGCGACGGCGGGAGGCTGTGGTCGCCCGGCGACGACGGAAGGGGCCCGATCAGCCGCGCGTTGCCGAAGCCGGCGAGAACCGGGGCTCCCGATGGGTCGATCAGCACTGTGGACGACCGTATCCGGCCGTGTGCGACGCCCACGCGGTGGAGTTCCGCCACGGCAGCGGCGATCGGCGCGATCGCCGTAACCACCTCGCCGGCTTCGATCGCGGATCGTGTCTCGACGAGACGAGCCAGACTTCCCGCGCCGAGGCGAGGCAGCACCAGGCTCGGATGCCCGTCAGGTGCGATAGCGAGATCGACGAGAGAGAGCAGATGACGAGAGGACGATCGCGCGAGAGCCTCGATTTCGATGCCGATACTGTCGGCGGAGGTGGCCGACCGAAAGATCTTGATCGCCGCGGTGCGCTCGGTATCCCCCGGTTTGCCCGGTCCCGCGTGCCCGAGATGGACCTCGGCTCGATCGCCCTCGCCGAGTTTTCGCACCAGGCGATAGCCGCCGACAATATCCACGAGTGCAGTGTGCCTCCCGCCGATCTGGCCGCGTTCGGCACCCGCGCAAACTGTGGAGCGATCCCGCGGTTACGGATGGGAGAGGAGACGTGTTGCGAATCGACCAGCGACCCGGGCTAAGCTCTCCGTGTGGTCGACTTCGTCGTCGCGGGGCTAAGCGCCAACTCCGTGCCGTATCTGCAAGCCCTTGAGCTGCAACGCGCAACCCATCGTTCCGTCAGCGAAGGCAGTTCGCCCGATACCGTGCTGCTGCTCGAACATCCTTCGGTGTATACCGCCGGCAAACGCACCGAGGAATCCGAGCGTCCGACGGATGGCACCCCTGTCATCGAGGTCGATCGCGGGGGGAAGATCACCTGGCACGGGCCCGGGCAACTCGTCGGCTACCCGATCGTGCGCCTGAGCGAACCGATCGACGTGGTTGGCTACGTCCGCCGCCTCGAAGGCATGCTCATCGAGGTGCTCGACGAGCTCGGCATCGAATCCGGGCGGGTCGCCGGCAGATCCGGCGTCTGGATCGATGGAAACGACAAGATCGCCGCCATCGGCATCCGCGTCGCACAGGGTGTCACGATGCACGGGTTCTCGCTCAACTGCAGCAACGACTTCGCCGCCTACCAATCGATCGTGGCCTGTGGCCTGGCGGATGCCGGTGTCACCTCGATCTCCGAAATTCTCGGTCGACGGGTGGATCCGGCCGATGTCGTTCCGCTCGTCGAACGACACTTCTCGACCGTCGTCGGAGCGAGGGTATGAACGCCGTCCCGGAGGGTCGCCGCATGCTGCGTCTCGAGGTGCGCAACGCGGAGACGCCCATCGAACGCAAGCCGGACTGGATTAAGACGCGCGCGAAAATGGGGCCGGAGTACCTGCAACTCCAGCAGCTGGTGAAGGGCGAGAACCTGCACACGGTCTGCCAGGAGGCGGGCTGCCCCAATATCTTCGAGTGCTGGGAAGACCGCGAGGCAACCTTCCTGATCGGCGGATCACAGTGCACCCGCCGCTGCGACTTCTGCCAGATCGACACCGGAAAGCCCGCAGACTACGACCGGGACGAGCCGCGTCGCGTCGCGGAGTCGGTCGTCGCGATGAACCTGCGCTACGCCACCGTCACGGGAGTGGCACGCGACGACCTTCCCGACGAGGGCGCCTGGCTCCACGCCGAGACCGTCCGCCAGATCCACGCGCAATCGCCGGGAACCGGCGTCGAGATTCTCGCCACAGACTTTTCGGGCAACCCGGATCTCCTCGGCGAGGTGTTCTCCTCGCGACCGGAGGTATTCGCCCACAACGTCGAGACGGTGCCACGCATCTTCAAGCGCATCCGTCCTGCCTTCCGCTACGACCGCTCGCTCGACGTGCTCTCCCAGGCTCGCGCTGCGGGCCTGATCACCAAGTCGAACCTGATCCTCGGCATGGGCGAGGAGCGCGCAGAGGTCAGTCAGGCCCTGCAGGACCTCCACGATGCCGGCACCGACATCATCACCATCACCCAGTACCTCAGGCCGAGTCCTCGACATCTTCCGGTGGCACGGTGGGTGCGACCGGAAGAGTTCCTCGAGATGAAGGCGGAAGCCGAGGAGATCGGGTTCCTCGGAGTTCTGGCCGGACCCCTGGTGCGCTCCTCTTACCGGGCAGGTCGTCTCTGGGCGCAGTCCATGGTCGCGAAGCAACGGCCTGTTCCGGAGTCCCTCCGGCACCTCGCCGATGCTTCGCTGGGCTTTGCCCAGGCCGTATCCTAGACAGATGGCACGCACCCCGACCTCTGCTCCCAAGCCCGCGAAAGAGCCCGGTCGTCTGAAGCAGATGTTCCAGGTCTTCCAGATGACTCGCCGGCAGGATTCCACTGCGATCTGGTGGATGGCGCTCGCGTTCGCCGCGCCGATCCTTCTCGGCGTCGTGGCCGGTCTCGTGCTCTCGGCCGGAGCCCCGCTCGGCTTCGGTCTGTGGATCGTGGCTGGCGTCCTCGGTGGCGTACTGCTCTTTCTGATCGTGCTCGGGCGCAAAGCAGAAAAGGCCGCTTACGCACAGATCGAGGGTCAACCGGGTGCGGTCGGCGCCGTGCTCAAGAGCTCATTGCGGCGGGGATGGACGGCCAGCGAAATGCCTGTCGCCGTCAGCCCGAGAACGCAGGATGCCGTCTACCGGGCGGTTGGCAACGGTGGAGTCGTCCTCATCGGCGAGGGTCCGCAGTCCCGTACCCAGAAGATGCTGGACGAGGAGCGCCGGCGCGTCGCCCGCATCCTCCCCAACGTCGCCGTCAACTTCCTGCAGGTCGGCCCGGACGAAGGCTCCGTTCCCCTTCACAAGCTGGCCGGTCGTATGGCGCGCTTCAAGCGCACCCTCAACAAGTCAGAGGTTTACGCGGTGAGCAATCGTCTGAGTTCACTTGGAAAGAACCAGCTCCCGATCCCCAAGGGAATCGATCCGCTGAAGGCACGCGCCCCGCGACCGCGCTAGCGTCTGACCAGCACCGTGCCCGCGATCTTGTCGTGAAGTCCGCGCTGGTCGCGATCCCAGATCAGCGCGGGAAGCACGATGCAGAGCAGCACGGTTCGAAGAGCGGGGCGCCACACGCCGACCCACCCCGGAGTGAGCGGTACGACGCGAAGCCCGACGATGAGGTGCCCGACACTCCCGCTCAGCAGGACGATGAACGCGATCTGCAGGACCGCGAGAATTGCCAGGATCGCCCAGGCGTCGTAGTTGAAGAAGGCGAAGGCGATGACGTCCGCGACGGCTCCGTCGATAGCCAGCGCCGCGATTCGACGACCGAGCCGACCCACCGACCGCGGTCCGCGCTCGGGCAGGCCGAGCCTCTTGCCCGGCCACTCCGAGCCCTCGGTCTGCGTGCTCGTTGAATCGGACGAACGCGCTCCAGCCATCCCAATATCCTACGTTGAGGCTCAGCCGTAACATGCCGGAAACAATAGCGACACCATGGCGAAACTCCCCACGTCTAACCTCACATTGGCTGCGTTTGCCGCCGTGCCAGTACCAACCTCATTGGAGTCCTTCACATGTTCAGTGATTCTTCAGAGGTGCTCAAGTTCATCAAGGACAACGACATCAAGTTCCTTGATATTCGCTTCACCGACCTCCCCGGTGTACAGCAGCACTTCAACATCCCCGCCTCCACCGTCGACGAGGAGTTCTTCTCCGTCGGCCAGCTCTTCGATGGCTCATCGATCCGCGGCTTCGCGTCGATTCACGAATCGGACATGCAGCTCATTCCCGACGTCACCACCGCGTACGTCGACCCGTTTCGCACCGAGAAGACCCTCATCATGGTCTTCGACATCTACAACCCGCGCAACGGCGAGATCTACGCGCGCGACCCCCGCCAGGTAGCCAAGAAGGCAGAGAAGTACCTCGCCTCCACGGGGATCGCCGACACGGCGTTCTTCGCCCCGGAGGCCGAGTTCTATATCTTCGACGACGTCCGTTACGACGTGCGCCAGAACTCAAGCTCCTACTTCGTGGACTCCGAAGAGGGCGCCTGGAACTCCGGTCGCGTCGAAGAGGGGGGCAACCTCGCCAACAAGACCCCCTACAAGGGCGGTTATTTCCCCGTCAGCCCGGTCGACAAGCAGGCGGACCTCCGCGACGACATCAGCCTCAAGCTGATCGACGCTGGCCTCATCCTCGAGCGTGCCCACCACGAAGTGGGCACGGGCGGCCAGGCCGAGATCAACTACCGCTTCGACACGATGGTGCACGCGGCAGACGACATCCTCAAGTTCAAGTACATCGTCAAGAACACGGCGCTCGAGTGGGGCAAGGTCGCGACCTTCATGCCCAAGCCGCTCTTCGGCGACAACGGTTCAGGCATGCACACCCATCAGTCGCTCTGGAGCGACGGCTCGCCGCTGTTCTACGACGAGAAGGGCTATGGCGGGCTCAGCGACATCGCCCGCTGGTACATCGGCGGGCTGCTCAAGCACGCCCCGGCGGTGCTCGCCTTCACCAACCCGACGCTCAACTCGTACCGGCGACTCATCCCCGGCTTCGAGGCGCCCGTCAACCTGGTGTACTCCGCCGGAAACCGTTCGGCGTCCATTCGCATCCCTATCACGGGCACGAACCCGAAGGCAAAGCGCATCGAGTTCCGCGCGCCAGATGCTTCGGGAAACCCGTATCTCGCCTTCGCCGCGCAGCTCATGGCCGGCCTCGACGGAATCAAGAATCGCATCGAGCCGCACGAGCCGGTCGACAAGGACCTCTACGAGCTGCCTCCGGAGGAAGCGAAGAACATCCCGCAGGTCCCCGGCTCCCTCGAGGAGGCCCTGCAGGCGCTCGAGGCCGACCACGACTTCCTCACCGCCGGAAACGTGTTCACGCCCGACCTGATCCAGACCTGGATCTCGTACAAGCGGGAGAAGGAGATCATCCCGGCCGCCCAGCGTCCGCACCCCTTCGAGTACGAGCTGTACTTCAGCGTCTGAGCTCAACCAGCGACCGTGGCCGCGTCCCCTTGGGGATGCGGCCATTGTCGTTTCCGTACACGGGTGCCGGCGCGGTACCGAGGCCGGTCAACAGCCATCCGGCCGCCCGCCAGCTCTCCGCAGCGAGGCAGTTCCGGGCGTCGATGATCACGGGTGCGGCCACCAGCTCGATGAGTTCGCTCGGGTCGCTGGCGACGAACTCCTTCCATTCGGTGAGCACGAGCACGGCATCCGATCCCGTCACCGCCTCTCGCACGGAATCCGCGTAGCTGAGAGTCGGGAACATGCGCTGTGCCGCCTCGTTGGCCTTCGGGTCATACACCACGACCTGGGCTCCGCGAAGGTGCAGGGCGGCGGCCACGTTGAGGGCCGGCGAGTCGCGAACGTCGTCGGTGAGCGGCTTGAACGATGCGCCGAGCACGCCGATGCGCCGGTTCAGCACCGATCCCCCGCAGGCCTCGATCGCAAGGTCGATGACGCGCTGGCGCTGGGACATGTTGATCTCGTCGACCTGCTGCAGCAGGGATGCCGCCTTCCATGCGCCGAGTTCGCTCGAGCGGTGGATGAGGGCCCTGATGTCTTTGGGAAGACATCCGCCGCCGAATCCCAGGCCCGCATTGAGAAACTGCCGTCCGATTCGCGGGTCGTGACCGAGCGCATCCGCGAGTACCACAATGTCCGCACCGGCCGCCTCGCACACCTCGGCGATCGCGTTGATGAAGGAGATCTTTGTGGCGAGAAAGGCGTTCGCGCTCACCTTTACCAGCTCGGCCGTCGGTAGATCGCAGACGATCACGGGCGTGCCGGTCGAAATCTGCCGAGCGTAGACCTCGCGAAGGAGCGCCTCCGAGCGCGGCGTCGTGCCCCCGAGGACGATGCGATCGGGGGCGAGCGTGTCCGCCACTGCCTTGCCCTCCCGCAGAAACTCCGGGTTCCAGACCAGCTCAGCGTGGATGCCGTCAGGCACGTGCTCCGACACGAGCGCACGAAGCATCTCGCCCGTTCCGACGGGTACCGTCGACTTTCCGACGATGACGCCGTCGTGGGTCATGTTGCGTGCCACCTGCATCGTCGCCTCTTCGACGTAGCTGAGATCGGCCGCGTTGCTGCCGCGTTGCTGAGGCGTGCCGACGCAGATGAAGTGCACGTCGGAGAATGCCGTGGCCTCAGCGATGTCCGTGGTGAATCGCAGCCGGCCGCTCTGCACGTGACGTCGGATCAGCTCCGGAAGGCCCGGTTCGAAGAAGGGCACCGTGCCGTTGCTGAGCCTGTCCGCCTTCTCCGGATCGCTGTCCACACCGATGACTTCGAAACCCAACTCCGCCATAGCGGCCGCGTGCGTCGTGCCAAGGTATCCGGTGCCGACAACGCTGATTCGCGGTGCCTGCGACCCATGTGGACGATCTTGAGTCCGAGAAACCACGCGACTCCGCTCTGGACGCCTTGAAGAATGCCTTCAGAGCAGTTCTAGCCCTCCTCCATGAACGCGCGGTAAATCCGCGGATGCGATCGGGCGACGGCGAACCGTCAGCCGGTGGTCGGCGCCGGGCGTTCGGACGTTCCATAGAATCGCCTCTCGAACACCGCCCGAGCGAGCCTCGTTACGCGTAAGTAGTCCTCCTCGAGCTGTGAAGCAGAGCCCGGCGGATATTCCAGCAGCCGCGCAACGCCCTCGAGCTGCTGTCGATCCGTCGGCAGCACGTCGGTCGTCCTGGCGGACCACAGCGTGATCGCCGAGCGAGCGCGGGAGGCGAGCACCCAGGCCTCACGAAGCCGACCCGCCTCGGCGCCGATCACGTACCCCTCTGCGCGCGCGACCTCCAGCGCCGTCAGCGTGGAGGTCGTACGAAGTCCGGGCACCGTTGCCCCGTACTGCAACTGGATGAGTTGCACGAACCACTCGACATCGCTGAGCGAGCCGCGCCCGAGCTTGAGGTGCCGCGAGGGGTCCGCTGCCTGGGGCAGCCGTTCTGACTCCACCCGCGCCTTGATGCGCTTGACCTCCCGGACATCCTTCTCCGATATCGCGGGCGGGAACCGAACCCGGTCTGCGAGGGTTTCGAAATCGGACATGAGCGCGGCATCTCCCACTGCCGCCCGCGCGCGGAGCAGCGCCTGAGCCTCCCAGGTGAGCGACCAGCGCTCGTAATAGGCGCTGTAGGAGTCGAGGGACCTGACCACCGCGCCGTTCTTACCCTCCGGACGCAGGTTGATGTCCAGGTCGAGAGGCAGCCGGAGGTCTTCGGTGCTGCGCTGGAGGTCACCCACGATCGCCTCGGCCCTCGCCTGCGCTTCTTCGCCGCTCGCCGTCGTCGCGCGATAGACGTACATGACATCGGCGTCAGAGCCGAATCCGAGTTCCCGCCCGCCATAGCGTCCCATCGCGATGATCGCGAATTCGATGCCGTCGTCCGAGCTACGGATCGCCCGAAGCACCCCGGTGAGCAGCGCCGTCGTGATGTCCGACAGCGCGCGCCCGAGCTCCTCGACGTCGATGACCCCGAGGATCGCCGAAATCGCGAGGCGGAGAACCTCGCGACGTCGGGCGGTTCGCAGCGCAAGCGACGCGGCCTCGGCATCCTTATGGCGCGCGACGGTGGCGAACGCCTCCTCGATCAGGGCATCAGCGGTGCGCGGTCGGAGTTCCTCCTCGCGATCGACCCACGCCGCCGCCTCCGGGATGCGTTCGAGCAGCACGCCGACGAAACGAGAGCTCGACAGCACGTTCGTGAGGCGTTTCGCGGCGCCGGATGAGTCGCGCAGCATCCGCAGGAACCAGTACGACTCTCCGAGGTCATCGCTGAGCCGTCGAAACGCGAGCAGCCCGTAGTCAGGGTCGGCGCCGTCCGCAAACCACTGGAGCATGACGGGCAGGAGGTGCCGCTGGATGGCGGCTCGCCGGGACACCCCGGCGGTCAGGGCGCCGATGTGCGCGAGCGCGCCCCTCGGGTCGTGGAATCCGATGGCGGCAAGGCGCGCGACCGCCTGTTCGCTGCTGAGCGCGAAACCCTCTTCCGGCAGTGCGGCGACGGCGGAGAGCAGCGGCCGGTAGAACAGTCGCTCGTGCAGGCTGCGCACCTCGATCTTGGTACGACTCCACTGCTGTGTGAGGTCGGCCGCGCTCGTCGCGAGCCCGCTCGCCCTCGCGAGGATGCGAAGCGCATCCGGATCGCTCGGCATCAGATGGGTTCGACGCAGCTGGGTGAGCTGAAGCCGGTGTTCCAGCAGGCGCAGAAACCGATAGTCGCGCGAGAACTCGGCCGCCTCTACGCGGCCGATGTATCCCTGCTCGGCCAGCGCAACGAGCGCAGAGAGTGTGGATCGCTGTCGCACCTGGTCGTCCGTCTGCCCGTGCACGAGTTGCAGTAGCTGGATCGTGAACTCGACATCGCGCAGGCCACCCGGTCCGAGTTTGAGCTGGTAGTCCAGTTCGTCGCTCGGGATGTTGTCGGTGACGCGTTCCCGCATCCGCTGCACGCCCTCGACGAAGTTCTCCCGTGAGGCGCTGCTCCACACCTTCGGCGCGACGCTCTGCACGTAGCGCTCGCCGAGTTCACGATCGCCGGCGAGCGGACGCGCCTTGAGAAGCGCCTGGAATTCCCAGCTCTTCGCCCAGCGATCGTAATAGGCGAGGTGCGACTCTAATGTTCTCACCAGGGCACCATCCTTGCCCTCCGGACGCAGGTTGGCGTCCACCTCCCACAGCGCCGGCTCCATCGCGAAACCGTGGATACCCCGCATCGTCGCCATGGCCAACCGCGTGGCGATTTCGACGACCCGGTCGTCGGTGAGCCCCTCGGAGCCCTCCGCGACGAAGATGACGTCGACGTCGCTCACATAGTTGAGCTCGCGCGCGCCGGCCTTGCCCATGCCGATGATCGCCAGGCGCGTGGCGGCGACATCGTCGGCGTTGAAGTTGCTGTGCCGGCGGGCGACCAGCAGCGAGGCGTCGAGCGCCGCCGCGGCGAGGTCCGCGAGGGATGCGGCCACCCGGTCGAGGGCAGCGAGGGGATCCGCCTGCCCGAGATCCCAGCCCGCGAGCTGCGCGAGATGGCGGCGATATCGGGTACGGAGCGCATTCCACGCCGTCTCCTCGTCGGTGGTGGCGAGTTCGAGGACCGAAGCCGCGAGATCCGCACCGTAGTGCTCCGCCGACGGCGGCCCGGCGAAGAGTTCGGCAAGTGCGGAGAGCTCCTGTGGTCTCCGCAGAAAGAACTCGCCGAGTCCTCTCGACGCGCCGAGCACGCGGATCAGTCGATGCGCGCCGTCCGCGTCGCTAAGGAGCGCTTCGCTCTCCCCCGGCGACTGCCGAAGCAGAGCGACGAGCATTCTCAGCGCCTGGTCGGGGTCTGCGGCATCCGCAAAGAATGGCAGCAGGTGGCTCGCCCTGCCCGCGCCCAGCTCCCCGAGCAGTTCGGCAGTCGGGTCGAGCTCGGCGAAGCCGAGCCTGGCCAGGTCGGTGAGTGTGGTCTGTTCGCGCGCCATTGCTTCAGCCGTGTCTCGGCGTTACAGCATCTCCAGATTGCTCTTGAGCTCGTATGGTGTGACCTGGGCGCGGTACTCGCGCCATTCCTGTCGCTTGTTCAGGAGAACGAAGTTGAAGACCTGTTCGCCGAGGGTCTCGGCGACGAGCTCCGAATCCTCCATGAGCGAGACGGCGTGGTCGAGGCTCGCGGGGAGCTGGTTATATCCGAGCGCGCGACGCTCGGCATCCGACAGCTCCCAGACGTTGTCCTCGGCCTCGGCAGGCAGTTCGTAGCCCTCCTCGATGCCCTTGAGCCCCGCCGCAAGCAGCAGGGAGAAGGCCAGATAAGGGTTGGCCGCCGAATCGATCGCACGGTATTCGACGCGCGCGCTCTGGCCTTTGTTCGGCTTGTAGAGCGGCACCCGCACGAGTGCGGAACGGTTGTTGTGGCCCCAGGTGACGAAGCTCGGAGCCTCACCGAGCTTGTTCTGCGAGGCACCGCCCCAGAGCCGCTTGTACGAGTTGACGAATTGGTTCGTCACCGCAGTGATCTCCGGAGCGTGACGCAGCAGCCCCGCGATGAACTGGCGGCCGATGGTCGAGAGCTGGTACTGGCCGCCCGCGTCGAAGAACGCGTTCGAGTCGCCCTCGAACAGCGACATGTGGGTGTGCATGCCGGAACCGGGCTCCCCCGACAGCGGCTTCGGCATGAACGTCGCATAGACGCCCTGCTCTATCGCGACCTCCTTGATCACGGTGCGGAAGGTCATGATGTTGTCGGCCGTCGTGAGCGCGTCCGCGTACCGAAGATCGATCTCGTTCTGGCCCGGACCCGCCTCATGATGGCTGAACTCGACCGAGATGCCGAGGTCCTCCAGCATCCTCACCGAACGGCGCCGGAAGTCGTGGGCGGTGCCACCCGGCACGTTATCGAAGTATCCGGCCTTGTCGACGGGCTGCGGGCCCTCTTCACCGAACTCAGAGCTCTTCAGGAGGTAGAACTCGACCTCCGGATGCGTGTAGAACGTGAAGCCGCGCTCGGCCGCGCTCGCGAGGGTGCGCTTGAGGACGTTGCGCGGATCGGCGACGGCCGGCTGGCCGTCGGGCGTCGTGATGTCGCAGAACATGCGAGCAGTCGGGTCGATCTCTCCCCGCCACGGCAGAATCTGGAAGGTCGCCGGATCCGGATGCGCGAGCACGTCCGCTTCGTAGGAACGGGTAAGTCCCTCGATGGCCGACCCATCGAAACCGAGGCCCTCGGCGAACGCGCCCTCAACCTCCGCCGGTGCGATCGCCACCGACTTCAGGGTGCCCACGACATCCGTGAACCAGAGGCGGATGAACTTGACGCCACGCTCCTCGATAGTGCGAAGAACGAAGTCACGCTGCTTGTCCATTTGCTCCTCATGCCTGGTCGTCATGGCCGTTCGAACTTGACCATTCGGCCCGACTATTAGGCTAGTGGCTATGCCCCGACTCCGCTTGGCACTGGGCCAAACCAACCCTGTAGTTGGCGACTTGGCAGGTAACTCAGCCCAGATCGTCGACGCCGCGAAGCGCGCCTTTGCGCGGGGGGCGGATCTGCTCGCCGTCGGCGAGATGGCGATCAGCGGCTATCCGATCGAGGATCTCGCTTCGCGTCCGAGCTTTCTCGCCGATTCGCGCGCCGCGGTCGAAGACCTCGCGAAACGACTTCACGACGAGGGTCTCGGCGACCTGCCTGTCATCGTCGGTCATCCCGACGGGCCGTTCGAACCTCGATTGCTGGGGACCAGCAACGCTCCGACCGCCATCGCACAGAACTGCGCGAGTGTGTTGCAGCACGGACAGGTCAGGGCCCGCTACGCCAAACACCACCTCCCCAACTACGCCGTGTTCGACGAGTACCGCATCTTCATTCCCGGCGACGAGTTGCTCGTGTTGCGCATCAAGGGCGTGGATGTCGCGCTGATCGTCTGCGAGGACCTCTGGCGCGACGGCGGGCCCTTGAGCCGCGTGATGGACGCGGACGCCGGGCTCCTCGTCGTGATCAATGCATCACCGTTCGAACGCGACAAGGACGAGGTGCGCCTGCCCCTGGTAACCCGCCGCGCGGTCGAAACCGACACGATCGTCGCCTACGTCAACATCGTCGGCGGACAGGACGACCTGGTGTTCGACGGCGACAGCCTCGTCGTCGACGGGCTGGGAAAGATCCTCGCCAGGGCTCCGCAGTTCGCCGAGCACCTCCTCGTCGTCGACCTCGACGTCGCCGCCGCCACCGGTGCCGACCTGCCCCAGAACGTCGCTCGCGTCACCCTCGCCGACCGCGCGCTCTCGGCCGATCCGCTCGATGCCGACGTCGCCTCCCCGCCCGATGGCCGCGAACAGATCTGGAACGCCCTCGTGCTCGGCACCCGCGACTATGTGGAGAAGAACGGCTTCCCCTCTATCATCCTCGGCCTGTCCGGTGGCATCGATTCCTCCGTCTGCGCGGCCATCGCCGCCGACGCGATCGGACCGGGACGGGTATACGGCGTCAGCATGCCGAGCCGCTACAGCTCTGATCATTCTCGCTCCGATGCCGACGATCTCGCGGACAACATCGGACTGCACTACTCGGTCGAGCCCATCGCCGACCTCGTGCTACCGATCGAGACGCAGCTCGAACTGACGGGAACCGCCGCGGAGAATCTGCAGGCACGGATCCGCGGCATCATCCTCATGGGGTTCTCGAATCTCGACGGCCATCTCGTGCTGACCACCGGCAACAAGACCGAACTCTCGGTCGGCTATTCGACGATCTACGGCGATTCGGCGGGCGGTTTCGCGCCGATCAAGGACGTTCCGAAGACGCTGGTCTGGGAGCTTGCCCTGTGGCGAAACGACCTGGCCGCGTCCCGTGGGGAGGTTCCGCCGATTCCTGAGAATTCGATCGAGAAGCCGCCGAGCGCGGAGCTGCGACCAGACCAGACCGACCAGGACTCCCTGCCGCCGTACGAGATGCTCGACGCGATTCTGGATGCCTACATCACCCGCGCCCTCGGTCGTGAAGACGTCATCGGCCTCGGTTTCGACGCGGAGATCGTCGACTTCGTCACCAAACTCGTCGATCGTTCGGAGTGGAAGCGTCGCCAGGGCGCCATCGGCCCCAAGATCAGCGGTATGGCGTTCGGCCGCGACCGCCGCCTCCCGATCACCTATCGCCCGTCCTGAGTAGGCTTCAGTCATGACCGACCCCACCGCCGCGGCAGCCCAGGCCAACCTCAAACGCGTTCGTACCCGTCACTTCCAGAGCGCGAAGCAGAACGGTGTGAAGATCACCGGGCTCACCAGTTACGACCAGCTGACGGCATCCATCTTCGACGCGGCAGGAATCGACTTCCTGCTCGTGGGCGACTCGGCCGGCAATAACGTTCTCGGCTATGACACGACCCTTCCCGTGAAGATCGACGATCTCATCCCGCTGACACGCGCCGTCGCCGGCGCCGTGTCGAGGGCATTCGTCGTCGCGGATATGCCGTTCGGTTCCTATGAAACGGGACCGGACGAGGCACTGCACACGGCGTTTCGCTTCATGAAGGAGACCCACGCGCATGCCGTGAAGCTTGAGGGCGGAGTACGCAGCGCGGAGCAGATCCGTCGGATCGTCTCGGCCGGCATCCCGGTCATGGCGCATATCGGCTTCACGCCGCAGAGCGAGCACGGCCTTGGCGGCCATCTCATCCAGGGTCGTGGCGAGGGTGCTGAACAGTTGCTCGCCGATGCCCATGCGGTCGAGGATGCCGGCGCCTTTGCCGTCGTTCTCGAGATGGTGCCCTCGCAGGTTGCCGCCAGGGTGACCGCGGAGCTGCGCATCCCGACCATCGGCGTAGGCGCGGGGCCGCACGTCGACGGCCAGCTTCTCGTCTGGACGGACTGGGCGGGACTGACGACCGGGCGCATCCCGAAGTTCGTGAAGCAGTACGCCAACCTCAGCGGCGTGCTGACGAACGCCGCGAAGAGCTACATCTCAGAGGTGGGCGCTGGCGAGTATCCTGCGCCAGAACACGAGTACGAGGACTGACTCCGCGGGCGCTGCAGTCAGTGCGGCTCACTCTCTCTGGTCGCGCCATCGGCCGCATTGTTCGATGTCGCGATTGACCGACGACGCCCGACCAGTTTCACGATCGGCGGGGCCATCAGGAACAGCGCGATCAGGGCGTACAGCACGACAGGGAGCGGTTCGCTTACGAGCGCCGACGGATCACCAGAACTGATCTGCAGCGCACGACGAAGCTGCCGCTCCATCTCTGGGCCGAGGATCGAGCCGACGATGATCGGAAGCACAGGGAATCCGTACCGCCGCGCCGCGTAACCCACGGCACCGATCAGCAGCAGGATGACGATGTTGAGCGTTTGCATCCCTGCTGCATAGGCACCGAGGGTGGCAAAGAACAGGATTCCCGCGTAGAGGTACGGCCGTGGAATTCGCAGCAGTTTGGCCCAGAGCGGCGCGAGCGGCAGGTTCAGCGCCAGCAACAGAGTGTTGCCGACGAACAGGCTCGCGATGAGCGTCCAGACCAGCGCCGGCTCCGTCTTGAACAGCAGGGGCCCCGGGTGAATGCCGTACTGGTTGAATGCGGCGATCATTACCGCGGCCGTGGCAGTGGTTGGCAATCCGAGGGTGAGCAGTGGCACGAGGGTGCCGGCCGCCGACGCGTTGTTCGCGGCCTCGGGGCCCGCAACGCCCTCAATGGCGCCGTGCCCAAATTCCTCGGGATGCCTGGAGAGTTTCTTTTCCGCCACATACGACAGGAAGGTGGGGATCTCCGCACCGCCCGCGGGGATCGCGCCGAACGGGAAGCCAATGGCTGTGCCGCGCAACCACGGCTTCCAGCTTCGTTTCCAGTCCTGCTTCGCCATCCACGGAACGCCGACGGGTATCGTCGTCGGCTTCGACTGACGCAGGTGTGCGGCGATCCACAGCGCTTCGCCGACGGCGAACAGCGCGACCGCGATCACGACGACATCGATTCCGCTGGCTAGAAGCGGCTGCCCAAAGGTCAGCCGCGGTTGGCCGGATGTCGGATCCATACCGATCAGGCCGATGGTCAGACCGATGAAGAGTGAGCTGAGGCCGCGAATGCGGGAGGATCCGAGCACGGTGCTGACGGCGATGAACGCAAACACCATCATCGCAAAGTAAGACGGAGCGCCAAGGCTTATCGCGATCGACACTATGAAGGGAGCGACGAAGACCAGAGCGGCGGTCGCGATAGTGCCAGCGACAAAGGATCCGATTGCCGCCGTGGCGAGCGCTTGTGCTCCGCGACCGGCTTTCGCCATCTTGTTGCCTTCGAGCGCGGTCACAACCGACGACGACTCCCCCGGAGTGTTGAGCAGGATCGACGTGGTTGACCCACCGTACATTCCGCCGTAGTAGATGCCGGCGAACATGATGAGCGAGCCGGTCACATCAAGGGCGTAGGTCACGGGGAGCAGCAGCGCTACCGTCATGGCCGGACCGATTCCCGGCAGGACGCCCACAGCGGTGCCCAAAAGCACACCGATCAGGGCATACAGCAGGTTGGTGACAGTGAGCGCGCTCGCGAACCCCTGTATGAGCATGGCCAGGTTCTCCACTAGACGATTCCCGTCAACACTCCGGCGGGGAGGTGAATACCGAGGCCGAGCACAAATCCGTAGAACGTCACGACGGACAGCACCGCGCCGACGACGAGCGTCCAAACGTATCGTCGCGACCCCAGCAGCAGTGCCGACGCGGAGAACATGAGCCCGCTCGACACGACGAATCCGAGATAGTCCATGAGAACTGCCGAGGCGAGGATGGTGCCGGCGAGCCCCAGGAGTGTCGGCCAGTGCGCGCCCGCGGACAGATCCACGTCCTCGCCCTCTTCCGGGGCGGCGTGTCCGCCGCGCAGCACGTCGATCGCGAGCGCGATCGCGCACAGGGCCAGACCCCCCGCCACGACGGCCGGCACGACCTGCGGCCCGATCACGGCCGTGCTGACGGCCGTACGGCGAATCAGTGTGGTGTCGATTGTGATCACGGCGGCGACCGCCCCGAGCAGGGCTGCGATGCCCAACTCGGAACGGCCGCGCACCAGCGAACTGACGGCTGTCATGCCAGCCCGAGGCTCTTCAGGACGGTGGCGACGCGCTTGTCCTGTTCGGCGAGGAACGTGGCGAACCGGTCACCGGTGATGAACGCGTCCGTCCAGCCGTTGGTCTTGAGCACCTTGGTCCATTCGTCGCTCTCGTGCATCCTGGTGACGGCTGCTGTGAGGGCGGCCTTCTCCGACTTGGTGATACCCGGCGCAGCCAAGAGGCCGCGCCAGTTGGTGAAGACGAGGTCGACCCCCTGTTCCTCGAGCGTCGGCGCGTTGATGACGGGGACCCGTTTCGCGCCCGTCACAGCCAGGACGCGGAGCTCGCCAGACTTGACCTGCTCGAGGAACTCCCCATAGCCGGATGCCGCGAACTTGAGCTTCCCTCCCAGCACAGCGGGCAGCAGCTCTCCGCCCCCGTCGTACGAGACATAGTTGACGTCGCTTGGCTTGATACCGACCGCGTCGGCCAGCTGCATCGGCAGCAGGTGGTCTGGTCCACCCGGCGAGGATCCGCCGCCTACCGGGAAGTTCGACGGGTCCGATTTCCAGGCGGTGACCAGCTCATCCAAGGTCGTGTACGGCGAACTCGTCGGAACAAAAATCGCCCCGGCCTCTTCGATCAGCCGCGCGATGGGTGTGGCATCCGCCACCTTGGCGTCTCCCTCGTTCGTGTACGCGGCACCGACCACCCCGAGCCCCATGATGAGCAGGAAGTTCCCGTTTCCCTTTTCCGTGAGCGCACGCGCGAGACCCACGGTTCCCCCTGCCCCCGCGAGGTTCGTCACTTCGGTTGCCGTCGTGGCTCCGATTTCGTCCATCACCTTGACCGCTGCCCTCCCGGTCACGTCGTAGCCGCTCCCAGGGGCATTCGGAACCATGACCTGGAGGTTCTTCAACGGGCCGGATTCTGTGCCGGATGTTGTTTTGCCGCCTGTAACGCCACACGCGCTCAGTGCAATCGTCAGTACAGAAGCGACGGCGGCTACAGAGATCAGACGCCGCATCGGTGCCGGTGTATACATGTGCAATCCTCTTTGATTGGATAGCCAACTTCGGTGTTGGCAGCACAATCGTGCACGTCCCGCCTAGAACCCCCGCAACTTGTGGTGCTAGCGAAGGTTGTGTAGCTTGTGACGCCGTCCTGAATATGTACACCGCTCCCGATCGTGGTGGACTATTGCTCTTGTCCAATGACGGTCGGCTGGAGGGCGCGTGCGACGAGGTTCCGCGACACGAAATCGGCTTGGGCTTGCTCGCCAGCTGCTGATCTTTCAGCTCAGCCTGCTCGCGATCGTGCTGATTGCCGTCACCGCCATTTCCCTCGGGCAGACCAAGAGCGCGTTCATGAATGGACAGCAGAGGCGGATGCTCGCGGTTGCCGAGTACTCGGCGGCGCACCCTCTCCTGAGAAGCATGTTGTCCGACCGGACATCGGCCAGTGCACCCCCGGATACACTGGCCTCCCGGGTCGAATCTCTTCGCACGACGACCGGGGTCGACCAGCTGATCGTGGCGGACGCCGCGAACCGCGTCATCGCGTCGCCAGCCGATCCGCGCCTGCTGCGGAGCACTCTCACGCTTCACGATGGCCGGCTCAATTCGAACGGCGCATGGTCTGGCGCGGCCACGATTGGCTCGATCGACCATGTCGTCGCCCAGGTTCCGGTGCTGGACGACGAGGGCACAGTGATAGCCACAGCCGTCGCCGCCCGTAAGGCTCCTACGCTCTCCGAACTCTTCGCGGGCGCCATGCCGGACCTGTTGACCTACCTCGGCGTCGCCAGTGTCCTCGGCGTCACCGGTTCCTGGTGGCTAGCCGCCAGGGTGAAGCGCCAGACACTGGGACTGGAGCCCGATCAGATAGCGAGGCTCGTCGAGCACAGGGAGGCCATGCTCCACGGCATCCGCGAAGGCGTCGTCGCGGTCGACGCGGACGGCATGATCACCCTCGCCAACGACAGCGCTCGCCAGCTTCTCGGGCTGCCGAATGATGCGGAGGGCCGCAGGATCGATCAAGTCGGTCTCGACACCGCCGCCGTGAGGGCGTTGCGATCGCACGGCGAGCACGACCGCGACACTGCCCTCGTCAACGCAGGAGTTCTCCTCGTTCTCAACCAGACGACGATCCGCCTCCCGCGTTCGAAGCCGGAGGTGGTGACCACCCTGAGGGACAGAACCGAGCTCGTGACCCTGCAGCACGATCTGGGCAGCAGCATGCAGACGACGGGTACCCTTCGTGCGCAGACTCATGAATTCGCCAATCAGCTTCACACGCTCTCGATGCTGATGCAGCTCGGCGACATCGCGGCAGCGGTCGACTACATCGACTCGGTCTCTCGCGATCGATCCGAACTCGACGGCACCGTGCTCACTCGAATAAGCGAGCCTGCGGTCGCCGCAGTGCTTATTGCCAAGACGTCTCTCGCGCGAGAACGCGGGGCGGAACTCACCCTCTCCGACGAATCCGTCCTCCCCCGGCTCGACGAACTGCTGTCAACGGATCTCGTGACGGTGCTCGGCAATCTCATCGACAACGGGCTTGATGCCGTCAAAGGCGCCGTCGTCCGGCAGGTCGAGGCCGACATCCGTGTGGTCGTCGACTCCGATGCCGCCGCGGAGATTCGCGTCACCGTGCACGACTCGGGTCCGGGGGTCGACGTCGCCCTTACCGACAGCGTCTTCGAGATGGGTGTGACCTCCAAATCCCCCTCCTCCGATGGAAAGGCGCACGGCTTCGGACTCGCCATCGTGCAGCTCGTCGCGACCAGGCGGGGCGGCCTGGTGACGTACCACAGGGACACCGGAACGGTCTTCGAGGTGGTACTTCCGATGCCCGTAGGGGTGCCGGGGGGAGCGATGACGCGAGCCGATCCACCAGACGGGTCGGCCGATGCGTGACGTGGTGATCGTCGACGACGATTTCATGGTCGCGCGAGCTCACGAACGTGTCGTCTCCCAGATGCCAGGCTTCCGCGTGGTGGGCGTGGCTCATTCCGGCGCGGAGGCGCTCGAGCTGATCGCCTCCTGCCGGCCGCATCTGGTTCTGTTGGACATGTATCTGCCCGACATGTCCGGTCTCGACGTGATTCGAGACGCGCGAAAGGCGGAACACGGCGTCGATTTTCTTGTTCTCAGCGCCGCCAGGGAAGCCGACATGGTGATCGCCGCGCTTCAGGGTGGCGTCGTCAGCTACCTGCTCAAACCGTTCAAGATCGCCGAGCTGCAGGGACGCCTTTCGGCCTACGCAGCAAGAGTCCGGGTGCTCAACCGCCCGGGTGCGCTGCGACAGAGCGATCTCGACCAGGCGCTTGGTGCTCCATCGGCACTACGCCGCGCCACCACCGCGGTGCCGAAGGGCTTGAGCAGGGAGACCGCGGCCCTCGTGGAGAACGAATTAAAGCGATCAGAGCCGGACATCGCGGCGTCGGAATGCGCGGAAAATCTCGGCCTGTCGAGGGTTGTCGCACGCAAGTATCTCGAATTTTTCGTCACTCTCGGCTCGGCCACCGTGAGTCTGCGGTACGGCAAGACGGGACGCCCGCAGCGCCGATACTCCTGGCTTTCGACAGAAGGTGCACAGGACTGGGCGGGTTCTACCGAACCTATCTCGCCCGGCCGATGACCGTCATCAGTGCGGCTCAGCGGCCGTCTGCAGCGTCTTCCTCTGCCCACTTGCGAGCGCGCTCCGCGATGATCTGCGGCGCGCGAGCGGCCTCTTCCTGGGAGGCGAACGGTCCGTCCAATTCAGAAGCGAGCGACTGCTTGCCCTCTTCGACTTCGCCGGTTCGGATGTTGTAGTACCACTCGGTCATGGGAGCTCCCGTCGCCAACTAAAATCGATCCTATGCCCAAGGATTCGAGCGGACACCTCGTACCGGGTCACATCTCTCCCGGTCGGTCCGTGCCGCGGCACATTCCGCGGCCAGAGTATGTCGGCAAGCCGGGGCCCTCGCGGTTTACGGGCTCCGACGTCTATTCGACGGAGGCCGTCGCCCGCATCCGGGAATCCGGCAGGATCGCCGCCGATGCCATCGCTCTGGTCGGCGCCAGCATCCGCCCGGGCATCACGACGGATGAGCTCGACCTGATCGGACACGACTTCATGGTCGCGAACGACGCATACCCCTCGACGCTCGGCTACCGCGGCTTCCCGAAGTCGCTGTGCAGTTCGGTCAACGAGGTGATCTGCCACGGGATTCCGGATGACACCGTGCTCGAAGACGGCGACATCGTCAACATCGACGTGACGGCCTTCAAGAATGGCGTGCACGGCGACAGCAACCAGACGTTCGCCGTCGGCGAGGTGACGACCAAGGTCGCCGATCTCGTCGAACGCACCCGCGAATCGCTCAATCGAGGCATCAAGGCGGTAGCCCCGGGACGGCAGATCAACGTCATCGGCCGCGCCATCGAGTCCTACGCGAAGCGCTTCGACTACGGGGTCGTGCGGGACTTCACCGGCCACGGGGTCGGCGAAGCATTCCACTCGGGGCTGATCGTTCCGCACTACGACTCTGCACCGATGCACTCGACCGAAATCGAACTCGGCATGGTCTTCACGATCGAGCCGATGCTGACCCTCGGTTCGATCGAGTGGGAAATCTGGCCGGACGACTGGACAGTCGTCACGAAAGACCGAAGCATCACCGCGCAGTTCGAACACACGATGGTCGTGACCGAGCGCGGCGCCGAAGTGCTCACCCTCCCCTGACTCTCCCCCGTTCACGATGATCTGACCAGCTCAAGGAAGAATGGCGAAATGTCTCACAAAGCAGTTGGCATCGACATCGGCGGCACCGGAATCAAGGGCGCCGTTGTCGACGTTTCCACCGGCAAGCTGCTGAGCGATCGAGTGAAACTCCCGACCCCGGACGGCGGCGAGCCCGATGACATCGTCGAGACCGTGCAGGAGGTGCTGAAGAAGCTCGGCGCCATCGGAAGGAAGGAGCCAATGGGGGTCTGTTTTCCGGCCGTCGTGGTCAAGGGTAAGACCCTGTCGGCCGCGAACGTCTCGAAGAAGTGGATCGGCCTGGAGGCCGAAGCTCTCTTCGAGAACGGCCTCGGCCGCAAGATCACCTTCGTGAATGACGCCGATGCAGCAGGCTACGCCGAATCACTGTACGGCGCGGCAGAGAAGAACAGGGGCCTCATCCTGATGACGACGCTCGGGACCGGGATCGGCACCGCGATCATCTACCGAGGCGTGCTCATCCCCAATGCGGAACTCGGTCACATCCAACTCGAAGGCGTGGACTGGGAGACCAGGGCCGCCTATGCGGCAAAGGAGCGCGAGGATCTCAGCTGGGCGGAATGGGCCGCTCGGCTTCAGAAGTACTACACGGCGCTCGAAGCTCTCTTCCACCCCGACCTGTTCATCGTCGGCGGAGGCGTGTCGAAGGAGTTCGAGGACTTCCTTCCGCGGCTGTTACTCGAGACCCCGATCGTGCCAGCCAAGCTACGCAACAATGCCGGCATCCTCGGCGCCGCGGCCCTCGCCTCTGGTAAGTAATCGGATGCCGCAGCTCTCGTCAGTCCCGTTGTTCGAGGTCGTGAGAGCGTGACCACGGGAATCCTGCAGGTCTACCTGGGTGCCGCACCCGGGGTCGGCAAGACCTTCTCGATACTCCAGGAGGGCCGACGGCTCACGGAGCAGGGGCACGATGTCGTCGTGGGTCTGGTCGAAAGCCACGGACGCGCGGAGACAGCCAGGATGGCCGCGGGACTCGAGGTGCTCCCACGGCGCAGACGGGTGCATCGCTCCGTCGAGCTCGACGAGTTCGACCTCGACGGGCTCCTCGCGCGCCATCCGGAGTGGGCACTGATCGACGAGCTGGCCCACACGAATGCGCCAGGTTCCGCGCACACGAAGCGCTGGGAGGACGTGCGACAGATTCTCGACGCCGGCATTAGCGTGCTCTCAACCGTCAACATCCAGCACATCGAGTCACTCAACGACGTCGTGCAATCGATCACGGGTGTCGTGCAGCGCGAGACCATCCCCGATTCCGTGCTTCGAGCGGCGGACCAGATCGAGCTCGTCGACCTGACCCCCGAGGCGTTGCGCACCAGGCTTTCCAGCGGCAAGATTTATCCCGCAGCCACGATCGATGCGGCACTCTCCAACTATTTTCGCCTCGGAAACCTCACCGCGCTGCGCGAGCTCGCCCTTCTCTGGCTCGCCGACGAGGTGGATGTCGCCCTCCTCGCCTACCGCGACGAACACGGCATCACGGGCAAGTGGGAGGCTCGCGAACGCGTCGTCGTCGCGCTGCCCGGGGACGCCGGCGGCGAGACGCTGATCCGCCGCGGAGCCAGGATCGCGGCACGATCGAGCGGCGGACAGCTTCTCGCGGTCCACGTCGCGAGCCCGGACGGTCTGGCCGAGGCAAACCCGGCTGCGCTCGTTGCCCAGCGTGCGCTGGTCGAGAGTCTCGGCGGCAGCTACCACCAGGTGGTCGGCGACAACACGCCAACCGCACTCGTCGAGTTCGCCCGTGGCGTGAACGCGACGCAGCTGGTGATCGGTGTCAGTCGGCGCAGTCGGCTGACCGCCTTCCTGACCGGCCAGGGCATCGGGCAGACGGTGATCCGCGCCTCCGGTGACATCGACGTGCACATCGTCTCCCACGCTTCCGTCGGCACACTGCGGCTTCCACGGTCACGCGGAGCGCTCACGCTTCGACGTCGGCTGTCCGGGTTCGCCCTCGCCGTATTCGGACTGCCGCTGCTTACCCTCGTGCTGAGCCCGTTCAAGAACCCGGAGTCGCTCGTCAGCGATGTGCTGACCTTCCAACTCCTGGTGGTGGTCGTGGCGTTGGTCGGCGGGATCTGGCCGGCCGTGCTCTCGGCAGTCCTCGGCGGCCTCATGCTCGACTACTTCTTCGTGAATCCGCTGTACACGATCGCGATCGACAATCCGCTGCGCCTCGTTGCGCTGGTCATCTTCCTGGTCGTCGCGGTGCTCGTGAGCCTTGTCGTCGACCAGGCGGCGAGCCGGAGCCGCGCGGCCAAACGTTCCGCCGCGGAGGCCGAAACCCTCGCGACCGTCGCGGGAAGCATCATCCGCGGTGAGAATGCGGTCGAGGCTCTGGCGAATCGGCTGCGCGAGGTTTTCGGGATGAGCAGCGTCGGGGTGAACTATGGGGGCGAGCAACTCTACGAGGCGGGCAGCGTGACCGGCGACGAGGACGTTCCGCGCACCGTCGTGGAACTGGGCGACGGCGGAAGCGTCGTGCTGCGCGGTCGCGACCTGCAGGCGACCGACCAGCGGATTCTCGATGCGTTCGTCTCGCAGATCGAGGCCGCCCTTCTGCAGCGAGAGCTCCGCACCGCAGCTGAGGGGATCCGGCCACTCGAGGAGGCCGATCGGCTGCGCACTGCACTTCTCGCGGCCGTCGGCCATGACCTGCGCACTCCCCTCTCTTCCGCCACCGCAGCCGTGTCCAGCCTGCGGAGCACCGATGTCGCGTGGAGCGAACAGGATCGCGACGAACTCCTGGCCACCGCCGAGGTCTCGTTGCACCGCCTCGCGGACCTGGTGAACGATCTGCTCGACGCCAGCCGGCTACAGGCCGGGGTGCTCCCCATCACGCTCTCCACCATCGGACTCGACGAGATCGTGCCCCTCGCACTCGACGAGTTGGGTGTACCGCTCGGGCGAATTCGCGTGGACGTTCCGCCAGATCTTCCTGCGGCGGTCTGCGATCCCGCGTTGGTTCAACGGGTGATCGTGAACCTGGTGGCGAATGCGCTGCGGTACTCCCCAGAGGGCTCCCCGCTGCTGATCGCGGCGAGCAATTTCGGCGAACGCGTGGAATTGCGTGTCATCGACCGCGGTCCCGGTATTCCCCCGACGAAGCTCGCGCGAGCGTTTCAGCCGTTCCAACGACTCGGCGACACCGACAACACCACGGGAGTGGGACTCGGCCTCGCCCTCTCCAACGGCTTCATGGAGGCCATGGGCGGCAGCCTGGAAGCGGAAGATACCCCCGGCGGCGGGCTTACCATGGTGATCTCGCTGCCGGCCGCGACGCCATCACGGAGGGCTATCTGATGCGCATACTCGTGGTCGACGATGACGCCCAGATCCTTAAGGCGCTCCGCATCAACCTCGCCGCTCGCGGTTACGAGGTCTCGTTGGCCCGGTCCGGTGCGGAAGCCCTGGATGTCGCGACGAAGGTCAAACCGGAACTCGTGGTTCTCGACCTCGGGCTGCCCGGCTTCAGCGGCATCCAGGTTATCGAGGGGCTCCGCGGCTGGACGGACATACCGATCCTCGTCGTGAGCGGGCGGTCCGATTCCTCGGATAAGGTCAACGCCCTCGACGCGGGCGCGGACGACTACGTGACGAAGCCCTTCGCGATCGACGAGTTGCTTGCACGCATCCGCGCCCTCGGGAGACGCTTTCTCTCCGAGCCGGAAGAGCCGGTGTCGCGCTTCGGTAACGTAACCGTTGATCTCGCCGCCCGCACCGTCGCCAAAATGGATGCCGCGGGCGCAAGCACGCCGGTCAGACTGACGCCAACGGAGTGGCACATTCTCGAAGTGCTCGTGCGCAATCCGCGGCGATTGGTGACGAAACACCACCTGCTCACGACGGTGTGGGGGGCGGCCTACGAAAACGAGGACGGGTATCTGCGTCTGTACCTCGCCCAACTGCGCAAGAAGCTCGAACCGGAGCCGTCGCGCCCGCGCTACCTGTTGACCGAGCCCGGGATGGGTTACCGCTTTTCGCCAGACGCGTCCTAGATCGCGCCGGCGAGCCTTCGCGCGCCGGTCGACTCTTCCTCGCTTCTCAGCAGAACGCCGTCGAAGAGGTTGGCCCCGCCATGGCCGGGCGGAGCCAACGCTCTCCCTCGCGCGAGCGTCGAGGCTTACTTGATACCGATTGAGGTATCGATGAATTCATTGGTGTAGAGGTCCGTCGCGGTGAGACCGGCCTTCGGTGCACTGCCCGCCTTGGTGAAGATCGGCTCTACGATGTCGAGGATCTTTTTGACTCGGCTCGGCTCAATATCCCCGATCGTCGTGTTCGAACCGTTGGAGGCGAGGCCCAGCTTGTTCATTGTCTCGACGGAGAATTTGGCAACGCCTGCCGAGTAGATCCAGCCGTTATTGAACTGGGTTACAGCCTTGACGATGAGGGCATTCGCGGTCTTCGGCTGTGCAAAGTAGTCGACGTCAGCCTGCTGGAGCACGGGCACGAGCTTCTTCAGACAGGGCGAATCGCCCTTGAGCGCATCCGCCCGCACGGACAGCGCGCCCTGATAGTTCGGATATCCAGCGTCGCTGATCAACTGGTAGGCGATCGGCTTGTCCCACGCGGGAACCTCGTGCTCGTAGATCCAGCCGTCCGAACTTGCGAAGCCCTGCTGGGCATCCTTTCCTTTGGCGGCCACGAACCCCGCCGGTGTTCCATCGAACCCGCTATCAAGCACCGACGGTGAGACGACGCCGGCGCCGGAGAGATAGGCCATGTAGGCGGCCCCCGGGTAGTAGCGGATAACTCCGCCGGATGTTTTAAGCGCCGAGTTCAGCTGTTCAACCGTCTTCACCTTCGGGTAAGTCGCCGGATCCCACATGATGCTCTGCGGACTCTTGTCGAGCGGTGCCATCACGGCGATCGTCGGCAACTTCTCGGAGTGCAGGATCGAGGCATCCGTGCTCACGTAGCCCAGATAGAGGCTCTTGTCCTGATAGAGCTGTGCTGAGACACTCTGGTAGCCGATCGCCGGGCCGCCGGAGAGCACCTCGAGGTTGACACCCGTGTACCTGCCGCCGCTGTAGAGCTTGCCCGAGACCGTCTTAGCGGACGAGTCGATTACCGCGTCCTTGCCGAACATCTCGTAGAGGTGCCCGTGCTCGGCCTCCGGGTTCCAGTCCGTCTGGATCTTGACAGTCGCGGGGCATACCCCAGAAAGATCGACCCCGGTGACCGCTTCACTCGCGGCCTGATCGGTCGGTGGCGTGCTCGAACACCCCGAAAAACCGAGGGTGGCCGCCACGCCGACGCTGGTGAGCACGACAATGGAATTGCGGATCTTCATATTCTCTCCTAGTGATTGAAGGAAGTGATTGGCGTTGGGTGAATCAGTTGCTGGAGTCGATGACCCTCGCGGCATCGCGCGGGACAGCATCGTTCTTCTTGCCGCCGCGCGAGCCGGCCAGCTTGGCCCTGCTGTGTTCGAAGGCGCTGACCGGCTCGTACTGGGGGGTCTCCCCTGACTCGAGCAGTTCCGGGATGGGAGCGATGATCGTCTCGGGAGTTTCACCATGAAAATAGGCGACGCTCCGTCGGCGCTCGATCATGCCGTCGATGATCGGCGGTTTCACTCGATGCAGCGTCGACATCCATTTGTCGTTGGTCCACCGCGCCATGACGTCGCCGAGGTTGACGAGCAGCGCGTTGTCGGCCGGGCTCACATCATGCCAGCCGTTGTCTTTGCCGAGTACCTGAAGACCCCGGACCTGATCCGCCCAGAGGACGGTGACGATTCCGAAATCGGTATGTTCGCCCATTCCGCGCAGCTCACCGTCGAGATCGATCGAGCCGGGAGGCAACGCGTAGTTGTTGATTCGCATGGTCCCGGTCGCGAGAGAAGTCGCCTGTGCGAAATAGTCGTCCGCGAGACCGAGCGAGCACGGAAAGATCGAGGTCAGAACAGTCGCCACTCGCCGTGCCTCAGCAAAGTAGTCGAGTACCTGCGCTTGGAACCCCGGAAGCCCGTCGGGCCAGACGTTGTCCTGGTACTCGACCTCGAGCAGCTCTTCACCCGGGTAATCCGCCCGCGTGAGGCCGACGTTGAACGACTCGAAGAAGTCGTTCATCTTCGACGCGGCCTCGACACCGAGGCTGAGGCTGAGTGTCTCCGACTTCGGTGGCGAATATCCGCGGTTGATTCCGGGCGGCGTCTGATACCGCTTCTTCTCGTCGAGATCCAGTTCGAAGAAGCGGTCAATGGCCTCGGTGAGGCCGTCGATTGTGGCCTGAGAGATGCCGTGGCCGAGAATCTGGACGAAGCCGACTTCCCGGCATGCACGATCCAGGGCGGTGGCGACCTCGGACCTCGCGAGGTCGGAGCCGCCCGACACGAACGCCGAGATATCTACGGTGGGTACAGCGAATGACATGAATGTCTCCTAGTTGTCATGAATGACGCGATCGAGGGACAGATCGCCTAATGAGACACTTCGTTAATCGCTGTCTTGGCTCGCCACCCGACGGGCGCGAGGCTCCAGGAAGACCAAGTGCGGTCCTCCATTATGGTCGGTCCTTGATTTCGGCGGGGTTACTGGGTTGTTTCAACGCGGGGAAATCTCTTCGTAACCGCAGTGAGGTTGACTCTGGAGATGAGTTGGAAGCCACCACCCCACGACTACATGTGCCGATTCGACTCGCGAGTCGATGATGAATTCCTGGCGGCTCTCAGTCCCGGAGGCGTTCTCGATGCCTTGGTGACGTATGCAAACTCGAGTTACCCTGTCGACCTGCATCTGAGACGGAATCTGGGCTCATATTCCCAGAGCGCAACGCTCTTCGTTGGTCTGGTCCGGCTTGTCGAGGTCGAGTACAGCAACGGGCGAGCGAGAGCCCGCACCCCGAAAGCGGTCGCAGACGGTTACGGATTCGACTCCCGGTGGGAGGCCTGGACGGCGATGGCAGACGTGACGGGCTGGTTTCCGGCCTTCGAGAGGTTCCTCGATCTCGCCATTCCGTGGGCCGGCACGGGCCGTGGTGCGGTCGGCGCCCTCATCGGCGCACGACGGCACGCACCCGAGCAGAAACGATGGCCGTTGGCGCAGGGGTTCTCTTTGCATTTCAGGCTCGAGACAGTTCGGCGGTCCACCTATCTGACGCTTGCTGATGACCTGGTGCGCGCCATGATCCCGCCGCCGTTCCCGGGATCGATGATGGCCATGAAGACGGACGCGGACGCCGTCTACATCGACGCGACAGGTCGGATTCTCATATCTCAAGTGGTATCCAGGCGCTCACCTGACCTGGTGTGGGCGCCGGTGCAGAGCGTGATCAACGCCCGGCTGCTTCGCGCCTGGATCGACTCGGATGGCGAAGCGATCGAGTTGCTCGGCACGGCGGTGACGAACCGGATAGGTCTGGGTCTGCTCCCGGAGTGGGCGGTTGTTCCATCGGCGTCGTCCCCCGTCATCCCGACCGTGGAGATCCAAATGGGAGCGTCACAGACCCTCCGCGAGCGACTGGCCGCCGTGATGGAACGGCTGGTCTCGTCAGGACTGGACGCGGCCGATCCCGTCGAGATGAGTGAGTTCTCGCTGGCGGGTTCGGTCAGCCCGCTCTAGTGCGGCCGCTCGCGGCGACGCGCGACCATCCAGGATTCGGCCCGAGAACACCCGACGTGATTAGCTTGTGACATGGCGTCGACCCCTCCTCTTGCTCCCCAGCAGCACCAGAATGAACCTCATGGCCAGGGCCTCGCCGGCCGCCTGAATTGGCTGAGAGCCGGCGTGCTCGGCGCCAATGACGGCATCGTGTCTGTCGCCGCGATCGTCGTCGGGGTCGCGGGTGCGACCTCCAGCGTTCCCGCGGTGCTCACGGCCGGCGCCGCCGGGCTGGTGGGGGGCGCCGTTTCCATGGCACTCGGCGAATATGTCTCCGTGAGCAGTCAGAGGGACAGCCAACACGCGCTCATCGCGAAGGAGAGGATCGAACTGAGGGACGAGCCGGAGGAAGAGCTCCAGGAACTCGCCGGGCTCTATCAGGCGAAGGGACTGTCGCCCGAGACCGCGCACCGGGTCGCGGTTGAACTCACCGAGCACGATGCCCTGGCCGCGCACCTGGATGCCGAACTCAATATCAGCGAAGACTCGGTGGTGAGCCCCTGGCAGGCGGCGGGAGCTTCCGCGCTCGCCTTCGTCATCGGCGCCATACTGCCGATGCTCGCGATCCTGCTGCCGCCCCAACCCGTCCGAATCGTCGTGACCTTCGTGAGCGTGCTGGTGGCCCTCGCACTGACCGGTGCGACCGGCGCCATCATCGGTGGAAGCCCACCGCTTCGAGCCACGCTCCGGGTCGTGATCGGCGGAGCCATCGCCCTGGCCGCCACATATCTCATCGGCACGCTGCTCGGCACCAGCGGCATCGCCTAGAGCGGCAGTCGAGGATCGCCTCAGGGAGGCGAATGGGCCGGCTATTACGCCGGGTTCTGTTCCGGTACTCGCGTACCATCGACGGCCATCTATCTACGATGTACGTTGCCGCACACCTCTAGCGGTCTACCCGGGAACTGGGCGAGCAACCCGTAACGCTCCCTGTATGACCTTGCTCCGGACGAGGTTTACCTAGCCGACCCGATCACGCGGGCCGCTGGTGGTCTCTTACACCACCGTTTCACCCTTACCCCGACTCCGCCGATAAATCGACGCGGCCGGGGCGGTCTGCTTTCTGTTGCACTTTCTCGCGGGTTACCCCGGGTGGGTGTTACCCACCGTCCTGCTCTGTGGAGCCCGGACGTTCCTCGGTACCCCCGAGGGAGTAACGCGACCGTCTTGCCGACCCATTCAGCATCACAGCCTACGGTAATCGTCGATCGGTGCCGCGTAGTCTGTCGCTCGTGACCAAGATCCTGCTCGTCGAAGACGACTCGGCGATGGCCGCCCTCGTCGAACGCGGGCTCCGTGACGAAGGTTACGAGATAACCGTCGTGGGAAACGGCGTCGATGCGTTGATCGCCGCCGCGAACGAGGATTTCGCCGCAGCGGCCATCGACGTGATGCTGCCGGAGATGACCGGGTTCGAAATCTGCCGACATCTGAGGAACCGCGGGAGCACGCTGCCAATACTCCTGCTCACCGCTCGCGACGCGGTAGAAGACCGGGTATTCGGGCTCGATTCGGGCGCCGACGACTATCTCACCAAGCCGTTCGCCTTTGTCGAGTTGAGCGCGCGCATCCGGGCTCTCGTTCGCCGGGATGCCACCGCGGCGAAGCCCGTGCTGAGGATTGGCGCGATGCTTCTCGATACCGCGACGGTGCGTGCAACGGTCGACGGCAAGACCATACCGCTCAGTACAAAGGAGTTCTCGCTACTGAGGATGCTGGCGGCGCACCGGGGCACCACGCTGAGCCGCTCCGACATCCTGACCGAGGTCTGGGGAACGACCCATCACATCGACCCGACCATCGTCGACCAGTACGTTCGCTACCTGCGCAAGAAGCTCGAGCCGATCGACGCCCGCTTCACGGTGGGGACGGTCAGGGGCATCGGGTATTCGTTGACGGAAGATGTGGAGGCCTGACGGTGCTCACCAGGCTCACGATCAGGACGCGAATCACCGTCGGCAGCGTGCTCGTCGCCACCCTGATCTTCGTCATTGCCCTGCTCGCGGTACGCGGTCAGGTCGCAGCCATTCTGTCGAGCGCCGACTCGACCCTGGCCAAGGGCGACCTGACAACGTTCATCACGGAGCTCGTCACCAAGGCTGCCAGCACGCTGGACGACCCGGGAACCGGTGTGATGCTGTACGTGCGAAGCCCGACCGGTCACGTGCAGGTGGACACCGTGCCGCATGCGATCCATGATCAGCTCGGTCATCGCACCGGCGCTGATGAGCAGTTCGTCGCCCGGGTCGGCAACAGCGAATTCGTCGTAGTCGGTCGAGTCGTGAAGACCGCCGACGGCGAATGGTCGCTCTGGGCGGCACGCAGCGAAGACTCGAGCGCTCTTGTGCTGAACGTCCTCGATGGCACTCTCATCGTCGGAGCGGCCGTGCTCCTGATCGCCTTCGGACTCGCCTCCTGGCTGCTGGCCTCCGCCGCCCTGCGTCCGGTCGAGCTAATGCGACGCCGTGCCGAGGCGCTTGGCGACGATCCGCGGGAGGGCGGCCTTCCCGTCGGGCCTGCGCGCGACGAAATCGCCCAGCTCGCAACGACGCTCAACGCGCTGCTCGATCGGGTCCGGCGGTCAGCGGACCGCGAGAAGCAGATGGTTTCCGACGCTGCGCACGAACTACGCACCCCGCTGTCAGTGCTCCGCACGCAGCTCGAACTCGCGCACGACAACTTCGGCGATGCAGACGCCCTCGGCGCGCAGATAGTCGCTGCGGAGGCATCCGTCGACCGGCTATCGTCGCTCGCGACCAACCTGCTCGAACTGTCTCGGCTCGAGTCCAAGGAAGCGCGACCGAAGCCCTCGAGTTTCGAACAGCTCGTCACGGAACTGATGGCGAGCGTCGATCGCGCAAGGATGCTAGGGCTCGGCCGCGCGATCGAGGTCGGCTTCACGGTTGAATCGCGCGACGACTCGGCGCGATTCGCCGTCGGAACAGACGGATTCTCCCGGCTGGCGGACAACCTGCTGACGAACTCGATCTCGGCCGTCGGCGAGGGCGGAACGGTGTTCGTGACCCTGATCCAAAGCAGTGATGACCTCTCTTTGACAGTGCGAGACGACGGCCCCGGTATGCCTGAGAGCTTCATCCCGCACGCCTTCGATCGATTCTCCAGGCCGGATGACTCGCGCTCGTCGAGCACGGGCGGGAGCGGGCTTGGGCTCGCTCTCGTCGCTGCCATCGCGAACGATGCGGGCGGCACGGTCGATCTCGTGAACGGAAAGCCCGGTCTCGTCGCGACAGTGACTATTCGCCAGATGTGAATATTCACACCGGCTGAGCGCGCGCTTCACGGTGCGTGCATAGCTTCTGGCTGAATGCTGGTGAGGTCACCGATATACGGGGGCGATTTCGGCACACAGACGGGAACACATGTCGCTCCAGACGCGTCCGACGCGGCCGGCCCAGCCGGCCGGTCCAGCGCGCCGCGCCGCCGCCGTGCGAAATCGCCGTCGGAGCTATCGTCGCCGTGCCATCGCATCCGACCTTCTCGTCGGCCTGCTGTGGGCTTCCGGCGCGGCTGCCGTCGCCCTGTTTCTCGCCGCCGCGCCGCTGAAGCAGTACTCGACCGTCGGCGGATTCGTGACAGCGATCGGCATCGTCGTCGGTCTCGTCGGTACTGATTTCATTCTGGTGATGCTCGTTTTGGCCGCTCGGATCCCCATCCTCGACCGAATAATCGGCCACGATCGCGCGATCGCCGTTCACCGCTCTCTCGGAAAGCCCGCCCTCTACCTCCTGCTCTCACACGGGACGCTGCTCCTCGTGGGGTACGGCATCTCCGCAGGGATCAACCCGATCGCCGAGATCGGCAGCATGCTCGCCATCCCCGACATGCCGCTCGCTTTCATCGCGCTCGGGCTCCTCCTGCTTGTGGTGGTGACATCCCTCGTGGCGGTGCGTCGCAAGTTCAGCTACGAAGGCTGGCACCTCATCCACCTGTTGAGCTACCTCGCCGTTGTCTTCGCGGTACCGCACCAGCTGAGCGTTGGCGCCATCCTGGCCCAGGGCACCCTGGAGCGCGCCTACTGGATCTCCCTCTACGTTCTCGCGCTCGGGTCGATCATCACCTACCGATTCGCGGAACCCGCGGTGTCGAGCCTCCGCCACGGGCTGCGCGTGGACCGCGTCGAGCAGGTCTCGCCGGGCGTCGTGTCCATCCACATGCGGGGCAACAACCTCCAGGAGCTCGGCTCGTCCGGTGGCCAGTACTTCATCTGGAGATTCTGGGCGGGGCGCACCTGGTGGCACTCGCACCCGATCTCGCTCTCGTCGATGCCCACGAATGCCGCGGCGAGAATCACCGTGCGGGATCTCGGCAAGGGAACGAACAGTCTCAGCAGGCTGCGAAGCGGAACTCCCGTTTCGCTTGAAGGCCCGTACGGGCTCTTCACCGAGGCGGCCAGGACCGCACCGCGCCTGGCAATCATCGTCGCCGGGATCGGGATCACCCCGGTGCGCGCGCTGCTCGAGCAATCGGAACTCGCCCCCGGCGAAGCGACGATCGTGCTCCGCGCTTCTGACGAGAAGGAGACCTATCTCTGGAACGAGATCCTTCAGCTTGCGGAGAAGAAGGGCGCCACCGTGTACACGATGCTCGGTCGTCGGGCTCGGCGCGGTCCGGGCTGGATGCCGCAGACCGATGCCTCCCGCGGGGTCACCATGCGCAGTATCTTCCCGAGGCTTGCGGAGTCCGATCTCTACGTCTGCGGCCCGACCGCCTGGCTCGATCTGGTCGAGTCTGACGCGAGAGCCGCGGGCATCCCTGCACACCAACTGCACACGGAAAGGTTCGACTGGTGAGAACTCGCGCTGCACTCACAGGAATATTCGCCTCGGTGAGCATCATCGTCGTTGGCTGGCAGTTCGGTGCCGTCGCGCTCGCACACAACGCGACCGCCGCCTCATCCGGCACCGCAAGTTCCTCTGGCACCGCCAGCACGTCAGGCGGTTCCCTGACGACCAGTAGCCCACCGACCCCGAGCGGTTCGCCCGCCGCAGGCAGCGCGCCCGCGCCCGCCGCGGCTTCCGGCCCGAAGGACGGCAGCTATACCGGCAGCAGCGTGGGGACCGACTTCGGCAACGTGCAGGTCAAAGTCGTCGTCAGCGGGGGCAAGATCACGGATGTCGTGGCACTGCAGCTCACGAGTGATGGCGGCCGCTCTGTGCAGATCAGCCGCTATGCGGCCCCGATCCTGCGCTCCGAGGTGTTGAAGTCCCAGTCCGCGAAGGTTTCTAACGTCAGCGGTGCGACCTACACGACCGATGGTTACCTCAGCTCGGTGCAGTCCGCGCTCGATCAGGCCGGATTCTGAGCCGACATGCGACACGTCTTCGCCACCATGGGCACCGTGGCGACGATCGATCCAGGCACCCAACCGTCCCCAGCCACGGTGCTCGCCGAGATCGAAGGCGCGTTCAACGAGATCGAGGACGTCTTCAGCCTCTATCGCCCCGATTCCGAGTTGAGCCGCGTTGCCGACGGGCGCCTTTCCCTGTTGGAAGCGAGCCCCCAACTCCGCGGTGTCTACGCGGATTCGCTGTTCTGGCGAAACGCGACCAACGACGCATTTACACCTCATCGACCCGATGGTGTCCTGGACCTCAATGGGATCGTCAAGGCGATCGCCATCGAGCGCGCCGGAAGCCTGCTCGACCTCGCCGGGTCGAGCGACTGGTGCGTGAACGTGGGTGGCGACATCCTCTGCCGCGGATCGCAGTCGGACGGCGGACCATGGACGCTCGGGATCGTCGATCCCGACGACGCGGGCGCACTCCTGTGTTCGATAGTCCTCGCAGGAGGACGTCGTGCGGTCGCCACTTCTGGGAGCGCGGAGCGTGGCGATCACATCTGGCGGGACGGGAGGCGAGCGGAGCCGTCGTTCCTCCAGGTGACCGTGGTCGCCGACGACATCGTCACGGCGGACGTGCTCGCGACGGCAATCGTGTCAGGAGGCCGAACCGCGCTCGACGACGCGACGGAACGCTGGTCCATCGACGTTCTCGCCATCAGCGAAGATCGCTCGATGCAGGCGACTGCGGGATTTCGCGCGGCGCTGGCCGCCTAGAGGCCGGACTCCGAAGTACGCACGAGAATCGCGTTGCTGTCCGGGCAGAGCACGACATCGTCGGGCGCGGCGGCACGGATGGACGCCATGTCGTTCTCGTTGAGCTTCACGCCGCTGGCGCTCGACACCCCGCCGCGCAGCAGAGACGCTCCCGTGCCGTAACGCTGGCGCTGGCGTTCGTAGAGGGCGAGCAGCTCCTCGGGAAGCTTGCCCGCGATCGTGGAGCGGTTCGCGTCGGCGTGAGCGCGCTCGTTCGTGATGGTGGCTAGGGCGACGTCCCGTTCGGCGGTGAGCTCCATCATCCTCGCCTGGATTTCGTCGTTCTTGGCATGGAGTTCGGCTGCCGCGGCCTCGAGGCTCTCTTGGCGCTCCATCACAGTGAGTTCGATCTCCTCGAGGTCGAGTTGGCGCTTTCGCAGGCCCGCGAGTTCGCTCTCGAGCCCGGCGACGTCCTTGACCGACGACGAGGCCTGCAGCCGAGCGCTGTCGCGGGTTATCCGAGCCTCGACCACCGAGACGTCGCCTTCAATACGCGACAGTTCGAGCTGTGCGTCTTCGACGGCCCCGGAAGCGCTCAGGAGTTCGACCCGTAGCGCGTCGGCCTCGGCCGACAATCCAGCCAGCGCCGACACCTCCGGAAGGGTCCGCGCCCGGTATTCGAGCTGTTGCAACCGGGTGTCTATCGCCTGGAGTTCCAGGAGGTGCGCCTGGTCGTCCGGGCTGGCTTTCAACGGCATTTGGGCCTCGCTTGCTGGTTATTGGACAATTGTGAAATCCCATGGGTCCGTGCGCAGATCGCTCACCGTGATCCGGATGCCGCTGAGCGCCGCCCGTAATTCCTCGGCGGCCGTGTCGAGCCACAGCCATTCGCTCGCCCAGTGCGAGACGTCGATGAGCGCGGGACCACCGGTCAGGCGGGCGTTCGCGCGGGACTCGGATGCCGGATGATGCCGCAGATCCGAGGTCACGTACACGTCCGCGGTCAGCACCGCAGGATCGGCGAGCAGCGAGTCGCCCGCACCGGCGCACAGCGCCACGGTGTCGATGGGCCGGTCGTATTCCCCCGACACCCGGATGCCGGACGCCGTGGCTGGCAGGATCTCCCCGAGTAGGCGCGCAAACCGGCCGAGCGTGGTCGGCTCGGCAAGCCTGCCAACACGGCCGATCCCGCGTGCGCCCATTTCGCTCGCAACGATAGGGCGCGCTCCGACGAGTCCGAGGCGGCGGGCGAGCACGGCCGACGTACCGGTCTCCACTACGTCCGCGTTCGTGTGCGCCGCAACCAGGGCACAATCGCCACGGATGAGACGTGCGAGCACCGCACCCTTGTAGCGGTCCTCCGAGACACTCGTGACGCCGCGCAGCAGGAGCGGATGGTGCACCAGAAGAAGATTCGCGTTCGCCGCGACGGCTTCGTCCGCCACATCGACGACGGCATCGACCGCCAGGTGAATGGTGTGGACCGTAGCAGCCGGATCGCCGGCAAGCAGCCCGGACGCATCCCAGCTCTCCGCACCGGAGATCGGCCAGAATCGTTCCACGACGGCGCAGACATCGGCGACGGTGTAGGACATGTCGCCCAGTCTACTTTCCGACCGATGCGCGGCCCGGTCGATCAGGCGCGTAGGCGTTCCTGACGGCGCACCTCTGGGATGCCCAGAATCAACGGCGTTAGCAGGCCGATGACAAGGGCCACGAGCACGCCTATATCGGTACCGACGAAGTCATTCCTCAGTGAAACGCCGAATGCGGAGAAGAGGTAGCCCTCCCAGCGTAGCCAGACGACGCTCGCCGTGCTGAGTCCGAACCCGATTGCTGATGCCACGAGCAGCATGGCCAGATTGATCCAGTTCACGGTGGGATACACCCCGCCCCGCTTGAACAGCGAGTCCGAGTCGAACGGCCGGCGACGGATCATCATCTCCGCTCCGAAGATCCCCGCCCAGGCAGCAATCGGCACCGCAATGGTCGTCGCGAGGTCCCGGAAGATCGGCACGACATCGCGCACGGTGAACGCCATGAGGAGGGCCAGTGCGAGCAGGACGGCGCCCACGAGCACGGTCGCCAGCGGGCGCGAGACGCGCACGCCCGCGGCCTGAATCGCGAACCCTCCGGAGTAGGCGCTCAGGGTGACACCGGACAACAGGCTCAACGCCACGGCGGCAATGAGCGGCACCGGGTACCATCCCGGGAGCATGTGCCCGAGGATGTCGATCGGACTCGCGGCGAATCCTTGCGCGGTGGCGGGATCAGATGCCGCGAGGAGCGATCCATAGGCGATGAGAAGAAACGCCGGAATCGTGGCGCCGAACGATGCTGAGAGCATCGACGATGCCCCGGAGCTACTTGGGCGCTGATAGCGAGCGACGTCCGCGCTGCTGCTCGCCCACGCGAGACCGACGAAGCTGAAGACAAGCACGACTCCGGTAACCGCGAGAATCCAGGGGCCGTCGGTGACCGTAAGCGCGCGGGAGATGCTGACCGATGGCCAGGTGAGGGCGATGACGCCGACCAGCAGGACGCCGGTGACGATCGTCAGTATCATCTGGATCCGCGCAAACAGACTGTAGCCGAGCAGCCCAACGACGAGCGCGACCGCGAAGCCGACCGTCATGGCGAGAAGAGTGAGCTGAAGCTCGGTAAACGGGCCGCCGAGCCTCGAATTGGTGAGGATCCTCGCGGTCGACGCGGCCATCATCCAGAGCAGCACTGCTCCCCAGAAGAGACGAACGATCACGACCAGAACGGCGGGTACGACGTTTCCGACGACACCGAATGTCGCGCGAGAGACCACCATCGTCGGCTGCCCACTCCACTTGCCGGCCAGTGTGCCGAGGCCGAGCGGAAGAAAGGAGACCGCGACCCCGATGAATATCGAAACGAGCGCCTGACGCAGGCTCATTCCGAGCGAGAACAGGGCGCCGCCGAACGCGATGCTGAGAACGGACGAGTTGGTCGCGAACCAGAGCCAGAACAGTCGCGTCGAGCGCCCCATGCGATGCTCGAGCGGAGTTGGTTCGAGGCCGATCCGCTCGATGCCGAAGATCGGCTGCGGACGCGGCGCCTCACCGACGATCGCGGGTTCATCGGAAGGAAGTTCGACCGACCCCGCCTCTACCTCTGCGCCGCCGGCCAGTAGCGAGTCGAAGTCGGTGGCTTCGGCGGGCAGGGGCGCGGAGCGGGAGTGGGTACGAAACAGTTCGGGTATCGGCGACGACGCGTCCGGCGAAGCCTCTTCCACCGGATTCTCGTCGACCACGGAACTCTCGACCAGCGACGTTTCGACCAGAGCTGGCTGGATCGGGTCGAACAGCGATGCCGTCTCCGAAAGCAGCGTCGGCGTGGGAGCGGTGGGGGTGACTCCCGGTATGACCTCGATGAAGCCGGTCCTCACCTCTTGGATGGATTTCAGTGCTTCCGGCGTCCCAATCGCCTGCATCGTCCCTTCCCAGTCCCGGTACTCCTGCACCTCCTGCTCGCGCAGGCGGAGATGCTCCTGAAACTTCTCGAAGACACTGGAGATCCCCTCGGGCGAGAGTGACTCTTCGCTCAGCGATCGAACGAGTTCGCGGTCGGGCAGGGACCTGCGTCGGGGTGCGGCGGGGAAATTCGTCGCGTCGTCAACGATTGGAGCGGACGCCGCGGGCTCGGCGGTCGGAGACACCACGGTTGGCTCGGGTGGAACAGGCAATTCTTCGGCGAGTACCGCTGGCGGAGCGGCATCCTCGCGACCGGGTATTTGGATCGCACCGGTGTAGCCGAGGCGCACGACCTCCGCGGCGAGAGCATCTGCCAGGTCGTCGTCGTAATCTCGGGCTTCGGAAGCGGTAGTGGCCGACCCGGAGGCGCTCGGATGAACCTCCGTCGGCGACGTGAACGTCGACCTCCGTGTGCCCGGGTGCACATACGGCGTACCGGCGACGTCACCATCGCCCGCGTCGTCGTGGTTTGCCATGCCCACATAATATTGGCGCGCAGGAGTTTCTCAGGGTGACGAGGCCGTGATCCACGAGACCGGTCCCGGACTTCGCGATTCGTTCTTGGCTTCCTACCCTTTCTTTCGTGCCGATTCCTTGGGATTGCCGCCGCTGCGGTTCTTTTCGACACTCTTGCGGAGAGCGTCCATGAGGTCGATCACCTCACCACCGGCGTCCTCCGGAACGGGTTCGTCGCCGAAGGTCTTGGCGGTGTCGAGTGCATCACCCTCCGTGAGCTTGGCGTCGATGAGTTTTTTCAGTTCCTCCTGGTAGTCGTCGCTGAATTTTCCCGGGTTGAAATCGGACGCGAAACTGTCGACCAGGGCAGACGACATCTCGAGCTCCCTCGCCGAAACGCCGGTGCGTTCCTCGAGCGCGGGAAACTTCGCCTCGCGCACTTCGTCGTCCCAGAGCAGCGACTGGAGCATGAGCACGTCGCCTCGAACGCGCAGCGCGCCGAGGCGGCTCTTCTGCCGAAGCGCAAAGTGCACGATCGCGGTGCGATCTGTTTCTTCGAGCGTCCGGCGCAGCAGCACATAGGCTCTCGGGGTCTTCGAATCGGGTTCGAGAAAATAGCTTCGGTCGAACATGATCGGATCGAGCTGGTCGCTCGGCACGAACTCGACGACCTCGATCTCGCGGCTGCGCTCCGACGGAAGCATCGCGAGATCCTGATCGGTGAGAATGACCGTCTTGTCGCCGTCATCGAACGCCTTGTCGATGTGGTCGTAGCTGATGATCTTTCCGCAGATCTCGCAGCGACGCTGATACTTGATCCGACCACCGTCCCTGTCGTGCACCTGATGGAGGGAAATATCGTGATCCTCGGTCGCGCTATACACCTTGACAGGCACGTTGACGAGACCAAAGGTGATCGCGCCGGTCCAGATCGCTCGCATCGTCCCATTCCACACCCCCGCGCCGACGACTGCGCGGGGGTTGACCGCGCGTCGATTCGGCGTACATTCTCAGCCGTCCCCGCCTGTGTCGAACGAGGAGCAATGGCACCCGATTCCAGATCCGAGAACGTCACAGTCGACGGGCACCGAATCGCGCTCACGAACCTCGAAAAGGTGCTCTACCCCGCCACCGGCACGACAAAGGGCGACGTCATCGCGTACTACGCCGAAATCGCGGACGCGCTCATTCCCCACGCGACAGATCGGCCGGCCACGCGAAAACGCTGGGTGCACGGCGTCGGAACCGCGGATGCTCCGGCCGAGATGTTCTTCCAGAAGAACCTCGACGATTCGACCCCGTCGTGGGTCAAGCGCCGCAGCATCGAGCATAAAGACCACAGCAACGACTATCCGCTGGTCAACGACCGGGCGACGCTGATCTGGCTCGCCCAGATCGCAGCGCTCGAGCTCCACGTTCCGCAGTGGCGATTCGGGCGTACCGGCACGCCGCGGAACCCCGACCGGCTGGTGCTCGACCTCGACCCGGGCGAAGGTGCCGGGCTCGCGGAGTGCGCGGAGGTCGCCAGAATGGTGCGCGGCATCCTCGCCGACATGGGGCTGTCGGTGATGCCGGTGACAAGCGGCAGCAAGGGCATCCACCTCTACGCGGCCCTGGACGGCAAGCAGACCTCCGATCAGGTGTCCGCGGTCGCCCACGAACTCGCCCGATCGCTCGAGGCCGATCATCCGGACCTGGTGGTCAGTGACATGAAGAAGGCGCTGCGGCCCGGCAAGGTGCTGCTCGACTGGAGTCAGAACAATGCATCCAAGACGACGATCACGCCGTATTCGCTGCGCGGGCGCGAGTTCCCCACGGTTGCGGCGCCCCGAACCTGGCGCGAACTCGCCAGCAAGGATCTCGCCCAACTCGACTACCGGGAAGTCCTGCGACGGGTGAAGCGACGCGGCGACGTTCTCGCCGAATTGACGGCCGGTCACCTGGACTCTCTCGAACCGACGAAGGCCCACATGCGCGACTTCGCCCCCACTCCCCCCGCCGCCGACCGGCTCGCCAAATATCGAAGCATGCGGGACGCGAAGAAGACCCCGGAGCCCGTGCCTGCCGAGCAGGCAACTCCCAGCGATCGGCAGTCCTTCGTCATCCAGGAACATCACGCGCGTAACCTTCACTTCGACTTCCGTCTGGAGCACGACGGCGTGCTGGTCAGCTGGGCGCTTCCGAAAGGGGTGCCGACGGAGCCGAAAGGCAATCACCTTGCGGTGCAGACAGAGGATCACCCTCTCGAGTACGGCACCTTCGAGGGTTCGATTCCGGCGGGCGAATACGGTGCGGGAACAGTGTCCATCTGGGACTCCGGCTACTACGACCTCGAAAAGTGGCGCGACGACGAGGAGATCATCGTCACCCTCCGCGGCGAAGACGAGGGCGGACTCGGAGGGCCGCGCAGGTTCGCCCTCATTCATACAGGTGGCGACGGCAAGGCGGCACAGAACTGGTTGATCCACCTCATGAAGCCGGCGGCCGCGTCCGAATCTACTTCCCGGCCGGCAGCCCTCTCGGTCCGCCGAGTGACTCCCGACTTCACTCCCATGCTCGCGACTCTGGGAACCACCAAGGACATCGTGAACGAGGAAGGCTGGGCCTTCGAGATGAAGTGGGACGGCATCCGTGCCATCGCCAGGGTCGACGGCGGCGAGGTGACCTTGACCAGTCGAAACGGAAAGGACCTCACGGCGACCTACCCGGAAATCGCGGCTCTCGCGGATGCGGTCACCGCAGACAGCGCCATACTCGACGGCGAGATTGTGGCTTTCGGTACTCACGGCCGACCGGACTTCGGACTTCTCCAGACGCGCATGAACCTCAGCTCGCCGCGAGACGTGAAGAGGGCCGCGGAAGCAGTACCCGTGCGCTATCTCGTGTTCGACGCGCTCGAGATCGACGGAGCCCCACTGCTCGATGCCTCGTACGACGAACGACGCTCCGCTCTCGAGGGCATTGTGGAGGCCAAAGCCGGCGGCGTGGTGCAGGTTCCCGCCGCGTTCGCGGGCGATCTCGAGCACGCGGTCGGAACCAGCAAAGAGCTCGGTCTCGAAGGAGTGGTGGCCAAGGAGAGGGAAAGCCGATACGAGACGAGCCGCCGGTCCCGCGCGTGGATCAAGCTCAAACACCACCGCACCCAGGAGGTGGTCATCGGCGGTTGGCGCACCGGCAACGGTCGCCGCAGCGACAGCGTAGGGTCATTGCTGATGGGCATCCCGGAGGGCGATCGTCTCCGCTACGTCGGGCGGGTCGGCACCGGATTCGGCGATCGAGAGCTCGACGAGTTGCGCGCCACGCTCGCGCGCCGAGCACGCAAGACCTCGCCACTCGACGACGTGCCTTCCGCCGACGCCAGAGACGCTCACTGGGTGAGCGCGGACCTGGTCGGCGAGGTCGAGTTCGCCGAATGGACCTCGACCGGAAGACTGCGCCAACCGTCGTGGCGCGGCTGGCGTCCAGACAAGTCGGCAGCAGAAGTTCGTCTGGAGTAGGCCCGGAGTAGCCTGCTGTCGTCACATCATGAGGGAGCACCCCTCGAACCATGAAAGCAAGGGATCCGCTTGGGAAAACTACTGTACGGTCCGACAATCGAGATCATTTTCGACGATCGGGTTCTCGCGCATCTGCAGTTGGTGATCGGCGCGAAGCTCCGCCGTGGCGAGAGCTTTTTCTTCTCATGGCGCGATGAGCAGGGCGTCGGCGATGGGCGAAGCACGATCTGGCTCGATCCCGCGATCCCGATGGTATTCCGCTACAACGGCGGCCGCATGCCCAAGATCAATCGCGAGTGGCTCGAGCTCCTCACCCACTCCTCGAACAGCGCGTCCGGCCTGCAACTTACCGAAGAGGTGGGCGCGCTCGGCAAGACCAGCGAGGACTAGCTACACGTGATAAGAGATGCGTCAAGGTCTTGAGGCTCAAACCCGCCTCGCCTACGTTCGAGGGTGCCGAGGGTAAAAGTTCGACCCGGCACCTGAGAGGGGGATTCCCTGACATGTCAGTGAATCGAGATCGATACCACGAATACACGAGCGTCGGACCCGAAGACGATGCCGGGGAGAAGAAGCACGACGAGCGCGTGGCCAAGGAATCCATGGTCTCCGAGACTCCGCCCAAGAAGAGCGACGACGTCCCTTTCGAGCAGGCACAGGAAGAGCAGGAGAACCCCGGCCTGACCGAATAGGCCCGACGAGCTGGCCGTTGACGAGTGGCGCTCGCCATCTGGCGGTCAGGCCAGATACGACTTGAGGTCTGCGCTGCGAAGTCGTTTGAGACTCCGCGTCTCGAGTTGCCGCACGCGCTCGCGCGTGATCCCATACAGTTCCCCGACCTCGTCGAGCGTCAAGGCCTGCCGGCCCTCGAGGCCGAATCTCAGGCGGATGACCGTCGCATCGCGAGGCGGAAGGGCATCCAGTCGACGTCGGATGTCGTCGTGCCGCATACCCAGCTCCACGCTCTCGAATGGCTCGGGGATGTCGGCGTCTTCGATCAGGTCGCCCAGCTCCGTGCTTCCGTCGTCACCGATGGGGATACCCAGCGAAATGGTGTCGTGATCGGTTCGCTCGAGCCGGAGTACCTCCTCGACGCTCACCTGCGCGGCATCCGCCACTTCGGCCACCGTCGGGGTACGCCCGAGTTCGGCACCGAGGTCGCGTCGGACACGGTCGAGCTTGTCCATCTTCTCTACGGTGTGAACCGGGATCCGGATGAGACGGCTCGAGTCGGCGATCCCTCGCAGAATCGACTGCCGGATCCACCAAGTCGCGTAAGTGGAGAACTTGTTCCCGATCGTGTAGTCGAACTTTTCGACCGCGCGCACCAACCCGAGGTTGCCCTCCTGGATGACGTCCATGATGGGAAGACCTCGGCCCGCATAGCGCTTCGCGATGCTCACGACGAGTCGCAGATTGGCGCAGATGAAGGTGTCGTAGGCGCGATCTCCATCGCGCACGAGCCACTGCAACTCGCGCTTGAGCTTCTGGTCGAGCTCCGGCTCACGCGCGATCTGCTCTCCGGCCAGAACGCCGATCTCGATGCGACGAGCGAGGGATACCTCCTCGTCGGCCGTCAGGAGCGGCGTACGCCCGATCCGCTGCAGGTAGTCGCGGAGCGGATCGGTCGATACCTGCGCGCCTCCACGTCCTTCAACACTGTTTCCTTCAGAGACTTGGTATGCGGTGATACTCATTTGTGACCCCCAAAGTGGTTACAACCAACCTATTGGACCCAATATCCCCCTGCGAGGGGGTTGACATTCGCCCTGCAAAAATGGCAGCAAAACCGTGCCGCTATCCCACATAAGTTGCTACAGAGTTCGCCTCCTCGCGCCGCGGAGCGTGCCTTCCAAACCGAGACCGTCTCGTCTCGCTCACGACACCTGTGGAAAGGCTAAAACAACGGCGCGGGAATAAAAGGGGCTTGACAGCGATGCGCAGATGCCGGTTAATACGCCGCGATACTGGCGCCAACCGCGGCCGTTTGTTACCTCAGCGCCATGTCGAACCGGGGCAGAGGTCACGTAGGTGCGCAGACATCGCACTCCACCGGTCGGATGCCTCGGAATATGCCCGAGATGCGAAGCACATCACTGCTGTGCGACGATCAAGCGCATGGGATTCTTCGACAGATTCAAGAGCAAGCCCGGGGCGACGGCTCCGGCCGGCGCAGAACCGGGACGACATTCCCAGCCGGTTGCGGCATCGACGCCGGAGTCTCGCGCGGCGAAGCAACCCGTCGACTGGACACCCGATGACCACGCAGCGCAGCGTGCCGAAGACGAAGCCGCTCAGTTCAGGGGCCGCCACTACGTCGACTGGGTTCCGGAGCTCGACCGGTTACGAAGAGAGAAGCGGGACGACGAGCTACTGGAACTCTTGATCGGCATCCTCGACGCGACCGATCGGCACGCCAGGGTGACGGGCCGGGAGCCGGCCCCCGGCTATTACAAGCAGGCGGCCATTCTCTATCGCCGGCGCGGCGACATCCGCGCGGAGATCGCGGTGATCGAGCGGTGGGAGCACGCATGCCCGCCAGAATACCGGCCGGCGCTCGACGGCTGGTCGACCGTGCGAAAGGCTCGCGCGCGCGAATTGCTCACGCAGAACGAGGGATGAACGGCGCGCGACGCCCCCTTTGTATCACGCGGACGAACGAGAAGTCGTCTATCTCGTCATGTGACGTTCTTTTACCGTCTGTGACCGGCTCCTGAGACGCATGGGCCGCACCCTATCTACGGTTCCACGAGACACAGCACGCAATCCGCATCTCGAGGAGCCCAACGTCCATGCCCCGCAAGAAGTCCATCACCGTCTCGTCGATCGCTCTCGGACTCACGGTCGCCTTCATCCTCTCCGCCTGCGCAGGCGGAGCGCAAACGCTCGCGGCTGACGCGAAGCGCGTGTCTGGCGGCACGATCGTGTACGGCCACCAGCAGGAGCCGGCTTGCGTTTTCGGCGGCTGGATCGAGCAGGCATACCTTTCGTACCAGGTCATCGACAACCTCGTGTCGCTCGACAAGAACCACAAGGTGGTCCCATGGCTGGCGCAGTCCTGGAAGCCCGCCGACGACCAGCTGAGTTGGACGTTCACGCTCAAGAAGGGCGTCAAGTTCACGGACGGATCGCCAGTGAATGCCGCCGCCGTCGCCTACAACTTCGACTATTGGCTCCAGGGCGGCAACAGCACCGCGAAGGTCTGGCTCGAGGGCTATTACAAGTCGGCCGAGGCCATCGACGAGACCACCGTGCGTATCAACCTGCTGAAGCCATACCCCCGCCTCGCGGACAACCTGACGCAGAGCTATTTCGGGATCCAGTCCCAGAAGGCGCTCACGACCAGGTCCAAAGAGGAGAACTGCACGGCCCCCATCGGATCCGGCGCGTTCATCGTTCAGAAGTGGAATCGTGGCCAGGACATCATCCTGAAGCGCAATGCGAACTACACCTCGCCTCCAGCCAACGCCAAGCACAGCGGCGCCGCATACGTGGACACGATTGATTGGAAATTCATTCCCGACCCCACGACTCGGGTCGCGACGCTGCGTTCCGGTGAGACGAACGCGATCTACGACGTGCCCGCCATCGATTGGCAGGGCCTCGCCGGGCAGAAATATCAGCTGCTCAAGTACGTCACCCCTGGCCGACCACAGCAGATTTCGTTCAACACGGCCCAGGGCCCGTTCACCGATGAAAAGGTGCGCCAGGCCTTCGCCTACAGCCTGGATCGCAAACAGATCGTGCAGACCATCGGTCGTGGCGTCATCCCGTACGAGGGCAATGGCGGTGTGAGCCAGACCACTCCCGGCTACAGTCAGAAGGCCGCCGACTTCTATTCCTACGACCCGAAGAAGGCCGCTGCCCTGCTCGACGCAGCCGGGTGGAACCAGAAGGACAGTGCGGGCTATCGCGTCAAGGACGGCAAGACTCTCGAGGTCGTCCTGCCATACGGCGCCGGCTCGATCATCAATACCGACGGGGCGTCGATCCTGCAGGGCGTGCAGGAACAGGCGAAGGCGGTCGGATTCAACGTCAAGCTGGTGCCGGTCCCCCAGAGCGCATTCTTCGGCGGCGCCTACTCCAAGCAGACGGAGCGCGACCTCGCTGTGGGGTACTGGACGGCGGTCAACGCGGGGATCCTCTACATCAACTGGCGACCGAGCCTGCCCAGCAACCCCAACTACAACAATTCGGCGTTCCTCAACGACCCGACGCTGGAGGGATACATCCTGCAGGCGAACTCGACGTCGAACATCGACGAGCAGAACGCGCTGTACGCGAAGGCGCAGGAGTACATCGCGCAGCACGCTCTGGCGATCGGCGTGTACGACCGTCTGAGCACCCTCGCCGTGTCCCCCTCGCTGAAGGACGTGTGGCAGGAGAACGCGCAGGGAGGGCCCGTCTTCTATGACGCGTACTTCGTCAAGTAGTCCGCTGACCGAGACCGCGCGGGCCTCCACCCGCGCGGCCGTAACGGTCAACGCCGCACGGCTCCGCCTGCTCGGCCGCAAGGTGATCAACGCGCTCATCGTGCTCTGGGGCTCCGCCACCGCCGCCTTCGTGGCCCAGGCGTCGCTTCCCGGCGATCGCGCAACGGTCATCCTGAATATCCGCGCGGGCCAGGCGATCGAGCGCACCCCGGCGGAGCTCGCGCAGATCAACGCGCAGTACGGGCTCCACGATCCGCTGGTGCAGCAGTACTTCCAGTACATCCGCGGGCTGTTCGTCGGCGATCTCGGCGTCTCCTATCAGCAATATCGGCCGGTGGCGCAGATCATCGGCGAACAGCTCGCGCCCACACTCATCCTGACGCTGACGACGATCGCGCTGTCCTGGATCATCATGATCTTCTGGGTCACACTGACCGCTGGCCGCGGACGCAGGATCAGCGGGTTCGGTTCCATCGTCGACACGGTCACCGCCGGCCTCCCGCACTACTGGCTTGGCATCATCCTGCTCCTGGTATTCGCGCTGGGACTCGGCTGGTTCCCCGTGATCGGCGGAAGCGGCATCCAGGGCCTGTTCCTTCCCGCCCTGACGCTCGCGATCCCTCTTGCCGGGTTCATGGGCCAGGCGACCAGAACGGAGTTCGAGAATTCGCTGGAACAACCCTTCGTGCTGTCGGCGAGGATGCGCGGGATGGGCGACCTGGAGGTGCGGCTGCGGCATGTTCTGCGCCACTCCGTGCTGCCCGCCGTCACCCTGTCGGGCTGGGCACTCGGTGCGACGATCTCGGGCGCTGTGATCGTGGAGACGGTGTTCACGCGCGCGGGCATCGGCAAAGTTCTGACCACAGCCGTGAATACACAGGACCTACCGGTTGTCACAGGGATCGTCGTTCTCATCGCCGCGCTGTACGTGATCGCGAACCTCGTCGTCGATGTGATCTATATCCTGATCGATCCGAGATTGAGGAGCGCATGACAGTCCTGAAAACACCTCTTCCCGCGGGCACCGCCCGCCGGAGCACACTCCTCTCGGCCGGTGCGGGCCTGTACATCTCCGTCGCCGTGCTCGCATTCTTCGCCATCGCGGCCATCGTGCCCGGCGCACTCGCGACGCACGATCCCACGGCTCTGGACCTCGGCCACGCGCTTCAGGGCCCCTCGTGGCAACACTGGTTCGGCACGGATGAATCCGGCCGGGACCTCTACAGTCGGGTCGTTTACGGCACTCGCGAATCGCTTTCGATCGGCATCGGCGCCACGGCCGTTAGCATCTCCATCGCCCTCATCCTTGGATCGATCGCCGCGCTCGCCCGCCGGTTCTTCGCCGGGGCGGTCGACAGGGTCATCGAGATCCTGTTCGCCTTCCCCACGCTGCTACTGGCCCTTCTGCTCGTCGCTGTGCTCGGGCCTTCGGCCGCGACCCAAATCGTGGCTGTCGGCGTCGGAACGGCTCCCGGATACGCTCGCATCATCCGGGGACAGATCCTGTTGACCAAAGACTCCGGGTACGTCGAGGCCGCGGTCGCCCTCGGACACAGCCGCTGGCGCATCTTCGGCGCTCACATCGTGCCGAATGCGGTGCGCCCGCTTGTGGCCATCATCACGCTCTCGATAGGCCAGTCAATCGTCTGGGCGTCGAGCCTGGCCTTCCTCGGGCTCGGGGTCGCTCCGCCCTCGTCGGAGTGGGGAGCGCTGCTCGACGCGGGCCGAACATACATCACGCAGGCCGGATGGCTGATCGTCATCCCCGGGCTTGTGATCGTCACGCTGGCGCTTGCTGCGACGACCCTCGGAAGGCACATCCAAAACGTCCTCGAGAAAGGCGAGAAATGACTACCATCATCGATCTCGATCGCGCGGAAGCCGATGCCGTCCCCGACCACCTGCGCAGCGGCTCCCTCGTCGTCTCCGGCCTCACCGTAGCCTTCGTCCGGGATGGCGAGCCGCACGTGGTCGTCCACGATCTGTCGTTCGAACTCCCCCGAGGTGCGTGCGTGGCGATCGTCGGTGAATCCGGCTCTGGCAAGAGCGTGACCGCGCGTACCCTGGTCGGTCTGACCGGCGCCAACTCCCTGGTGAGTTCGGATACACTCCTCCTGGATGGCGAGGACATCTCGGACCTCACACCGCGCGACTGGCGGAGCATCCGCGGAAGACGCATCGGCTTCATCCTGCAGGATGCCCTCGTTTCGCTCGATCCGCTCCGCCCTGTGGGCAAGGAGATCGAAGAGGCACTCCGCCTTCACGGATGGGGCAACCGTGCCGCCCGCAAACGCAGGGCGATCGAGCTACTCGAAAGCGTGGGCGTTCCTCTGCCGGAGCAACGGGCCAGGCAGCGTCCGGACGAGCTGTCGGGCGGCCTGAGACAGCGAGCGCTGATCGCGTCCGCGCTCGCGCTCGATCCGGAGCTCATCATCGCGGACGAGCCGACCACCGCCCTCGACGTGACCGTGCAGGCGCAGGTGCTCGCACAGCTCGAGGAGACCAAGAGACGCGGTGTGTCGATCGTGCTGATCAGCCACGACCTTTCGGTGGTCGCGCAGCTGGCCGACACGATCCTCGTAATGAAGGGTGGTCAGGTCGTCGAGCAGGGTGACGCTCGCCAGATCCTCGAACGCCCACGACACGAGTACACCCGCAGTCTGATTGCCGCAGTTCCTGGCGAAGAGACCCGCGGGCGCCGGCTTGGCCCCGACTTCGAAATCGTGGCGACTCCGCACCCAGAGCAGGTCGCTGAGGAGCTCCGGGCTTACGAGGGGCCGGTCCTCGAGGTGACGGGGCTGACGAAGCGATTCCGCACCCCCGGCGGTGGCTCCCAGATAGCGGTGGACGGAGTGACCTTCTCCCTTGACCGTGGCGAGACGCTCGGCATCGTCGGTGAATCGGGCTCCGGTAAGAGCACGACCGGTCGGATCGTGCTCGCACTCACCACACCCGACGCCGGCGAGGTGCGGTTGCTCGGGCAGGACTGGTCGTCGATCTCCGAGCAACGCCGTCGTCGGCTGCGCTCGCGCATCTCGGTCGTCTATCAGGACCCGCTGAGCTCGTTCGACCCGCGCTGGAACGTGGAGCGCATCCTGCTCGACGCCGTCCCCGACGATGCCTATCCGACCACCGAGCGCAAGCGAGCGCGCGTGCGGGAGCTTCTCGACCAGGTCGGACTGCCGCAGGACGTGCTGCTTCGCTTTCCGTTGAGACTTTCGGGCGGACAGCGGCAGCGTGTCGCGATCGCGCGGGCTCTCGCACCATCACCGTCGATCATCGTGCTCGACGAAGCAGTCTCCGCCCTCGATGTGTCGATCCAGGCCCAGATCCTCGACCTCCTCACGGAGTTGCAGAAGCAACTCGGGGTGAGCTATCTGTTCATCTCCCACGATCTCGGCGTCATCAGCCATCTCAGCGACCGCGTGCTGGTGATGAAGGACGGCGTCGTCGTCGAGCACGGCACCGTCGAGGAGATCTTCCATAATCCGCAGAACGCGTACACACAGCAGCTGATCGCATCCCTTCCGAGTTTCCCCATCGACCCGCTTCGCCCCGCTATCAGGAGATGACCATGTCAGAACGACGCCCCCTTCACTTCAATGCCTTCGTGATGAATACGACCTCGCACATCCACCACGGCCAATGGCGTCGTCCGGATGCGGGCCAGACCGAGTTCAACGATGTGAACACCTGGATCGAGCTGGCGCGCCTGCTCGAGGCGGCCAAGTTCGACGCCATGTTCTTCGCGGACGTGAGCGGGCTCTACGGAGATTCGGATGCGGACTTCGACGTCTATGTGCGCGAGGGCCTGCAGATCCCCAGCAACGATCCGACCGTGCTGTTGGGAGCCCTGGCGGTCAGCACGACCAACATCGGCCTGGCGCTCACGTCCAACGTCATTCAAAACCATCCCTTCAACTTCGCCCGCCAGGTGTCGACACTCGACCACATCTCGAATGGCCGCGTCGCCTGGAACGTCGTCACCGGCATGCAGGACAACGGGGCCCGCAACTTCGGTCTCGCGCAGCTCACCGATCACGCGGAGCGGTACCGCTGGGCGGAGGAGTACGTGGACGTGACCTACAAGCTCTGGGAGGGGTCATGGGACGACGGTGCCGTGCTCAAGGACCGCGAACGCGGCTACTACTCCGATCCGTCGAAGGTGCACAAGATCCATCACGTCGGCGAGCGGTACAGCGTGGAGGGACCGCATCTGCCCTCTCCGTCGCCGCAGCGCACCCCGGTGCTCTACCAGGCCGGTTCCTCCGCGTCCGGCAGACGTTTCGCCGCCCGGCACGCCGAAGCCGTGTTCATCATCGCTCCCTCCCCCGCCATCGCCAGGGAGCAGATCGAGGAGACCCGCCGATTTGCGGTGGAAAACGGCCGCCGTCCAGAGGACATCAAGTTCTTCCAGGGACTCAGCTTCGTGATAGGCGACACTGAGCTGGAAGCGCAGGCCAAGGCCGAGGAATACGAACGCTACGTCAGCATCGACGGCTATCTTGCACACGCGGCGATCGTCGACAAGACCGGGCGCGTCTACGACCCCTCTACGCCGCTGAAGGATGTCGACACCAACACAGCCAAGGGTTTCCTCGAGTGGACGGCCAAGTTCATCACGGATCGCGAGCCGACTGTCGGAGACCTCGCCTACATCCAGTCGCGCAGCACCCGTATCGTCGGAACGCCGGAACAGATCGCGGACAGCATCGAAGAATGGCAGGAGGCCGGGGTCGACGGCATCAACGTCATCAACTGGGTGATCCCGGGCTCCTTCGCGGAGTTCGCGGACCGGGTACTGCCCGTACTCCGCGAACGAGGATTGGCCCAGTCGGACTACGCGCCGGGACCGCTACGCCAGAAACTGTTCGGCGACGCGCGAATAAACGACCGTCATCCGGCTGCGCGGTATCGCGGGGCGTTCGCGCAGCGCGATAGCGCGTCGGACGCGGACGCCGACCTCGTGCAGACCCCCTAGACGGCGATCCTTCCCAAGGCTAGACCTTGGCACAGCGACGGGCCGCGCCGTCATGCGGGTTCGTGGTCGCCGTGGTGATGGTGAGCGTGCGGAGCGCTTGAACTCTCGACCGTCGTGACCGGGCGGATCACCAGATCGTCGACGTTGGGGAGCGACGCGGCGAGACGGTGCCCGGCTTCGTGGGCGATGCGTTCGGCTGTCGATAGGTCGGTGTCTGCGACGTGGATGGTCGCTGTGCCCTGCAATCGGTGGCCGACCCAGCGCAGCTGCACCCGCGCCACTGCGACCACGCCCGGCGTATCCGCGACGAGAGCGGCCGACCCGATGCGTTGGCCGACCCGGATGCGATAGATCGCCACCGCCTCGTTGCCAAGGAAACCGACCACCCCGGCCGCGACGACCCACCAGAGGTTATGCAGTGGCTGCGGATTGATCAGGCGCTGGATGGTGGACTGCCACGCGGCAAGAACGGCCGACAGCGCGACGACGGCCACGATGAAAAGGCCGGCCAGGTCCTCGGCGCGACCGAACCCGTAGGTATAGCGGCGAGTGGCCGAACGACGGGCGAGCACAAACGCAACCCAGAGCGGAACAGCGGTCAGAGCGTCGGAGAAATTGTGGATGGTATCCGCCAGGAGTGCGACCGAGCCGCTGACGATCACGACGAGCAGTTGGAGAATCGCGGTGCCCAGCAGAATGAAGAGGCTGATCTTCAGGGCCAGGACGCCCTGGGTGCTCGCTTCGAGTGCATCGTCGATCGAATCTGCGGCGTCGTGACTGTGAGGCACGAACAGGCCGTAGAAAAACCCCTGATTCCGGTCGGATGGCTGCGACCATCCAGACCGTCGTGGGAGTGCTCGTGCCCGTGCGGCTCGTGTTCGTGCTGATCTTCTTCGTCCTGGCCGCTGCTCATGCGGAGACGTCCGCGGAATCGCCGTGGTGATGGCGCGGTGTGCCGCCGAGAGAACGCTCGGCTTGGAAGATCGCGTCGGTTACGACGCTTGATCGCGTGCTCGTTCTCGCGTCGATAGAACACTCGGGTGCCTTCCTGCCAGGTGATTGACCGAAAGCTCCCCGTCGCGCAGCGCGAGGATGATCCGCACCCTCGTCGCGTGGGCCAGCATCGTGAATATTTCGACCGCGAGTTCCACGAACTGGCTGTCCGGCTCGCGGCCGCATATCTGCCCATCTGCATCTATACGCAGATTCTTTCACATGATCGATCCTCGCCCGACTCCCGTGGCCCTCGAATGGCGAAAGGGGCCTTCTGGCGCACCTCGACGCGGCCATTTCAGCCGCCCGTGGTAGCCTCGATGCCTGACCCGCCCGGAACGCCGAGCCGACTCGTCGGCACAGGACCGCAGCCTCATGACCTCCAATTCGCTATTCCTCATCGCTCTCCGCGAGACGCTACGGCCGCCTCGCGCTCGAAGGCGGGCGACCCGGCGGCTAACCGTCGGAGCCGGAATCGCGGCGTTCTCACTGACCGCGGTGTACGCCCTGGTTCCGCCCGCGCCGCCCAGCGCTGCCGACGAACTGGCCGCATACATCGCCGCGCACGCCCAGACACTCGCCGTGTCGCAGACGGTGGCGGTGTCCGGCGTGAGGCGAGACCTCTACTCGGCCACGGCCGGCGTCAACAGCCTGGTTGCGAACGGCACCAACTACGACTGGGCGAAACTGGTGCTCCTTTCGGGAGGCTGGCCGGTCACCGACACCAGCGTCACCGTGCTCGTGCGCTGGATGCGCCAGGAGAACGGTGCAGACAACTGGTGGAACCGCAACAACCCGCTGAACAACGGATACGGTTCGGGCGGGGGCGGTGGAACCGGCAGCTACGTGAACCTCGAGATGGCCGCCGAGAAGGCCGCCGAGATGCTCCACCGCAATCCCGGCATGAGCGCGATCGCGGCCGGTTTCGCCTCTGCCGCGCCGAGCACCGTCATCGAACAGGCCATCTGGGCGTCGCCGTGGGCAAGCAGCCACTACGGAAACGGTTCGCGCTGGCACTACACCCCGGTCGCCGTCGTGAAGTCACCCTCTGGCACCTGGTAAGCACGATCCGAGTCCGCCTCCATGGCTGCAAGGACGACACCTCCGTCTTTCACAGCACGGAAACGAGAAGTGCGATGGCGGCTGCCGCCATCACTGCAAATGCCGTCCACAGCCCGAGTTTGGACCACAGGCCGCTCGTGTGCCTGCCCATGAGGTCGGCGCGGCTGGAGAGTCGCACGATGAGGTAGATCAGGGGCACCGCAACAATGCCGTTGAACACCGCAGTGAGGACGAGGGCTTTCACCGGATCGAGGCCGACGAAATTCAGGGCGAGTCCGATCATGGTGCCGATGGCGATGACGAGATAGAAAGAGCGGGCCTGCCCGAACGTGCGAGAGAGGCCCTCGCGTAGTTTGAACGTCTCGGCCACCGCGTAAGCGGACGAACCGGCCAGCACCGGAATGCTCATCAGTCCGATTCCGATGACCCCGACGGCAAAGATCAATTGGGCCAGCTGACCCGAGTTCGGGAAACCGTGCACCAGTGGGCGGAGCGCCTCCGCCGCATCCGCAGCGGTGACGATGGTGAAAACGCCCGCGCCATTCAACACGACCGCGCCGACGAGAATGATGAACCAGGCCACCACGTTGGAGAAGAACATGCCAAGTACGGTGTCAGCACGAAGCCGTTTCAGGTACCTTGCGGTGATCGTCGGTGGAGGTCCGCCATCGTGATTTCGACCCTCTGCTATCTCGTCTTCAACGACGTTGCTCGTCTGCCAGAAGAACAGGTACGGCGAAATCGTGGTGCCGAAGATCGCGACGACGATGAACAGAAAATTCTGGTTAAACTCGATATGGGGAAGGAGCGTGGCCCGCACCGCCTTATCCCACGGAACAGTCACCAGCATCGCGGTAACAACGTACGCGAACAGTGCCGCAGCCAGCCACTTGAGGATGCGAATGTAGATCCGGTACGAGACCAGCACCTCCAGGGCCACAATGACGGCGGCGAAACCGATAGCCAACACGGGCGACGGCACACCGGGAATCAGAAGCTGGGTACTCGCCGCCATTGCGCCGATATCCGAACCGATATTGAACGTGTTCGCGGCGACGACAAGCAACACAATGGGATACAGCACCCATTTGGGATACCGCTCCCTCACGATCGCCGCCAATCCCTTGCCCGTGACAGCGCCGATTCTCACGCATGCGTCCTGCACGGCGATCATCAGTGGAAGAGTGAGCAGCATCGTCCAGAGCGTGGTGTAACCGAACTGGGCGCCAGCCTGCGAGTAGGTCGCGATGCCGGACGGATCATCATCTGCAGCGCCGGTGACGAGGCCGGGGCCCAGAACTCGCAACACCCGCCGTAGCCGCCGCGACATCGTCGATACCGGAACCGTCCCGGGCCCTGCGGCGCTCACCGGTTCGACCTGCGTCTCCTCGGGAATCTTCGTCATCGAGCCTCAGTGTATGGCCGCCAGAGTCGGCGGACTGCTTGACGGCGAGCTGCGCCCGGACGTATGGTCACCCTGTTGCTCTCGCCTGTAGCAGCGGCTTGATCGATACGGGCAGAGGATGCAGATGAGTGCATGGTTCATAACGTCGGAGTCCGGCGGACATTCATGACCGGCGCTGCGGTGGCGGTCCTCTCACAGACGAGCCCCGGGATTTACCTCAGCTGGGGTGTCTTCGACATCCAGCTCGGCAACCTCATCGTCATCGCGGTGATGCTGGTGCTGTTCGCACTGGCTCTCGTGCTGCCCTTTCCGCACGGCCGGCGACGCAAATGACGGATCGGAAACGCTCGCGCGACTCCGAGGTCGATCGTTCGTGGACGGGCCGGGCACGCCGCTGGACCCTGTCGAAACTCCCCCCCGACAAGCTGCTTCCCGACACCCAGCCAAGCTACGTCGCATCCTGGATCTACGTCTTCGGCATGGGCGCGCTCGCGGCGCTGATTTTCATCGTCGCGTCAGGACTGGTGCTCAGCTTCAAGGGACCGTTATGGTGGCACCTGTCGCCCGTCGGCCACTTCGTCAACAGCGCGCACTTGTGGAGCGTTGAGCTGTTCTTTCTCTTCATGGTGGTCCATCTCTGGGGAAAGTACTGGATGGCTTCCTGGCGCGGAAACCGCGCGCTCACCTGGGTCACCGGGGTGGTATCGTTCGCCGTCTCGATCGTCGCCGCCTTCACTGGCTACCTGGTTCAGACGAACTTCGACTCCCAGTGGATCGCCTACCAGGCCAAAGATGCCCTGAACGCGACGGGCGTCGGGGCATGGTTCAATGTCGCCGACTTCGGCCAGATGTTCACCTGGCACGTCGCTCTGCTCCCTATTGGTGTCGTGGCGATCGTCGCCCTCCACGTGGTTCTGGTCCGGATGCACGGGGTCGCTCCGCCGATCGACGCGGACGAAACCGACGCCCAACTTCAGCAACCCCCGCTCGATAACTCGCCGACGCAGAGGGCATGAAGATGGCCGGGGAAGCTGGAGCAATACGGTCCCGCAGCCAGGCGATCGCGCGCAGACCCTGGTCGGGGGCGGTCAGGGACTACGACCTCTTCAAGGAACTCACCGTTGGCGTCATCGTCGTCGGAGTCCTCATCCTCGGGCTTGCGGCTATCGCAGGCTCGCCCGATGAGCGAAGCGTGACATTGAAGAATTGGGCGGTAGCAGCTCCCGCAGATTTCGTGGCCACGGCCACGACCGAACTCGGACGCACCAGCAAACTCGCCACCTATGGGCCGCCTTATTCGACGACTGCCGGGACCACGCAGACCTTTGGCGCATTCGACCTGCAAAGCTTCTCCGGTAGGCGCATCCCGATCGACACCGCGGTCGCCTTCGTCACCCAACCCCTCGCGACCCAACCCGCAGCAGCCACTCCGCTAGCCGCATGGAAGGGTGCGAGTTCTGCCCAGCAGGGCACTTGGGCAGCCAGCTATTCGGCCGCGCTGTCGAAGGCCGCCGGGAACGACCCGGCGTCCGTGGCATCTGGAGACTACGGCCCGGTTCCAGCGCTGACCGACGCCCTCCTCACGATGGCGAAGCGAGGAGCCCTCGATGGGGCCATCCAATCCGAGGGAGGGATGTTCAACACGAACCCGACGAAAACGATCCTTTTTCTTGGCGACGGAAGCTACTTTCCTGGGCTCGCCAAGAGTCAGCACCTTACCGGCGACCAGTGGGGAATGATGAACGAGACGGGCAGCTACCCCGGCCAGTCGTGGCTGTGGCTGTTCTCGTTCTGGTACCAGGTGCCGCTGATCGGAAGCCTGCCCAACGCAGATCTCGTCGTTGTCACCATCATGCTCGTCCTCACCCTCCTCCTTGCCTTGGTGCCGTTCATTCCAGGGCTACGGTCCATCCCTCGCTGGATACCGATCCATCGCCTGATCTGGCGGGACTACTACAAGCGGCGATGAGTGAGTCGTCAATCGACACAATCGCTTGACAGAAGGGTACTATGCGCGCATAGTATCTCCATGATCGCTACCACCCAGATCAGCTCGACCACACCGGCGGACACGCCGTGACCGCCTGGCTCGGAGTCGTTTCGCGTACTCATGTGCTGCGCGGTGTCGGGCTCGGCATCGCCCAGGTCAACCACGGCAAACGGCCTCCGCTCGCTCGCCTCCACGCCGGAGATGCGCTCATCTACTACTCGCCACGAACGGACTACCCGTACGGCGAACCCCTGCAGGCCTTCACCGCGATCGGTCGAATCGCGGATGACGAACTCTGGCAGGCCGACGAAGGCAGCTTCCAGCCCTGGCGGCGGCGTGTCGACTGGGATGCCGCGGCGCACGAGATTCCGATCCGATCGCTGGTCGATCGGCTCGAGTTCACCCGCGGACAGAATTGGGGGTACGCGCTGCGCCGCGGACTGCTCACCATCAGTGATGCGGACTTCGACATCATCCAGACCGAAATGACCGCCGCACCATGACACGACTGGCCACCGACTTCGAACGGGCCGCGGACAGTTCCGGCCTTATGCTCTGGCAGGTATCCAACCGATGGCAGGCGGCGCAACGCGCGGCCCTCAGACCGTTCGAGCTCACGCACGTGCAGTTCGTGCTGCTCGCCTCACTGACCTGGCTCGCCGCGGACGGCACAGTGACTCAGCGCGCGCTGGCCGACCAAGCCGCCACGGATCCCATGATGACGTCGCAGGTGCTCCGCGCGCTCGAGGCGAGGGGTCTCGTCACGCGACTCCCGCATCCGGACGACAGGCGGGCGATGCTCGTGGACGTCACCGACACCGGCATCTCCCTCGTCAATCGCGCGATCGGTGCGGTCGAACGCTGCGACGCCGAGTTCTTCGGACCCCTCGGGCGGCTCCGCGAAGGATTCCACGCCGGTCTATCGCAGTTGGCTAGCCCGTCCTCCGCCGCAAACACTGGCGGGCCAAGGGCATCGGGCAGGTGAGTCGCTTCGTGACCGCATAATAGACAACGCGACGTTCACTCACCACGGTCCACCGAAGGAGCCCAAATGCCGAACGATCCGCTCGCTGGTCTGCCCGAAGTGCCAGACTTTCACGTCGAAAGTACAGACGTTCTCCACGGTGAACCGCTGCCCCTTCCCCAGCGCTCCAACCTGTTCGGGGCAGAAGGTGGTCGCGACCTGTCGCCGCAGCTGTCGTGGAAGGGTGCGCCGCGTGGAACCAAGAGTTTCGCGGTGACCATGTACGACCCCGATGCCCCGACCGGCGCGGGGTTTTGGCACTGGGCGGTTGCCGACATCCCCGCCGAGGTCAGCCAGCTCCCGACTGGAGCCGGAACTAACGCGCTGCCCGTGCGTGCGTTTCACCTGCCCAACGATGCCGGAATCTTCGGCTACGTCGGCGGCTCCCCCTCCGCCGGTAGCGGAGAGCATCGGTTTTACTTCATCGTCCACGCGCTCGATGTCCGTCATATCGCGATCGAGCCCACCGCTACACCGTCATTTTTGGGGCTCCATCTGGTTCATCACGTTGTGGGAAGAGCCGTCCTCGTTGCGACGGCTGCAGATCAGATGCCGCGTTCCATCGCCGCACCGTATATCCACTGAGGCGCACAGCACAGGGGAACCCCGAACGGGAAGCGGTCCGATCAGCTTCGCCGACGCAAATGAAAAGGTGGGTCCACCTTGGGAATGTCTTCTGAGATATATGCTCAGGGGAATATCGAGACCTCCCAACTGGAAATGACGACGATGCCTGAAGTATCCACGACTGCGCCCGGCCAGACCGGCGTCAGTGACGGTAGCGCGAAGTGCGGCCCCGGCGTCGCAATAGGCGCTGACGGCACTGTTCCGATAGCGGAAGCAAATAAGTGGCCACCTCGACGAGGGCGTGTCGATCCGCCGACTCGACGGCCCCACGTCCTGCACACCGTCGGCACACCGGACACTCGACCAGCTCGCAGATGCGAGTGACCGGTCAGCGATCGAAGGTCCGTGAATGTCAAGGTCGGCTGAAGCGCTGATGAGGGCTCAGGCCGCCCACCATGAGCTGTAAATTCTGCCGTCATTGCCGACGATGAACAGGTCGAGGTTGTTGCCGGTACGAGCAGCGGCAGCTACAGGGGCGCTGGCGGGGAAGAAGCCGCCGAGCGGTCGCCAGTTGTCGTTGATGCCGGACCAATCCACGCCGGCGTACCACCAGGAGGAGTAGACGACGCCGTCAGTACCCGTGATGAACAAATCCAAGTTGTTGCCGGTGCGAGCCACAGCAGCGACCGGCGCTCCGGCAGGGAAGATGCCCCCGAGAGACCGCCAGTTGTCGTTGATGCCAGACCAATCCACGCCGGCGTACCACCAAGAAGAGTAGACCCGGCCGTCATAGCCGGTGATGAACAAATCCAAGTTGTTGCCGGTACGAGCAGCGGCGGCTACAGGGGCGCCGGGAGGGAAGAAGCCCCCGAGAGACCGCCAGTTGTCGTTGATGCCAGACCAATCCACGCCAGCCGACCACCAAGATGAGTAGACCCGGCCGTCATAGCCGGTGATGAACAAATCCAGGTTGTTGCCGGTACGAGCCACCGCTGTGATGCGACTGCCGGGCCGGAAGAACCCGCCGATGGGTCGCCAGTCGTCGTTGATGCCAGACCAATCCGCGCCAGCCGACCACCAAGAGGTGTAGACCCGCCCGTCATTGCCGACGATGAACAGGTCGAGGTTTCCCGGCGCGCGTGACACCGCCGTGACAGGTGCGCCGGCAGGAAAGATGCCGCCAAGGGATCGCCAGTCGTCGTAGAGGCCCGACCAGTCCCGTGGGTCCACGGTGGGGATGATGCAGGCTCGGTCGCGCTGGGACCAGTACGCCTGAACGGTTGCCCCGTCCAGGACGGCAGAGCTGTGTCGACAGGCATCGCCGATCTCGTCCCCGCCGTTGAGGCTTCGGTTCATCTTCCAACCGTCGTTCTCGGGGTCGGTGATGGCCTCGACCAATTCGTGGGACAGCGTTTCGCTCATCCCGGCCAAGTCGGCATGCCCGATCCAACAGAACCAGGCCGAGTCGATGTCGGCGGGAAAGTCGAAGTCCTTCGCCACGCCGTGTGCACCGTCGGCCTGATCAGCGTGTTCGTAGGTGCTGCCCTGCGGCATAAGCACCGCGTAGAAATTTCGGCCACCTTGGTCGTCCGGCTCCGGGAACTGGCCACCGTCGATGAGGTTCCACACCAGGTTCCGGGCGTCATCGGAGCTATAGGTCGCCGGAGGGTCAGGAGCCGTCACCCATGTCGTGCCACGCAAACGCGATGATCCGATGCCGTATTGGCGCAGTCCGAGAAGATAGGACCCCTCCACCATTGACTTGGCCGCTGCCGTTAGTTCTGCCATCGACGGGGTAGCTGCGTTGGCCCAGGCGCTGCCCCAGTAGATGAGCTGAACCGACGAGCTGATCATGACCGCGCCGCCGTTGTAGGCGACGAAGTCGTTGGAGTTGGCGTCTGCGTCGTTGTGAAACACCTGACTTGCTTGAGGTTCGAGTGACAGGGGTGCGATACCAGCGGCAGGTGACGGATCGGCTAGTAACCTTGGCGCGGTGATGCCGACCATAACGACGCGCCGAGCGCCCGGCCTCTCTGCCCAGGTCGACGAGACATCGATCCGTCGTTCCGTCACGCTCTCTACCAGCTGGGGCTCGTTGACTGCGGTCATGATGGCCTCCGTTGTTCACGCGGCGGCCATGCCAGCTCTGCCGCGACCTCGGGGCGGACAGCGGGCGTCTGCACGGACGCGCAACGGGGCGTAGCGGGGATCGAACCTCATGGTCCTCCCCCCATTGCCGCGTGTCAACACCTGCTGGAAGTTGATTCCTTGCCGCACCTGAGAACCTCCGGCGAGTTCGTTGGTCGAACGCCCTGATGACAACTGGCTTCGAGTCCGCGAATTTCTTGGCCAGCGAGACTGTTTCGAATTACCCCCTTCAGCGCCCAGATGTGGCGTGACAGCGTCGCGGGCTTGATGCGTTTGAACCGTGCGTTCATCTGTATGACGGGTTACTTGCGCATATCTTCCAGGTGATCATGTGACTCTGCGGGGTGGTTGCGACGTCGTATCGTTGGGTCACTTTGTGACGGCTGCGCTGCTCGAACACGAGTTTCTGTTCACGCTGACGTGGAGATGTGGCGTTCGCGCCTAGCGCAGCACGGGTCCGCGGACATCGTGGTGCCAGCGTGTGAGTAATTCTGAGATTCGGAAGGCGCCCGCAAGCATTAGGACCTAGCTGCTCGAATGAGGTCCAGTAGCTGGTTCAGAGGTCCGCGGGCGAATGGGAGCCGTGCGAGGGGGAGCACCGTCCCAAAGAGCTTTGCCGCTCCCCGGGCTAGCGCGCGGCTCTTGGCCTGCCCTTCGGAGTTGTCGTAAACGCAGAAGAGGGTGAGCCCCATGTATGCGAGCCACAGCAGTTCGGGGAGTTGCCGTTTGAGTTCCGCGGGGATCGCGTTCCTGCAGCCATCGACGACCTCCTGGAAAACCTGGATGGCCATCGCGCGCGGCTCGGCTGCATCGGCACCGAATGGGCTGACGGCTGAGGTTGGTGCAATGGCCGCGGCCAGGAATCCGGCTGCGGAGTCGTGGTAGGGGCCCGTCGCGTCGAGACCGCACAGGAGTGCAACTTCGAGTCGTTTCGCAATGTCCGTCGACGAACCGAACGCGGCATGCACTCGCTCCAGATGATCGCCCTGCACGCGCAAGTACAACTCCTGTACCAGATGGTTCTTTGTGGGGAAGTAGTAGTACGCGTTGCCCACCGAGATGTCTGCCTCGTCTGCGATCCGCCGGATTGTGGTTTGGTCGTAGCCCCGTTCCCGAAACGACGCGATCGCCGTCTCGGTGATCTTCGCCCGAGTGTCATCGCTCTTCGTCATCCGTGTGGCTCCTTACTCGTGAGGGCGGTCCGAAGTCTGACCTTCGGTCCATCCTACATTTTCTGAACTTGTTCAAAATAGTTATTGAACATGTTCGAAAATAGCGCAATACTGGTCTCGCCCCTAAACAGCGAACTAGGTAAGGACCGAACAATGCGCATCGCGATCACCGGCGGAACGGGATTTGTGGGCGGTCATCTGGCCGCTCGACTCGACCCAGCAGATACGGTGGTGATCTCACGCCGTACCGGTGTCGATGTCGGCAACGTCGACGCCCTCGCCGAGGCGTTCGCCGGATGCGACGTCGTAGTCCACGCGGCTGGCATCAACCGCGAGATCGGAAACCAGACGTTCCAGCGCGTGCACGTGGAAGGAACGCGCGCGGTCGTTGAGGCGGCGAAGCTCGCTGGCGTGAAGCGGATCGTGATGGTCAGCTTCCTGCGCGCCCGTCCGAATTGCGGCTCCGGGTACCACGAAACGAAATGGGCAGCCGAGGAGATGATCCGCAATTCGGGGATCGACCATACCATCCTCAAGGCGTCGATGATGTACGGGCACGGCGACCATATGGTCGACCACGTAAGCCGCGCCGTGAAGACCTGGCCGGTCTTCGCCACGGTCGGACGCCGCGAACGCACCGTGCGTCCAATTCCGATCAACGACTTCGTCGACGTGATGCTCGCTGCTGCGGCTGGCCGGATTCCCGAGCCCACCGTCGCGGTGATGGGCGCCGAAGTGCTGCTGCTCGGTGACGCGGTTAGGCGGATCGCCGACGTCGTCGGCCGCCGTCCACTGTTCATCGGGGTCCCGGTCTGGTCGATCCGCCTGCTCGCACAGCTCACCGAATGGCTGATGATCGTGCCACTGGTCGCGAAATCGCAGGCGAGGATGCTGGCCGAAGGTGTTAGCGAACCCGCGCCTTGGGCTCCCGAAACCCCACCCGACATTCGGCCATCCCATTGCTTCACGGACGAAAGCATTCGATCCGCGTTGCCGAATGCAGGACGATTTGGGTGGAAGGACCTCAGGGTCGCGCGATGGCTAAAGCGCTCCCATCACCATGACGCCAGTGCGTCCTACGAATCCCCTGCGTTGATCCCGGCGGATCGGCAGTAGCTTGCGGATGTGGCACCCAGCGACGATCCGAAAAGGAGCCACAGCGTTGGTCCGCGGACCTTGATTGCCGGTGCTCCTGGTAGCGGTGAGCCAGCACTTTATGCGGTGGGCCCTACCGGGCTCGAACCGATGACATCCACGGTGTAAACGTGCTCGGGCGTGGAGTGGTCCAGACTGAACCGGATTAAACCATAGCAATCACGGCGATTTCAGTCTGGTTAGTGCTTGCTGATTCCGGTCCAATCTGACTGCTCACCAACACCACACCAACACGGGAGAAGCTGTCGTGACACCTGTTGTTGTCGGGTGCTGGCTGCGCTGGTGAGCAATCGGGGGGGGGCGGGACGACCGTCAACATCAAGTAAGGGCATCCGCAATCGGAACGTCTTGCGGGAAGCGCGGACCTCGGGTCAGTAGTGCTCACGGACTTGCAGGATGACGATGTAGTCATCCGTGACGTAGTAGACCAGGCGGTTCGCATCGTCGATGCGGCGGGACCACGCGCCGGAGAGGATGTGCATGAGGGGCTCGGGCTTGCCGATACCAGCGAATGGATCGCGCAGCGCGTCGGTGATCAGCTGGTTGATGCGCTTGAGAGTCTTGCGGTCCTGGGTCTGCCAGTAGACGTAGTCCTCCCACCCATTCGGGTCGAAGGCGATCGTCCGCGTCACGCGTCCTGGAGGTCGTGCTGCTCGAACTCGCCGCGCCGGGCCCGCTCGATCGCCGTGAGCAACCGCTCGGCGTTCGCGGGGTTCCGCAGCAGGTAGGCCGTCTCGGTCATCGCGTCGTAGTCGTCCTTCGACAGGATGACCGCGTTTCCGTGCCGGGACACGACCTCGACAGCGGTGTGGTCGTTGTTGACCTGCTGGATGAGCCCGAACAGACTCTTGCGTGCTTCGGTCGCGGTGATCGCCGGCATGATCGCCTCCTGTGAGTAGTACTTGATAGCGTACCACTGAAAGTTGCGGTGGAGGACGCGGTTTGCAAGGGCATGAGCAAGGACGTGACCGGTAAAGCACCTCGTGCTCTGCGCAGGCATAGTCTTCCTGCCGGCTACATCGTGAGCACGGCGGGCAGGACGGCAGCCGCACCAGCTGGCAACCACCGCGTCGCAAGCCGAACCTTGACCGGAGACGATCTGGACGTGAACCGGCCTGATCGATTCGGAAGGGCTGGCTACTGTGCAAACAGGGTGATCCCGGTTGGCTAGCCACGATTGTCTAACGGGTTTTTGTGTCGATCTCGGCTCGCCGCGACTGGACGATGCGCCGCAGGGCGGTGTCCGGGAGTTGATGCTCTGCAGAATAGTGGATGCTTCCGCTCGTCGTTTCGAACTCAGTCAGCACGTCGAGATTGGTTGTCACAACCGAGCCACTGAAGGGGTAGAGCGCCAGGAACTTCTTTGCCCGCACTGTGGCGATGAGTCCTTTGCCGCGATAGAGGAGCGCGGCCATGGCGTAGCTCGTTCCTTCCTCGGCCTCGGGCACGATTTCGCGCGCGATCGTGTAGACACGTTCGAGTGCGGCGCGATCGGTGCCCTCGAAGGTGCTGAGATATGTGCTGACTGCACCCATAAGTGGATCGTACGCCCGCCATCACACAACGGCCCCTGCGCACCACGCGCATCGATCATGGCCTCACGAACGCGAATCTGCCCGCAAGTTTGAACCCTCAGGCGCACGTCAAGGAAAGCCGCTCCAGGACTTAGGTCTGAATGTTGGGTGCGGAGTGGGTGAGGACCGCTGGCGTCGCTCATTCCCACATCCTGTCCGACATCCCGATTTTCGGTGCTGCTCGAATTACGAGACGGTCACTTACGCCGACCGCTATTCTCAGATCGTGATTGACGCAGGAGGGTGGGCGTTGCTCCTCGGCGCTGAGCCGTCCGAGTGCTTTAGTCTTCCAACGTTTCGATGGTCGGCGGATCGATGATGAAATTCACCTTGCCCGGATACCTCTGCTTCAGGCTCACGTAGCGAGCTGCGTCGAGCTGCTTGTCATTGAAGTGATCCGCTGCGAGCTGAGCCAGTTCTTTGGTCTCGAATACGCCTTCGGTCTCGACTATGCCAGCCGTGTAGATCTTGTCTACTGCCGCGGCAGCGAAGGTGTATCGGAGCGTGTGCTGAGTCATGCCGCCAAACATGGTGGTCAGACCCAGACTTCACCACAGTCGCAAACGATGGGTTTCGACACGGTTCAGTTACGAGACACAGTGCTACGCATGGGTTGACCCGTCGCGACCTATACAGTCGCTGCCTGTGAAGCTTGATTGGATCATCGACCGCTCCGCTGTCCGCAGATGATGCCCCGCTGTGCGGCAGTGTGTCGCGCTATCCCTCGCGGTCCCGTCCCGTGTCTGACAGAGACCCAGGGGGCAGTGGATCGGCGCCCTGAGTCGGTCGAGAGTAAGTTGGGAGACGTGACAACCCGTACCGGGCGCATCGCCCTGATCACCGTCGGCGTGATCGCTCTGATCGTTGGCGGAGTCTTTGCCGGGCAGGGCTTGAATCTGATCCCGGGAAGTTTCATGACCGGTAGCCGCATGTGGCTTGCCGTCGGGCTCATCGTCGCTATCGTCGGCATCATCCTGATTGTGCTCGGCCTACGCCGACCAGGGCACGGCCGCACGGGCAAGTGAAACTCCAAAGGTCGCTGGCCTAGGTAGCGCTCCGATGCACGACCGCAAGCCGGACGACCAGCGCGACAGATCCGTGGCCAATCCACGCAACGGTCACCGGCTCGCCGACGTGTTCGTTGGGTGCTCTGGCCCTCCTATTTGGAGTCCGCACCCCACCCGGACCCCTTCGTCCCTGTCAGCCCCGCGCGTAGGCTATCCACATTCCCGGCGAAACGAGCGGCTCACTTGATCATGATCGACTATTCGACTAGCTCAGCCAGCACACGTGAGCGTTAAGACACCCACGGGGCCTTCCTCGCCTCCGACCTATTCTCCGGATGGTGAGTGGTGGTGGAGCGGGATCGATTGGAAACCCGCCATCTCCGCGGATCGACGGCTTCGCTTCGATGGCGAACAGTGGGTACGAATAGCCCGGAGAAGTCCGTTCCCTGTCTGGTCGATTGCTCCCACAGCGATCTGGGTCTTTCTCTTGGGAATCTGGCTTCCCCTATCCATAATTACTTTTCACGCCGGCAACCCGAACCGCGACACGGCCGTCTGGGCAATCGTTGGCGGGTCCGTGGTCGCCTTGGCAACGCTTACCCTGGGGGTCGTGTTCGGTGCCACTCGAAGAGCATTGTGGCTGTGGCTCGCGATCCCCGGGGGAAGTTTTGCTCAGGCAGTCGGCTACTACTTCTTCGCCGAGAGCACTGCATCCTCCTATGCGCCGGGCGGAGACATCTCGATGGGGATGGGCGCACTCTTTCTCAGTATCCCGATATTTCTGGCCGTGCTGATAGTCATCTGGGTTGGCGCTGGAATAGGGCGTTTGGTGGCGGAGATGCGTAAGCGGATCGGCTAGGGGACTGTCGCTCGCGTCCTCGTCTGTCTGCGCCGCCAGTAGCTCTATGGAAACGCTCGGTTCACTCACGCCGACAACCAATCGCGCCGCCCGGCAGCCGGACCGTATGCTGTCCGCATATCTATCGGTCCATCACTCTGAATTCATGAGGCCTGAGTTGCGACGAGCGGACCGAGCGTTGATTGACCGCGTGCTCGTCGTGCTCAATCACTTCGACCTAGAGGGTGACTTGCCTGGGGGTGTCGACGGTGCTCCGTTCGATGAGTACGGAAACGAGGCGCGACCGATCGCGGGTATCTTGAGCCGCAACGGTTCCATCTCTGCTCGCGATCTCGGCACAGTGTGGACGAAATGGTTCGGTCCACACTTCGCAACACTGCCGCCTAGCCTCATCGACGAGGTGATTGCTGCGCTCAATCTTGCCTACGACGGCGTAATTGAATCTCCGCCGGTCGGCCACGAGGCGTTCCATAGCGAATACACCAGCCCGATACCTTTTGGGAGTCCGCCTCATGAGCCGATTGCTCTCGTGGGGGACATTCCATGGGAGCTTAGATAGGCGGCGGCATTTGTCGCACGTGCCGGCGAGAAATCCGCGTCGAGCCGCGCGGCGGATTCTGTCGACGCGGTGGATTCCGTTGCATGGACAGAGGTGTCGTTTGCGGAGCCCACAAGCCGAACGGCTTGCGCGCGCAGATACTCTGCGGGAGCGCTCAGCGGTGCCGAGAGTGCTGCAGGCGTCTCGGGAGCGTTGAGTTAGAGCGCGATGGCTTGCCGTTGGTGAGATTGACAACGGCGAGTCGGTGCATCAACTGTTCACCTACCTTCCGATCGCGAACGCAGCTTTCGCGAGAGTCATGAATCCGGTGCGATCGGGGCCGGGTCCGGCCGTCACGTGGTCATCGATCGCTGGCGGAGGCGTCGTCGTCGACGCGACGACTCAGTGGAACGACGCGAGCACGGATGCTTCCCAGGATCGACCAGCGGCTGGATCCATTGATCCCAGCACTGCGCGCACCCTGGCACAGATCCTTCGCGCGCACACCACAACCCCGCCGAGTGCTTCTTCCTCGTGTGGAAGGGGTACGCGGGTCTGCGCGATGACCTCCTCCCTGCGGTGCAGGTCAATCTCACACCGGACCGGTCGATGTTGATCCTCTCCGGCGACCTGGACGATGGCAGCGAGTCTGTCGACCGTCCGCCGTTCCTCCGCACACCACAGTGGTGGGTCCCGGGCGACGGTGCCTGGGCGGTCGGCAACGACATCTACGGCACGAGCGTCTACGTCGCGGGCACCGAGGACGCGATCGCCGCGATCCTCGCGGACCAACACATCGAGGCCTATCGGGCAACACCATCAATGCAGATCGTCGCGGAAGAGTTCTAGACAGACGGCCATCGCGACAGATCTGTGGTCATTCTGCCCTGCGGGCGAGCGTGCCGATGCTGTGTCACTTGGGAACGCCAAGCGGTTGCCAAAAAGGACCCGGCCGCCTTCGCCTAGAAAAGACACCATCCACAGATGGAGCGGCGAGAATCTTCTACAGGGCAGCGGACGCCCAAAGGGAAAGTTGTTGGAGGAAGTGAGCCCTGTGGCGGAAAACCTTTGACGGCAAGATGGTGTACCCGCTCGCCAGGACCGTAAGCGGAGTACGAAAGCGACGACCGCCTTTTGTTCGCCACAGAATGGAGGGCGAGGAAGCCTCCACTTCGACGGAAACTATGTCGTCTAATTGGATGCGACGTGACCACAGCAGTCCCACGACAAGCACATCCGAACGAGAATACGATACGCGGGCGATTGCGCTTCGAACGGCGATCCACGGGCCGAGGGCGAGCACGACCACCACAAAACCGATCGACTCCCCAGAAGACCCGGTCAAAACGACCCAGGTTGCCAGCGCAAGCAGCCCGAAGATCGGAACAATATTGACCAGGCGCCACGCCCAGCCTGGCCGGAACGTTTGCGGCCCTGCTGGCGCGTTTGCAGTCGCCCTAGTTCCGACTGACTCGACGCCCATGCCGGAAGACTATCCTCCTCGAACCCTTCAACGCGCGCTGTTAAAACGAATGAAAGCGAAGCAGGCGGCGGACAGAATGCGCGCTGGCTCAACCTGGCGTGACTCCGACTTTGTGGTGGTCGATGAACTGGGTGATCCACTCGCACCGCCGGTTTTAGAGTCTTTCGGTCCCGACTGTTCGAATCACTAGCTGACCAGCACTTTACGCGGTGGGCCCTACCGGGCTCGAACCGATGACATCCACGGTGTAAACGTGCTCTGGCCGGGGCGGAATGCGTCCAGAACCCGCGTTTTGTGACGCAATTTGCGTGGTTTTGACGCGAAAGCTTGGGTCCCGACAGCTGTCAGTTTTGCGGTTGTTTTGCAGGGATTTCAGGAGGTGACTTGAAATTCACCGGAGAAATACCGGAGAAGCGGCTTCGTTTTGAGAGTTCAATTCGGCACGGCGGGGGGGATGTCAAACCGCCTCGACTTCGCTCTGCTCAAATTAGGGATTCGAATGCGCTTCTGAGTTTGTCTGTTAGGTCGACTCCAGACCGCCGGGCCTTGCTCGTAGGAATTGCAAAGTCCCGACGGGAACTCTGTATCTGGCTATCGCTTCGGCTTCGTGAGCCGCCATCGATCGCGCCCACGCGATTTGATAGCTGGACGCGTCGAACACTATGAAGATGACGAGATCGAATTCGAATGTGGAGAACGCGAATATGCGCTCGACGCCTTGGTCGAGAGCGCGGGCCTTCACTTGGACGGCGCGGCCTTCGGCGTCTATCAGATCGATGCTCTTTTTCCCGGCCGTTACTAAGTTGCCACCCAGTGCTTCCAGCACGATGCGTTCAGCGGGTTCGCCGGCGAGCGAGCTAGGCCACGTCGACGAACTTCCTCCAGTACCGATATGTACTCGTTCACTAGCGCTGGAACGGAATGCTGCGAAAAGTCCGTCATAGCTCGCAACCGTAACGGAACTGGTGAGGAAAGCGACGCCTCACCGTGCGCCAGGCGGAGCTCGGGTAGCCCTGAGATCGGTGGATCAGGGGAACTGTCCGGGGCGCCGAGGATTGAGACGCA